>Ga0075436_100001880_pt1 | contig 14424 bp, 11 predicted proteins | sample RhiMethybrSRZTD5_FD_75303 | JGI IMG/M metagenome (GOLD analysis project Ga0075436, IMG submission 75303) | Populus rhizosphere microbial communities from Tennessee, USA - Rhizosphere MetaG P. TD hybrid SRZTD5 | ecosystem: Host-associated > Plants > Roots > Rhizosphere > Soil | place: USA...
TCACGCACGGCCTGCTCCAAGAAGCCGCCTTGTCGACTCTGACGCGCGCACGGCGACGCGAGCTCTACCGGCGTGTCGCCGGAGCGTATGAGCAAGCGTTCGCCGACTCGCTCGACGACCACCTCGAGCAGCTCGCGTTCTATCGCGCACGGAGCGGTGACCTCCAAGGCGCACTCGAGCACCTGGAGCGCGCCGCGAACCGTGCGGCATCACTGCACGCGCGCACACACGCTGCAAGCCTCTGGTCGCGCGCGGCGACTCTTGCGAACAGGATGGACGATCCGCGAGCTCGGGAGCGAGTCGAGCAGCGGCTCTTGGAGCTCAGCGTCTGAGCCGCGCCTACCGCGGCGCTTGCCAACCGTAGACGCAGCGCGCGGTCGCCGGTACTTCCTCGACGACGGCAGGAAGCTCCCAGACCAGCTCCTCCCAGCGGCTCACGTCGCCCATGTGCTGCCTCGCGAGGTCGAGCGCCTTCGCACGTGCCGCCTCGCCTTCGAAGACGAGGAACACCCTGTCGTCGCTGAGATAAGCCGAATGGGCCGACAGACCGGCATCGCCCGGATCGAACGGGGGCCCTGCTGAAAGGAGCTCCTCTACCGCCGGAGCCGATCCAGGTTTGATCCGTGTCGTGACGACGTACCGCTCCACGGTCCTCGTGCGCAGAATCTAGAGCACGCGGAGCACGAACATGCGCGTTGCGGATGCGCCGAGCGCGTCCGTTACCTGCAGTGAGACGCGAAACACGCCGGCGTGCCGCGGAAGGCCGCTCAGGACGCCGGACTCCGCGTCGAGCCCGACGCCGGCCGGCAGTCGGCCGTTCAGGACCTTCCAGCGCGTGGGCGCGATGCCGCCAATGGCGGCGGTGCGAGCTCGATAGTGCTTTCCGACGCGTGCCGACGGCAGCTGTTTGTTCGCCAGGGCGAGCTTGCGGGCCACGGCGAGCTCGAGATCGGCCGTGCCGGCAGAGCCCATGGCGTCCGTGACCGCCAGCTTCACGGGGAAGACCCCGGCGACGGTCGGGGCGCCGCTGATGACGCCTCTTGTCCCGTCGAGAGCGAGGCCGCCGGGGAGCGCCGCCCCCGCCGCGAGCGACCAGCTACGCCCGCCCCTGCCGCCGGTCGCTGCCAGCTGCAGCGTGAACGGACGGCCCACCTCGGCCGGCGGCACCTTCACATTCGCGACCTCGAGAGCCTCTACGACGGTGAACGTCAGCGTCTGCGTGGTCGTGCGGCCATCGACCTCCACTTGCACGATGAAGGTGGAGCTGCCGGGGGCGGTCGGTGTACCGGAGAGAAGGCCGTCGCGGCTGAGGGTGATGCCCGCAGGAGGAGATCCCGCCCAGACCGACCACGTTTGGGGGCCCCCTCCGGCCGACGTCAGCTGGAGGCTGAACGACCGGCCGACGACGAGCGGGCGAAGCGACTGCTGCTGGATGCCGAGCCCGGCCCGAACCGTGATCGCGAAAAGCCGTTCGGAAGCGATCGGCGTGCACCAGTCGGCTGACGGAGGATCCTCGTCGCTCAGCTCGACCCAGAACGACCACGTCCCTGCTTGCTGCGGGATGCCGATGACGTTGCCGTTGTCTCCGAGGACGAGACCCGGGGGCAGCGCACCGGCCAGCACCGTGAACGAATAGGGCAGCGCGGGGCCGCAGCCGCCCTCACCTTCGAACTGGTGCGTGTAGAACTCCCCGGTGTAGCCGACGGGGACGTTGTAGCTGTTGTCGGTGAAGCGGAGCGCCGCTGCGCTCGGGACGAGGACGAGGGCAGTCACGCAGACGAGCAGCGATGCGACGCGAATCCGGCGCATGGCGGTCAACGTCGCCTTCGCGCGGCCTGGATGCCCCCGGTCATGAGCCCGAGCAGGGCCGGGATGCCCAGCGCGAGCGGCAGGATGCCTCCGGAGTTGAGCGTTCGGCGCCCGGCGACGTCGAGCTGAACCGTTCGTCCCGTGGCCGGTCGGGCGGTCGGCCCTGCTTGCGGAATCACCGCGACGTACAGAGCGATCTTGCCGGTGTTGATCGCGTGGACCTTCCACGTGATGGTTCGCGAGCCACCGGCCGGCAACGCGCCCAGGTAACGCGTCCGGTGCGTCGACCAGTCCTCTGGATCGACCTCGACGCCGCTGCGGAGGCTGAGCACGTTCAGGTGCGCGATCAGCGAGCCCGTTGCGGAAGGTGCGTTGTTCCTGAAGGTTGCGTGGACCAGGACGTTGCGTCCGAGCTCCGTGCCGATTCTCAGCGGCGCGACCGTGACGGAAACGCCGCTCGCGGACGCGGCGGCCGCGGGGCCGCTCCACGCAAGCGCGGCACATGCCAGGACGACGGACGACACGAGTACGCGCCGGAAGCTCATTCGCTCGCCCTTCGGCCCAGTCGCATGTAGCGCGCGCCCACGAACGCGGCGAGAAAAGAGAACACGGCGGCAGCGATGAGGGGAGAGAGAAGCCACGAGGCGTCCTCGCTCCAGCTGTGATCGTTCACGACGATCTTCCCGACGTAATGCTCGCCCGCAGTGACCGGGTTCAGGCGGAGCAAGAGCTCGCCGGCCCAGCCCTTCTGCGCGCTGGAGGGGAGCTGCGTCGGAGTGAAGATCGCCAGCAGCAGGAAGAGGCTGACCGAAAGGCTGACGCGGTTCGAGCTCGCGAAGACGCTGATGACGATGCCGACAGATGCGAGGAAGACGGCTAGCAGCGTTCCCACGACCAGTCCGAGCAACACCGCCTTGCCGACGAGGCCGACGCCGCGACCGAGGAACCAGACGTACGGGATCGTGATCACGAAGGCCGCAGCCCAGAGCGAGAGCGCGGCGATCAGCTTGCCCGACGTGATCCCCAGTCGCGAGACGGGTGCCAGGAGCAGGCTCTCCAGCGTGCTGCGCTCACGTTCGCCGCTCACGGCATCGGCGGCCGCCAGCAGTGCGAGGAGCGACCCGACCGCGATCGCGACTTGCAGAGTGAGGTTGACCGACTCGCGCTGTTCGAGGAAGTTGAGTGCCTGGTTCGTCGCCGTGAGGTACGCGATGATGCTCAGCAGGACGCTGAAGGCAACGCCGAGGAGCAATCCGCGGCCGCCGAGCCACAGATCGCGCAACTCCTGTTCGCCGACGATCGTCCAGCCGCGCGCCGGCCGTCTCGACGACGGTGCGGGAACGGCGGCGTCCATCAGGCCTCCTCGGTCATGGCGAGAAACGCATCGCTCAAGCGCGCGCCCTCGAGCTCGAACGACAGGACCGGAACCTGCGCATCTGCAAGGGCACGCAGGCCGTCGTTCATTCCGGTCGTGCCGCCGGTGCCGTTCAGAAGCGCGACTAGCGAGCCCACCTGCGCGTCGGCCGGATCGACGCGCTCGATCCCGGCGTTCGCCAGTGCCTCGCGTGCGCGCGCAACGTGCTCGGCAGCGACACGCAGCCGTGCGCTGCGCGGTGCGGCCGCGCGGCGCGCGATGTCCGCGACTGTTCCCTCGACGGCGAGTCGCCCGCGGTTGAGGATCATGACGCGCGAGCAGACCTCCTCGACCTCCGCGAGGAGGTGCGTGCTCAGGAGCACGGTTGCTCCGCGTTCCGTCGTGATCCCGCGCACGAGCGCCAGCACCTGCCGCTGGCCGGCGGGGTCCAGCCCCAGGGTCGGCTCGTCGAGGAAGATCACCTGGGGATCGTTGACGAGCGCTCGCGCGATGCCCAACCGCTGACGCATCCCGCGGCTGTAGCTCGCAATCAGCGAATGTCCGCGGTCGGCGAGCCCGACCTGCTCGAGCAAACGCCCCGCGATCGCGCGCGCGCTCGGACGCGAGTGGCCAAAGAGACGGGCGAAGTAGCGCAGGTATTCGTCGCCGGTCTGCTTTGCGGGATAGCCCGCGCTCTCCGGGAGAACGCCGACCCGCCGGCGAATCTCCGCCGCCCGCGTGTGTTGCACGCCGGCGACTGCGAAGCTGCCACGGCTCGGCTCGAGGATCGTCGTCAGGATCCGGATCGCCGTCGTCTTGCCAGCCCCGTTCGGGCCGAGCACGCCGAGGACTTCACCCGGTTGCACCGAGAACGTGATGTCTTCGAGCGCAACGGTGGAGCCGTAGCTCTTGCCTAGGCCGTCGGCTTCGACCGCCGCATTCATCGCAAGTCGAGGTAGTCGTCTGCCTGCATCGGTTCTACAGTAAGAAGCGGCAGATGAAGCGAAGATGAACGCCGCAGCGGCGGGTTCATCTTCGGTTCATCGAGGAACCAGGAGCATTGGACGATGCGGGTTCTGATCGTCGAAGACGAACTACGGATGGCGGGCCTGATTCGACGCGGCCTCGTGGGTGAGGGCCTTGCCGCCGACGTCGCCGAGAACGGCGAGGACGCTCTCTGGATGGCGGCCGCATCGGAGTACGACGCGATCGTTCTCGACGTGATGCTGCCGGGCATCGACGGCTTCGAGACCTGTCGGCGTCTTCGCAAGGACGGAGTGTGGGCGCCGGTCCTGATGCTCACCGCACGCGACTCGGTCGAGGACCGCGTAGCCGGTCTGGACACAGGCGCGGACGATTACCTGGTGAAGCCGTTCGCGTTCTCCGAGTTGCTTGCTCGGCTTCGCGCGCTCGCGCGCCGGGGCGACCTGGCGCGCCCGAGCGTGCTCGAGGCCGGTGACCTCCGTCTCGATCCGGCCAGCCGGCGGGTCTGGCGCGGCTCGACGGAAGTCGACCTGTCGGCGAAGGAGTTCGCGCTGCTCGAGACGTTCATGCGCCGGCCGGACCAGGTTCTCTCTCGCCTCCAGCTGCTCGAGCACGGGTGGGACTTTGCCTACGAGAACCGGTCGAACATCGTCGACGTCTACGTCGCGCATCTGCGCACCAAGATCGACCACCCCTTCGGCCGCACGTCGATCGAGACCGTGCGCGGTTCCGGTTACCGCCTGCGTCTCGACGGCGGCGGATGAGCCGCGTCCCCATCCGGCTGCGGGTCGGCGGCGCATTCGCGTTGGCGATGGCGCTCGTCCTGGCCACCACTGGCTGGTTCCTCTACAAACGGGTCGAGTCGCATCTGTCGACATCGCTGGACCACGCGTTGCAGCTGCGCGAACACGACCTGTCGGAGCTCGTGATCGCGCCCGGCAAGCCGCTGGCGCACGCCAACGCCGCGCCGTTCGTCGAGCGAGGCGAGGCGTTCGCGCAGCTCCTCGGCGAGGGCAATCGCGTGCTCGACGCCACTCAGCCGTTGCGTCGGCGCTCGCTGCTGAGCGCGCAAGAGCTCGAGCGGGCGCGTACGGAGCCGCTCATGAGCAATCGGGCGTCCGTCCCTGGTCTCGATGAGCCGGCGCGTCTGCTGGCGCAACCCATCGTGAGGGGAGATCGGAAGGTCGTGCTCGTGGTCGGCGCGACGCGCGCAGACATCACCGAGGCGCTCTCGGGCCTCCGTGCCGAGCTGCTGATCGCGGGCCCAATCGCACTCCTGCTCGCTTCGATCGCCGGGTACCTGCTCGCGGGCGTTTCGCTGCGGGGGGTCGAATCAATGCGTCGCCGCGCCGCGGAAATCTCGGCCGAGACGCCCGGCGAGAGGTTGCCCGTACCGCAGACACATGACGAGCTCGAAAGGCTGGGGGAGACCTTGAACGAGATGCTGTCCCGGTTGGAAGCGGCCCTCGAGCGGCAGCGCGACTTCGTGGCGGACGCGGGGCACGAGCTCCGGACGCCGCTTGCTCTGCTGCGCACCGAGCTAGAGCTGGCTCTCCGCCAGGGCCGTTCCGCCGACGAGCTGAGGGACGCGATTCGCGCTTCGTCGGAGGAAGTCGACCGGCTCGCACAGCTCGCGGACGATCTCCTGCTGATCGCGCGGTCGGAGCGCGGAAAGCTCGACCTGCAGCTCGAGAGCCTCGATACCACAGAGCTGCTCCAGGGTGTCGCCACCCGCTTCGAGTGGCGTGCACAGGAGACGGGTCGTGCGCTGAGCACGCCGCCGACGTCGGGGATGAACGTGCGCGGCGACCGCCTCCGGCTCGAGCAGGCGCTCGCGAACCTCGTCGAGAACGCGCTGCGCTACGGCGAGGGCGAGGTACGACTGTCGGCGACCTCCGTCGACGGCGTCGTCGAGCTGCATGTCACGGACGAAGGCTCTGGCTTTCCACCGCAATTCCTCGACCGCGCCTTCGAACGGTTCGCACGCGCAGACGGCGCGCGCGCGGGTGGCAGCGCCGGGCTCGGGCTCGCAATCGTTCTCATGATCGCCGAGGCACACGGCGGGACGGCGTCGGTCGCGAACAACGACGGCCCCGGCGCAGATGCGTGGATTGCCATACCACGGGAGGGCAACCGGCGATGACGCGGGCTGCCGCGCTCGCCGTGTTGGCCGTGGCGCTCGTCGCGCACGGCAGCGCGTCCGCGGCAGCTCCGGTTCCGTCGAGCCTGAAGGCGTTGGAGTCGAGCGCGGAGGACCTCGTTGACGTTGCGCTCGCGGGCAACAGGCAGGAAGTCGTCGCGGGCGCGAGCGAGCTCTCGACGCTCGCGAACGGGCAGGCGCTGACCTCACTGTCCCGCGCCGGAGTCCCGCGCGCGTTGATCGGCGGGCTGAAGGAACGTTCCGGCGTCGTCCGACGGCTTGCGGCAAAAGGCGCGTTCGTTCGCGTTGCGCTCGCGGCCAACGCCGTCTCAGGCCTGATGGCCCAGCTATACGGTCACTTTCGTGACCGCGTCCCGCCGTCGGTGCTCACCCTCGACTACCTCGATCGCGAAGCGCAGCTGCGTTCGCTTATGGGAGGACGGAACGGTGTTGCGACCGTTGTGAAGCGCCTCGAACCGACGTGGACGCCGCTACGACGCCAGGTGATCGCAGCGGGAGGGACGAAACAGGCGGCGGCGTACGACAAGCACGTCGCGGCGATGAAGCGGCTCGTCGTCGGACCGCTGGGCAGGGTGCGTGGTGAAGCGCTACACGGACTCGCCCTGGTGGACGAGCTCGAAGGCGTGTTCACCCGCTAGACACGTTCCACTGTTCGTTTGGGGAGTCTTCTTTTGTCGTACGCCGAACCGAATGCGGCGCGTATTGACGACAAATTCGAAGCGCAGTACCTTGGGTGACTCACATGCACACCCCGTAAGGCGTGCAGAAGGGGAGCAAAAACGATGACGAGTGCCGGCAGGCGGCCGGGGGGGAACCAGCTTCGGTCTCGGCGTGCGCCGGTCCGCTGCGCAGCTTCGCCTTCAACCCTGCTCCCACCGTGAGCTCGTGACCGACCACAGTAGAAGGGGCCGGCTGCAACCGGCCCCCAGACGCCAAAACACCCCGGAGGCAAACCGAAGTGATCAGCGACGCGGAGCAGGTTAGCGGACTGCAGCGGCGATCGGTGCCGCGTGTGCACGGAAGCGCCGAGCCATGCCCGCGGCGTTCTCTCCCGGCTGAATGTCGGAGCGAACACGAAGGTCGCGGGAAATGATGCGCTGGATCGTCAAGTCGAGCATCACGTTTCGACTCCTCGTGGTCGCGGCCGCGGCGGCCACGCTCGTCGTGGGTGTGAGCCAGCTCCACAAGGCGCCGGTGGAGGTCCTCCCGGACTTCACGCCGACAACCGTGGAAGTGCAGACGGAAGCTCTCGGGCTGTCGGCTGCCGAGGTGGAGCAGCTCGTCACGGTCCCGATGGAGCAAGACCTGCTCAACGGCATCGCGTTCCTCGAGGACATCCGCTCCGAGTCGGTGCCCGGCCTGTCGCGGATCCTGATGATCTTCGAGCCGGGGACGCCTCTGTTCAAGGCGCGGCAGGTTGTCGCCGAGCGTCTCACGCAGACCGCCGCACTGCCACAGGTGTCGAAAGCGCCGGCAATGCTGCAGCCGCTCTCGTCGACGAACCGCGTCCTCATGGTTGGCATGTCCTCGAAGACCCTGTCGGCGATCCAGATGGGAGTGCTCGCGCGCTGGACGATCGCGCCGCGGCTCGTCGGCGTGCCCGGCGTCGCCAACGTCTCCGTGTGGGGGCTCGAGGATCGCCAGCTGCAGGTGCAGGTCGATCCCGCGCGGCTGCGCGCCCAAGGGGTCTCGCTCGACGACGTGATCGCTACGAGCGCAAACGCGCTGTGGGTGTCGCCGCTGACGTTCGTCGAGGCCTCCACCCCCGGCACGGGCGGATTCATCGACACGCCGAACCAGCGCATCGGCGTGCAGCACGAGTCGCCGATCGTCACCGCTGCCGATCTCGCGAAGGTCCGGGTCGAGGGGACGAAGAACCTCGTGCTCGGCGACGTCGGCAGCGTCGTCCAGGGTCACCAGCCGCTGATCGGCGACGCGGTCGTCGACGGCAAACCGGGGATGCTGCTCGTGGTCCAGAGGTTCCCGGGCGCCAAGGTGCGCGACGTCACCCGGAACGTGGAGCAGGCGATCGACGACATGAAGCCGGGGCTCGACGGCATCACGTTCGACACGAACGTGTACCGGCCGGCGACGTACGTGGAGACGTCGATCGACAACCTCTCCGTGGTCGTGATCGTCGGCATGATCCTGCTCGCGCTCGTTCTCGGCGCCTTTCTCTTCCGGTGGCGCACGGCGCTGGTCGGCGTCGTCGTCGTTCCGCTGTCGATGCTGGTGGCGCTGCTCGTCTTGTGGGCGTTCGGGTCGACGCTGAACGCGATGATCCTGGCAGGCCTGGCGGCCGCGGTCTTGCTCGTGATCGACGACGCGGTCGTCAGCGTCGAGCACGCCTCGCGGCGTCTGCGCGAACAGCAGCGCTCGGGCACCGCACAGCCGATCGCAAAGAGCGTGCTCGACGCCGTGCTCGAGATGCGACGGCCGACCCTCTACGCGACGCTCATCGTCGGGCTTGCGGTCCTCCCGGTGTTCTTCCTCGAGCGGCTGTCGGGCGCGTTCTTCCCGGACGTAGCGGCCGCCTTCCTCATCGCTCTGGTCGCCTCGATGGTCGTCGCGCTGACGGTGACGCCCGCCCTCACCGTGCTGCTCCTCTCGCGGGCGCGGACGGGAGAGGGAGAGGGCGATGGGGCCGCTCCGCTGGCGGGATGGCTCGACCGTCGCTACGAGACGGGCCTCTCGCGCGTCATCCACAAGCCGCGAGTCGCGTACGTCGCGGTCGGAGCAATGCTCCTGCTCGCCGTCGCGACGGCGCCGTTCCTCGGTCAGTCGCTGCTGCCGACCTTCAAGGAGAACAACCTGCTGATCCAGTGGGACGGCCCTCCGGGGACGTCGCTGCCGGAGATGGAGCGCGTCACCGCCCTCGCGAGCGCCGAGCTGCGATCGACCCCGGGCGTCCGTGACGTCGGCGCGCACGTCGGGCGCGCCATCCTGGGCGACCAGGTCGTCGGCGCCAACGCGGGCGAGCTCTGGGTCAGCATCGACCCCGGAGCCGGCTACGACGCCACGGTCGCGTCCGTCAAGCGCGTCGTCGCCGCCTATCCGGGCTTCTCGCGCACCGTCCAGACCTATTCGCAGGACCGCGTGACCGAGGCTCTGACCGGGACGAAGCAGGACGTCGTCGTCCGGGTCTACGGCGAAGACCTCGACACACTCCGCACGCAGGCGGCGAAGGTGCGCCGGGTGCTGTCCGGGGTCGACGGAGTCGCGCAGGCGAGGGTGCTGCTCCCTGCCCAGGAGCCGACGCTCAAGGTCAGGGTGGATCTCGCCAAGGCGGACCAGTACGGCATCAAGCCGGGTGATATCCGCCGCGCTGCGACCACGCTGCTCTCGGGGCTCGTCGTCGGCAATCTCTTCGAGCAGCAGAAGGTCTTCGACGTCGTGGTCTGGGGCGTGCCGAGCGTTCGCGCCAACCTCACGAGCATCCGTCAGCTGTTGATCGACACGCCGGACGGCGGCCAGGTGCGCCTCGGCGACGTCGCCGCCGTGCGCATCGCCGCGAGCCCGGGCATCATCAAGCGGCAGGACGTGTCGCGCTACGTCGACGTCGGCGCGAGCTTCAGCGGGCGCGATCGCGACGCGGTGGTGAGCGACGTGCAGAGCTCGCTGGAGGGGCTCAGCTTCCCGATCGAGTACCACGCCGAGGTCCTCGCGGCCGACACTCAGCCGACCTGGCGTCTGGTCTCGATCGCGATCGCCGCGGTGATCGGCATGTTCCTGCTCCTGCAGGTGCTCCTCGGCAGCTGGCGTCTCGCGACGTTCGCCGCGCTCACGCTTCCGCTCGGCGTCCTGGGCGCTCCGGCAGCCGTGCTCGCGACAGGAGGCACGCTCTCGTTCGGCTCCTACATCGGGATGTTCGCGGTGTTCGGGCTTGCCGCGCGCGCCGGGCTGCTGCTGTTCGACCGCATCCACCAGCTGGAGGCGGACGAAGGGGAGGCCTTCGGGGCCGGTCTGATCATGCACGCAGCACGCGAGCGACTCGCACCGGTCGCGATGACCGCGACGACTGCGGGGCTCCTCTCGGCGGCGGTTCTGATCCTTGGCAGCAGGCCCGGGCTCGAGCTGCTGCACCCCATCGCCGTCGTGTTCGTCGGCGGCCTGATCACGACCGTCGCCGTGAATGTGCTGGTGCTGCCCGTTCTCTACGCGCGCTTCGGGCTCAGCCGCGCCGCGGAGCGGGAGGCTGCACGTGAGCCCGGTGGCCTCACCGCCGTGCTCGACAAGCTTGCCCGCGGCGGCGACGCGGGCGGGGCCGCCGCTCCCGCCGCCCCGGCGATCCCCGCCCTCACCGTCACGGAGACACGCGCGGTCCCGGAGGTGGAACGGTGATCGGTCGAAGCCGCCGGCTCGCGACGACGTTCGCGCTGCTCGCGATCCCGCTGCTCGCAACGGCCTGCGGAGGCACGCCCGCCGAGGAGGCGAGTGTCGAGTCGGCCGTCACGAAGCAGGTGCCCGGGACGGACATCGTCCGCGTCGAGCTGAGCGCCGATGCAGCGGAGCGGCTCGGAGTCAGGACGGTGGCCGTCCGGAGCGACCCGATGTCCAGCCGCGCCGTGATCCCCTACGCGGCCGTGCTCTACGACCCAGATGGCAGCACCTGGACGTACGCGAGCCCGGCGCGTCTCGTGTACCAGCGGAAAGACATCTCTGTCGCTCGGATCCAGGGCGACGCCGCGGTTCTCAGCAGAGGGCCGCCCGTCGGCACCGTCGTGGTGACCGCCGGTGCGACCGAGATCTGGGGGGTCGAGTACGGCGGGATCGAAGAGGACTAGGTCGTCTCGAGATGATGCGGTGGATCGTCGGCTCGAGCCTGAAGTTCCGTTATGTCTTGGTCGCCGCCGGTGCGGCACTCCTGGTCTTCGGCGCCCAGCAGCTGCGCGCCATGCCGGTGGACGCGTTCCCCGAGTTCGCGCCGCCGCGCGTCGAGGTGCAGACGCTCTGTCTCGGGCTGACCGCAAAGGAAGTGGAGGAGCTCGTCAGCACCCCGCTCGAACAGTCGCTTACAGGGGTGCCGGGGCTCGACCTCATTCGGTCGAAGTCGGTGCCGCAGCTGTCCTCCGTCGAGCTTCTCTTCAAGCCCGGGACCGATCTGCTGCACGTGCGGCAGCTCGTCCAGGAGCGCGTGACGGCGATCACGCCGAGCATGCCGACCTGGGCGGCTCCGCCGTTCATCATGCCGGCGACCTCGACGACTGCCCGGGTCGTGAAGATCGGACTTTCCTCGAAGACGCTCTCGATCCAAGACCTGTCGACGATCGCCTACTGGAAGATCCGGGCCCGCCTGCTCCGCGTTCCCGGCGTCGCGAACGTCGCGATCTGGGGCGAGCACCTCGAGCAATATCTGGTCGAAGTCGACCCGAATCGCATGCGGCAGCAGGGCGTCTCGCTCGACACGGCGATGGAGGCGACGTCGAACGCGCTCGACGCGGGTCTCCTGCGGTTCGCGGACGGGCACAGGATCGGGACGGGCGGGTTCGTCGACACGCCGAACCAGAGACTCGTGATCGAGCACGTGCTCCCGATCGTGACGGCGAACGATCTTTCCCAGATCGCGGTCAGGAAGAACGGCCGCAACGTCGTGCGCCTGGCCGACATTGCGAACGTCAAGATCGGCACGATGCCGCTCGCCGGCGACGCCGTCATCAACGGCGGCCCCGGGCTGTTGCTCATCGTCGAGAAGTATCCGTGGGGAAACACGCTCGACGTGACGCACGGCGTCGAGTCGGCGATCAAGGAGCTCAAGCCGGGCCTGCCGGGCGTCAAATTCGACACGCAGGTGTTCCGCGCGGCCAACTTCATCGACACGTCGATCCACAACCTGACCGTGTCGCTCCTGATCGGCGCGCTGCTCGTTGTCCTCGTCCTCGGCGCGTTCCTCTTCGAGTGGCGGACGGCGCTGATCAGCCTCGTGTCGATCCCGCTGTCGCTCGTCGCGGCCTGGCTCGTCCTGTACGCGCGCGGTCAGACGGTGAACGTGATGGTGCTCGCAGGGTTTGTGATCGCGCTCGGCGTCGTCGTGGACGACGCGATCATCGACATCGAGAACATCTGGCGGCGCCTGCGGCAACACGGGTCCGAAGACAGCACGAAGTCGAAGGCGAGAGTCGTGCTCGAGGCCTCGCTCGAGGTCCGGAGCCCGATCGTCTACGCGACGCTGATCATCATCGCCGCGCTCGTACCGGTCTATCTCCTGCACAGCCTGACCGGCACGTTCTTCCGCCCGCTCGTGCTCTCGTACGGGCTGGCCGTGCTGGCGTCGCTGCTCGTCGCGCTGACGATCACACCGGCGTTGAGCCTGATCCTGCTGTCGAACGCGTCGCCGCAGCGCCGAGATGCACCTCTCGTCAGGTGGCTCAAGGGCGCGTACGGGAGCCTGTTGACGCAGGTCGTGCACCGACCACGCTGGGCGTACGTCGCGGTGGGTGCAACCGTCCTCGTCGGGGCTGCCGTCGTGCCCTTCCTCGGGGAGTCCCTGATCCCCGAGTTCAAGGAGCGGGATTTCCTCAGCCACATCATCACGAAGCCCGGCACGTCGCTGCCCGAGCAACGCCGGATCGTGACCCAGGAGCAGCGCGAGCTCGCGTCGATCCCGGGCGTCGCCCATGTGGGAACGCACATCGGACAGGCATTCCTGGCCGACGAGGTCGCGGGCGTCAACTTCGGCGAGAACTGGATCGCCATGGACCCGAAAGCCGACTACAACACGACAAGGGACGCGATCGAGAGCACGGTCGCCGGCTACCCGGGGACGTTCGCCAACGTCGAGACCTACCTGAACGAGCGGATCGACGAGGTCCTGGCGGGGACGAGCGAGCCGATCGTCATCCGCATCTTCGGATCGAACCTGAGCGGCATTCACCGCAAGGCCGAAGAGGTTCGGGACGCGGTCGCGGAGATCCCCGGAGTCAAGCCGGCGTACGTGGAGTTCCAGGAAGGCGTGCCGCAGATGGAGGTGAAGGTGAACCTCGCGGCCGCCCAACGGTACGGCGTCAAGCCGGGCGATGTGCGTAGGGCGGCGGCGACACTGGTCGAGAGCGAGGAGGTCGGCGACATCTTCAGGGGCGGGAGGGCGTACGACGTGCACATCTGGAGCACGCCCGCGACGCGCAAGAGTGTGGCGAACGTCCTCCAGCTCCCGATCGACACGCCGGGCGGCGGAAGCGTCCCGCTGGAGAAGATCGCGAAGATCAAGATCGCGCCGCTCCCGAACGTGATCCACCACGAAGCGGCGGCGAGGGTGATCGACGTCCTCGTGGGGGTCGAGGGGAGGGCCCTCGGGTCCGTGGTGAGCGACATCGAGGATCGGCTCGAGAAGGTCACGTTCCCGCTCGGCTACCACGCCGTCGTGCTCGGTGAGTTCAAGGAGCGTCAGGACGCCCAGCGGCGGCTGCTCGTCTTGGGAATCGGCGCTGCGATCGCGATCTTCCTGCTCTTGCAGGCGTCGTTCGGGAGCTTCCGCCTCGCGACGCTGTCCTTCCTGACGCTGCCAATGGCGCTGGTCGGAGGCGTGCTCGCGGCCTGGATCGGCGGCGGCATCCTGTCGCTCGGATCGCTGGTCGGGTTCTACACGGTGTTCGGTATCGCCGCGCGCAACGGCATCCTGATGATCAACCACTTCCAGCACCTCGAGCACTACGAGGGCGAGGCGTTCGGCCCGGGGCTCGTTCTCCGCGGCGCCAAGGAGCGGCTGTCGCCGATCCTGATGACGACGCTGGCGACGGGCCTGGCGCTCGTTCCGCTCGTCGTGACCGGGGACATCCCGGGTCACGAGATCGAGCATCCGCTGGCGATCGTCGTCGTCGGCGGCCTCGTGACCTCGACGCTTCTGAACCTGTTCGTCCTCCCGTCCCTCTACCTCAGGTTCGGGAAGAGCAAGAGGACGGCCCCCGCCGCCAGCGTCGCCCCCGTCCCTGTCGGCGAACCAGCGTGAGCATCGGGACCGAGGCGAGGAGGAGGAGGCTATGAAGCCCTGGCAGAAGACCGCGGGCCTCGGCGCGATGGTGTTGGCTCTCCCGCTGGGTTTGACGGCCTGCGGAGGGTCCGGCTCGAGCTCGACGTCCGCGGCGGCCACGGTCGAGCACGTCTCGGGCACCGACGCCTATCG
>Ga0075436_100001887_pt1 | contig 14398 bp, 17 predicted proteins | sample RhiMethybrSRZTD5_FD_75303 | JGI IMG/M metagenome (GOLD analysis project Ga0075436, IMG submission 75303) | Populus rhizosphere microbial communities from Tennessee, USA - Rhizosphere MetaG P. TD hybrid SRZTD5 | ecosystem: Host-associated > Plants > Roots > Rhizosphere > Soil | place: USA...
ATAGCGCCAGTGATGCGATGCCCAAGAAGTTACGACGTTACGTTATAAGTAGTTGTTACAGTGTAGCTTACAACGTAGCAACCTAGCGCTCGCCGTTTACTGTCGCCTTACTGTCTTAGATGTGTCGTCCTTCACCGGCAGCCCGACGGCGAGGCGGAAATCGCGCAGCGCCGCATCGTACGTCTTCATTCGCTTGTTCACCTCGACCGCAGTCGAGTTGGGTGCCGCGGCCGCAATGCGCTCGCAATTCGGTGTCCACGAAATCAGCGAGTCGATTTGGGTGACGAGCCGGCGGGCCTTCAGGCGCACCGTGTCCTCGTAGACGGTGGGACTCATCTGTGGGCGTCCGCGCTTGAGAAACGCGCGGCTCGAGCTGCAATACCCGGCGAGAAACCGCCCGGCGCGGCGTGACACCGCGGCGCTGCTTCCCTGCGCGCGTGTGACGCGCCCGCTTCCTTCCTTCAGCTGGGCGATGCCGCGCGTGGCGATGCGCAGTCCGTCCAGAAATTTCTTCTGCTCCGGGGTCGGCGGCGGTGGCGGGGGCAGCGATTCCGCGTGCACCGACTCCGCTTGCGTCGGAGGCTGGGGAACGGGCTCTTGCGCCACCACGGGACTGGCGATCCCTACGCACAACAGTGTGAGCCGTATCACGAGTCCTCTGTCAGGCACCGGAAGCCCTGGTTATAATGTGAGAATGACGCTTCCCGCAACCTCGCGCCAGACCCGCACGTTCGAAGACCGTGCCGACGCGCTCGCGCATTTCTTCCTGCGCGCCGGGGAAGCGCCGCGCCTGCTGGCCTACGACGATACCGTCGGCTGCCCGCTCGACCAAGCCCTCGGGGCGATCGAGTGGACGGCCGCCGTCGGAATTCTCGCGCAAGACGATCTGATTCATGCCGCCCGGCTCGGCACCGATGCCTCGGCGGCCGTCGTCGAGCGCAAGGACGGGGACCAGCGCGTATTCATCTACTTCGGCCCACGCATGGACGCCCCCCCGGCGGACCCGTACGAGGGCACGTTGCTGTACGACGAGCCCGGTGTGCGGGCGTACATCTTCGCGCAACGGGTGCATGCGATCGCGCACTTCCTGCGCGCCACGCTCGGTCTCGGCACCGTCGTCTCGATGCTCGGCCGTCGCGCCCCCGAGCTGCGCCATATCCGCCGGTGGCTGCAGGCGATGTTCTCCGAGCCACTCCAGGGTCGCTCCACGCAGCTGCTCGCGGGCTGGTTCGCCACCGGTGGCGCCGGCGTGCTCTTCATCCCGCCCCACTCGGGTGAGCCGTATACCTATCACGAGGTTGGAGTAGACATCTAAGGCAGGTTGGGGAGGTCCATCCCCAACGTGCTTTTGTGGATCAACAACTCCACATCATGTGGACGGGCACGGCAATGCCAATTTGGGGCGTGGTTTACCATCCACATTCGATGCACACTGAAGTGAGCTAACCCGAAGAAACATCGGCACTTGCGCGATTTTATGAGGCCCCTATATTGATGCCACGCGGCTTGGAGGGAAGGGTCGGGACCTGGTGTCTCAACTACGCCTTCAAGACGGGTCCGAGCGGAAATTCTGGGGAGGCCGCCGACGCAAACAAGGGCTCAGGCGGCCGGCGATCCAGGAGCAGGCTCTCCGGCTCGGATAGATAGGGCCAGTCGCGTGCCCTATCCGCGTCGAAGTGGTGCCTCGACGTGCAGTGCGGAGGGTCGGTCCGCGACCCGATCTGACCCGTAGCACCCACATCGGTGAACCAAGTGGCCCGGCCAGGCTGCTTGGGGATGGAAGCCGGAGCTCCTGTTCGCCCTACCGAGCGACGCATCAGTCAACCGGCGGCGGCGGGATGAAGAACGGTGGGAGCAATCCCCCGGCTCCGGGTAACCGGTGTGCGGGGCCCCCGGGCGGCCTATCGTGCCGTCCCGGGGGCTTCGTGTTTTATTATGCCCGCATGTTGCTCCCCCTCGCCGCTACCGGCGTCGCCCTGGGCGCATGGGCCTACGGCACCTACGAGCCCAACAGCTCCCTCTTCGGGCGCGCAATCGGCCGCGGCTCGCCGGCGCAGCGCGTGGCGTACCTCACGTTCGACGACGGCCCCAATCCCGGCGCGACCGAGCCGATCCTCGCCACGCTCGGCGCCCACGGTGTGCCCGCCGCGTTCTTCATGGTAGGCGAGCACGTCCGCAGGTTTCCGGCAATCGCCCGGCGCGTGGCCGAGCTCGGCCACGACGTCGGAAATCACACGCTGCGACACAAGAAGCTTCACTTGCTCGGGCCTTCCCGGATTCGCGAGGAGCTCGAGGGCGCGCACGAGATCATCGCCGAGCTCACCGGGCGAGCGCCACGCACCTTCCGCGCCCCTCACGGTTACCGCAACCCGTTCGTCACGCGCGCGACCCGACGGCTCGGATACACGGTGTTCGGATGGACCTTCGGCGTCTGGGACTCGGACTCCCGGGTATCCGCGGAAGAGATTCGGGCGCGGGTGCGCCGGAAGCTCAAGCCCGGCGCGATCGTGTTGCTGCACGACGGGGACGGCTACGACCCGAACGGGGATCGGCGCCGCACAGCGGATGCCCTGCCCGGGATCATCGAAGACGCGCGCGGGCGAGGCTACGTTTTTCGCCCGCTCGCCGAGCTCATCGCGTGACGGCAGCACGCTGGCGGTGGATCGGCTGGCTGGTGGGTCTCGTCGGCGTCGGTTTCGCCCTCAAGTTCTTCACCGGCTTCCCCTGGCGGATCACGTTCGCCGCGGTGCTCGGCGCCAACCCGTGGTGGCTGAGCGTGGCGCTGGTGGTCAACCTCTCCTCGCTCGTCGCCAAAGGGTGGGGCTGGCATCTGATCCTCAAGCCCGCAGCGCCACACACGTGGCGCGCCGCTCAGGAGGCGAATCTCGTGGGCGCGGCGGTGAACGACCTGTCGATCGCCGTCGCGGGCGAGGCGGCGCGGATCCACGTGATCGGCCAGCGCGCCGGCGTCCCGCTCGGCGCCGCGGCTTCGTCGGTGGTCTGGACCCGCGTCGCGGAAGCGCTCGCCCTGGCGATCTTCCTCGTGATGGCGCCGAGCCTGCTCGACCTCGAGCCGTGGCTGCGCGCCATGCAGGTCGGCGTCGGGCTGGTGTTGGTGGTCGTGGCGTTGCTCGCGTGGGCGCGGGGGTGGGCGTGGCTCGCGGACCAGTTACCGGCGTCGGTACAGACTCGTCTCGAGCCCCTCCGCACGATGGGGCGCGGCGGTCGCCTGCTGCTGCCGACCTTGTTCGGCCTGTACAACTGGGGGACGCAGTGGGCCACCTACCACCTCGTGCTGCGCGCCACCGGTGTCCCGGCGACCCTCGCGGCCTCGTTCACCGCCCTGATTGCGGCGAACCTGAGCGGCCTCTTGCGGCCGACGCCCGCCAACGTCGGCGTCACGCAGGCCGCGCTGGTGGTGGGACTGTTGCCGTTCGGTGTGGCGCCCGAGCAGGCGGTCGCGGCGGGCCTGGTGCTCCAGGGTCTCCAGGTCATTCCGGTGCTCGTGATCGGCGCCATGGTGACTGGGTGGCGGCTGCTGCGTCTGGAGGCGGAGCTGACTTAGTCGGCCCGCGCGGCAAAAGGTCGTAGGACTCGTGAAAAAGGGTGACGGGACGGCACCCCAGCGCGCGTAGCTTTGCCGCCGTGGCGCCCAGATTTACGATGCCCGATCCCGTGACGCGGCGGCGACTCGCGGTGCTCGCCGACGTCAACAACGCACTCTGCGCGGCCCGGTGCTCAGCCCAACTCGCGGGACTCGAGAGCGGCGAGTTCCTCACCCGTGAGCTGCTGCTGGCCGTGATCGATCAGATCGATCGCGCGGCCGTCATGGTCCGGCGTTTGATCTAGCTCGACGAATGCCGACGAGGTGGCTCGGGACGGCCGAGCGCCGGGAGATGCGCGTCCGAGTCGTGCGTCTTGTGAAACGGGAGCCGCGGGCTCCGGATCGGGAGGAGGTGCGCGATCGAGTTGGCATAGAATTCGAGCAGCGGCCGGCCGCGCGGCAGGACGACCAAGCTCTCGCCATCGGCCACGACCAGGCGCCGCATGCGAAGCATCCGCCACGCCCGGTCCCAGACGTCGCCGATGCGCGAGCCGCCCCTCACGACCTTCGCGTTGACCTCGCGCAATCGATCGCGCAGCTGATCCATCCTGTCGAGCACTGCCGCCTTGGGGATTACGGTCTGCCCGAATGAGAGCAGCGCGGCCGCGGCGAGCGGGACCGGCGTCACCGGGATGATGGCGCCGATGCGCTCCATCAGCTCGACGGCGAGGCCGTCCAGCTCGGCCAGACGCCGCTCCTTGGGTAGCTCCAGCACGCCGGGCCGGGTTGCGAGCCATTGCCGCAGGGAAAGCGGCGTGCCGAAGTTGACCGCCGCGCGACCGTAGCGTTTGAGCCGTCCGGTAATAAGACGTAACGCGTTGCTACCAAAATAGTTGACCACAGTCATCAGCTGCGCGAAGCGCCCCGGCCGGTCGTGCGCGTCCACGAGTTCGCGGGTCAGGGCGCGGTCCTCCAGCACCCGATCGAAGTTGATGGCGACCGGCACGAACCACAGATCCCGATCGAACGCTGGATCGAGAATCGTGCGGCACATGTAGTCCAGCAAGCCGAGCTTCGGCGTACCGAGCCGTCCGTCCCGCGACAGCCGGCCTTCCGGAAAGATCCCCTGAGTGATGCCGTTCTTCGTGATCAGGTGCACGTACCGCTCGAGCACGGCGTGGTACAACGGCTCGCGAAAGCCGCGGCGCACGAAGTACGACCCGAACGACTTGAACACGTACTCGAGGGGCCACACGCGAGCCCATTCGCCGACCGCGTAGCTGACGTGGGCGCCGTAGGCGAGCACGTAGGCGACGACGATGTAGTCCACGTTCGAGCGGTGGTTCATCGTATACACGACCACATCCCGCTTCGGAATCCGCTCGAGCGACGCTTCGTCCTGGTAGTCGACGGTCACGCGGTACAACAGGTTGAGCACCACCTTCGCGAGGTTGTAGCCGATGCGGTAGTACGAGAGAACGTTGAGCTGCGGGACGATCTCGTCGATGTAGGTGTCCACGCGGCGGCGGACGTCCGCCTCGGAGAGACCGTGTTCGCTCGCGTGCTGGGCGATGGCCGCCTGCACGATCGGATCCTGGGCCAGGGCGATCTTGGCGGTACGACGCTGTTGCAGGTGATAGCGCGCCAGCCTCGTGCGGAACTCGTGAATCGCGCGGAGGGCCCGGCGGCCGAGCCACCCGGTCACGCGGTCTGCCCTCCCTCCTTCTTGAGTTGAGCGTATCCCATTCCGCGCAGGATCGTGATGCGCTTGGCCATGGGTGGGTGCGTGGCGAGGAGATCGGCCAACATTCCTTCGTGTCCCGTGAGTTGTCGGCCGAGGGGATCGGCGATGCAGAGGTGCGCCGCCCCGCGCTTGATGTGCGTGGTGGGGGCTTCGGCTCCCTCGATCTTCTGGAGCGCGCTCGCCAGCGCCATCGGGTTGCGCGTGAACTGGGCGCTCATCGCGTCGGCCAGGTACTCCCGCTTGCGGCTCACGGCCAGCGCGAGGAGCTGTGCAATGATGGGCGCCAGGATCCACGAAATGATCCACACGACGAGCAGAATGAGGATCAGCGGGCCGCCGCCGCCCTTTTTCCCACCACCTCCCGAGGATCCTCCGCCTCCACCACCACCGCCCCAGCTGCCGCCCCCGCCCCCCCCGCCCCCGCCCCGCAGCACCCGTGCGACGCCGTCGTGCATCAAGGCCACCGCGCCCACCAGGGCCGCGAGGGTGGTCATCAGCCGAACGTCCAGGTTCTTCACGTGTCCGAGCTCGTGGCCGACGACCGCTTGCAGCTCGTCCCGACTGCACAGATCGAGCAACCCCGCGGTGACGGCCAGGTGCGCGTGCAGCGGGTCGGTGCCCGTTGCGAAGGCGTTCGGATCGGGGTCGTCCACGATCCAAATGCGCGGCCGCGGCACGCCGGCCGCGATCGCCATCTCCTCCACGACGTTCACGAGCTGCTTTTCCTTGGGGTCGGTCGGGTCGATCACCTCCCGGGCCCCCGTGGACCAGAGCACCTTCTCGGGTCCCGTCGTATAGGCATACCAGGCCGTGCACAACGCGATGACGGTGAGCGCCAGACCGAACCACGGGAACACGTGGTGGTACGCGGTGATGGCAGCGTCTCGCGTCGACAGGTAATAGATGTAATCTCCGCCGAACCCCAACCAGGCGAAGAAGACGACGAAGCCAATCACCAGCAGGACGGTGCGCCGGCGATTGGCTTCCTGTTGTTGAAAGAGGTTGAGCGAGGTGTCGTCGCTCACGCCTTCGGCTTCATCGTGAGGTCGACCTGGGGAACGGCCTTCTCGGCTTGATCTTCGATCGTCCACAGGTCGGCGGGCTGCGCTTTGGCCATCCCCGCCACCAGGCTGGTCGGGAACTGCTGCTGTTTCGTGTTGTACTGGGTGGCGGTGTCGTTGTACAGCTGGCGCGCGAACGCCACCTTGTTTTCGGTGGATGTCAGCTCCTCCTGGAGCTGGCCGATATTGCCGGTGGCCTTGAGCTGCGGATACTGCTCCACGACCACCATCAGCCGCTGGAGTGCGGAGGAGAGGGCGTTCTCCGCCTGGCTGATCTGCTTGATGCCTTCGGGCCCCGCCGCATTGACCTTCACTGCCTGGTTCCGGGCTTGAATCACGGCCTCGAGCGTGGACCGCTCGAAGTCCATGGCTCCTTTGACCGCGTTCACGAGGTTGGGGATCAGATCATGACGACGCTTGAGCTGGACGTCGATCTGCTTGAACGCATTGAGCGTCTGGTTCTTGAGGGAGATGAGCCCGTTGTACGCCCCGATCAGCCACGCGACGAAGATGACGAGGACAACCAGCAATATCAGTGGGCCCATGGTAGCTCCGTTGGTGAAGTGCGTCTTCCCCTTGTTACGCGCCGGCCGAGGGCAGGAGTTTCGCGAGCGCCTGGCGGATCGCCTCGGCCACGGCCGCGTCATCGGGCCCGAGCCGCGCCAACGGGTGAGCCGTTTCGACGTGGAGCTCGACCCCGCGCCCGACCGGAATGCGCCGCCAGGAGCTCGAGCCCGCGGGGTCCCGCGTGGCGTCCCGCTCCAGCCACGCCGTCAGGGCCCGACCGGACTTCCCCCGCGGCGGCGCACCTTTGCTCTTGAGCGGCAACCGGTCCGGCACCAACAGCGACGTGCCCAGCGCCTGAGCCGCCCGCCGCTCCAGCACGTCACCCGTCTGATCCTTCATTTCCTTCGTGATGGTCGCCAGGGTCGTGCCTTCCATCTGGCGCAGCTTGATCCACAGCAGCTGCAGGAAGTGCCGGTAGGAATAGGTCGCCGCGGTGCCCCGTCCCTCGGGGGGACTGACGAGGCCCTTCGTCACGTAAAACCGGATCGCCCGCTCGCTCGGCTGCGCCCGGGCGGCAGCGTTGATCGGCGTGATGGCGGAAGTATCGAGCACCGCCCCGACTAACGAAGCCAGATCGCGAAGATTCCAGGGGGCGAGATTGCGGTACTCCCGCAGAACGTGGAGCGGCTCGTGCTGTGGCGCTCCCCCGGCCGTCACGCCTCAGCGCCTCCCAGCTGACGCGCCTCGCCGGCGCGAATGGTCTGGGCAAGCCAATCGAGAATTTCCTGCAAGTTGAACGGCTTCCGAATCACCGGGCACTGGTGGTGCTCCAACCACGTGCGCACCTCCTCCGCCTCCGCATCCCCTGTCATGATCGCGATGCGACCATCGAGCCCCGGCCAGCGGTGCACGATCGCCAGGTACAAAGCGAGCCCCGACATCGTCGGCAGGCGGATATCGAGCAGGATGGCGTCGGGCGCTTCGCTCGCGAGGAGCTCGTACGCGGTCTCGGCGCTGCCCGCGCCGATCATGCGGATGCCGTGGCGCGAGAGCGACCGCTCGAGCACACGACGCAGGGCCGCCTCGTCGTCGACGACGAGGATGGTCCGGGGCGTGGGGGGCGGGGGGGGCTGGGGGGGCGTCATGCCGACGAGACCGACGCCTGCGTCGGCGGCGCGGTCAGGAAATGCTGCACCACGCGCGCGAGCGCGTCGTCCGAGCCGAGCGAAAGCCGCATCTCGCCGGCGGTGAGTCCCAGGTAGGCGCGGGCGTGCAGCTGCAGCGTCTTGGTCTGGGAATACCCCAGCCGCTTGGCTACGTCCTCGATCGTGAAGCCGGGGTCCTGCAGCAGCCGGTGAGCGTAGAGCACGCGCGCGGCACAGAGGAAATGCCGTGGCGACGGGAGTCCGACCCGCGTGAACCACCGCTCGCAGGTGCGCCGGTCGACCCGCGCGCGTGCCGCGACCTGGCCGACCGTCTGCACCTCGCCCGGCGAACGGAGCGCCTCCTCCAGCACCCAGCGCAGCTCGCTTGGCAGGGGCGAAAGCGCCTCGGCCAGCTGGTCCAGGAGTTGGCGAGATGAGGAGCGCGCCTCTTCCTGCCCCAACACCTCGCAGAGCCGGCTCGGGTGATCGTCGTAATTCGCGAAGACCACGTGCTGGATGCCTCGCTGGCCCAACGCCAGGAGCACGCCTGCAGTCTGAGGGGTGAGCGTCGTATAGAGAATCAGCGGGAGGGAGGGAAACAGTACTCGCAGGCGCTCGATCTCTTGCGAGCGCGCATCCCCCGACAGCAGGGGATCCACCACCGCCAACTCCACCGGTCGTCCGCGTATGGCGCCGAGCACGTCGTCCCAGGTTTGAGCCTGGGCGACGTCGAATCGCGACGCGGCGGCCCGGCGGAGCTTGTGGAATTGGATGTCCGAGACGGCGGCTAGTACGAGCATAAATGCCCCAAAACCCCCAAATGTCGCAAAATCGCCCTACGATGCCGCAAAAACGCCCTAAAAACTGGACGCCCTCGCCCTGAGCTTCTGGTGTCCTGTAGCGCTGGCACCACACCCAGGTATTCGGAGGTTCTCATGTCCCGGATTCGCGCCCTCTTCGCCGTGTTGGTTGTCGCCTTCGCCCTCTCGACTGTCGCCTGCGCCGATGCCACCGGTCCCCGTCACGGCTGCGATACCAGCGGCAGCAACACGTGCCACTAGGACTGAAGAGCGAGCTGCGCGAGGGATTTCGAGACCTCGCGCAGCTCCGTGCTTTGCACGACCGGCTCGGCGAGCTGGGACTCCAACGCGATTGCCTGCTCGCAGTCCTGTAGTCCTCCCATGATGCGTTCGATTCGGAACTCGACCTCGTGCAACCCGGCCGTGCTCGCCAAATCGAGTGCCTGCTTCATGAGCGATTCGGCGCGGCGAAACCGTCCGAATCGAGCCTGTCCGACGCCCTGCTTCAGGTAGAAGTCCGCGAGCATATTCGGCGGCATGTCCGCGACGTGCTCCTCGCAGCGCTCGCGCCAACGCGCGAAGCCCACGTGATCCCGGCGGTACGACGCGCAGTGCATCAGCTCGATCAGGGCGTTACCCATGTTGTCCTGCGAACAGCCCCGCCGCACTACTTCGGAGAGAGCTCGCTCCGCGCCGACCGCGTCTCCCACGCTGAGCAACATGATCGCCAGGTCATTGAGAACACGCATGCGCGAGTCGTCTTCCTCATACAGCTCGAATGCGCGCCACGCGTGGAGGATAGCGTCGACGGCCTGTCCCATCCGATGCTGGGCAACCGCGATATCATGCTCGGCTCTCGCTTCGGCGTCTTGCTCACCCGCCGCGCGCGAATCTACGAGGATCCCTTGAAGCCGGCGCTCGGCTTCCGCGAGGTTGCCGCGTCCGAGCAAGGTGTTGGCGCGACCGATCCGCGAAAGCAACGCTGAGTAGCGATCGCCGGCGGTCGTCGCCAGCTCACCAGCCTCCGTGTACGCCGTTTCCGCGTCGTCGAACCGGTTCAGCTTTCGGTTGACCCGGGCGAATCGCAGGTGCGCGGCGACGACGTCGGCCGACGACAAGCGGTTCCCCACCACGACGAGCAGCGTCGTCAGGACGTCGATCGATTCTTCGAGCCGCAGTTCGTCTTCGAGGAAGTGCGCGTACGCGAAAAGCGCAGGCGCGATCAGCTGGGCTTCGCCCAGGCGGTAGGCATCGGCGGCGCTCGACGCAAGGCCGTGGACGTGCGCCCCCTCGGTGGCGACGGCGCGTAGCTCGCGGCAGAATCGGTCCGTGGCGACCCACTGGTAGTGGAATGCATCGGCCGACGCCGGTGCGCGATCCGTTGCAAGGAGGTCCACCAGCCGCAGCGCGAGGAACGCGCCTTGTCCGAGGCGCGCGTCGAGCGTCGTGGCGGTTTGACGACCGGACACGCGTTGCAAAAAGATGGCGTGGGGGAGCGATTCGAACTTGAGGCGCGAAACCGGCATCCCTTATCTCCCAGTAGGCCCGTGGCTTGGTGCTCCCGGCAAGGGCAGGGACCATGCCTCAATGCAACGTACGGCCGGCACTGAAGATAGCGGTTCCCAGCCAGGCGCGTTAGACCGCAGTTTCCGCGTTTTCATGCTTTTCGCCGCACGATTCCGATGCCGCTCTCACGCACGGTCAGCCCTTTATTCGGGCCATGCGCCGGGGAATCACACTTGCCGAAATGGCCGTGGTACTAGCGATTGTGGCGATCGTGACTGCGATCACCTTGCCCCGCCTCGGGGGCCTCCTGGACTGGATGGCGGTGAACGCGGCCGCACAGGAAGTCTCGACGGCTATGGCCGTGGCTCGGAGCCTGGCGGTCATGCAAACCAGTCGCAGCCGGGCTGTTATCGCGGCGGATAGCCTCCGAATCGACCGCTGGACAGGCGATTCCTGGAGGCCCATGGAGCGCTGGCCCGGACCCAGGTCCCACGGCGTGGCGCTCGAGGTGTCCAACCCGGAGATCGTGTTCGACCCTATTGGCATGGGGTGGGGCCTGTCAAACACGAAGGTGGTGCTGCGCCGCGGGGACCGCTCGGAAACGATCACGGTATCCCGGCTGGGCCGCGTCAAGCGGTGGTAACCGCATGCAACCAATTCCGGGACCGAAGCATCATAGGGGTGGACCAGTGAAACATCCGGCAGGGCAGCGCGTATTCAGCTATGAATCATTCGTTGGTCGCGGCCGAAGTGTGACGGCCACTTCGCCCGACCGCCAACCCGGGGAGTTGTAAGCCCCGGGTTTGGTTTTTTGGGGGGATGGGGGCTACTCGGTCCGGATCCCGAGGACCTCGAGGGTCAACGTGACGCGGTCCGCCACCCGGACCGTGCCGGCGGGCCCGCCTCTGTAGGGCCTGATTCCAAAGTCCGTCTGTTTCACCGAGAAACTGCCACTCGCCCGCAGTGTATCGCGTCCGATCGTGGCCGTGACATCCGCACCCACGTCCCGGCTCTGGCCGGCGATCGTGAGCTGCCCCTCCACGTGGAACCCCTCCCCGGTCGGTCCGACGCTCGTCGAAAAGAATGCGATCAGGGGATACTGGTCGACGTGAAGCACTTCCGTGCGCATCGCCTCGGTCACCTTGCGGATTTCGCTCGTGTCCGATGGTGTCACGACTTCGAGGCTGTCGGTGGGAATCGAGACTTCGACCCTCGAATTGGCGGGCGCGCCCGGGTAGTACACGACGCGCCCGGAGAACGCTCGAGCGCGAACGACGTGGCTGTGGCCTGCGAAGCCGAACAGTCCGGCTTTCCCGGTCTTCACCTCGAACCGGCTCGCGGGCGACAGGACGTACACGACGGAGTCCGCCGAGGGCTCCTGGGCGCGCGCGGCAACCGCGAGCAGCGACGTACCGGCGGCCAGCGCCAGGCGACGGACGATCATGCGGCCCGGCCGAGATAGCGTTCGAGTCCCTGCTCGAACGGAAGCGGCTGGATGTCGAACACCGACTCGATGGCGTTAGCGGGCGTCGCCGCGCCCTCGACCAGCATCTGGAGCTGATCGCTCGTCAGCGGCGCGGCCCGTCCGAGCAGGTCGAATACGCGAGCCGCGGCTCGCGCCAAGGCCAGGGGCAGGTGGACGAGCGGCCGGGGATGCCCCGCCGCGCGCCCGATGGCGCGCACGAAGGTTTCGTATGTCATGGGCGCGGGCCCGCCGAGCTCGAAGGCGCCGGTGAACCGATCATTCTCCGCCGCCAGTGCGAACGCGAGCGCCACATCCTCGATCCACACCGGCTGCGTGGCGAACTGCCCGTCCCCGAACATCGGCACCACGGGCGACCAGCGGTGCAGCCGGGCGAGCGTGCGGATCGGAACACTCTCCGGCCCGCTGATGATCGATGGTCGGAAGATGGCGTACGAGAGACCGGAGCCGCGGACCAGCTCCTCGCCCTCCCACTTGGTCCGGTGGTACGGAGTCGCGTCACGCGCGTCACGCGCGCCGATCGCGCTCATGTGAACGACTCGTCCCACGCCCGCCTGGCGCGCGGCGGCCAGGACACGCCGCGTCCCTTCGACGTGCACATCCCGGAAGGTAGCACGGCCCGACTCGACGATGATGCCGACGAGATGGACGACGGCGCTGGCGTCCCGAGCCAGGAGCGCCAACACTCCCGGGTCCGACAGGTCGCCGGCCACGCGCTCGACAGGGACGTTTCTCAAGGCATCGGCACGGCGGGGGTTTCGTACCAGGGCTCGCACCGAGTGTCCGCGTCGTGCCAGCAGAGCGGCAACGTGCCGTCCCACGAATCCGGTGGCTCCGGTAACGGCGATCAGCACATGCGCGGCGAGACTCAGCCGGAGGTCGTACCGCCCTCGTCGAGGAACACGAGCGTTTTGCGCCGGGCGACCACCGTCGTGAGCGCCTCGTAGACCCTCGGATCGAGCACGGTGCCCGCGAGGTCCGCGATCCGCTCGACGGCCTTCTCGGGTGTCATTTTCTCCTGGTAGGCGCGCGAGGTGCTCAAGGCGTCGAACACCTCGGCCGCGCCGATGATCCTGGCGGCGAGAGGGATCTCCTCTCCCCGCAGGCCGTCCGGGTAGCCCGTACCGTCCCAGCGCTCATGGTGGTAGCGCACTGCCGGCATGATGTCGCCAAGGTGTGAGAGGGGCGCGAGGATCTGCGACCCGATTACGACGTGCTGCTTCACATGCTCGAACTCCTCGGGCGTGAGGGCCCCCTGCTTGTTCAGGACGGCCTCCCGCGTGCCGATCTTGCCGATGTCGTGGAGGCGGCCGGCCACCCTCACGTGCTCGACCTCTTCCTCGGACAAGCCGAGCTGGTGCGCTATCGTGGCCGACATATCCGCGACGCGCGCCGAGTGGCCCCGCATGTACGGGTCCTTGGCTTCGAGGGCGTTCACGAGGGCTTCGAGCGTCGCGATCGACAGCCGCTCGAGCTTCATGCGTTCCCGCTGGACTTCGGCGGTCCGGGTCGTCACCTCTTCCTTGAGCCACTGGTTCAGCTGGCGGTTCTCGAGCAGCATCTCCCGCCGCTTCAACGCCCGCTGCACGGCCCGCCCCAGGTCGGCGAGCTCGATCGGCTTCGTCAAATAGTCCATGGCGCCGCGCTGCATGCACAGCGCCGCGCTGGTCGCATCGTTCACTGCGGTCAGCATGAGGATGGCGAGCTCGGGCTCTACTTCGAGCGCCTGAGGCACGAGGTCGACGCCGCTCGTGCCCGGCATGCGGATGTCGCACAGCATGAGGGACACCCGGTGGCGCCGGAGCTGTTGCAGGGCTTCGTCGCCCGTACCGGCGACGTACACCTCGAATTGCTGCTGTGCGAGGAACTTCTTGAGGGCGTTCCGGATCGGCTCCTCGTCGTCCACGACCAGAATCTGGACGAGACCTCCCCCCCCGGGCGTGTCGGCCACTCGCAACTCCTTCCGTGATTCCCTGGGTGAAGATGGGGCTCGCCGGCCTGTCCGGACAGCCCTCAGTCGCTTGCTGCCACGAACTTGAGGTTCACTGGCGCGGCCAATAGACCGGCGCGGTATGCCCGATCGAGCAGCTCGGCAACCGCACGGCGACCGGTCGCCCCGTAGTCCACCGTGTAGTCGTTGACGTACATCCCGATGAACCGGTCGGTGCGCGCGGTGTCGAGCCCACGGCTATAGGCGCTCGCGTGCGCGAGCGCCTCGGCGCGGTGCGCGAGTCCATACTCGATACTGGCCTTCAGGTCGCGGGCGATGTCGCGCATCAGCGGCTCGCCCAGATCGCGGCGCACCGCGTTTCCCCCGAGGGGGAGGGGCAGGCCGGTTTCGCCGTGCCACCATTCACCCAGGTCGACCCAGAGGTGCAACCCGCGGTCGCCGTACGTGAGCTGCCCTTCGTGAATGAGGACGCCCGCGTCGGCACGGCCTGCCGCAACGTAGTCCTCGATCTGGTCGAACGGGACGACGACGTGCCGCACCTCGGGCTGGTACAGCTTGAGCGCGAGAAACGCGGTGGTGAGCTCTCCTGGCACGGCCACGATGCGCCCGGGGGCCGCGAGTGCGGTGCGCGGCTCGGCTGGGCGAGGCGCGGCAGCG
>Ga0075436_100001888_pt1 | contig 14395 bp, 11 predicted proteins | sample RhiMethybrSRZTD5_FD_75303 | JGI IMG/M metagenome (GOLD analysis project Ga0075436, IMG submission 75303) | Populus rhizosphere microbial communities from Tennessee, USA - Rhizosphere MetaG P. TD hybrid SRZTD5 | ecosystem: Host-associated > Plants > Roots > Rhizosphere > Soil | place: USA...
AGTCCTTGGGGAGGTCCGTCCCCACTTTCCCAGGAGGAGACCCATCGTGCGCAATCTCATTCGGTTCCTGACCCCGGCCGTCGCGGTGGCCCTGGTGGCCGCCGCTCCGGCCATGGCCCAGCTCGAAGGCCTCACCATCCCGCCCAGCGGCGACAACCAGTACTCCTCGGCCACCCAGGGCATCGGCCTGGTGCGCGTCACGATCGAGTACCACAGCCCGCAGGTCCAGCGGCCCAAGGGGCAGGACCGGCGGGGCAAGATCTGGGGCGGCCTCGTGCCCTACGGCATGACCAACCTCGGCTTCGGGACCTGCGGCGACCAGTGCCCGTGGCGCGGCGGCGCCAACGAGAACACCCGGTTCACCACCTCGCATGACGTGAAGATCGAGGGCAAGCCGCTGGCGGCGGGCTCCTACGGCCTCCACTTCATCCCCGGCAAGGACGACTGGACGGTCATCTTCTCGAAGAACCACACGGCTTGGGGAAGCTTCTTCTACGACCCCAAGGAAGACGCGCTCCGCATCCAGGTCAAGCCCGCGAAGAGCGACTACCACGAGTGGCTGACCTACGAGTTCACCGATCGCCAGACCGACCGTGCGACGCTCGCCATGCGGTGGGAGGACCTCCAGGTCCCGTTCACCATTTCCGTCGACAACATTGCGGACCTCTACATCGACACCATGCGGCGCGAGCTGCAGTCGAGCCCCGGCTTCACGTGGGTGAATTGGAATCAGGCGGCGCAATACAGCTTGACCAGCAAGACGAATCTCGCTCTGGGCCTCGAGTGGGCTGATAAGGCCGTCCATACCCCGGGGATCGGCCAGGAGAACTTCACGACGCTCTCGACGCTGGCCGACCTCCAGGCCGCGAACGGCAAGACGGCGGACGCGGAGAAGACCCGCCAGCTCGCTCTCCAGCACCCGACTGCAAACCCCATCGCCATCCATCTCTATGGCCGCCAGCTCCTCAACGAGAAAAAGAACGAAGAGGCCATGAAAGTCTTTGAGCTGAACGCCAAGCGCTACCCGAACCAGTGGCCGGTGCACGTGGGCCTCGGCCGCGGACACGCCGCCCTGGGGCACAAGAAGGAGGCCCTGGCGGAATTCCGCCTCGCTCTCCCGCAGGCCCCGGACGACGCCAACCGCAAGGGGATCGAGGCGATGATCAAGCAGCTCGAGGAGGACAAGGGGACGTCGTAGAGCGCCATGGACAGCATCCGGCCCGCCGCCCTCGCGGATGCCGGCGCGCTCACCGTCATCGCCCAGGCCGCCAAACGCCATTGGGGCTACCCCGAGCCCTGGCTGGCGGCCTGGGCGGCGGCGCTGCTGGAGATCGCCGTGTCGGCTGTTCATTCGTCATAGACTCTCTCGGTAGTTAACCAAAGGAGGGTCCAATGCAAGGAAAGACGCCGTTCACCTTCAATCTTGCCGGCAGCCCGCCCCAGGTGGTGGCCAAGGGGGGGACGATCCAGGAAGCCAACCAGAGCACCTTCCCGGGTCTCATGGGAAGTGGCTTGGCGCTCTACCTGCTCACTCTCGAGCCGGGGGCCGTGCGCATCCCGCACTGGCATCCGGACGCCGCCGAGCTCGACTACTGCCTCGCGGGCACCTGCCGGATCGGTCTCGGGTTCCCAACCGGCGAGTGGCAGCGGTTCGACCTGACTCCAGGAGAGATCTCCATCCTCCCTCAGGCGTGGTTCCACTACATCCAGAACATCGGCGACGAAACCCTGCGCCTCCTCCTCGTTTTCAGCAACAGCAGCCCGAACGACATCGGGATCTCGGAGGGCTTCCAGGCGATTCCCACGGAGGTGCTCGGCATCACCTTCGGGGTGCCGGCGAAGCGCTTCGACGGGCTCAATCTGGACGTGGACTACATCGCGCCGCAGTGACCGCCTGAGCCGCGGCTTAGGTCGGCGGACGGTCCTTCAGGCGGTAGACGAGCTTCAGTCCGGACCAAGTCGCGTCGATCGCGGCCACCTTGACGTCGACCAACCCCCTCTCCAGGGCGATCCGGCGGACGACGCCTTCTGTCAGGTCCGTCCGGACGCCCGAAGCCTTCTTCGGCCAGGAGACCCAAAAGCTGCCCGCGGGCTTGATCGCGGCGGCGCGGTGCGTGAAGGCGGCCCGAAGCTCCGCCGCTGAGCGCACGAAGAGGACGATCACGTCGAGCCCGGTCTCGTCGGCGCCCGCGAAGCTTACACCCGGCGGGAGCTCGCCCAATTCCGCCGCGAAGCTCTCCGGCGGGTTGAAGAAGGCGACCCGATGGCCGGGCTTGATGCCGAGCTTCTTGGGGAGCGGCGTGCCGGAATAGCCGGCTAGGTCCTGAGGGCGGGCGTTCATGGTCAGAGCAGGATACGCCGGTATACACTTCCTGCACCCGGTAGCGCCTCCGTTACGCCGGTTCTGTCCACGTCATGAACGTCTACGAATTCATCTTCAAGTGGTCCAAGGCCGCCCTGACCGAGCGGTCCGCCTCGCACCAGCATTTCCTCGATCTGTGCGAGCTGATCGGGCACGGCAAGCCGGCCGAGCTCGACTCCGAGGGGGACTTCTTCACCTTCGAGAAGGGCGCGGCCAAGTACGGCGGCGGCCGCGGCTGGGCGGACGTCTGGAAGCGCGGTTTCTTTGGATGGGAGTACAAGGGGCACCACAAGGACCTCGCCGCCGCCTACGACCAGCTCCTGCGCTATCGAGAGGCCCTGGAGAACCCCCCGCTCCTCGTGGTGTGCGACATGGACCGCATCGTGGTCCACACCAACTTCACCGGTCGGCCGACCGTCGTCCACGACCTCTCCCTCCGCAACCTGGAGAAGCCTGAGAATCTGGAGGTCGTCCGCGCCGTCTTCCACGATCCGGAGAAGCTCAAGCCCGGCGTGACGCGCGAGGCCATCACCCAGGAGGCCGCCAGCCGTTTCAGCGAGATTGCCCAGACGATGCGCGACCGCGGCCTCGATCCCCACTCCGTCGCCCGCTTCCTCGACCGCATCGTCTTCATCCTTTTTGCGCAGAGCGTCGACCTGCTCCAGGACCGCATCGTCGCCCGGCTCCTGACCAACAGCCGATGGAACCCCGAGCTCTTCGCGCGTTTCGTCTCCGGGCTCTTCAAGGAGATGGCCGCCGGCGGCTTCTACGGCGCGGACAAGATCCGCCGCTTCGACGGCAACCTCTTCACCGACGACACGGTCCTCACGCCAACCCGCGACGAGCTGGAGAAGATCTATAAGGCCGGCCGCCTGGACTGGAGCGCCATCGATCCGTCCGTCCTCGGCACCCTCTTCGAGCGCGGCCTCGACCCGGACAAGCGGTCCCAGCTCGGCGCTCACTACACCAGCCGCGAGGACATCGAGACCCTGGTCGAGCCCGTGGTGATGCAGCCGCTCCGCCGCGAGTGGGCCGAGGTCTGCCGCCTCGTCGAGAACGTCCTCGCCACCGGCAAGAAAGATCCCACCGAGCGGGACCGGCAACAGGCGCCGCTCGAGGGCCTCCCGGCCGCCGCCCTCCGCAAGGCGCGCTACGAGGCCGATCGTCTCCTCCATCGCTTCTGGGATCGCCTCTGCAAGGTCAAGGTCCTCGATCCGGCGTGCGGGTCCGGCAACTTCCTCTATGTGACTCTCCAGAAGCTCAAGGACCTCGAGAAAGAGGTCATCCTTTACAGCATGGCGAAGGGATTCCCCGGCTTTCCGCCCCTCGTCGGCCCCTGGCAGCTCTACGGCATCGAAGTCAACTTTTACGCCTTCGAGCTGGCCCAGATGAGCGTCTGGATCGGATACCTCCAATGGATCCGCAACAACGGGTTTGGAGAACCTGAGGATCCCGTGCTGCGGCCGATGGATTCCTTTCAGTGCAAGGACGCGATTCTGGATCTCTCCGATCCAGACAACCCTAAGGAGCCGGAGTGGCCGGCGGTGGATTTCATTGTGGGGAATCCGCCGTTTCTGGGTGGGAAGAAGTTGCGTGCAGGTCTGGGCGACAAGTATGTCGAGACGTTGTTTCGGCAATGGGATGGCCGAGTTCCGGCCGAGGCTGACCTCTGTTGCTATTGGTTCGAGAAAGCACGGGCTCAGATTGAGATCGGGCTATGCAAGAGAGCAGGATTGCTCGCTACGCAAGGGATTCGCGGAGGGGCAAACCGTGAAGTTTTAGAGCGGATCAAGAAGACCGGAAACATCTTCTTCGGTGTGAGCGATCGAGACTGGATTCTGGATGGAGCAAGCGTCCACGTCTCGATGGTCGGATTCGATGACGCACAGGAACCTCTTCGGGTTCTCGATGGCGTGCGGGTCGCCGAGATTCACCCGAACCTGTCTTCGGAAACAAATGTCACGATCGCTCGACAGCTTGGCGCGAACGCGGGTATGGCCTTCATGGGCGATACCAAAGGAGGTAGCTTCGAGGCGGAGTTCTCCGAGATTCGGTGGATGTTGCATGAGCCGAACGCTAGCGGGTTGCCCAACTCAGATGTCTTGCGACCCTGGCTCAACAGCACCAATCTCACGCGGACTCGTGATGAATTCTGGATCGTCGATTTCGGCACGTCGCTTTCTGAAGCAGAGGCGGCTCGCTACGACGCTCCCTTTTCCCTCGTCAAGAAGCTGGTCAGGCCCGACCGGCTCGCGAACCGACGGGAAATGTACAGAGTCAATTGGTGGAGGCATGTAGAGGCGAGGTCCGGGATGCGTTCGGCCCTAAAGGGACTGCCCCGGTTCTTGGTAACTCCAACGGTTTCGAAATTCCGCCTCTTCGTCTGGCTGGACTCTGAGGTCTTGCCGGATCACCAGTTGATCGTCTTCACGCGCTCCGACGACCTCTTGCTGGGTGCTCTCCACTCACGCCCTCACGAGGTGTGGGCCCTCGCTCATGGAACGCAGGTCCGTGAGCGGGAGAGCGGGTTCCGCTACATTCCAACCAAGACCTTTGCCTCGTTTCCACTACCTTCTGCAAACGCCAGTCAGCAGGCCGTGATCACCTCCGCGGCCAAGGACCTAGACGACCTCCGCACTCGCTGGCTGAATCCGCCCGAATGGACGCGGGGGGAGATCCTCGAGTTCTCCGGCTCCGTGGACGGCCCCTGGGCGCGTTACGTCCACGCTCCGGACTCCCGCGGAATCGGGACCATCCGATACCCACGCATCGTGCCGAAGGACGAGGAGCACGCGGAAAAGCTGAAGGAGAGGACGCTCACCAATCTCTACAACCAGCGCCCGACCTGGCTCGACCTGGCGCACCGCAAGCTCGACGAGGCGGTGTTCGCGGCCTACGGGTGGGACCCTGGGTTGTCCGATGACCAGATCCTGGAGGCGCTCCTTGCGCTGAATCTGGAGAGGGCGGAGGAGGGGGCTCCGATGGCTCCGGTGGTGGACGGAGAGCCCGCGGATCAGCCGGCTAGGCCATAGCCGAGAAGCGCGGCACGGCTTGGCGCGATGCCCGCACGACTCGGTGCGGCCTCCGCACGACTTGGTGCGGCCTCCGCACGATTTGGTGGGACGCCCGCACGACTAGGTGCGAGGTCCGCACGATGAGGTGCGGCCTCCGCACAAATGGGTTGGACGTCCGCACAACACGGTGCGATGCCCGCACGAACCGGTGCGACGCTCGCACGAACCGATGCGACGCCCGCACGAATCAGTGCGGCGCTCGCACGGCTTTGTGCGGCCTCGGCACAACTTGGTGCGGCCTCCGCACAGCTCGTGCGGCGAACCAGGTCCACTTGACACGTGACTAAACGGTCACGTATGATCGCCGGCATGGACGATGTGTTCAGAGCCCTCGCCGATCCGACACGCCGAAGCCTGCTCGATGAGCTGTTCAAAGAGGACGGGCAAACGCTGAGCGCGCTCGAGCAGCGCCTGCCGATGACGCGCTTCGGTGTGATGAAGCACCTGCGGGTGCTCGAGGAGGCCGGCCTCGTCGTGACCAGGCGGCGCGGGCGCGAGAAGCTCCACTTCCTGAACGCCGTCCCGATCCGGCTCGTCCACGACCGGTGGGTGAGCAAGTACGCCGAGCCCTGGGCCGCCGCCCTGAGCGACCTCAAACACGGACTGGAGGACAAGACCATGGAAAAGGTGTTCGAGATCTACATCAAGACGACCCCGGAGCGCCTCTGGGAGGCGATCACCAACCCTGAGCTGCGGAGCAAGTACTCCTTCGGGGTACGCGTCCTGTCGGACTGGACGCCCGGCTCCCGCTACGAGGGCCGCAGCCCGAAGGCGCCCAATCCCATCTTCGCGGGCGAGAACCTGGAGGTCGATCCACCGCGCCGGCTCGTCCAGAGCTTCAACGCTTTATGGAGCGACGAGGCCAAGAGCGAAGGGACCTCGAGAGTCACGTGGGAGATCGAGCAGATCGCGGATTCGTGCCGGCTCACCCTCACCCACGACCAGCTCCGCGAGGGGGCCAACCCGGAGCTCTACGGTGGCCATCCGATGATCCTCTCCGGCCTGAAGACGCTGTTAGAGACCGGGGAGACGCTCACCACCCCCGGCTCGCTGCGCTACTCGCCGGCCCCGCAACCGGTCGCCTACTCCGGCTGACGCCGCCACCGCTTGTGCCACCAGACCCACTGCTCGGGGTGGCGGCGGACCTGATCTTCGACTCTGGCGGTCATGAGGGCGGTGGCGTCGCGCTTGTCGGCGGGGAGGTCGAGGGCGGGGAGGAAGCGGACGAGGTGGCTGCCGTCTGCCCGGCGCTCGATGAAGGAGGGGATGACCTGGGCCTTCTGGCGGAGAGCGATCTCGGCCGCTCCCACCGGGGTGAAGGCGGGACGGCCGAAGAAGGGGACCCAGACGCCGTCGACTTTGGTGTCCTGGTCGATGAGCATGGCCAGGGCGCCGCCGCTCCTTAGGACCTCCAGGAGCTGGCGCGCGGCGCCGCGGGTGCCGCGGGCGATGGTGGTGGTGCCGAAGTGCGACCGCAGATCGACGACGAGCTTCTGCAGCGCCGGATCGTCGAGCGGCCGCGCCACGGCGGCGGGGAAGATGCCGCCGTGGTGCACGACGGTGGCGATGAGCTCCCAGTTGCCGCAGTGCGCGGTCAGGAAGAGGAGCGGCCGGCCCGTCGCCCTGGCCGCCTGGACCGCATCCCAGCCTTCGACGTCCAGGCAGGCCAGGATCTCCCGGCGGTCCCGCTTGAAGAGGTGGAGGAGCTCGGCGAGGTTCTTCCCCGCGTGGCGGAAGCAGCCGCGGGCGATCTCCAGCCGCTCGCTTTCGGGCAGCTCGGGCAGGGCCTGGGCGAGGTGCTCCAGCGCTCTCCTGCGGTCCCGGCCGCTCAGTCTCCAGGCCAGGGTCCCCAGAACGCCGCCCACGGCGAGGACGGCGCGGCGCGGCAGGAGGCCGAAGAAGAACGCGAGGAACCGCAGGGCTCCCGGGATCAGGGAGGTGCGCAGGCGGCTGGCCCACCGGCGGCGGGCCTGCGGTGCGGGCGGAGTCGTGCGGATCAGACGGATGCGGAGGCCTCGGCGGTTTCAGTCAGGACGGCTGGTCGGCGCTCGGGAGGTAGGCGGCAAGGAGCGGCTCCCAGGCGCCGCGGGCGCGCAGGACCACCTCGCACATCTCGCGCACCGCTCCATGCCCGCCGCGGTGCTGCAACACCCGATGCACCCGCTCCCGCACGTCGGGGGCGGCGTCGGAGGGGGCGAAGGAGAGGCCGCAGCGCAGGAGGACCGGCAGGTCGAGGAGGTCGTCGCCCATGAAGGCCACTCTCTCGGCAGCGGTCTGGCGGGCGGCGAGGAGCTCGCTGAACGCGGCGGCCTTGTCTGCGCAGTCCATGATCAGGGCGTCCAGCTCCAGCTCGGCGGCGCGGCAGCGGAGGGCCTCGTTGCCCCGGCCGGAGAGGATGCCCACTTTGAGGCCGGCTTTCTGGGCGAGCTTGAGCCCCGCGCCGTCGCGGACGTCGAAGACCTTCCACTGCTCGCCCTCGGGACCATAGATCAGCCGGCCGTCGGTGAGCACGCCGTCGACGTCGAGGAGGATCCACTCCAGGCGGCGGGCGCGCACCGCCAGCTCTCCGTCGGAGACGGCGATCCCGGCGGTCAAAACAGCCCCAGCCGCCAGAGGTCGTGGAGGTGGACCACGCCTTCGAGACGCCCCGCCTCGTCACAGACGAAGAGGGAGGTGATGCGGTGGTCCTCCATGGTCTTCAAGGCGGCGGCGGCGAGCTGGCTGCCGGCGATGGTACGCGGGTTCCGTGTCATCACCTCGCCCGCGGCGTGCCGCAGGAGGCCTTCGTCCGCCTCCAGGCCGCGCCGCAGGTCGCCGTCGGAGATGCAGCCGGCGAGCCGCCCCTCGGTGTCGAGCACGGCGGTGATCCCCAGCTTCTTGCGCGACATCTCGTAGATGGCGTCGCGCATCGGCGTGTCGAGGCGCACCGCGGGCAGGTCGTCGCCGCTGTGCATGAGCTGCTCGACCTTGAGCAGGCGCTTGCCCAGGCGGCCGGCGGGATGGAGCAGGGCAAAATCCTCGCGGGTGAAGCCGCGGGCCTCCAGCAGGGCCATGGCGAGCGCGTCGCCCATGGCCAGCGTGGCGGTGGTGGACGCGGTGGGGGCGAGGTTGAGCGGGCAGGCCTCGCGGTCGATGGCCACCGAGAGGTGCAGATCGGCGTGGCGGGCGAGCGCCGAGCGGGCGTTGGCGGTCATCACCACCAGCGGCACGCCCAGCCGCTTCAAGGTCTCCACCAGGCGCAGCAGCTCTTCCGTGGTGCCGGAGTAGGACGCGGCGAGCACGACGTCGCCGGCGACGATCATGCCGAGGTCGCCATGGACCGCCTCGGCCGGATGGAGGAAGAACGCCGGCGTGCCGGTGGAGGAGAGGGTGGCGGCGACTTTCTTCATGATGATGCCGCTCTTGCCCATGCCCGTGCAGACCACCCGGCCGGTGCATCCCCGGAGCAGCTCGACGGCGCGGTCGAACCGTTCGTCGAGCTGGCGCAGCAGGCCGCGGATGGCGAGCGCCTCGGTCTCCAGGACCTCCGCGGCGACCTCGCGGGCGGACCTCATTTTTCTCTCGCCCCCTCTCCCGACATACCTCTCCCCCTCCCCGGGAGAGGGGGAAGGGCTCTCCGCAGCGCGAGGAGCGATTTGAGCAGCGCCTCCGCCCGCTCGGGCTGGAGCTGGACGGCGCGGTCCGAGCGGGCGTTCTCGGGGTCGGGATGGATCTCCAGGAAGACGCCGTCGGCGCCGGCAGCCACCGCCGCGCGGGCGAGCGGCTCGGCGAAGCGCCGGTCGCCGCCGGTCTCGGCACCGCTACCAGGGAGCTGGAGGGAGTGGGTGACGTCGTAGATGACCGGGATGCCCGCGGCGTGCAGCAGGTCGAAGCTGCGCATGTCCACCACCAGGTTGTGGTAGCCGAAGGACGACCCGCGCTCGGTCACCGTGACGTTGGCGTTGCCGGTGCTGCGCGCCTTGTCCACCACCTTGCGCATGTCGTCCGGGGCCATGAACTGGCCCTTCTTGATGTTGAGCGGCCGGCCGGTCGCGGCGGCGGCCACCACGAGGTCGGTCTGGCGGCAGAGGAAGGCAGGGATCTGGAGCACGTCGCACACCGCGGACGCCGGGCCGCACTGCGCCGGCTCGTGGACGTCGGTGAGCACGGGGAGGCCGGTCTCCGCGCGGACCAGCGCCAGGATGCGCAGGCCCTCCTCCAGGCCGGGACCGCGGAAGCTGTCCAGCGAGCTGCGGTTGGCCTTGTCGAAGGACGACTTGAAGATCAGGGCCAGACCCAGGCGCTCGGCCATGGCAGCCAGGGCGTGCGCGGTCTCCAGGACCAGCTCCTCGCTCTCGATGACGCACGGGCCGGCGATGACAGGGAAGCCGTCACCCCCGACCACCACACCGGGAGCGAGCTCCACGGGCTCAACGGGCATCGGACGGGGGGGCACGGCCTAATGTAAAGCGCTCGGCGGAGGCCTGTCAAACCCGCCGATCCGCGTGTGGACCGCTCAAGGCGCGGCCGGATCGACCACCACCTCGCGGTCGGCCGTCAGCTCGATGGGCTGCTCCCGCACCTTCTTACTGTGCTGGTCCTCAATCCGCAGCCGGTAGGTCCCTGCCTGGAGGCGCTGGAAGCGGACGACGCCGTCCTGGCTGGCGACGCCGGTCTGGCCGAATGCATTCTTGATGAGCGCGCTGCCGTCGGCAAACAGGAGAGTGGCTCCAAAGAACCCGCCCGGCTGCGCGGAGCGGACCGTGAGGGTGAGGTCCCCCATGTGGAAGTCGAGGTCGAGCGTCGCCTCGGTCGCACCGGGGGGAATGTGGATCCTCCCTGTGGCCAGCCTTTCTGGATCTCCATACCATCGACGTCCCGCTGTGTAGCCCGCGGTGATCGTCCAGTCTCCGGGCCAGAGGCCTGTCTGACGGTAGTGGCCTTCCTGGTCGGTGGTCGAGGCGCCCGGTGTATAGCTCGGAGGCCCTTCGGCGTGAACGTAGGCGGGTTCGCCCGGCCCCAGTCCCAGGAGCCGGCCGGTGAGGACGATATTCGGACCCAGTTGGATCTCGACATCTTCGACCGGCGCTCCCGCGACCACGATCGGCCGCTCCGCTGTCCGGCTGGAGTAGCCCTCCGCCGAGACGGACAGGTCCCAGGTCCCGTCGGTCACGCCGACCGCGAACGACCCATCCGCCAGAGTGTGGGTCTCGAAGTGTCTGCCGAAAGTTCCATCGAAATAATGGAACTCGAGGCTGGCTCCCTCGATCGGTTCGCCTCCCGGTCCGGTGACCCGCCCCCGGATCTCGGAGACGGGAGGAAACTGGAGGTCGTGCACTACCTCCGTCAGTCCGGCGGGTGGGGTGAGCCGGTCCAAGGCAAAGCGGTCGCCGGCCTGGGCATGCAAGCTCCACTCTCCAGGTGGGAGGTTGGGAACCTCGAACCGGCCTTCGGAATCGATGGAGCCTTGGACTTCGCGAAGGGAGCCGTCCACCACGAGGACAGAAAACTTGCTCACGGCCGCGGGATCGATGCCCAGGACGCGCCCTTTCAGAATCAGGCCGTAGCTGAGCCGGATCTCGACGCCGTCGATCGACCGGTCTTCCACCGTGACGCCGCCGATTTCTGCCGGGGCAAACCCATCCTTCTCGGCCACCAGCTTATGGGCTCCCTTGTCCCCCGGCAGCAGGAACGAGCCGTCGACCAGGGTCGAGGTCGATCGACATCCACACCGATCTTCGGTAACGAGCGCCCCCACGACCGGCGCGCCGTCCGGTCCGATCACCCGGCCACGGATCTCGAGATGCGGAACGGGATGCAGGACGAGATCGATCCGTGTCCCCTCCGGGCGAATCTGGACCTTCCGCTCTTCCATGGCGAAATCGGCATGCCTCACGTCGACAGACCCCTCCCCGGCCTCAACCCCTTCCAGAAGGAAGTCTCCACTGTCGTCGCTGGAGGCCGCGACGGAGCTCCTGCGTCCTGAGAGGCGGATCTCTGCACCCACGACGGGGTGGCCTTCAGGGTCGGCGACGTGACCGCTCACCGTCATCCCCGCGTCCATCCGGATCTCCAATCCGTCCAAGCCCTCGAGGGGGACGTGGAGGGGACTGATGCCTGCGTTGAGGTGACCTGCGCCGCCGGCGGTCACGTCGTACTGCCCGGCCCGTCCCAACTCCAGGGTGAAGGCCCCCTCGGGGCCGGCGAGAGCCGAGCTGACGAAGGGGAAGGGGCACGGCGGGTCCGGCATGATGAGGTCGCTTCCCATCTCGCCGAAGTGGCGCGCGAAGACCTGCGCTCCGGGAAGGGGCTCGCCGTCGGCGCCCACGACGCGCCCGGCGAGACGGACGGTCGGCGTGAGCGCGATCCGCGGCTCCATGGACGCCGGCCTTTTCACCGGAAATTCTGTCGGCGTGTAGCCGGCGCGGCAGGCCCGCAGCCTTTCATGGTCTCCCACCGCCCGCTCGCGCAGCTCGAAGCGGCCGTCCGGACCGCTGACGGTGGCAGGGCCCGCCTGGTGGGTGGCCTGGGTGATCTCGGCGTAATCTTCGGGCACCACCCAGATCTCCACGCCCTCCACGGGCCGGCCTCCTGGATCGACGATCCACCCCGCGATCCGCGCCCGGCTCTCCAGCGTGAAGGCCCCGAGGTTGACCGGTCCCTCTCCTCCCGGCACTGAGATCTTCTTTCTCGGCAGAGGGGCCAGCTCCGGACCTTCGATGCGCAGCTCGAAGAGGCCCGTGGGGAGGTCGGGGATCCGGAACCGGCCGTCGGCACCGGTCGCCGCGCGGAACGGCCCCAGCTCGGGCTTGAGCTTCACCAGGCCCCCCAACCTGGGCCGGACGGGAATCAGTCTCACCGCGGCTCCCGGGATCGGCCGCTGGCGCGGATCGACGACCAGGCCTAAAGCCGTCCGGCCCCGTCTCAGGATCACACGGACCGCGGCCTGGCTCTGCGTGGGGAGCGGCACCGTCACCAGGAGAGTCGCGGGCGCGAAGCCCGGTCGGCTCGCCGTCAGCGCGTAGGAGCCGCCGGCCTGAAGCTCGCCGAACCGGAACGCTCCGGCCGGCGAGGTGCTGGCGCGCCGCAATGACTGAGGGGTTCCCTGAGCTTCCGGATCGACCAGGAGGACCTCGGCGCCGACAACCGGCCTGGCGGCTTCGTCCACCACGACGCCCGTGATTGCCGGGACCGCGGCGGGGACGAGGGGCAGATCGGCCGCCCGCGCCGGAACGCAAGGGACTGCGAGCAAGACCCCCAACAGGAGTCGAACGGCATGGCGGAGCATGCGAAGGGGTTACGCAAGAACGATTCCAGGGGATCTCACGAGGAAACCCCCGGGGAAACTGGGGTTTCCGATTCAAGCATGCGGATGGAGGTGTTCACATTTATGGACGGGGTGTCCGACTTCTGCGGATCAGCCCTGGACCGAGACCTCGGACGGCAGCTCTGAGGGCGCCTCGGATACCGTCGAGGGCACGCCCTCCGTGACTCGGTGCACGGGAGCGCCCGCCGGCTCGGCGGCATGCGCCGGCTCCTTCACTTCCTTCTGCGCCAGCGCCGCCGCGATGTAGGAGACGAAGAGCGGATGCGGCTCCGTGGGCTTCGATTTGTACTCGGGGTGGAACTGGCAGCCGAGGAACCAGGGGTGGTCCCTGAGCTCCACCATCTCCACGAACTTGCCGTCCGGCGACAGGCCGGCGACCACCAGGCCGTGGTCGGCGAGAATGGACAGGTACTTCTGGTTCACCTCGTAGCGATGGCGGTGGCGCTCGCTGATCTCGGCGGTGCCGTAGATCCGCCGCGCCAGGGTCCCCTCCTGGAGCCTGCAGGGGTAGGCGCCGAGGCGCATGGTGCCGCCCAGCTCCTCGACGCCGAGGAGGTCGCGCAGCTTGTAGATCACCGCGTGCTCCGTCTCGGGATCGAACTCGGAGGAGGTGGCGTCCTCGATGCCACAGACGTTGCGGGCGAATTCGATCACCATGCACTGCATCCCCAGGCAGATGCCGAAGAACGGCACCCGGTGCTCGCGAGCGTAGCGGATGGCGCGGATCTTCCCCTCCGTGCCCCGGTGCCCGAAGCCGATGGGGACGAGGAGGGAGTCGACCTCGAAGAGGCTGCGCGGCCAGCTCCCCCCCTCGAGCTGCTCGGCGTCGATGTAGACCAGCTCGACGGCGGCGTCGTTGGCGATGCCGCCGTGCATCAGCGCCTCGTTCAGGCTCTTGTAGGAGTCGGGGAACTCCACGTACTTGCCGACGATCCCCACCCGCACGCGGTGGCGCGGGTTCTTGATCCGCGACACCAGGGTCTCCCAGCGCGACATGTCGCGGTCGTAGTGCGGCAGGTTGAGCAGCTCGAGGAGGATGTCGTCCAGCCCCTCGCGGCAGAACATGAGCGGCACTTCGTAGATGGTGGACACGTCGCGGGCGGCGATGACCTGGCGCGGATCGACGTTGCAGAAGAGGGCGATCTTCTTTTTCATGTCCTCGGGCAGCGCGCGGTCGACGCGGCAGAGGACGATGTCGGCCGAGATGCCGATCTCGCGCAGCTCGCGCACCGAGTGCTGGGTGGGCTTCGTCTTCAGCTCGTCGGCGGCGGCGATGTAGGGCACCAGCGTGAGGTGGATGTTCACCGCGTTGCCGCGCCCCAGCTCCTGGCGGAACTGGCGGATGGCCTCCAGGAAGGGGAGCGACTCGATGTCGCCGACGGTGCCGCCGATCTCGACGATCACCACGTCGTATTCACTGGCCACGCGGCGCATCGCCTCCTTGATCTCGTCGGTGATGTGAGGGATGACCTGGACGGTCTTGCCGAGGTAGTCGCCGCGCCGCTCCTTGTTGATCACCGACTCGTAGATCTTGCCCGTCGTGTAGTTGTGCCGCCGGCTGGAGACGGTGTGCGTGAAGCGCTCGTAGTGGCCGAGGTCGAGGTCGGTCTCGGCGCCGTCGTCGGTGACGAAGACCTCGCCGTGCTGGTAGGG
>Ga0075436_100001889_pt1 | contig 14394 bp, 9 predicted proteins | sample RhiMethybrSRZTD5_FD_75303 | JGI IMG/M metagenome (GOLD analysis project Ga0075436, IMG submission 75303) | Populus rhizosphere microbial communities from Tennessee, USA - Rhizosphere MetaG P. TD hybrid SRZTD5 | ecosystem: Host-associated > Plants > Roots > Rhizosphere > Soil | place: USA...
AACCAGCCCGCGCTAATGGACCAGGTTTTGCCGAGTTTCGGGTGTATTCCCGCTACCCCGGTCTTCTCGGTAACGTCCGTGAATGTGCCGTCGCCGTTATTGTGGAAGAGCTGATTTCGATTGACGCCTGTGACGTACAGATCAACCCAGCCGTCGTTGTCGTAGTCGGCAGCGGCCACACCCATCCCGAAGCCTGCACCGCGAACGCCGGCCTTCTCGGTGACGTCCGAGAATGTGCCGTCGCCATTGTTGCGATAGAGCCGGTTCCAGTAGCGCGGGTCGGACTTGTCCATTTCAGGCAGGCGCGCGCCATTGACGAAATAGAGGTCCATCAGGCCGTCGTTGTTGTAGTCAAAGACAGCCACGCCCGCAACCATGGTTTCGATCTGGTGCTTGCGCGCGCTTACGTTATTGTCCATTACGAAGCGCACGCCGGAAGTCTCGATAACGTTCTCGAACACAATAGGGCCGATAGCGGCGCTGGTGGCTCTGGCTTGCTGGCGCACACACCAGCCGGCGTAGATGAGAACGCATAGAGCGGCGCTCGGCAAACTGAAAAAGAATCGGGGCAACCGGGCTCTTGTGTTGGTGGCGCAGGAATGGCCGATTAAACTCTTCACAATACCCAGACGCAGCCGGGGATTACGCGCTTGTCGTTCGAGGACATACAAATGCCCGGCTAGCGATAGATTCACTGTACCGCGTGCGCCAGGCCATGGGAGCGGTAACCTTCGCACCGACCACATCGCGGTTGCGGCGCGCAAACTGCAAAACCAATTTACACCGCCGAGCCGCCGAGGATTCCCAAAAGAAAAACCGGGTCTATTGCGGCCATCAGTGCGCAGAAAAGGCGCCAGTGACGGGGCGAACGCGGCTGAACGGAATGAGATAATAGGGAGCTTACTTGCGAACCCGTTCGGATATAGCCGAGACTCCGGTGGGCGCGCGTTAGAGTTTGCTACATATGCTGTATGAGCTAGCGTTTTGGCTGCTCGTCGCTGGGGGCGGTCCTCAGGCCGTGCGTTCGGAAGCGGGCTACCGGGACGCACCACCGGCGCAGTCCGCTGCTGACGCGCAGGCGCTCGCTGAGGCGGGGGCCAAGCTGGCGTCCGAACGGAAGCTGCGAGATGCCAGCATCCTCTTTGAAAAAGCTCTGAAGCTCAATCCCAATGACTTCGTCACGAGGCGTAATCTAGCGGCGACGCAGTGGGAACTGGGCGAGCTTAACGCCGCCCTGCAGAACCTGGAAACGGTCCTTAAGGCCAAACCGGGAGACCAGCAAAGCCTTCTGCTGCTGCGCAATGTTGCCGCGACCCAGTGGGAACTGGGCGACCTGAACGCCGCGCGCCGGAACCTGGAATCCGTCCTTAAAGCGAAACCGGGGGACCGGCCAAGCATTCTTCTGCTGGGTATGGTTTCGGAGGATTTGAAGGATTATTCTCGCGGCGCCGCACTCCTGAGTGCCGTGCCCGATCTGGTTCGGGAACACTCTGAAAGCGTCGCCGCGCTCGCCCGCTGCTATTACCGGACCGGGAAGCCCGAACAGGCCCGTTCCGCGCTGCAGATGATGGAAGGCCCCGAGGCGGTCTTTTTGGCGGGCGAGGTCGCATTGGACAACGGCGACTATGAAACAGCGGAGCGTTTTTGGCGGTCGATCGAGTCCAGTTACCCGGACCGTGCCGCGCTCGGCTATCGTCTTGGGAAAGCCCGCTTTCTTTTGAGCCGTATCGAGGAGAGTCAGCACACGGTCCTCGGGTTGATCGAGTCCGGAATCCGGAGCGCGGACCTCTACAATTTGCTGGCTTGGTGCTACGAGCGGCAGGACCGCCTACAGGACGCCGTCGCGGCGATGGAAAAAGCCATCGCTTTGGAGCCTGCACGGGAAAGTAACTATCTGGATCTGGGATCGATGCTCCAAGCGCACCAAGTCTGGAAAGTGGCGCTGGAGGCCGCCCGCCGCGCCGTGGCTGTTGCCCCGCGATCGATTGAGGGTTACCGCCTCAAAGCGTTTCTTGAAACTAAACTGTACGCCAACTTTGATGCAGCCAGACGTACATTTGACGAGGCCATTGCACACATGCCGGACTCACCGGAACCGCTTCGCGCTTTGGCTGTTGCTCAGTGGGATTACGGCACACCAAGAGACGCGGCGGCCACGTTCGAGGCTGGCTTGAGGCGCTTCCCGCGCAATGCGCTGCTCTACCAGGATTACGCCCGGATGTTGCTGAGTCCCGACGGCGGTGGCGGGGCCGACGCGGCTAAGGCTCTCGGCGTCCAGTTGCTTGAGACGGCACTGCGGCTCGACGAATCACTGCCCGAATCACACTGCGAATTGGGAAAGATTGCTCTGGACGAAAGCCGGCCCACCGAGGCTTTGCGCCATCTGGGAAGAGCAGCGGAGCTCGATCCCAACAGCAGCAGAATCCATTACTTGCTAGGCCGGGTCTACCGGCTGATGGGACGCCCCGAGGAAGTTGCCCGAGAGATGAAGTTGTCCGGAAAGCTCAAGCAGGAAGAAGACAATGCCGCTCCCGGATTTCGGCGCCAGCTATAGTACTGTGTTTTACAGCCTAGTGGGCTCCGGGCCTGTCCAAAGGCATGAACAAGCCCGAGAGCCAAGGCCACTCGTAAGCCTCAGAAGACTACTTTCAAGGCAATCTGCATTACGCGAGCGTCTCCGGCCGAGAAGATCTGGCCGGTTGTTGCCTGTCCGATGGTCGTATTCAGCGTCGGGTTCGAGGCGGGATTCAAGTTCACGTGGTTGAACGCGTTGAACGCCTCCCAGCGGAACTGGACATATCTCTTTTCGCCGAAAGCAAACTTCTTCATCAGGGCGAGATTCGCTACCTCTGAACTGGGTCCACGCACGACCCCGATCGCCGAATCGCCAAACTGATACGCCGGAGGTGCAGCGAAGGCATTCGGATTGAACCACAAATTGGCGCTTGGATTGGAGACGTTTGGGTCTCCTACCACATTGGGACGGGTACCCCAGCCGTTACCCAATGTGGCGCCCGGAACGGAGAGGGTGAGAGGAGTGCCCGAAGAGTACAGGTAAATGCCGGTAAACTCCCAGCCGCCGATCAGTGTGTTCGTGACGGCATTCCAGTTTGCGCCCAGGGCGTGACCCTTTCCGATCGGGACATCCCAAACCACATTGGCCGACAGGATATTGGCGTGATCGAAACCCGATAGTCCACGGTTATAGCCGGCGGGCGCAAATGGCGTAGGTATGGACCAGATACCGTCGGCGCCGTTTTCCGACATATTCTTCGAGAACGCATACGACAGCATGAAGGAGAGGCCGCCGGAGAAACGCCGCTCCACTTTCAGTTGAGCCGAGTGGTACCAGTTGTGCCCGGTGTTCTGGTACACCTGGACACCGCCAAATTTCGGGTAGGGTTTGGCGGCCTGGAGGTTTGTATACAACCCAGCCGGGACTTCATTCAGAGAGTTTTGGACGACCAGGTCGTCTCCGGAACTGCCCACGTACGCGACCGTGACAGCGGTTTTGAACGGCAGCGTCTTCTGGACGGAGAGGTTCCATTCGTGGTCTACGATCGGTTTGATGTTATAGGCGGCGGCGCTGACCCCGGGGGTGACAAACGCGTTCGGGTTCACCGGCCACGCGGTCTCCCATCGCTGGAGTTGCGACGCGCTCCAAGCCTGGCTTTCGAAGGTCCAATAAGGTGGCGCTACGACCGAAGAAGCGGTGATGTTGCCGCGGTAACTGCTGGTGAAGATTCCATACCCAGCCCGAACCACGAGATCCCCGCTCTTCATGGGCCGCCAGGCGACTCCGAGCCGGGGCGAAAAATAGCCGTTGGGCTCGAACAGGCCGGCGGGAACGTGTGCTTGCGACGCCGGGATCCATAGCCCGGCGGTGGCAGCGGCCAGGAAGGGCGCCACGGGCTGGGACGTCAAGTCCACCTGGCCGGCGCTGTTTTCCGCGGCAAGTACTTTCCCGAGGGCTGGATCAAAGGTACCACCGGCGCCGCGGATGAATGATTTCGCGAACCAATGGTCCCAGCGGAGTCCGAGTTCAAGCGTGAATTGGGAACTGATTTTCCATGAATCGTCGATGAAGGCCGCGCCGTACGGATTGGATTTCATCCCAAACGTGTGAATAGGATAATTCCGATTGCTGCTATCCACGTAGCCCAACAGGTAGTCGGCGAACCCGTTGCCGGTGTACTGGCCATTGAAATCGAACGCTCCTTTGGACCAGCCGGAGCCGTGAGCTGCCAGCAGGTACAGGTGGTCGTATTGATAACCAGCCACGATCGTATGCTTGCCCCAAACTTTGCTCACGCTGGCGTTGGCGTTGATGCTTTGGGACTTATAGATGGCCGGATCGCCCCATCCATTCCTCGAAGAGATCCCAGCATAGCCGGCAAAAGAAATGGAGTCCGGTAGTCCGATCCACTGTTCGCGGCCCGCGGTCTGGAAGCCCTGGATGCCAGCGTCCGCGGTGAGATTCTCCTTGCCGATCTCGGTGCACGGGCCGCTCCCCTTGCAAGTCGGAGTGGTGGTATTCACGGTGTTCACCGTACCGATGCTCAAATTGAGCAACGTAGTAGGAGTGATGGTCCAATCGTAGTTCAGGCCGGTGCTATACGAATGCGTGTCTGCAGTGGCGGTGCTGCTCGGCAGATAACCCACCAGTTCTTGGGGAGTGTCGAGATGGAGAATCCGCCAGTAGATCCTCTGGTTTTGAGTGATCTGGTGGTCCACCCTCCCGGTGAACTCGTCGATGTTGACCGGCCTCGATGCATTGGCGCGGTAGAGATTGCCGGGAGAGTTTGGTTGCGGAATCCACGGAAAGAAGAATTTTGATGCACCCGAGAACTGGGCCTGCGGAATCTGGTTTCCCGTAAAAGGCAGACCCGTAGTGGGATCCTTAATGGTAGGCAAGCCGGAGAAGTCGCCGTTAAGCATCGCGGGTGAGACCGTGTACTCGTTATATATCTTCGATTGAACAATGCGTGTGCCCTCATAGCTGCCGAAAAGGAAGGTCTTGTTCTTGCCGTTGTAGACGCGCGGGATCAGCACGGGGCCGCCGCCGGCAAGGCCAAACTGGTTCTGATTCAGCTTGGGGGTCCCTGTGGCAAACGTGTTGCGAGCGTCGAGGTCGTTGTTGCGCAGGAACTCCCATAGAGTGACGTGGTATTGGTTGGTGCCGGACTTGGTGACCATGTTCACTTGCACGGGATTGCGACCGTTTTCCGCGCTGAAGTTCGAGGTGGATACATTGAACTGCGCGATGGTGTCCGGATTTGGAATGGACGTCGATCCTTCATCGCAGACGGCGTTCGATGCCACGCCGTCGACCCGGAATTCGGTCTGATCGTCGCGGTGGCCTAATCCCTGAACGCTCGAACTGTTGCCGTCGGCGCAGGAAGTCGTGAGGGACCGGCCCTCATAGAGGACGCCGGGCAACAGCCCCGTGAGTTCGATGACGTCGCGGCCACTCAAGGGAAGTTCCTGGATAGTCCTCTGCTCGACGACCCCACCGGTCTCCGCTTTTTCGGTTTGCAGAAGATCAGCAGTCGACTCGACAGTGACCCGCTCGTTGACGTCGCCCACCTGCAACACCGGGGAAACTCTCTTGTGCTCATTGATGGTCAGGTCAGCCATGGCGAGGGTCCAGGTTTTGAATCCGGTGAACGTCACGGTAACCGAATAGGCGCCCTGCGGCAACCCGCTAATCTCGAAGCTGCCGTCGGAGCGGCTGGTCTCAACACGCTGGATGCCGGTGTCCAGTTTGGTCACGGTAACGGTAGCCCCACCGACGACTCCGCCGTTCGGATCGGTGACGACACCCAGAATGGCTCCGTCAACGCCCGTTTGTGCCATTGCACCCGCGACGGCCAGAAGACAAAATGCACCCATCAAATAAAGAGCTTGTTTCATGGTTTTTCCCCCTCCCGATAGCGTTACTCGGGCAGTACACCCCCCAGTCAAAGTAGCAATGTTTCCAGCGGCACCGGAAACGCCCTGTATCGCCCTGTATATAGCGTCTGGAAAGCCAAGTTAGTGCAAACCCATTAGGATGTCAAGCGAAAAAGGCACATCGTCTAGCATCGTGGACGAGGATCAGCCAGTGGGCTCGACCCTCGTGCGCAAGCAACCGGCCCGGACTGAAAGTCTCAAGCTCGATCCCATGAGAAAAGGCCAGCCACGAGCACCCAACGGCCCGGGGCGCCATCCAATCGCACATCCTGACCAAACGTTGAGAAGACTAGCGGAAATGATGGCTCTTCGTCGACGCGATCCATTGGCACTTGAAATGGCAATGGCGGTCGGAAGTCGGTCGCGTGTTGCTGGATAGGCACTGGCGTTCTCTGCCAGAAGAGTGGCGACGCCTGAAATCGGCAACTCCTTCGGCCCCGATCTTGCGCTCTTCGGCGCGCTGTGCTGCAATCTGGATCGGGCACGTTCTGGTACCCTGCGGGATCTGTGAACTGGCTAGGCCTTTCAGGCAGACACTGTTTGCGGGATTCCTTTTTGGACGAATCGTGGAATTGGCACCCGTTACTCCCGTTACATTGGAGAGTGAATTCGCCGACCTTCTGAAGCTCGTAGCGAACGAGCGAGACCGTGCTTTGGTCGCTCGCTACTTTGGCTGGGATGGCCAAGGCATTAGAACCTTACAGTTAGTCGGTGATGATTTCAGAATGACGCGGGAGCGGGTACGTCAGATCTGCTCGGGTACGCTTAGCGAGTTAAAGGGTGCGAACCCGTGCACGCCGGTTCTTGGTAAGGTGCTGGCCTTTATAGAGCAACACTTGCCCGCACCCGTGGCGGACATCGAGTCGAGGTTGTGTGCGTCAGGCCTGACGGCCGCAATGTTTCGACTGGAAGGCATTATTCACGCCGCCGAGATATTTGGCCGAAAGCCTGAAGTCGCCATCCGAAATACAACAGGGGGCCGAATTGCGCTGCCTCGTGAAGCCGCCCAGAGCGCCAGCCTGATCCTGGAGGTCGCGAGACGGACTGTTCGCCACTGCGGGGCCGCGACGATCTCCGACGTCCTAGCTAACCTAAGGAGTGCTGGTTCACGAAACAGCGACCAAATCATCGTCAGAATGCTGGGCACACAAGCGGACTTCCGCTGGTTGGACGAGTCTGGTGGATGGTTTTGGTTTTACCCAACTACCAATAACCGGCTTCTCGTAAGGATTCGGAAAGTAATGGCTGTGGCAAGGAGAATCAACGTTTCCGAGCTCCACCGGGCGGTTTCCAGCGATCGGCGATTACAGGGATCTTGTCCGCCAAAACGGGTGCTTCTAGCGCTTTGCGCACAATTATCCTGGTGTCACATTGAGAGTGAATCGTGTATTGTAGCGACACCTCCACCTCCCGTGGAAGAGGTCTTGTCAAAAAGCGAGCGGTCGCTGGTTCAGATCCTAGAGAACCATGGTGATGCAATACTAGCTCGAGATTTGAAAGGCTTCTGTGCCCGCGAAGGCATCGATCAGTCAACCCTCTGGTATCTTGTCTCGAGCTCTCCAATAATCGTTAGACGTGCCTACGGTGTTTACGTACTTGTCGGCGTGAGTACTGATTCCGGAATCATCGAGTCGTTGCTGCCGCCTTTGCGGAGGACATCCGTGCTGCTGGATTACGGTTGGCACACAGATGGACAGATGTGGCTGGGATTCAAGTTATCTCAAGGCATGATTCGCAATGGCGTGTTTGGTGTGCCCACCGCGATGAGGCGCTTTCTGCATGGGGAATATGCTCTCTTGGCATCGGATGAATCTAAGATCGGTACGCTGGTTATGACAGACAACGCTGCTTGGGGTCTTGGCCCTTTTTTCCGACGACGCTGCGAACCGGGCCAACTTCTTGTTATCCGATTCAACCTGACCTCACACGTCGCGCGTCTGCACCTTGAGGGCGAGGATTTACTCGACGAATTCCGTTCCCTTCGCGCGCGCCACGTGCCCTGAATTCTGAATGCAACTATTGGACTACTGATTCCGCAACCGAAGCAACTCCGCAACGCCACATTGATGCGGTCGCCGAGAGTTGTACGGCAACCGGATCCATCAGGCGGCAATAGTGTCGCGCTGCTAGAAGAACCATTCTCGTTGGAGCGGCGAATTGACGATCCGATCCAGCACAAAGGCGTCAACCTGGGGCCGAACAGGAGCATGAGATCGCACGCTAAACTGTCGCGAGGCGGAGTGTCAACATGCAAGATACCGAGGCCGGGATCGAGACCAAGGGCAACCGCTGCAAGATGAGCCTCTGAATTCGCGTAGGTCAAGTTACAACTGGTTGATTCTCTGGGCCGTTTCATCGTCTGCAGGATCGTTCGCCCTTTCGACTGTTTTCGTGGGTTCTCTTCTCGCTCTCCGAGACGGGTTTGAACTCGACATTCACTTTATACTCTCGGACCGTTTGCTCTTTCGTCTGCCGCTGTGCATCCAGGCCCTCCAAGAATACAAATAGATCCTCCGGAACAAGGCAGTCGCCGTGTGCACTCTCTGTATCCGAACATTACCTTCGAGATTTACTTTTGCGTGTGCCAGCACCCTTGTGTCGGCTGTTACGAACACGAGTAGTCGAATCCCGCCGGCAAGCACTTCTAGATATGGCCAATCTCATGGTAATTCCGGTGCGCCGGCGAAGAAGGGCAGCCGGAGCGTGAATCTCGACCGTGTGATCGTCATCGGAGCTCGAGAGGCTAGCCATGGACCAGGCAGCAAGCACCATTGGAAACCGGACGCAGAATCCGTACAATGTCGGCTATGCATCTGTGCTGTTCCGCAGTACGGGGAGTTGTTCTTTCGCTTCTCTGGGCCGTTTCGCTCTCCGCTGCTCAGAAATCCTGGACGCTCGAAGGCATCATGAATGTGAAAGCCGTATCGGACCCGCAGATCACGGCGGACGGCTCACGGGTGACATATGTGGTAACGGAAAGGGACGCGTACCGGAACGGCTATTCGTCAGAGATATTGATTGGTGCAGCGACGAGAAATCCGCCCCGACGCCCGGCCTCGCCGGTGTTTTCCGACGCTCACCGGCGGTGGTCCGGCGATGGCGGACGGCTGGCGTTCCTGTGCCGGTGGGGGGTAGGCGGAATTAGCGAGCCCATGCACCAGCGAGAGGTGATGCGGCGGAACCTGGAGTGGTTCGAGAAATGGATATTGGGAAGATAGGGATCTTCCTCTCGCTGGCCGCTGCGATCGGAGCGCGTGGCGGGAACGAGGCGGAGTTTAAGACGGCAGAGGCGAGAGCGCATTATCAGAAAGCGCTGGAATACGAAAACAAAGGGATTTGGCCGGCGGCCATTCTGGAGTTGAACCGCGCGCGTCAGTTGGAGCCGGGGAATGCGGAGGTCCTGACCGAGCTGGGAATCGCGCAGGCCGAACGTAAGGAATGGAAACAGGCGCTCGCGTGGCTCCGTAAGGCCGTTGTTCTGGCACCGGGCTCGGTACGGGCGCGGTACAATCTGGCGCTCACACTGGACCGGGCGGACCCGGGCAAGGGCGCGGGCACGGCTGAATACCGAAGAGCGCTGAAGCTGGACCCGCGGCACGTAGATTCGCTCATCAACCTGGCCATCGATCTTGGAGATCAAAACCCCGTGGAGGCCAAGCCGCTGTTCGATCGAGCCATCCGGCTGGCTCCCAAGAATGCGAACGCGCATCTCAACCTGGCGCTGTTTCTCAAAAGAGAAGCGGAGGAGACGGCGAGCATCTCGGAATTCGAGCGGGCTGTCGAGCTGGATGCGAACCTGCTCGAAGCGCGACGGCAGCTTGCGGCGTTGCAGATGTCCCGCCAGCAGTGGGGTGCGGTGATCGAACAATGCCGGGAGATCCTAAAGCGAGAATCAGATGACGCGAGCACTCGATATACGCTGGGCCAGGCGTTGATCCGAAACCAAGATGTGGAAGAAGGCAGAAAGGAGCTGGAGCAGGCGCAGGCGCTGCGCAAACGCAGCCAGCAGCAGCAGGAAGCGCAGGAGCTGCAGAGTCAGGGAGTCCGGGCCTTGAACACGGGCAAGCTTTCCGAGGCCACAAGAGCATTCACGACCGCCCTTCGCCTGGATGCCTCTTCGTCCAATCACATGTACCTCGGCCTGGCGCTAGCGGCTTCCGGAGACATTAATGCGGGCATAGGGGAACTCACGACGGCGCTCGAGATGGATCCGAATAGTGCCCGGGCTCACTTGAACATGGGCAGCGTCTACTTACAGGCGGGACAGGAGCATCTGGCGAAAGTCGAGTTTGACAAAGCCTTGCAGATCGATCCCTGGTTTCCCGAAGCGCATAACAACTTAGGGTTGATCCTGGCGAAAAATAATCAGGCCGAGCAGGCTTCGGAGCACTTTCGCCTGGCGGTGGACCTGAACCCCGACTACCTGGAAGCGGTATTCAATCTGGGCCTCTCTCTTCGCGCCATGAACCGGATCGACGACGCGCTGGGCGCGTTTCGCCATGCGGTTGCGCTGGCTCCGGAGAATGCACAGGCACAGTATGCCCTGGGTCTGACGTTGAAGGACAAAGGCGACCTGGCCGGTGCACAGGCGGCGCTCGACCGCGCGGCCGCGCTAGAGCGCCGAGGTAAGTGATCTGAAAACACGCTGGATCGCGCCGGTGGCGGTAGTAACTCTCGCGGCGATTTGCGTGTTTTTTCGGCTGAGCGCAACGGAACAGGCGCGGTCACCTATCCAGTTTCGTGAAGCCGGGGCGCGCGCGGGCCTCAAAGGGATCACGGTTTGCGGAAGGCAGCGCAAGACCTCGGTCTTGGAAGTCAATGGCAGTGGTGCTTGCTGGTTTGACTACAACAATGACGGACTTCTGGACCTGTACGTGGTGAACGGCGGGACGCTGGAAGATCTGCACGCCGACAAAAACGGCGGTCGCAGCGCTCATCACAATTACCTCTATCGCAACAATGGCGACGGCACGTTCTCGGACGTGACCGAGAAGGCCGGCGTGGGTGGCTTCCGGTGGGGAGCAGGCTGCGCTGCCGCGGATTACAACAACGACGGCTTCACGGATCTATTTGTCACCAACATCGGGGAAAATTTTCTTTTCCGCAATAATGGCGACGGCACGTTTACCGATGTGGCGAAAACGGCGGGCGTGGCCGGAGGCTTCAACTGGCACACCGGCGTGACTTTTGGCGACTACGACGGCGACGGTTATCTCGATCTCTATGTGTCCGGATACCTGGAACTGACGCAAATGTTCGAGCCGCAGAAACAGTGTCCGTGGCGGGGGATGCAGGTTTTCTGCGGTCCCGGAGGGCTGAAGGGCGCTCCGGACCGGCTCTATCATAACAACCGCGACGGCACTTTCAGCGACGTCACGCGGCAGGCCGGCGTGGAAGACCGCGACCTGCTGTATGGATTGACGGCGACGTTCGAGGATTTCGACAACGACGGGCGCCCGGATCTGTTCGTCGCCAACGACCGCGGCCGGAACTACCTCTATCACAATCTAGGGAACGGGAAGTTTGCGGAATTGGGCGAAACCTGGGGAGTGGCCTACCCGGTGGAAGGCAAGGCGCAAGCCAACATGGGAGTGGCGATTGGCGACTACGATCACAACGGGACCATGGACATCTTCGTCACAACCTTTTCGCAAGATCACTACACGCTCTATCACAACACCGGCAACCGGCTGTTCTTCGACGTCTCCGGCGAAACAGAATTGGCGTCGGCGACGCATCCATTTATGGGTTGGGGAGCGTTTTTTGTGGATCTGGATAACGACGGATGGCTGGATCTGTTCACGGCCAACGGGCATGTGTATCCGGAGGCCGAAAAGGCCGTGGGCATCATGGAAAAGTACGTGCAGCGCGCGCTGATGTTCCGACAATCCTCACCTGGAGTTTTCACCGAAGCCGGCCTGCACTCCGGTCTGGCCGGCCTGCCGGTCTACTCGTCGCGGGGCGCCGCTTACGCCGATTTCGACAACGACGGAGACATTGACGTGGTCTACACCAACCTGGATGCTACGCCAACGCTACTCGAAAATGTCAGCGCTTCATCACACCACTGGGTCACCATCCATACGGTGGGCACCCGCAGCAATCGCGATGGAATCGGCGCGCGTTTGAAGGTCACGGCCGGCGACCTGGTGCAATATGCGTCGGTGCGTTCCGGGGAAAGCTACTTATCCGGCAACGATCCACGGATTCATTTCGGTCTCGGTCCGAAGAACAAGATCGACGAACTGGAGATTCGCTGGCCGAGCGGGCAGGTAGAGAGGCTGCGCACGGTGCCGCTCGATCGTATTCTCACCGTCGAAGAGGGAAAAGGAATTACCGGGGCGCTCAAGCCGCGCGGACGGCCAGATCAGTGAGCCCAGATGGGCCAGCCTTCAGCCCGGATAACCCGATCCGGCGCGCACCACGCGAATCCGGTGATCGGTGAACTGGAAATGTCCTCCCGGAAAATCCACTTTGGGCATGTGGCAGCTTGCGCAGCCGCGCTGAGCTACTTTGCAGCGCTTGGCGGATTGCGGGGCATTCCCAGCCCGATGACAGGCCTGGCATTTCGCGTCATAAGACTCGGCACTCGTCACCACGTTGGAATGCGGATCGTGACACGCCACACAACTGATCCGTTTGTCTCCAAGCGAGGAGTTGTAGCAGTTGCTGGTGGCTAAACGGTACGGCTGAAACCTGATGTTGTTTATGTCGTGAGGACCGTTGGCCGAGACTTCCTGCCAGGTCCGGTGGCAGCCGCCGCAGAAATCCGACAGTTCCTCAAGACCGAGCCGCGATAGTTTGTCCGGCGTGACCGGGGGCACCGTTCTGTCATCGAAAGCAAGCGCGTGTTGTTGCGCGTTCTTGTGGCAGCGCTCGCATCGGACTCCGGGCGTGATCGCATCCAAGGTCCCGGTGGTATGACACCCGAAGCAACGGACCAACTCCAGCTTTTGGAGGCGCCTCCCCGCCGCCTCTTCCACTTGTGTCGGGGCAAAGTTGCGGTGGCCGATAGTGACATCCAGGCCGTTCAGCGCGGAGTAAAAGCTGACCTGGCTCTCGTACAGCGCGCCGCGATACTCGTACACATAAGTCTGTCCCATGGAACCGAATCCGAACGCCCAACGGATGGGGGCAGAGAAAGTTTTTCTGCCGTCGCTCACGGAGAGCGTGACCCGCTCCGCCTCCCGGCGGATGACATACGTATAGCCATGGCTGGCAACACGCAACAACGGACGATCCTTCAGGATTTCCGCATCGGCGGCCCGCACGGCTGCATGCGCCATCGGTGTAGCTGGCTGCGACCGACTCTCACTGGGGTGGCATTTCTCGCATGAGTGCGCCGGTTCGGGGGCGGCCGACTGGGCCGGCGTGATGATCCCCGCCGCTAGAAGCGGCAGGATTGCGGCATGGGCACTCATGCGAACGCCAGTATACTATTCGAGTCGCGGGCACCTTTGCTTTCAGGGACCTGGTGATCGCCCCGGCCCGCTCCTTCGAGGTCGACTGGCAGTTGCTCGATCCCGCACCGGTTGTCGGGGCCAGCGTCTCGCCTTCCAGAAACTCCATGACCAGGAAATCCACGCCATCCTGGTGGCCGACATCGTGGAGCGCGCAGATGTGCGGATGGCTCAGGCTCGAAATGGCTTTGGCTTCGCGATCGAAGCGCTCGCGCAGTTGCGGATTGTTGGAGAGATGTTCGGGAAGGACTTTGATGGCGACCGTGCGCTCAAGCCGCGTATCGCGCGCGCGATAGACCTCGCCCATGCCTCAGAGTGCAGCTCGATATCGTGGCCGGCAAAGATGGCGCGGAACTGGAAGGCGCCGTCACCCGCAAGGACGGCCAGCCGGTGCCTGGTGCCATCGTAGTGCTCGTCCCCGAACCCAGGCTGCGCGTGCATCCAAGCCTCTTCCGCCAATCGGAGAGCGATCAGTCCGGCCGCTTCCAGTTCAAGACCGTCCCTCCGGGAACTTACTTTCTGTTCGCGTGGGACGATGTAGAGCCCGGCATCTTGTGGGACCCCGAGTTTCTGAAGAACTACGAAGCCAGGGGTGAACGTGTGACCCTGAAGCCCGGCGCCTATGAATCGGCCGGCGTGCGGCTGATCGCGGTCGAGCAGCAGTGAACAGGCGGCGCTATGATGAACTTCTCCTATGCTGCACTGCGCGGCCTGCGCACACGAGTATCCCCCAGGGCAGACTAAGTCTTGCAAGAGACCGCCCAAGCTCACCCCCGGAGCGCAGGCACAACACGATTGGTGTGACCAGGCCTCCGGGAAGCCGCTGCAGCCGCGTCTGATCTGTCGCCGAAGACGATCCAGAAACACGTCGACAATATGTGGGCATTGGGCGGGGAGTTCATCCGCGACCTGAACTACGACCAGTCCCTGAGAAAGCGACCGGTCGAACAGCACCTTTTCGAAATGATCGAAGACGGCGGCC
>Ga0075436_100001892_pt1 | contig 14387 bp, 14 predicted proteins | sample RhiMethybrSRZTD5_FD_75303 | JGI IMG/M metagenome (GOLD analysis project Ga0075436, IMG submission 75303) | Populus rhizosphere microbial communities from Tennessee, USA - Rhizosphere MetaG P. TD hybrid SRZTD5 | ecosystem: Host-associated > Plants > Roots > Rhizosphere > Soil | place: USA...
TGCCAGGCCGCTGCGTAGTAGACGCCTCGCGCCCGCGCGGAGACATCCCGCCCGCGCAGGATGTCGGCCAGGCGCGGGCCCTGGAAGAGCGCGGCAAAGACCGCGAGAGCGAGCAGGCCGGGGATCCAGAAGCGCCGCAGCCGGCCGGAGCCCCACAGCAAGACGAGCCCCAGGACCGCCTCCACCCCGAGCGCCGCGACCCCCAACAACGACCGGCTCGCCAGCACTGCGGCAACCGCGGCGGCGCCCGCGGCGAGCCCGAGGAAACGCCAACGCCCTGGCTCACGCGACGGAACGACCGCCAGCGGCAGCAACGTGACCAGCCAGGCGGCGAGAAGGTTGTGGTGTCCCAGCGGCACCGCGGCGCGGGGCGCTCCCAGGAAAACCTCGTCACCGAGCGCCCACAGCGCGACGCCGGCGACGACGCCGGCCAGCGCCCGCAGCCCCTGGCGCCGCGCCGCCTCCTCCCGCCAGCAGCGCGCGAACGCGGCCGGCAGGAGCAGAAACGCCGGTAGCAGGACCAGCCCCGTCGTCCCGGCGCGGCGCACCGGCGAGACCCACCAGCTCACCGCCGCGGCGATCCACAGGGCGAGGGGGAGCAGCCTCCCGGCCCGGCCGAGCCGCAGAGGGTCCCGCCACGGAGCCCCCAGCCCGAGAAGCACCGCCAGGAGAGTCACCACGGCCGCCGCGCTGCCGGCCGCCGTCGCTCCGCCCTGAAGAGTGCCACACCAGGCGGCGAGAAGAGCGAGGCTCAGGGCTGGGACGAAGCGCGTCATGGCCATCTACGATATGCTTCTTGGCCCCCACACCAGGAGATTTCCCATGACTGTCGAGACCATGACCCATGCGCCCATCCTCGACGCGCTCGGCCTCGAGGCCGAAAACCACGGCGCCTTCGACGGCACCTGGATTCGCACAGCAGGCGAGCGCGTCGATTCCTTGAATCCGGCCACGGGAGAGCCGATCGCCGCCGTCCGCCTGGCCACCGCCGACGATTACGAGCGGGTAGCCGCCGTGTCTGCCGAAGCCTTCCGCGCCTGGCGGACCTGGCCGGCGCCGCGCCGGGGAGAGATCGTCCGCCAGCTCGGCGACGAGCTGCGCAAGCACAAAGAAGAGCTGGGCCGCCTCGTCTCCCTCGAAGTCGGCAAGATCCACTCCGAGGGCCTCGGCGAAGTGCAGGAGATGATCGACATGGCCGACCTCGCGGTCGGCATGTCCCGCCAGCTCTATGGCCTCGCCATGCACTCCGAGCGCCCGCAGCACCGGATGGTCGAGCAGTGGCATCCGCTGGGTCCGGTGGGCATCATCACCGCCTTCAACTTCCCGGTTGCCGTCTGGGCCTGGAACGCCATGGTGGCCGCCGTCTGCGGCGACTCGATGATCTGGAAGCCGTCCCACCAGGCCCCGTTGACCGCCATCGCCGTCACCCGGATCGCCCACCGCGTCCTGGAGGCCAACTCCGCGCCGCCGATCTTCAACCTGGTCATGGGCGGCCGCACCGGCGTCGGCGAGCGGATGGTGGCCGACCACCGCCTGCCGCTCATCTCCGCCACCGGCTCCGGCCGCATGGGCCGCGAGGTGGGCAAAGTCCTGGCCGAGCGCCACGGCCGCGCCCTCCTGGAGCTCGGCGGCAACAACGGCATCCTCGTCATGGACGACGCCGACCTCGACCTCGCCTTGCGCGCCGTCCTCTTCGCCGCCGTGGGCACCGCCGGCCAGCGCTGCACCACCACCCGTCGACTCTTCCTCCAGCGCGGGATCGCCGCCGACATGAAGCGCCGCCTGGTGAGCGCCTACGGTTCCATCACCATCGGCGACCCCCTGGAGCCCGGCACCCTCATGGGCCCGCTCATCGACCGCGCCGCGGTGGAGACCATGATGAAGGCGCTCGACCGGATCAAGGCCGAAGGCGGCCGGATCCTCTACGGCGGCAACCGGATCGACCGTCCCGGCTTCTTCGTCGAGCCCACCCTGGTGGAGGCGCAAGGCGGCATGCCCATCACCTGCGAGGAGACCTTCGCGCCCATCCTCTACATCTTCGAGTTCGACGACCTCGACGAGGCCATCCGCCTCCACAACGACGTGCCGCAAGGCCTCTCCTCCGCCATTTTCACTCTGAACATGCGCTCGGCCGAGAGATTCCTCGCCTGCACCGGCAGCGACTGCGGCATCGCCAACGTCAACATCGGCACCTCGGGAGCCGAGATCGGCGGCGCCTTCGGCGGCGAGAAAGAGACCGGCGGCGGCCGCGAAGCCGGCTCCGACTCCTGGAAGGCCTACATGCGGAGGCAGACCTGCACCATCAACTGGGGCACCTCGCTCCCGTTGGCGCAGGGGGTGGAGTTCGAGGTGGGAGGGTAGAAGGGGCTTCGGAAGGGGGAGGTCACTTGAGGTCCGGCTCGAGCTCCGAGAGGTGGAGGAGCTGAAAGCCCTTGCCGGCAAGAGCCCGCACCAACCCGCCGTCCGCAGTGACCAGCGGACCGCCGACCTGCTCGGAGAGTGCGACATAGATCGCGTCGTAACCGCTGACCCCATGGGCGAGAGCGATTGCCAGCGCATCCTGGATCAAGTCGACAGTCGGTACGATGGCCAGTGCCAGCGCCTCAAGGTCAGCGAGATCTCGCCTGGCTTTCTCCGCCGGGTGCCGATGATGTCGGACATAGAGCGTCAGAGTGCTCGTGCATTCGGCATAGAAGAAATCAGGAACATAGAAGCGAGCTTCGGCCGTCTCCGCGAGGTACTGGAAGAGTGCGTCGGCCTGATCCGAGAATTCCTGCTGGACCGCAAGCTTGATAGCCACATTGGCGTCAACGACGCAGACCAACGGCCTATCCACGGCCCTCCCTAATCAGTCTCAGGACTTCGACGGAATCGGGTGACCCCGGAGGCAGTGGCTCTCGGCGTTGCCGCAGTTGAGCCAGAGCTCGGGAGCGTTTGCGGAAGACCTTTTCGTCTTCCATGGCACGTTCGAGGAGAACCATGACAAAGGAGCTGAGCGAGCGACCATGCTTCTCTGCGGTCTTCTGGACCTCGCGATAGAGACTCTCAGGGATGTCTCTGACGTATAGAGTAGCCATAGAGAAACACTACTCGGACTGCTTGCGTTTTGCAAGCATCGGTGCGACGCCCCGGAAGAGCTAGCCCACCACCGCCAACCCGCCCGCCATCACCTCGACAGCCACCGCCTCCCCCGTCGCCACCGGCCGGACCGGCTCGCCGCCGCCGTACATCGTCATGTCCCGGTCCAGGCTGAATTCAGCGCGGCGGGTGCGGATCAGGGTGATCGCCGGGTGGCCGACGTGCTTCCCGGCGTAGACCTTCGGGAACACGGAGACGAGCGCGAGCCGGGACATGGCCTTGACGATCACCAGGTCGAGCATCCCGTCGTCGACGCGGGCGTCGGGCGCGATCCGCATACCGCCTCCGAAGCGGGGGAGGTTGCAGGCGTTGGCGAACATGGCGCGGCCGAGGAAGGTGCCGCCGTCGTGGACGACCTTCAGGAGCGGCGGCTCGAAGCGGGCGAGGTTGCGGAGAACGGCCCAGGGATAGACGAGCGGCTTTGGGAGGCGTTGCAGCGTGTTGGCGTAGCGGGTGACCTCGGAGTCGAAGCCGACGCCGGCGTAGCCGATGCAGACCGTCTCTCCCACCCGGACCAGGTCGATCCGCCGCACCGGACCGGAGAGAGCGCGCTCGACAGCCGCATCCAGATCCCGGGGGAGGCCCAGGCTCGCGGCGAGGTCGTTGCCGGTGCCGAGCGCGACGACGCCCATCGCGCAAGCGGTCCCGGCGAGCCCCTGCGCCGCATGGTGCATCGTGCCGTCACCGCCAGCGACCACCAAGCGCTCGACGCCGTCCTCGACGGCCCGCCGCGCCTGCATCGCCAGGTCGGCGGCGTTGCGGCTGAGCACGAACCCGGCTCCGGCGCGGGAGGCTGCGATCCGCAGGTCCTCGAACCGCGCGCGCACCGTACCCCGGCCGGCCGCCGGATTCACCAGGAAGCGGATGCCTCGGCGCTCGGGCACGGACACGATGCAAGGATGATAACCCGCAAGAAGGCGGTGATCAGGGGATGGAGCGCTTCCCTAGAGGGATGGCACTCTTCCCTGCAGGGGATTTTCTTCGGTACGGCGTACCGGCACTTTTCCCGCGAGGGATTTCCGCTCGAGCAAGAGGGCTCTTTCGCGGTACAGCAGGGATCGGCAAATCCCTGTGGGGATGGCGGCTTTTCCCTCGGGTGATGCCGCGCTGCCCCACGGAACCGCGGCGCGGTACTGGAGGGATCGGCAAATCCCCCGGGGATGGGCGCTCTGCTCGACAGGGATCGGCTGCGGTACGGAGGGATTGGTGCCGGTACACGGGGGATCGCAGCATCCCCCGAGGGAGAAGGAAGGGGGGCGTGGAACGCCACGCCCCCCCGGGGTGCTACGTCTTGGGGTCAGTGGGGGAGGATGGGGCCGGCGAGGGGACCTCCGGCGGGGGCGCGGCCTTCTGCTTCCGGGACCGGGTGCGGAGCGGTTGGACGCCGAACTCGACCAGCTTCTCCGAGCGGTTGCCGAGCTTCTGCTTCAGCCCGACCCGCAGGAAGGTCACCAGCTTCCGCCCTTCGTTGAGGAGCGCCTCCAACTGCTTCGAGACGTCCTGCTTGCTAGCAGTCAGGGCGGCTTGCTGGGTGACCAGGTCCCGCGCCCGGCCGATGAGCTGCGTGAGCTGCACGCGCTCCCCTTCCAGGCTGGGGAACTGAGCCGCGTTGGCGCCCATCGGGGCCGCCAAACGCTCCCAGGTGTCTAGGGTTTCTGCCTGATTCTCTCTGGCCATACGACACTCTCACTTTCTGCCTTGCGGCATTCTTTTCGGTGCATCATGCGCCGAAAAAGTCCTGCGATGCACATACCGTCTCATGCCCAGAGCGCCTTGTCAAGAGGTTTTTTGGTTCTTGTTGCACATAAGATGGCCTATGAGTTGCAGGTTGGCCCACCAAGGCGCATGCTCATATCTCGTTGTCTACTCTTGGACCAACTGAACGATCAGGCGTCCATCACCGCGGCGACGTCCACCGCAAGCGGCGCCTCCCGGCTCCGTCCTGTCCAGGCGGTCACGGCCAGGAGAACGGTGAACGAGGCGGCGAGGGAGACGGCAGCGGGCAAGGCTCCCGGCGGCAGCGGCGGCAGCGGCAGCGCCGGGAAAGAGGTCTGCCGGCCGAGAAACTCGAGGAGGAGGTTGAGGAGAGTCCCGGTAGCGATCGAGGCGGTCGCTGCCGTCGCGGTGACGCGCTTCCAGTTGAGCCCGACCGCCAGCGCAGCGCCGAAGGTCCCGAACGCGAAGGTACCCAGAAGCGCGATGAGGTCGTTGTACGTGAGGGCCAGACAGCCTGCTGCCAACGTTACCGCCACGGTGGCGATCCTCGCCCAGGGGAGCTCGCGCTGGACGCGCCGTCCCCAGGCCTTCGGCAGATCGCGGACCAGCGCCGCCGAGCCGATGTTCATGAAGGCGTCTGCGGTCGACATGATGGCCGCCAGGATGCCGGCGACCGCGAGGCCGGTGACCATCTCGAGCGCTCCAGGTCCTCCTCCCGCAGGGCGTCACGCGGAATTTTCTCGTCTTGCGAGGCAGTTGAGGGCTGTAGTATGGTAGACGAAGGAAAGGAGATACCGTTGGATCTGGGAAACTAGTTTACCTAACCCGCAAACCGCGCCCCTATGAGGAAGTGGGAGAGTTCCGCCGCTTGGCTGTATTACACTCTTGGAGTATTGTATTATGCGTATCATTGGCTGATCATACTGGGCATTGGCGGAATTCTCCTTTCCCTCATTCCCGCAAGTCGAACCCTATCCTCTCTGGGCCTGAACCTTGGCGTTCTCTGCATTGCCGGAGGTGTCTGGGTTTGGTTGGCACGGATGAGAAAGCAGCATGAAGTCTTGAATCCATTGCTTGAGATCATAGAATCAATAGATACATACAGGATTTTAGGGGATGGGGGTTACGATTTCGTAATCTCTATTGGCGTGAAAGCTCGTCAGGCAGGCATAGATAACTACAAGATGAAGTTTCGATGGACGGGCACAGACACGAATAGAATTGAAGCCGAGCCATCAACTGTGCAGATAATCCCAGATCACACTCATCCAGGCCCAGACCTTTGGGAGATTACCAGAGCTCAATTCCCCAAGCCGCTCCGAAAGGGAGAGGTGTATGAATTTAAAATTAAAATGACAATACGACAAACCGACAGAGCGCCAAATCCATACCTCCAGAAAATTGTTGACGATATGTATGGATCTCTTACAATGAAGGTGGTCTTGCCCAAGAGCCCGGATGTGGCCGTGAAGGAAATCTTCCTCTCTCCACGCAGCGATCTTTCCATTTTTTCTGAAGACTTGAACGCCCCGACCAATGAATTAGCTTGGGTAATTCGCAGACCCAGACTCGGCCGACGGTACAAGATCTCCTGGCGAATCTTAGCGGAACCAACTCCACTGCGAAATCCTTTGCCTAACCTCTCAACACAAAAATCTCTGTTCCGGTAAACTAGCTAGCTCTCCAACTTACCACTGATCGATTCTGCTGTTTGTTCCCGCTCAGGGGTGGTACGGCAGGGCATGCGCGGGGAGGTATCGAGTGAGGGCAGACCGGAGGCGCTCAGGCTTCGAGCACCGCCGAAACCGCCTCCGGGAGCTCTTCCCGGCCGCCTCTTCCCTGCAAAGCGCTGATCGCCAGCAGCACGGTGAACGAGGCCGCGAGTGAGACGGCCGCGAGGAGGGCGCCGTGCGGCAGCGGCGGCTTCGGCAGGGCGGGGAAGAAGGTCTGCCGGGACAGGAATTCGAGGAGGAGGTTAAGTAGGGTTCCGGTGGCGATGGACGCCGTTGCAGCCTGGGCGGTGACCCGTTTCCAGTTGAGGCCAACGGCGAGCGCCGGTGCTAGGGCGGCTGCGAAGGTGCCGAAGGCGAAGGTTCCCAGAAGCGCGATCAGGTCGTTGTACGCGAGGGCCAGACAGGCCGCCGCCAACGTCACAGCTACGGTGGCGATCCTCCCCCAGGGGAGCTCGCGCTGGACGCGCCGTCCCCAGGCCTTCGGCAGATCGCGGACCAGAGCCGCCGAGCCGATGTTCATGAAGGCGTCGGCGGTCGACATGATGGCCGCAAGGATGCCGGCGACGGCGAGGCCGGTGACCATCTCGGGCGCGAAGCGGAGGAGGAAGAGCGGCGCCGCGTCGTCCGGCTGCGCCAAGGCCGGGAGTCGCCCCTGGGCGACGAGCGCGGGCACGGCGAGACCCAGCCCGAACCAGATCAGGAGGCAAAGGATCTGCGAGCCGCCGAGGGTCAGCGGCAGCCAGCGGAGCCGGCGGGGATCCTTGATCATGAAGAATTTATGCAGCATGTGGGGCTGCCCGAGCACGCCGATCCCGAAGACGAAGTAGAAGCCCAGGGCGGTGAGGACGGGCGTCCTGCCGAACGGCTCCAGGAACTGCCGCCCAAAGCGCGGCGAGCCGGCGATGCTCGCCGCGATCCCCGAAAGACCACCCCCAGCCTTCATCGCACACAGAAAGACCGCGACGGCGGCGAGGATCATCAGCGTCCCCTGGAACAGGTCGGTGTACACGCCCGCGAGCGCGCCGCCTGCAACGCTGTAGAAGAGCAGCACCGCGAGGCCGATCGCGACGCCCACGGCCAGGCTGTGCCCTCCGGCCCAGTCCCGCAAGCCGAGCACCGACTCCAGCAAGCGGCCGAGAGCGAGGAGTTGCGTCCCCAGATAGCCCACGACCCCCACCAGGATCGCCACGGCCGCCGTCCCTGAAGTGGCGCGGCTGCCGAAGCGGGAGAGCAGGGCGTCGGGAATGGTGTAGACCTCGCGGACCTCGGCCAGAAGACGCAGCCGCTTCGCCACCGACCAGCCGAGGAGGCCGGAGGTGAAGCCGATCGGCAGGTTGATGAAGAGCGAAGACAGGCCGATGCGGTAGGTGAGGCCCGGGCCGCCCAGAAACACGAAGCCGCTGAACGCCGCCGCCATCGTGACGAGCCCGGTGACCAGGGCGCCGATCCCCTGGCCCGCGATCCAGAAGTCCTTCGGCGTCCGTGTCCGCCGCAAGGCCCAGAGGCCGATCGCCAGGTTGACCAGCAGGTAGACGACGGCGGTCGCGACGAGGAGAGGCCGATGCAGGATCGGCACGTCAGCCCTCCCCGTCCTTCCTCAACCGCCGCAGCCGCTCGAGATCCTCGTCGCGCAGGATGAAGCCGCCGAAGCGGGCCGCGTAGGCCCAGCAGACCAGAATGAACGGCACAGGCACCAGCACGAACAGCATGAGCACGGTGCCGAGCGGGAGCCCGAACAGCGAATCGGGTCCGCCGCCGGGCAGAGCGAGAAGCGCAAGGAAGCTGCCGGCGAGGACGATCCAGAGCACCAGAAGCGGCCCGCGCAACCCATTGAGCCTGCCGCCGCGGGCCGCTCCGAGAGTGATCAAGGCAACCGGGAAGGTGGTGACCGCGAGCGCCGCCACCCAGCGCAGGGCCGCCGCGTCGACGCAGAAGGCGACGAGCGCCGCCGGCGCGCAGAGCGCAAGCAGGAGGAGCGAGGCGCGGTGGGCCAAAGCGCGGGCATTCTATCCGCCCCTCCTCCATCCGCTATCATCGCAGGCATGCCGAAGCCCCTGATCCAGATCCTCGTCTGCACCAACGAACGCGCACCGGACCACCCCAAGCCTTGCTGCCTCCTCCGCGGCTCCATGGACGTTTACCACCGCTTCAAAGATCGCGTGAAAGCGCTCGGCGTCCGCGACCAGGTCATGGTGGTCCGCACCGGCTGCCTCAAGCACTGCAGCCAGGGGATCACCGTGGCGGTCTGGCCCTACAACCTCTGGTACCGGGGCGTGACGGAGGACGACGTGGAGGAGATCCTGCAGCGCTCGGTGCTCGGGAAGGGGCAGGAGGTCGAGCGCTTGCGGATGCCGGACATCAAGTGGGAGTGAGGCCCTACCCCACCACCGGCAGCAACCCCGACGACACCAGATCCCGGTTCGCCGGAGTCAGGGAGCCGCGGTATTTACGCGCCATGGCGGCGGTGTCTTCGCGGGTGACCAGCCGCTCGTAGAGGTTCGTGCGCTGCTTCGGGACGTAGCCGGCGGAGGAGATGAGGTGCTCCATCTCGTCCTGGCTCATGCGGTAGTGGGTGCCCGCCGAGGCGACGACGTTCTCCTCGATCATGATGGAGCCCATGTCGTCCGCTCCGAAAGCGAGGGCGGCCTGGCCGATCTTCTTGCCCTGGGTCACCCAGCTGGTCTGGAAGTGGACGACGTTGTCGAGGAAGAGGCGGGAGACTGCAAGCGTCCGCAGGTACTCCTCGGCGAACGTCTCCGGCACGTCGGGCATGTCGGTGTGCTCGTGCTGGAAGGTCCACGAGATGAAGGCGGTGAAGCCGCCGGTCTCGTCCTGGAGGTCGCGGACGCGCTGGAAGTGCTCGACCCGCGCGGCGACTTCCTCACCCATGCCGTACATCATGGTCGCCGAGGTGCGCAGGCCGTTCCTGTGCGCTTGGCGCATGATGTCGATCCACTCCTCGGCCGAGCACTTCGGATAGGCGAGGACCTCTTTCCGGATCTGGTCTGAGAGGACCTCGGCGCCGCCGCCCGGGATGGACATGAGGCCGGCCGCCTTCAAGCGGGCGATGACGTCGTAGAAGCTCATCCGCTCCTTCTTGGCAATGAACTTGATCTCCGGCGGCGAGAAGGCGTGGACGTGGCAGGCCGGATAGTTGGACCGCAGGTAGCGCAGGAGGTCTTCGTAGTAGGTGATCGGCAGGTCGGGATGGACGCCGCCCTGCATCAGGATGCCGGTGCCGTTGAGGGCCAGCGTCTCCTCCACCTTCTGCCCGATCTCCTCGAATGGCAGGAGGTACCCTTCGGGATCCCCCGGCTCGCGGTAGAAGGCGCAGAACCTGCACTTGTAGACGCAGACGTTCGTGTAGTTGATGTTGCGGTCGACGTTGTAGGTGGCGACCGCGGGGTCGTTCCAGCGGTTGCGCACCTCGTGCGCTGCCATCCCCAGATCGAGGAGGTCTCCGTCGTGGAGCAGGGTGTGGGCGTCACCCGCCGAGATGCGGCGGCCGGCGACGGCGTCGTCGAGGATCGTGGAGACGGGGCGTCCGGAGGGCTCTACGTTCATGGCCCCTTGATTGTACCGCAGCCGATCAGCTCCAGAAGTCGATGGGCTTGGGCTCCAGGATCAGGCCGTGGGAGTGAGCGCGGCGGTAGAACTCCTCCAGCCCCTCGATCTCGTCCTGGCGCAGGAAGAAGCTCAGGTTCTCGGTCAGGTACTCGCGCACCTCCGAGCTCTCCAGGTTGAGCTCGGCGGCCGACTCGCGGACCAGGGTGTCGAGCGACGAGAGCCCGTAGCGCAGGCTGCTCTTGAAGTAGAAGGGGAGGTCCGGCAGCTCGACCTCGGGGCGCACCGCCCAGACGGCGAAGACGAAAGGGAGCCCGGTCAGCGCGTACCATTCGCCGGCCAGATCGTGCACGAGATAGCGGTCGCGGTCGACTTTGAGCGCGGGATCGCCGATCAGAAGGGCAGCATCGGCTTCCGCCAGCATGCGCTCGGGATCGGGGCGGTCGTGCAGGTACTCGGGATCCACCCCCCAGCGCTCGCGGAGCAGGAGGCGCAGCAGGGCGACCGACGTCCGGCTGTTCTGGTCGAGGGCGACCCGGCGGATCTCCTCGGGGGGACAGCGGGAGAGGAGAAGGACGCTGCGCACTTCGTGCTGCGCCGCGATGCACATGTCGGGCAGCACCCGGAGCTGCGGGATGCGCTGCACTTCGATCGATGGGATCAAGCCGACGTCGAGGCTCCCCTGGCCGAGCATGCGGGCCACCATGGCCGGCGGATGATAGGTCGGCGCGAACATGTCCGCGTGGTGCCCCTTGAGGAAACCCCACGCCAGCGGCTTGCTGTTCAGGAAGTTGACGATGCCGACGCGCAGCTTGGGCAAGGTCTCCCCTACTTCGACATCGCGTTCAGGAAGTCCTGGTTGGTCTTGGCCTTGGAGAGCTTGTCGAGCAAGAGCTCCATGCTCTCCACGGTCGAGAGCGGATTCAAGACCTTGCGCAGAACCCAGACCCGGTGCAGCTCGCTCTCGGGCATCAGCAGCTCTTCCTTGCGCGTCCCCGACTTGTTGATGTCGATGGCGGGGAAGACCCGCTTGTCGACCAGCTTGCGATCGAGGTGGATCTCGCAGTTGCCGGTGCCTTTGAACTCCTCGAAGATGACGTCGTCCATGCGGCTGCCGGTGTCGACGAGAGCTGTCGCGATGATGGTCAGCGATCCGCCCTCCTCGATGTTGCGGGCGGCGCCGAAGAAGCGCTTCGGACGGTGCAGCGCGTTGGCGTCGATACCGCCGGAGAGCACCTTGCCCGACGGCGGCTGCACGGTGTTGTAGGCGCGCGCGAGGCGGGTGATCGAGTCGAGCAGGATGACCACGTCTTTCTTGTGCTCGATCAGGCGCTTGGCCTTCTCGATGACCATCTCGGCGACCTGGACGTGCCGGGTGGCGGGCTCGTCGAACGTCGAGGAGACCACCTCGCCGGCCACCGAGCGCTGCATGTCGGTCACCTCTTCGGGCCGCTCGTCGATCAGCAGCACGATGAGGATCGCCTCGGGATGGTTCTTCTCCACCGAGTGCGCGATCGACTGCAGGAGCATCGTCTTGCCGGTGCGCGGCGGCGCCACGATGAGGGCGCGCTGCCCCTTGCCCATCGGGGTGGTGAGATCCATCACCCGCGACGCCATGTCGCCGGCCACCTCGAGCTTGATGCGCTCGAGCGGATAGAGCGGGGTCAGATTGTCGAAGAAGATCTTGTTGCGGGCGACCTCGGGATGCTCGAAGTTGACCGCCTCGACCTTGATCAGGGCGAAGTAGCGCTCGCCCTCCTTGGGCTGCCGCACCTGGCCGGAGATGGTGTCTCCGGTGCGCAGGTCGAAGCGCCGGATCTGGCTCGGGGAGACGTAGATGTCGTCCGGGCCGGGGAGGTAGTTGTACTCGGGGGCGCGCAGGAAGCCGAAGCCGTCGGGCAGGCACTCCAGCACCCCCTCGGCGAAGATCAGCCCGCTCTTCTCGGTCTGCGCCTGGAGGACCTTGAAGATCAGCTCCTGTTTGCGCATGCCGGTGGCGCCCTCGACGCCCAGATCCTTGCCGATCTGGGTGAGCTGGGAGATGCTCATCTCCTTCAACGCTCGGATGTCGAGAGCCTCCACGGCGCTCCCCTTCTCGATTTGATTCGGTGCAGATGTTTTGGTCATGTCGTTCCTCGTCGGTTCACTCTCTTGTGCTCGCTTCCAGATGGGGCACGACGGCGCCCCACAGCTCTTTCATCCCTTCTCCCGAGTGCGCTGAAACAGGGATGAGCGGGAAATCGTCGCCGAGACCCAGGGCCCCCCGCACCACCCGCAACACGCCCGCCCGCTGCCCCCGGGGCACCCGGTCGACTTTGGTCGCCGCCACGATCAGTGCAACGCCCAGACCGGACAGATACTCGAACGCCTGCACGTCCAGGGGGGTCGCACCCACTTTGGCGTCCACCAGGAGAACCAACCGCAAACGCGATGCCGCATCCTTGAGGTAGCTCTCCACCAGCGCCGCCCACTCCCGCCGATCGTCCTTCGCCGCCTTGGCGTACCCATAGCCCGGCAGATCGACGAACCAGAAGCGCCGGTTGATCAAAAAGTAGTTGACGGACCGGGTCCGCCCGGGGGTCGAGCTGGTCTTCGCCAACCCCTTGCGGCCCACCAACCGGTTCATCACGCTCGACTTGCCGACGTTCGAACGCCCCACGAACCCGACTTCGGGGCGGCCGTCCCGCATGAAATCCGCGTTCGAATGCGCGGAGCGGACGAATTCGGCAGTCTCGATTTTCAAGCGGTCTGCCCGGAGCCGGGCTCGGGCTCGATCCGCGATCAGTGGGCCAGGCTGTCCGGCCCCACCGATGGCTCGGAGGGCGCCTCCTTGAACTTCCCGTTCTTGGGCATCGGAGTGAGCGGGCCGTCGAGAGCGAGGCGAAGCACCTCGTCCATCGACTCCACCAGGTGGACTTCCATCGCCTCGCGCACCTCGGCCGGGATTTCCTCCAGATCCTTCTCGTTCTCCCTGGGGAGGATGACCTCGGTGATCCCGCCGCGGTAGGCAGCGAGAACCTTATCCTTGATCCCGCCCACCGGCAAGACCTTGCCGCGCAGCGTGATCTCGCCCGTCATCGCCACGTCCTTGCGCACCGGGATCTTGGTCAGCGCCGACACCAGCGTGGTGGCCATGGTGATGCCGGCCGACGGCCCGTCCTTGGGGATCGCACCCTCGGGGACGTGGAGATGGATGTCCAGGCTGTCGTTGAACTCCGCGTCGATGCCGAAGATCTCCGACCGGCTGCGCAGGTACGACACCGCCGCCCGGGCCGACTCCTGCATGACCTCGCCCAGCTTGCCGGTCAGGGTCAGCTTCCCCTTGCCGGGCATCAGCCCGACCTCGGTCTCCAGGAGCTCGCCGCCCACCTCGGTCCACGCCAGGCCCGTCGCCACCCCCACCTCGGACTCCTGATTCTTGCGCCGGTTGCGGAACCGCGCCTTGCCCAGAAACTCGGCGATCATCACCGGCTCCACCTGGACCTTGACGCCAGCGCCCTCGCGCACCACGCGGCGGGCGATCTTGCGGCAGATCGAGGCGATCTCGCGTTCCAGGCTGCGCACGCCGGCCTCGCGGGTGTAGCTCTCGATCAAGACGCGGATCGCCTCCTCGTCGAACCCGATCTTGTCCGTCGCGAGACCGTGCTCCTTGACCTGCCGGGGCACCAGGAACTGCTGCGCGATGGCGAGCTTCTCGTTCAGCGTGTAGCCGGAGAGCGCGATCACTTCCATGCGGTCCTTGAGCGGCGGCGGGATCGAGTGGGTCACGTTGGCGGTGGCGATGAACATCACCTTCGAGAGGTCGTAGTCGACGTCCAGGTAGTGGTCGAGGAACGAATTGTTCTGCTCGGGGTCCAAGACCTCGAGGAGCGCCGCCGACGGATCGCCGCGGAAGTCCATCGACATCTTGTCGACCTCGTCGAGGAGGAAGATCGGGTTGATGGTGCCCGCCTTGCGCATCATCTGGATGATCTGGCCCGGGAAGGCCCCGATGTAGGTGCGCCGGTGGCCGCGGATCTCGGCCTCGTCGCGCACGCCGCCCAGCGACAGGCGGACGAACTTGCGGCCGGTGGCGCGCGCGATCGACTTGGCGAGCGACGACTTGCCGACGCCCGGCGGGCCGACGAAGCAGATGATCGAGCTCTTGCTCTGGCCGACGAGCTGGCGCACGGCGAGGAACTCGAGGATGCGGTCCTTGATCTTCTCCAGGCCGTAGTGGTCCTCGTTGAGCACCGT
>Ga0075436_100001893_pt1 | contig 14386 bp, 9 predicted proteins | sample RhiMethybrSRZTD5_FD_75303 | JGI IMG/M metagenome (GOLD analysis project Ga0075436, IMG submission 75303) | Populus rhizosphere microbial communities from Tennessee, USA - Rhizosphere MetaG P. TD hybrid SRZTD5 | ecosystem: Host-associated > Plants > Roots > Rhizosphere > Soil | place: USA...
ACACCGCCGAGCTTGTTCAAATCGTAGTCGAAGTGAACCAGCCAATCTTTCTTGCCGCTTTCCGGGCGGCGAAACATCTGAACGGCGATGCCCTCATCCTCGGGCAAGCGCGCGCCGACATGGCCCCAGATGTCACCCATTTCGTATTCGAGAATCTTGGCGCCGACGCGAAGCTCTTCCTCGGCGAGTTTGATAGCGGCGCGGTGTTGAGTGCTTGATCGTTTTCTCTTCTTCATAGTGTCTCCGGCTGACTTTTTAGATTTGGGCTATAGGGGCGATGGGCCGTTCGCCCTACGTCGCCAATTCAGGTAAGAACGGTTTGACTCACGACGTCTGCCGCTTGCATGGAGGCGAAGCTCGCCGGGTTTTCCTTCTTTGCTGAAAACGTCAAATAGTCGAAGCGCTGGCGCCAAGGAACGGCCCGGGACAACAAGTAGGCGAAACAGTCAATGTGGGGGAACCAATTGCGTTGTGCCTCGCGCACGATGTGGGGTGGCTGTTTGCCGTCTCTGAGTGCTTTCACGCTGCTCAAAAGAAACTTCCGCACGGCGATGACCGCTTTATCGCTAACGCCAAGATGTTCCTTGCTGCGATCGAAGATCGGCCCCATGCTCTCGGTGGCGCAGGCGTCATGGTTGAGAAAGTCCTCGATCCCCGTGAAGTTGACCGTTTTCTGCATCTGTCGATCCTGCAGGTAATCATTGCGCGCGTTACGAATACGGAGATAATCCGGGCCGATCTGTCTGCGCCGGTGAACTTCATCTTCCTGTACTGGACGAGTGCGGCGAAAACCGATGTCGTAGCGCCAGCAATGAGTGTCGTCGGCCGGAACATAGGTGTGTATTTCGTAGCCATCGAGCTCGTTGGTGGGTCTCCCGGCAGGCACGCAACCATAAACCGGTGATACGAAGGCGGACATTCGAACGTACTGTTGGTTGTCGGCGGAGTTTCGGATGGCGATTAACCGCACGCCGAAGTCCGTCTCTTCTGTTTCATAGACGGGTGCCGTGTCACTTTTATAAAGCGATTGATTGCGCTCGTTAGTAAATGCGCGATGGAGAAAAGAAAGGTGCGAGGAATCACACTCGCCTTCGAGTCCTTGAAGGTAATTGCATTCCAGGAGACACTTGGTGACATAGGTTTGATCCAGCGGCACCTGGGTCCATTCGTAGGCGGGAAACAGAGGCATGTTGTCGCCAGGCCCGAGGTAAGCATAGATCACGCCGCCGGCTTCATGCGTCGGATAGGCGGTGTGATGAAGTTTTTTCCTGAAGTCGCTGTCGCCGGGCTCTGCTGGTGTATCAATCACATTGCCGTCGACGTCGTATTTCCAGCCGTGGTAGATGCAGCGCAAGCCGCACTCTTCATTGCGGCCGTAGAAAAGCGAGGTTCCGCGGTGCGCACAACGCTCGCCGAGCAAGCCGATGCGTCCCTGACTGTCGCGAAAGGCAACCAGCTCTTCGCCCAGCATCCGCACGCGAACGGGCGGGCAGTCCGGTTGGGGAATCTCTTCGGACAAAAGTGCGGGAACCCAGTAGTGCCGAATCAAATTGCCCATGGGGGTGCCCGGGTTGATCTGGGTTAACAGTTCGTTGTCTGCTTTAGAAAGCATAAAACATCCTCTGAGTGAATGATCAGGTGTCGAGCGTTCCCGCCGCGAAAAGGTCAGCGTAAAAAAATTGAGAGCGGACCATGCCTTGCTCTACGTTGTGCTTGATAAAAGCGTCGATGGTCGATTTATTCGCTTTGAGCCCGTATTTCCACGGGTCGCCCCAGACTGCGATCTGCTCTTTCATTCTCTCTCTCAGGTAAACAACGGAGAAGCCCCCGCGGTCGCTGAGAATATCGTCATAGGCGATTTGCTTCGCCCGGTCGAAGGCGGTGTAGAATTTAGCCGCAAGGTCAGGACGCTTTCGGTCTAGCGTTCGGCTCATGACGATCATGTGAACGGGCGTATAGATGCCGGTCTCCCGGTAGAGTTTTTGATCTTCGCCGAGATAGTCAGGAAATAGCCGCCTCACTTTAGGGTGAGTCTCCAAAGTCTCGAAAAGCTTGGCATCAGAGACGTCTGTGATCAACGCATCCACCTCGCCGGAGATCATCCGTTCCACCATGTTTTTCTTGTCGTCGACGTATTCAATCTTCGCAGCTGGGTCGTGGACGGGAAAGACTTCTTTGGCTTGAACAATCCACAGGATCTTTGAATGATCCACGCCGTACCGGTCCTGTAAGAGTCCTCGCGCCCAGACAGTTAGGGCTGTTCGGTAGGTGCGCGAGCCTACTTTTTTGCCCTCTAAATCTTTGGGAGAGCGAATCTCGGAATCGGCATGAGTGAATATCAGCTGATAGACGGGTTTGCGCTTAGAGAAGACCGGTAAACCGACGATCTCCCACCCCGCTTCGATGGCCGGTAACCAATACCCAATATTAAGGTCGCATAGGCCGAACTCGCCGGCTTTCATCTTAGGGTCTTCCTTATTGATCATGGACGAGGACTTGACCGACTTGAGCGTCACGCCGTCAATGGCGACTCGTCCTTCAAGAATCGGCATCGTGATATCATAGCGCATCACGGGGAATTCAATTTCCAATAGCGGGTCTGTAGTCATAGCGGCCTCAATCCTGAGCCTGAAATCCGGCGCCATTACCATTGCGCGGACGGTCCGTCGCTGTCAAGAGTCCAGCTCTAGCTCGGCAAACTTTTGGGCAAGAAGATCGGGCTGGCCGTGCTGCTTGGAGAAAAATCGCTCGATGTCCTCGTTACTGACCGCCGCTAGCGTTGGCGGGCGCCACTTAGGTTTCTGGTCTTTGTCGATCAAGCGGGATCTCACGCCTTCGCAGAAGTCGGACCGCACGCAGAAATTGAGCGCCATGTCCCATTCGCGGAGGAAAATATCTTTCAACGGCAGTTCATTTCCGCTCGTCAGTTGCTCAAAGGTTGCCTTCGCGGAAGTCGGCGAACCGCTCAGGTAGCCGTGAATGCCGCTCCTGATCCATTCCTCGTTTCCGTTCCAGCTTCGAAATGCCCTGTCGATCTCTTCGACCGTTGCTTTGATCGTCAGTTTCTTAATGACGTCGAGTGAGTTGACGACATCAGATCCATTTGATGGATCGGCCTCGGCGGCTGAAGCGAGATATTCGCGCAGTGTCTGCTTGTTTCTTTGAGGATCCGGACTCCAGCGTAGGCGGGAAAGTCCGCCGAAGACCTCCCCCCTCTTTTCTGAGCGCACGATCCCGTCCGCCATCCCGAGAGTGACGGCGTCGTGGCCATTGATGCGCGCACTGGTTAAGCCGAGGAACAACCCTAAACCGGCAGGTAGCCGGTTGAGAAAATAGGTGCCGCCGACATCAGGAAATAAACCGATGGCGATCTCGGGCATCGCCATGACGGTGCGTTCAGTCACGACGCGATACGCCGCGCCATTCATGATGCCTATGCCACCGCCCATGGTAATGCCGTCCGCCCAACAAAGGATAGGTTTGGGATAGACGTGGATAAGATAATCGACAAAATACTCCGTGGTGAAATAATCTCGGGCAGCCGCAATGGTTCCGTCTCGCTGCAGGGCCATGACGAGTGACTTTACATCGCCGCCAGCACAGAAGGCCTTTTCCGATTCCGCGTAGAGAACCACGCAGGCCAGTTCTTCATCTCGCCGCCACTCAAGAAGCTTAGCCTCCATCGAGCGTAACATCTCTAGATCAAGAGCATTGAGGGCTCGGGGATTATTAAGCGCGACATAACCAACTTTGAATCCGCCGGAGTTTTCCTGGGAAAAGACAACGGTGGGGAGTGTTTTATCGATCGCTGTGACCATCTCAAGATTCCCGGGGTGCAAAGCAGCGCGGTGCTGCGCCGCTGCACGTCGGCCCATTTAGATTTTTACCTCGACAACTACGGCAGCGTCAACTTTCCGACTCTTCCTCCGCTGGCTGTCGCCTTGCGATTCCGATTACCCAACTAACCGACCATTCGCGCACCTGGGAAACAGATAGGAAGTAATCGCCCGTTTTGTACAAGAAAATACGTTTACGTTGTACAAAACTGTACTTTTGTTGGCAAACTAACATTTCTATTGATCCGGAACCGTTGATTTACTTCTGAAATCTTCGAATAAACCCATGAAAAATCTTAGCATTCCAATAACGTCGGAGGAAGTAAAATACTTTGGCATGTCAATTGCTGTCTCACGTTGACTCGCGCTGCAAAACAAAGACAGAGAGGGACATATGGAAACAACAATTCCATTAGAGCTCATCGAGATTCAGTACGAGGACGCAACTTATCATGCGGCGGTATGTCACCGCTGTGGTACCAAGATTTATCCGGCGGAGGACCTCGAAGCACACTTGGACCGCCATCAGCTGAAAGATCTCTATCTGGAAGGGGAATTGAAAAAGTTACAGTTCGCCATGGCCAGAATGCGATAAGTTTGATGTTCCCGGCTAACCGGTGTTTGACGAGCGCAAGCTCGAACATTTAGGCGTTACGGTTCGGGTTTGCGGCTACCAACCCCAGGGTGTCCCCTCCCTCAGGGGACACCCCCTCCTCCAAAAAATAGAACCCCTGGATTCACAGCTGCACGGAACTCAGCACGGTCATAACTTTTGGCTACGCAAACGTTCCGTCTCTCTTTTGAAATGGAAGTTAAACAGAGTGATATTTCCAGCGCCTCATAAATCGGTGCTTTCTCTTTCCTATTTCAGGCCAACGTCACGCTGATCCTGATCCGGGTGACTGTAACTTCCTACCAAACTGCTGACGATCCGCTCAAGAACACCGCTGCGGCTCAGCACCACCATCTTGAAGAAGGCCAAACAATTTGGCAAAATCGTGCTGCAAATCTTGGGCTAGATTCGACTCAAATCCCCTTTAGCGAAGCTTCGGCACCGTTTTCGCGTGACATCCTAACATCCCAAGGACTATCTTAACTCCGAGGTGCAGTGCGCACAGCGCGTCGCCTTTATTGGGATAGCGGACAGGCAATGCGGGCAGTCCTTGGTTGTCGGGACGGATGTGGGCTCGGGGTGCTTCATCTTGTTGAAACTCCGGATCACCAGGAAGACAGCGAAGGCAATGATGATGAAGTTCAGGATCGTATTGAAGAAGATCCCGTAGTTGAGCGTGGCCGCACCGGCAGCCTTCGCGGCAGCCACACTCGGATAGTCTTTACCGGAAAGATTAACGAACAGGTTTGAAAAGTCCACGTTACCAAGGGCCAAGCCAATGGGCGGCATGACGACGTCCTCCACCAAAGAACCAATGATCTTGCCAAAGGCGGCGCCGATGACAACACCCACGGCCAGGTCAATGACGTTTCCCCTCATGGCGAATTCCTTGAATTCTTTAAGCATAATCGCTCTTCTCCTTCCTTTATGAATTGTGATTGTAAGCCGCTTACCGAGATAGACCCTTCGATGCGTTACGGCAAGAGCTATATGGCAAGCCAAAGTATCAAGTCAAACGATCCATAACCCAAAGCAAACCCGGTGGCTGGACGGGTAATTTTTCGGCTCGTTGCTCGTCAAACCATCAGAGTGTATCGTGATAAAGTGACCGCTTTGAAGAGATTGGTGTTCAGAGCAGCACTCTTCTCCACAGTTATTCTCGCCGTGGCCTACATTTCACTTTTCTTTTTCATTCGCTCGGATCGTTTTCAGCAGTGGCTCAAGAGCGAAGCCTTCTACAGAACCGGGCACGAAATCAATCTAAGCCACCTTCGACTAACCTTCCCTTTTAGGCTGATCGCCTCAGGCCTCACGATCTCCAAGGAATCAGAAACCCTCCTCCAAGGAGAACGCATTGTCGTTACGCTTAGTTTCATTGATCTTTTCTCCAAAAGCATTTATCGGATCGAACTGCAGAAACCCGTCTTTCACGTTGACCTTCAAAAGCTGTTCGACTCGTCAGCTAAAAATTCAATCGATTTTGCGATTCGCCATTTGAATATCGAGGACGGAACGATCGTCTTAAAAACCATTGAGGGGCAAAGCTTGGAGTTTCGCGCCGTCAATCTGAACGCGCAAAACGTCAATATGGGGCAAGCCAGCGGCATGATACTGCAGACGGATCTTCCTTGGCTCACAGCTTCGGCGGAAATCTCGATTCACAGCGAGAAGCAAGAGCAGGAGGCCAAGATCAAGGTCCGTCAAGCACCAACCAGGGATCTCGCCCGTCTGTTGTCAAGGAAAACTCCGCCCCGCGACGCTCTAAACATCAACATCAAGCTGCGCAAAACCCAGAGCCAGGCATTGGCGATTTCGACGTCGGGACAGGTTGACGGATTGGCCATCGGTGCTGAAAAAATAAATGGTCGCTTCGAGTCGCGCGCCGACATCGATTCCGCATTCAAAAACGCGACGGTCTCGGCGACTATTGAGGCGACCGACATTCCCTCGCAGATCGGTTCCGTTAAGCTCCCGGGCATTCCGGGAGGCGCCGTCGGCAATCTTGAAGGCACTTATTCCTTCCCAGAAAGAACTATGACCTTCAAGACGCTTCATTTCACTTCCGCGTCAGGAGTAGCCGACGGGAAGGGCGTAATTTTTTTTAGTCCTGAGCCGACTTTTACGAACACCCACATGAACCTAAGTAAACTTCCCGTGACGGCTATCAAGCCATTCCTGCCGGAACCGATAAGAGCGTGGACTTTCCGCGGCACTGCAGACGCTGACTTGGAATTCGAGGGGCCTTGGGACGCCATTGTCATCAAAGGAGTCGCCCGAACGAATGGAGCGGAGCTAAAGAGCGATGCGTTTTCGCTGCAAGAACTCAACCTGACAGCTCCGTTTGCCTGGGCCAATTCCACGTTACGCGCCGGCGATGTCCGCATCCAGGGCAAAGCATTGGCACTGACGGGAAGCGCCATCAAGCTGGCAGCCGAAGAGCTGCAGCTCGATGGCGCGTTGGAATTGAAACCGAACGAACCGATAAAGACCACCGGGAAGCTCCGGCTCCTTCGCGGTCGCTATGCTAGTTCCGACGGTTCCAAAATGGGAGAAAACTTCGACTTGACCGGTCATTTGGATATTGCAACTAGAGAGAAGAATATTTTTTCGCTGACCGGCAACCTGAACGTCCAAGAGGGTGAGATCCTCTGGGGAAAGTTCTTCGGAGATTTCAAGTCCCAGAAGCCTTCAATTGACTTTGATGGCGACTACTTTGCCGGCCAAGACGAACTTCAACTTCGCAGGCTCGATCTTTCACTCGCTACCGTTGGTAAAGTGGGGCTTGTCGGAACCGTCCAACAAATCTCCCAAAAGCCAATAGCCCGCATTCAAGTCACCGGCGACGACATCCAGCCTTCAAGCGTTTTTGACTTCTTCATCCGTGAAACGCTCAGCCGGAGCTATCCGATCTTGGACCAGCTGACCTCCGGCGGCCGCATCGATTTGGCCGCGCAAGTGTCCGGGACTTTGGATGATCTATCCGTCGAGGGCAATCTCCAAGTGCGACGCGGCAGCCTGCGCGTTAAATCCGACAAATGGCAGGTCGGTCCCATGGATCTCGCTCTGCCCTTTCGCGTCCACTTGCCTGCAGCAACAGGCGAAGGGGTCTCTGCGAGTGTTCGGACCGGAACATTGGCGATTGAGTCACTCCGCTTCGGCTCAGAATCTGTCCCTGCGTTCAAGACAACGCTCTCGCTATCGAACAACGCGTTGGGATTTAGTGAACCGATCCGGCTTCCCATCTATGGCGGCACGATCGAAATCCGCAACCTTGCATGGGCCGATTTGATCGGAGATCCCCAGGCGTTTTTGCTTGCTATCGAGGCGAAAGATCTCCAGCTTCAAAGGCTCACTGAAAGCTTGGGTTGGTATCGCTTCGGCGGCACCCTGAGCGGCTCCATTCCAAAGATGGAGATGACGGGGAACGTTCTTCGTAGCGAGGGCCAAATCCAAATCGAGGTTTTTGGCGGGCACGTGCAGGTCAGCAAAACGGAAATCGAGAATCCGTTTTCCTCGCTACCGGCCATCAGGCTGGATGCTCGCTTTCAAGGGATTCATCTCGAACAAGCATCCGAGACCTTTGCATTCGGACGCATCTCCGGCATTCTAGAAGGAACCATCAGCAATCTCATCTTCGCCGACGGGCAACCTTCGCAGATGCAGGCCGACGTCCACACCGTGGCGCGGTCAGACAGCAGTCAATGGATCAGCGTCGAAGCGCTCAACAAGATCACCGTATTAAGCTCCGGCGAGGATGGAAGTTTGGTTTATGGAGGGATCGCCGGTTTTTTTGACGAGTTTCGTTATAGCAAGATGGGGTTCAAAGCCACCCTGAGAAACGATAAACTGACCCTCCGTGGCGTCGAGAGCAATGACGGAAAAGAATTTCTTGTCGTCGGTAGTTTTCTTCCGCCCACCGTCAATGTCATTAGCCACACACGGGAGATCGGTTTCAGTGACCTCATAAAGCGACTGGAACAAATCCAAAAATCAGACAAGCCGCAGATCAAATGAATCATGGAGGAATCATGTTAAAAAGTGTTGCTCTTCTCATAGCGTTCTTAGCCAACGCCTGCGTAACGGTGAACATTTATTTCCCGGCCGCAGCGGTGGAGCGCGCGGCGGATGAGATCGTCAAAGAAACCTGGGGCAGCCGGACGGAGTCGGCTCCGAGAGAGCAGCCTCGCAGCCTGCTTCCGGCAGCATGGAAAAACGCATCCGTCAGTTTCATCGACGAAGCTTTCGCCCAAGAAGCCGACATCAATATTTCAAACCCCGCTATTCGCGCTTTGAAAGACTCGATTAAAAATCGCAGTGGTTCCATCAAGCCGTTCATGGATCGCGGCAATGTTGGGCTGACAAGGGATGGCCTCCTAACGGTCCGAACAACAGATGGGCTTAATCTGAAGGAACGGGCGGAGGTTCAACAACTCGTGGATGCGGAGAATCGGGACCGCGAATCGCTCTATCTTGAAATAGCCAAGGCAAATAATTTTCCGAAGGAATCCGTACCAAAAATCAAAAGCATCTTTGCCAAAAGCTGGGCAGAACAGGCGCAATCCGGTTGGTGGATCCAAGACGAGCAAGGAAATTGGAAAAAGAAATAGGTTAACTCGCGCTATTGCCTACTGTCCCTTTCCCAGCTCTTGGGACCGCCGTGTGGCGTTGACGACGGCTTCCATGACGGTGCCGCGAAATCCTTTTTGCTCCAGCACGTAAAGTCCCGCGATCGTCGTCCCGCCAGGAGAGGTCACTTCGTCTCTCAGCTCGCCAAGGTGCTTCCCGCTTTCGAGTGCCATGCGTGCGGAGCCGTATACAGTCTGCAGCGCCAGCTTGAGGGCCACATCCCGGGATAGACCCATTTGAACGCCGCCATCGGCTAACGACTCAATAAAGAGAAAAACGTACGCCGGCCCGCTCCCGCTGAGCCCGGTCACCGCGTCCAAATATTTTTCTTCCACGGGTAGGGCGATGCCGAAACTGTTGAGAATCAAGCCGACCTTTTCCATGTCTTTGGCCGTCGCGTGTTCCCCGCCGGCATAGCCGGCTGCACCGGCTCCCACGACACAGGGAATGTTGGGCATAACGCGCACGACTCGAGTCCCTTGCACCAAATTGGCCTCGAGCCGGGAGAGCGGAACACCGGCGGCGACCGAAACCAATAGCTTGGCTTTGCCCAGTTTCTTTGCGACTTCCTTGATCACCGAATCCACGATCTGAGGTTTAACCGCAAGAATCACGGTGTCGGCGAAATCGCAGACCTGCCCGTTGTCCGCTGTGACCCCGATGCCGAGCTCTTTGGCAATGGACTGCCGCAACGCATCGCTTACATCGCTCGCCATGACTTGATCTTTAGTCACCAGACCGGCGCTAATGATTCCACGCACGATCGCCGAACCGATCTTCCCCGCGCCGATGATTCCGATTTTTTCCTGCAACATTACGGTACCTCCCTCACCCGACTCTCATAAGCTCGTCCCACAATAAAGACTTGAAAGCGGAACTGCAAAGCGCGCCGTGTCATAAAACAAAAAGGCCTTCGGGTACACCACCGAAGGCCTTCTCTGACAACGCGGACCAAAAAAGATTTGCCGCAGCTTCAGTATCTCTTGCCCAGGGCTTGAAGACCGTGCAACGCTTGGTCGTCATCGGGGCTCAAAGCCAAGACCTCGCGGTATTTCTGTTCCGCCTCGCGCACTTTACCAAGTTTCGCGTAGGCTTCGCCCAGAGAGCGACGCCAATCGTTTCTTCTTCGCCTCATCCGCAACGCTTCTTTGTATGATTCGGCGGCTTTGTCCCACATGTTCAGTTTGACGTAGACCTCACCCAACTCCGAATAGAGCGTGGCGGAATCCTCACCCTTGCCTTTGGACTTTTCCAATAGCCGCCTGGCTTCCAGAAAAAGACCGGTCGCCGCCTGTTTATCCTTTTCACGATTGCCTTTTGCTAAAGCGAGGCGACCGAACGCCAGCAATACCGCTGGATGGTCCGCTTGAATCTCGCGCGCAGGTACAAACCATTTTTCCGCTTCGACGGTGTCTCCCGAGTGCAGGGCGATATTTCCCAAACCTAAGTAGGGGAGAACCTCACGGCTACCCATCGCGATGGCTTTGGAATAAACGACCTTGGCTTCCGGCAAATAGAATTCGTCGCTCAAGGCCAAAATATCCGAAGTGGTATCCCGCGAGCGTTCCATGGCCGCGAGGGCGGCTTTGGCCGCCTCCACACTCTTGTCTTGATCCAAAAGAATTTTCGTTTGCAAGACGTAGAACTTTGGATTCGTGGGATCCAAACGTATCGCTTGCTCCAACTCGCTCAAAGCCCGATTGTTGGCAACGCTGGCCACGTAGGACTGCGCCATATAATAATGATGCATCGCTTCGGGGACCGGCAGCGATTTGGTTTTCAACCAGGGCGGCGAATCAACGATATAGGGCACCATAATTTTCCGATTGAGCTCCGTCGTCGCGCGGCGCAGACTTTTTGGTGCCGAGAACTCCAGCTGGGCCCCGTCATCCGTGTTGATGTCGGCGCCCTTGGAGAAGTTCATTAAGTTCTCTTTCCCCATTCGATAAAAACCTTGCACCGCGTAAACATCCGATAACCCCAAATAGTCGAGATCCGACCTCAGCATCCAGTTGTTGTCATAGACTTTTTTTACCGCAGCGTAATCAAAAGGATGTTCCTGCTTGCTGCCGATCAGCAGGAAGTCGCTTTCCTTCATGCTCCAGAGCGATACATAAGGGAAAGCCTCGACGAAAGTCCGAAACACCATGCGGAAATCGTCCGGCGACATGGAGTAATTGTGAAACCATTGCGCAAAGATTCCGTCGTCCTTAATCTTGGACTTGATCACCTGGTAGAACTCTCTCGTGTACAGATTGGCGATGCCCGCGATCCAGGGGTTCGACGGCTCGGCGGTGATCACGTCGTAATATTTTGGCGTCGCCAGAATATAGTTGCGGCCGTCCGTCGGAATCACTCGCACCCGCTTGTCTTCGAGCACGCTGCTATGACGGGAATTACGCGCCCGCCGATAAAGCGTATCGATGGCGCCGCGATAGTCGCGATCCTCCGAAAGTTTCATCAGCCCGGACCGTTCTTCGTCCTTCATGACGCCTTTGTAGAAGAGCAGTTTCTTGCTCGTGTCGTACCAGACTCTGCTTTTCCCATCGTCCGCGGGGAAACTGACTCCCACGGGTAGTGTGTCCATTTTCACAAAAGCTCGGTCGAAGAATTTACTGGCTTCGATCATCGCCGGCTCGATCTCGATGACCTCAATTTCCTTCAAGGTATCGAAGGTCGCCAATGCCTTCGCCGACATCCCGCTTCCCAGGCCGATGGTGAGCGCGTGCTCAGCCTTGGGATGGAGCAACATAGGAATGTAGCTGGTCATGAGCTGGCTGAGCGCATCGCCGTAGGAACCGTCGATTTTACCGTTTGACTTGAAGTAGATGTATTCGCTGCCGGGAATGCGGTGGACACTCACCGTAGTCGTCAACCCTTCGCGATAAAAGAGAACATCGTCGCGCTTCATTTCTTCCAGCCGCAGGGAATTGGTCGGCAGGCCCTCGTAGCGATCGTAATAAATCGTAACGCCACTGGTGAGAATATGCTGATCCCAGCGCGGTAACCGGAACGGAATGAAAACCGCCAGGATCAACACGGCTAAACCCAGTGCCAATCGTGGCATCATGGACATGCGCAGATCGGCCCACACGAGCAGGCAGCCGATCAAGAGATTCATAACCACGGCGAATATGATGGCATTTTGCACCCCAATATTCGGGATCAAAATAAACCCACCGGCGAAGGCGCCAAGAACTGCACCTACGGTATTGGCGGCGTAGGAGCTACCGACACCGCTGCCGACCCGGTAGAGACTTTGAGTAAACAATCGCGCTACCAATGGAAATGTCATCCCCAAGAGCACCGTGGGAACGAACATTACCAGCGCCGACAAAAATATTTGGAGGTAGAGAAACACGGTAAACGTATCGCCGAAGCCTTGCAGCAAGCGAACAAAAAGTAGGGGCAGCCGCTCGAAAAAAGGAATGGTCGCAAGCGCAGCCAAGCCTACCCAGAGCTCGATCAATCCGAACGTGCTCAGGCGGGCCTGCCGGCCGCCGAGAAAACGGGCGTAGATAAACCCACCCAGAGACAAACCGATAAGGAAAGTCACCAGCATCGTCGTAAACGAGTAGATGGAGCTGCCGATCACGAGAGTCAGAGCTCTAGTCCAAGCATTCTCATAGACCAAGGAGGCGAATCCCGAGAACCCGAAGGCGATCAACAAAACCCAAAGCAGCCACGATGGCGCGGCTTCTCCCTCTGCTGTTTTGGGCTCCTCTGCCGCCGTTTGGGGAGCGAACTCCGATGGTTCTTTGTCGCGCAGGCGATCGACAACCAAAATCAGCGCCGCGATAATAAGATTAACCGTCGCCGCCACAAAGACGGTGGCCCGCATGCCGAGAGTGGGAATAAGAACGAAGCCGCCCGCCGCGCAACCGATCACCGCACCCAGTGTGTTGGTCGCATAAAGGTCTCCCACGCGCCGGCCGAACTGGGCAAAGCTACGCACAAAGAAGCGGCTCAGCACCGGCAATGTCGCGCCCATCAGCAGGGTTGGAAACACGAGCAAGATAAAAGAGAGCAGGAAAAGCACCATGTTGAAGATAAAAGGATACGACTCATTCAGACCGAAAATCGGACCGTAGATCCTTTGCGCCATGCGGAAGAGCCAGGGTACGGCAAATCCGTAGATACCCACTCCCGCCTCAAGAATGCCGTATAACAGGAAGTCGTTTTTGCCGCGGTCGGCAATTTTTCCGAAGAGATAGCTGCCAATCGCCAATCCGGCCATGAACGCGGACAAGACCGTGGCGATGGCATAGGTCGTATTGCCGAAGATTTGGGTGAGCATCCGGGTCCATACGACTTGGTAGATCAGACCCGCCGCACCGGAAAAAAAGAAACAAAAAAGACCGACTCCAAGAAGCCAATCCTGCCTGGAGCGCTGAAAGGTTTCCGTCATATAATTCACGCGAAACGACCTCCGCAAGACAATTCAAGCACAGATAGCAAGCCGGATCACAACTGTAAAGGGCTCTCGATACACTAGTAGGATCGAAAAGTCGGCGTCGCAGCCGTGACCGCGACCGACCTTTCGCTGCTCAAACGTGACTATTAGACGGGGTTCCTACGTCATAGCTTCATTGACTTTTGCCAGAATGTCAGATAAGCATAAATTCCATTTGGGCATTCCGAATTTGCGAATTCTCTCCCATATCTGTAATCCGATTGGGCCTAGGAATTTCAAGCTTTATTAGAGAGTTGGACTATTTCCGACTTAGCCACGATAGTTAAAAACCCAGATTTTTTGGAGGAAAGAAATGGCAAAAGCTGCAAAAAGAGACGGCGCGGCGCCTGAGGAAATTAGGGAGTTACGCGGAGCCATCGAATGGATGAAGAAAGAAGGCGACATCATCATAACCGAGAAAGAGGTCGACCCCAATTTGGAAATAACCGGCATCCAGAAACAACTAGACGGTAGTTGTCCCATTCTATTCAATAATGTCAAAGGAAAGCCAAAAAATCGCTGCATCACCAACCTTTTTGGTGACATGAACGTGATCAACAAGATGTTCGGTTGGAAAGACCACGCTGACCGAACGCGAAAGCTGGCCTATGCTCTTACACATCCCATCCCGCCTGTTATCGTCGATCAAAAAGACGCGGCGGTCCAGGAGGAGGTTTACGAAAAGCCAGCCGAAGCCAATGAATTTGTCGTGCCCATTCGTCATACGGACGTTGAGCCCGAATTGACGGTGGGATCCGGTAACCGCCTGATCTCGGGTGAATATTTTGGCGGCGGTACGGACCTTGGCTACAACCGCATGAACTTTCGCTGGGGCAACGTCGGAACTTTTCAGATCTC
>Ga0075436_100001896_pt1 | contig 14371 bp, 11 predicted proteins | sample RhiMethybrSRZTD5_FD_75303 | JGI IMG/M metagenome (GOLD analysis project Ga0075436, IMG submission 75303) | Populus rhizosphere microbial communities from Tennessee, USA - Rhizosphere MetaG P. TD hybrid SRZTD5 | ecosystem: Host-associated > Plants > Roots > Rhizosphere > Soil | place: USA...
CGGCGATGAGAACTCAGTCGTCGATCTGAAAGCATGAGACCTATGCCTCCCCGATGGGCCGGGCATACTGTATGTCCTGAGAGGAACAATGGCCGTCGTCTCATCTCCTCCCGTTGCAGTCGCGGGCCGCGTTGTCGGCAATCCGGCTTATGCGGTGGTGCGGTACCTGGAACAGCACCGTGGGACCATAACTCACTATGACTTCCGAGCAGCCACTTTCGGCCAGGTGACCCCTGACCTCATACGTGCCACGAGGTCTCCTTGGATGGGATCCCGGATCAGCGCTGAGCAAGCCACCTGGATCATCAATCGCGGAACTACGGCTCCCTGGTCAACGGTCTCGCTCGAGGCACAGCTCAAGGAGGCTGATCCGCTCGTCGCAGGAGGCCTGTACGATCGGGCCGCAGCTCTGTGGGAGCATTTCTGGGCTGCCCGGCCGACGGGTATCAGCACGGCGAAGTTCAGCAAAGTGCTCTACCTGATGAGGCCAGGACTGTTCCCGATCCTCGATAGTTACCTCATGAAGTTCTATCGTGCGGCTGCCCGGGAGGCCGCCTGCGAAGTCGGCCGGCAACGCCCGTCCCTGGGCAGGCTCACAACGCTCTACTGGGAAGCGATACGACAAGACATTCTGTGCAGCGAAGCCGCCTTGCAGGTGCTCCGGGAGGTACTCACGGCGTCCCCAGTGCCAATGGCGCAGACCGCTGCTCAAAGGCTGAGCGACTTGCGGCTTCTTGACATGCTCGCGTGGGCCGCGTCATCGTGAGCGCGCTTTTCTCCGTCAACGGTGGTCTATTACTGTCACCGATAAACATACTCATTTGCATGCCGCATAGGGTGCCCGGGTTGCTCGTTTGGCCGCATCCGTGGCTTGAGTAATGATCGGTTCTGTGCTGGCCGAGCACCTGCAGCACCGGTCAATCACCATCGCCACTGGGCCCGGACGGGGGTTGCGGCTGGCGGTGGCGGTCACTCCCACCCAGTTATTAGACAAGGTATTTCAGGTCAAACGCGTGGCGGGCCAGCGCTGGCCCGCCACGCGTTTGCAAATGGATCTGAACTCAGCGACCAGCTCGCGCGGCCGAACCCCCGCTCTGCGCGTGCGCCTGATGCTGGGGCGACTAGCTGACAATGATATAGAAGGCGTGGTTGACCCCAGGAAAGCCGCCGTCTTGCGGCTGCGGGCGGGTGACGACGAGGATGTTTGATGCGTTGGCTGGGCAGCCACTCGCAGCGAAGACCCCCGCCTGCACGGTGCCGCCGGTGTTCTCCAACGAGTCGAGGCTCGCAACTGCCACGTGGGCAGTCCCCCCGGTAACCCCGATGCAGTAGGAGCCTGCGCCAGGATTGGCGACCGTGACATTGCCACTGCTGCTCGCGACGGTGCCGTTGGCGTTCACATAGGCCCATGCCAGCAGACCAGGGCCAGCTGGCCCCCGCGGCCCGGGCGGCCCCTGCTGGCCCACCTGGTTCCAGGTGGCCGCGAAGCTGCCGCTCGGGCACGCAGGCGGATTCGCCCTGGTGTAGACGTGCTCCATGACGCGGCTGGTGCCCTCAACGCAGCCCTTGTACACCGTGCCCGAGCTGGCGAACGCAGCCGTGGCCGCAGCGGTGCCGCCCGCCACCAGGGCCAGGGCGGCCCCGGTACCGATCAAGACTGTGCGCAGTCGTAGTTGTCGCATGATGATTCCTCCGTTTCATGCGGTTAGCGGGCTCAGCGTGCCCCGCCGCGGTTTGACCGTTCGTCATCTCGCCGGCACCCCGCCGCCGGCTTGCGACACCAAAAGTGACTGGCGAAACGGCTCACCCGTACGGAGGGCGTGAGCACGGCCATAAATACGCCCTTACGGTCACCTTTTCTTCTGGCTCACATGGCGTGGCGAGTACCACACCGACCGGCACCCGGACTCACGGCAGGAGACCGTCAGGTGACCGAGGCCGCCAGTCTCGCCGTAGACGGCCCGGACGGGAGAGCAGTGGTGAACGACACCAAGTACGGACGTACAACCTCGACTTTCGAACGCGGTTTTTGTGCGCCCGCCGGGGGCCGTAGCCCATCATCGGCCTGCTTTGTCGGCGGGTTTGCAGGCCGTGGCCGACAGTGTCGGGCTGGCCCGCTGACGACGGGATGAGGACGCGGAGCCGGCGCGGTGTCCACCTGCGCAGCAGGAGATGGCGGTTTCGGCGATGTGCATGGGCCTCAGGATGTCTGTGTGCCGGTGTCGCGCTGGTGCTGGACGATGGCTACTGCTTCGCGCTGGGTGAGCGCAGAGCCGGCGGAGAACGCCTGGTCGAACTGGCCCGCGCCCAGGCGCTGGCGGACCTGGGCTACCAGTTCGGCCTCTACCCGTCGTAGCAGCGGCCAGGTCGGCAGGCCGACCCGCCGGCGTAGGCCCTCGGCCGCGCCTTCCACAAGCGCCGCCCGTTCCGGGTCGCCTTCGGCGAGCGCCAGCCAGGCGTGCGCGGCCAGGCAGAGGGTGACGAAGGGGGTGCTGCGGGCGGCCAGGCTCAGATCCAGCGCCTTCTCGAGCAGCGCCCGGGCTTGATCGAGCCTGCCGCGGCGGACCGCCAGGATGCCCAGCTCTGCCTGGCAGCCCGCGGTAAGCCAGTCACCGCCGAACCGCTGCGCCAGGTCACGCGCCTCGCGCAGGTGCCGCGAGGCGTCCTCGCGGCGGTCCAGCGCTGTTTCCAGGGAGCCGGCGCCGAACGCGGCGATAGCGGTGAAGACGGGCTCATCTTGGCCGCGCAGCTCCTCCAGCGAGGCCACCACCTCCCGCAGAGCCCCGTCCAAATCGCCGGTGATCGGCAACGCCCACGCCATGACCAGCTGGGATACCGCGTGCAGAAAGGGGTCCGCGATCGCGGGCAGCAGCGGCGCCAGGCGCTGACGAGCGGCCAGCGCCGCGGTGTCGTCACCGGTGTCCACGGCAAGCACGGCCGCGACCCACGCCAGCTCGGCCTGGGCCCGTGCGTCCAGCGCGCCGGTGGCGGACAGGAGCTGCTCGACCCACGGGCGGGCCTCGCGCTCACGGTCGCGCCGCGTCCAAAAAAGCCACAGGACCCGGAACAGGTGCGGCAGCGGCTCACGGTCGTGGGCCAGGTACCAGCGCACCGCGGCGGCCAGGTTCCCCGCCTCGGCCTGCAGCCGCTCCAGCCACTCGTTCTGGCCCGGGCCGCGCAGCGGCCGGTCCGCCTGCTCGGCCAGGGCCCGGTAGTAGCCGGCGTGGCGGCGGCCGACCTCGGCGGCGTCGGCCCGGGATGCCAGCCGCTCGGCGACAAACTCCCGGACGGTCTCCAGCATCCGCGACCGGGGCCCGAGCCCAGTGCGGTCGACGTAGACCAGGCTGTGGCGGGCCAGCGCCTCCGACAGATCCAGCGCCCGGCCCTCCTCCACACCCGCCACCTGGGCGGCGGCCTGGACGGTCCAGCCGTCTGCGAACACTGCGGTGACTTCCAGCAGCGACCGCTCGGCGTCGGTGAGCAGGCCCACGCTCCACTGCACCGTGGCCCGCAGGGTGCGCTGCCGCGCGGGCAGATCCACCGCCCCGGTCCCGAGCGCATCCAGTGAGGCCGCGAGCCGGTCCAGCAACGCGGGCGGGTCCAGCAGCCGGGTGCGGGCGGCAGCCAGCTCGATCGCCAGCGGCAGGCCCTCCAGCCGCCGGCAGATCTCGGCCACCGCCGCCGCGTTGCCCTCGGTGAGCTCAAAATCTGGCCGCACCGCGCGGGCCCGGTCTACGAACAGTGCTACCGCCGGCCAGGTCGCCACCTCCGCTACCGGGGCGGCGGCGGGCCCAGCCGGCAGCGGCGGCACCGGGTACTCCCGCTCGCCCCGCAGCCCCAGCACCGTGCGGCTGGTAGCCACAATCACCACCCCGGGGCAGCGGGCCAGAAGCTCTCCCAGGTCACGGGCGACCTGGAGAACCTGCTCCAAGTTGTCCAAGATCAGCAGCCAGGCGCCGTCGCCGAACGCATCGGCCAGTGCCTCCAACGGCGAGCCCGACCGGGCGAGGTCCGCGCCCACCGCCCGCCCGACAGCGGCCAGGGCCAGCCCAGGATCGGCAACCATGTCCAGCGGTACGAACACGGTGCCCGCGCCGAACCGGTCCCGCAGCCGCTCACCCACCGCCACCGCCAGCCGGGTCTTGCCCACCCCGCCCGGCCCAGTAAGCGTCACCAGCCGCGCCCCGGAACGTTCCACCAGCCCCGCCACCTCCTCGATGGCCCGGTCTCGTCCCAGCAGCGACGTCGTGCTCACTGGCAGCGGGCGCGCGGGGCGGGCGCCCGGCGGCGACGGCGCAGCGGCCGCGGCCTGGCCGGCACCGCCGGCGAACCGCTCGCTCAGCAGCACCGCCAGGTCATCACGCACCAGCCGGCCCAGCTCAGCGGAAGTACGGAAATAACGGTAGGAAGCCGAGAACTCCCCCTTGATCCGGGCCAGCAGATCAGCCAAACGAGGCTCACGATCAGGCGCCGGCGCCCTGACATACAGCAGCCGGGGCAACCCACCCGACAGGTCAAACTCCTCCTCCAGGCCCGAAACCCGCGCCCCCGGGAGCAGCTGCCCGTACCGCTGCCAGTACAACCCGATGAACACATCGCTTTGCGCCAGGTACGCCCGGTACACCTCGACCGGAGAATACGGCCGCGCCCCCGCCTCGAACATCACCGGGGTCAGCCGCAGCGCCGAAATAGCACGCGAAACAGCCCGCCGCTCTTCAGCCAGCTCACCCAGCGTGGAACTCACAAACACCCGCAAACGCCGGTCAGGAGTCCGGATGACCACCCCATCCCGCGACCCCTGGCTCACCGATCGCCCCCAGGCAGACCCACCACGCAAGTCTGCAACCAGCCACTCCGGCCAGCAACCCCCGCAACCACCCCATCGGTCAGCCAGCCCCGGGCGGCCACCGGCGGCCAAAAGCCCAACGCGCAGCCACGGGTTGTGCCCAGCGGCTGCCTGCTCAACCCACTGCTGTACAACTCCGGCACCACCTTCAATGTCAGGATCTATGGCTGACCGCAAGTCACCCTGACTTGGGCGGCGAGCCCTTACACCGAGGGCTCGCCGCCCTTCGCCGCCCACAGCGGTGCCTTCGACTGCGCTGAGGCCTAAGCCTGCACCAGCACCTGCGACCAGACCCAGCGCTGCCGACCCAACGCAGAGCGCTGCCCAACACGCCCCCGAAACATACTGATGCTCACGTGATCTTCGTTCCGCCGATGGCATCCCAAGCTCAGCACCCACGCGAACGCAGAATGCGATTTTCTGTGCATCTCGACTCGCGAATGCCCATCTATGGATAGGAATTCCTACTCGGCGATATGCGCGCCTTATAACGAAATCACGCTGACGAGCTCGGCGATCATCGTGGCCCCTAGAGCCTCAATGGAATATGCCACGCTGTGCATGAGTATGCGCTTGGGCAACGTCCGCTATTCGGTATGGCCAGGCGGCTGGGCGGCCCGCCGGGCCGGTCTGGCTCGGGCTGGTGCAGACTTGCCTGGATACCGTTGCCCGGCGCGGGGCGGGAGGTGTGGTGGTGGGCCGGCTGGTTGAGGTGGCGGATACCAGGCTGTATGTCGAGGAGCGGGGCGCGCCGTCGGGGTTTCCGCTGCTGGTCTTCCACGGCGGGCCCGGGCTGGACCACACCGAGTTCGGCGATTATCTCGATCCGCTGACCGAGGGGGGCCGCTACCGCCTGGTGCTGGCCGACGAGCGGGCGTCCGGCCGGTCGGACCGGACCGCACCGCGCCCGACGTGGACACTGGAGCGGATGGCCCAGGATGTCAGTGACCTGGCGGCCAGCTTGGGGGCGCAGCACGGGTACGCCACGCTCGGCCACTCCTACGGCGCGCGTTCGTCGTCTTGCAGCATGCCGTGGACTACCCCGGCGAGCCACGCGGCACGATCGTGTCCTCGGGCGTGGCCGCCGCGCGCTGGCTGGCGGGGGTGGACCAGCAGCTGGCGGCGTTCGAGCCGGTGGAGCTGCGCGCGCAGGTGATCGCGTCGTGGGCGGCCGAGCGGCAGGTCCAGACGCAGGAGGAGGCGGCTGCGCTGCTGGAGGACCAGCTGCCATTCCACTTCCTCGAGCCGCGGGGCGGGGCGCTGCAGGAGTACTTGCGCCGCACCGCCGGGCTGGCCCGGTATGCGCCCGAGGTGATCCGCTCCTTTGCTTCGCAGGACTACGGGGGGATCGACATCGAAGACCGGCTCGGTGCGGTGCGGCACCCGGTGCTGGTGCTGGCCGGGCGGCACGACCGAGTGTGCCCGGCCGGCGCCGCCGCAGACATGGCCCGGCGGCTGCCGGACGCCGAACTTGTGGTGTTCGAGGATTCCGCGCACATGACCTTCGCCGAAGAAAATGACCGCTACCTCGCCACGGTCCGTCGGTTCCTGGACCGCATCACGACCTGACACCGCCAACCCCGCACCGCCGCCTGCGCGCGCTTCACCAGGCGCTGGTCAGGCGCTGCCAGCAGTCACCAGTCCTACCGGGCCATCCGGCAGCCGCAACGGGCGCGGGCGCATCTGCACACCATCGGCGTCAAATGAGTATGTTTATCGATGACAGTAATAGACCACCGCTGACGGAGAAAAGCGCGCTCACGATGACGCGGCCCACGGGAGCATGTCAAGAAGCCGCAAGTCGCTCAGCCTTCGAGCAGCGGTGCCACGGGCCTAGTTCTGAGCCTCACCGAGCAGGCTCTGTAGCCGGGTGACCGCGTCACGTCGGGCTTGCTCGTCGGTGTCGGTGTAGATCTCCAGCGTCGTGCTGACCCGGGTGTGGCCGAGGATCGTCTGCGCGTCGCGGGCGGGAACGCCCAGGTCTTTCAGCAGCGAGCCGACCGTGTGCCGGAAGTGGTGGACCTTGATGAGCCGGATCTTGTTGTCGTCGCAGATGCGCCGGAAGGAGCAGACTGAAGCGTGTGAGTGCGAGGGGAGCGGAGCGGCATCGCCGGGTTGCCTGTCTTCGCACTCGTGTGCCTTCTGTGCCGGGCTGTCCGGGCGGAGACGATTTTCCCGGGGTAGGGCATGGCAGACGGAGCCTCCACCATGGTTATCGTCCGAGTAGGTGGAGGTCACGTTCACAGAAACTGTGGTGTGCCCACTCCTCGCCCAGTACCACGTGCACGCATTCGAGAACCGACTTTCCCTTGGCGTACGGTGGCCAGCCGCCTGCTGGCACTGGCGCCGGTGCCGACAGCTGACCGGCCGTCACGGTCGACAGCCAGCGCTCAAGCTCGGCGCCTTGCCTGTCGCGCGCGGCCAGCACCTCGTCAAGCATGGGGGTCGCCGCTGGATCCAGGCCCTGCTCCTGCTGGTCAGGGACGAACTCGGAGGCCAATCCGATCGCGGTGAAGGGTTCGGTCGAACCCAGGCAGCAGCGTCGGAACCACGAGTCGTGCACGAACACCAGATGGCGCAGGGTCTCTACCGTCGACCATTCGCCGCCGACGCGCTGGTGCTCGGAACCCTTGGGCATCCCTTGGAGCCGTTCGAGCGTCGCCGCCCAGTCGGTCCGCAGCTGCAGCAACCCGTGCCGCAGGTCGGCCGGATCGGCTGAGCGGATCAGCGGCCGCACTGGATGCCGGCGATCAAGTTCGGCTTCGACGTACGACGTCACCTCGACTCCGTTGACCACCAGGTTGCTCACCAGCCCGTCGATGACGGCATCCTGCATTACCACTCCGATCAGACGGGCGCGAGTCAAGTCGCATTCTCGGAATTCGGCATCGGTCAGGTCTTGGTCTTTGAATGTCGCCATACCGGGCAGTATCCATCGGCGTGCCGACACCCGCGTGCCATGCTTGTGGAACTGCCGATGTCGTCACAAGGGCCTGGTCGTGGCGGCTCAAAACCGAGCGCTTAATCGGCGCGCCTCAGCGCCCTGGTGGCAGGACGCACGCACATCGGCTACGAGTGAGTGTCGGTGGCCACGCCATGGGTGGGTATGCACCTGTCAGCTGGCGAGGGTGCCGGTGTCGACCGGGATGCAGGCGCCGTTGATCGCGCTCCCGCCGTCGCTGGCCAGGAATGTGATGAGCGCGGCGACCTCGGCCGGTTCGACGAACCGCCGCGCTGGCTGTTCGGCCACCATGCTGGCAATCACGTCGTCCTGGCCGATCCCGCGCAGGCGGATGTGGTCGCGGATCTGGTTGTCGGCCAGCGGTGTGCGCATCCAGCCGGGGGCGACGGCGTTGGCGGTCAGGCCCGCCGCGGCGCCTTCGAGGGCGGCCACCTTCACCAGCCCGAGCACCGCGTGCTTGGCCGCCACATACGCCGCCTTGTACGGCGCTGCCACCAGGCCGGCTGTGGAGGAGGTGACGATGACCCGGCCACCAGGCTGGCGGGTCAGGTGCGGCCAGGCGAGCTTCATCGCCAGGAACGGGCCCTTGACCATGAGATTCATCAACCGGTCCCAGTCGGACTCGGCGTAGCTGGCGATCGGGTTCATCGCCTGCGCTCCCGCGTTCAGGATCAGAATGTCGAGCCGACCGTGCCGGTCCAGCGCCACTTCGACCATCGCCCGGTTGCCCTCGGCCGTCGCCACGTCAGCGATCAGGCAGTCATCGCCGTGCACGTCCACCGGCACCACCGCGGCACCGGCATGACGCAGCGCCCGCAAGGTCGCAGTGCCAAGGCCACCCGCCGCCCCCGTCAAGATCGCCACACGGCCGCTCAGCGGGCCATGATCACGGCCGGCACGGGCTCCCTCTTCACCTTGTGCTTGATGAGCCACCTCGGCACCTCCCTAATCCCAAGCGACGTGCCCAGTTCACGCCGGCGACACGTCAGTTCTCGGCTGCTTCAGCGGCCCACCTCACCCTGGCCGCTACCGGCTATGGAAACGGTCGCATGACGCTCGCCACAGAAACAGATCAGCGCTTCTACGCAGACACTCGCGAGCTCAGTCCACCGCCGCCAAAACGCGCCGATCGGCCGTTGCACGCGCGCTGGCACCGACCGCCGCTAATTACCGAGCGTCACCGGGCGACGATCCGGCGGTGTGCACAAGCGCCTACGGACGAATTACGTGGACCTGTGACCTTCTGCGCAAGCTCGATGCATGCGGCTACGTGCTTTAAGGCACTAACCTGGCCCAAGGGCGTTTGGGATGTAGCGCTTCGTCGTCCAGTCATACTTAAAGAGGTCCACCAGCTGGTTGCCTTTGCCGAACGGCTCTTGCGGGCGTGGGACGGTGAAGTATTTCCCGGAGAATGACGACGCGTCCACTTCGAGCCGGAAAAAGCCAAATCGATCATCGACGTAGGACTCGAGCGTGACCGTATCACCGCTCTGATCGGTGAACTGAACAGGCGTCACCAGGCGCTGCCCGTTCACCTTAACGATTGAGTGCAGGTTGTGATAGCCACCCGCGCCCGTCACCAGATATGGGATCTGGCTTCCATCCGCCATGACTTTCGTAAGGCGCTGATAATCATGGACATGACCCGCCACCACAAGATCCGGGTGACGGCCAGCCGCACCTGCAGCGTTCTCCAGGGTGGCCTTCATCGCTGGGCTCCCGGAGTGGTACGTATCGGCCGAGTAGACCGGATGGTGGAGGGTCACGATGATCGGAACGTTAGCCGGCAGTGATTGCAACTCCTCCACGAGCCATTCCGTCTGAGGACTCCTGATCTCGCCGCCGTCGGGCACATTGCTGTAGAGCCCGACGATGTTCACCAGGGGGGTCAGGAGCGTCCAGTAAACGTTCGGCTCAGTCATCGCGGTTCGTGGGGCGTCGCCGGCTTCCGGCTGATGGATCCCCGGGGCCGGGGCGCAGAAGTTCCGCACGAAACCGTCGAGCGAGTCCTGGCCTTCAAGGTTTTCACCATCATGATTGCCCGGCACAGCGAAAATTGGCAACGGATAGTGCTCGTATGGCTGATAAAATTGAGCATAGTATCGCAAGGCCTCGCCGTTGAAATAGACGCAGTCGCCGACCAGGTACAAGAAACGGGCGGCCGGCTCGTCCGCCACATAACAATCGGCCTCCATCCCGGCAGCAACAAGTTGCTGCGGGGTGGCAAAATCTATTCCCCCAATGTCGCCGTTGAAGTGGAAGACCAGCTTCTCTGCAGTGACTATCTCGTCGTACGCGCTGGCGGGAATTATGTCACGCAGATCCAGGCGATAGGGTGCTGCGCCCGTCGGGGGCGGGAGGTCCTTAAAAGTCGTGACTCGAACCGTCTTGCCATTGAGCTGGAAGTCGCCGTCGTGTGACGGCCGCACCCGGCCGAAAACGTGATCACCGCTACTCGTAACGGTCATTGTCTTTCTCCCCCTTTAGAAGTAGATACAAATGAGCCAGATGCCTGACGCCGGCGATGGCTACCCGTGCCCTCCAGCCGGCTTCTTGTCCATAGCCTCGCGGTATGTTCTCCAGCCTTCGGAATCGGTCTCTGTGTCCTCCTTCATGGCAACGGCTGCCCTCGTGAGCCAGCCCGGCTCGCGATCGGTGAGATAAGACATGAGCGGCGCCGGATTGTGCGAGAGGAGGTGGACGTGCGCAACTTCAGCCCCCATGAGCCTCAGGAGCCTGGTCGCGAGGACCTCGCTGACTTTGCCGACGTCACCGAAGTCGATTCCCACCCGGTCCGGCGACAGGGGTCGCAGGACCCATTGATGGTGATCGATCTTCTCGACGCGGGTCTGCGGATCCGGCCCTCGGCGATCGTCCAGTAGCAGCGCGGACAGGTCGTCATTCCGGTCGTCGGCCGCCTTGGGATCGGCGTGGCCGCCTCGGCGCGCCCACGACCAAGCTGAACGCAGAACCCGTTTGGCCTCGACGGCGACCGGCGGGTCACCATTACCGAGGATAAACACTCGAACCCTCCCGAGGCTGTCGCGGCCCGCGCGGCGATGATGGAGCTCACCTCCGGGGACAGCCTCATTGAGCCGCTCACACAGGCGCGCTAGGTGCCTGGCATCGTCGGCGTCCAGACGATCCTTGTCTTTCAGTTTCTTGAAGAATGCCTCTGCGTCGGGCTGAGCGGCTTCTAGGTTGTCGCGGAGTTCTGCGTCGTCAGCGACGTCTAGCGCTCCGAACCCGCCGCCCTCGATCCGCTGTGAGTAGCCGGACAGGATTGTGCGCCCCACCAGGTCGGGATCGAGGTCGTCCCGGGCCAGGAGCGCGCTCGTCGCCAGGCGCACGAGGTCGTTCGTGAACGGCATCCATCCGGTCTCGTCGAAATCGTTCAAGCCCCACCGGATAACGTCACCGTCGCTCGGCCATGTGCCGAGGTTGCCGACGTGCACGTCACCCACGGCCCGCACGACGGGAGCGGAAATTGTCTCCAAGCACACACCAGGCAAGCGCTCGGACCAGCGATAGAACGTCGCGCGCAGGAAATCCCCCGGCTCCCCGGCCATGACCTTGAGCTTCTGTTTCAGATCATGAGCGAATGCCGGCTCGAGCGCCAGCAGCCAGGAGTCATAGTGATCTGTACTGTGTACAATCCCGGGCTTTGACTTCAGGTCGGCATCCATCACGACCGCCCTCCCCCTTATGCCGTCAGTAGATACGGCACTGCAACTATACTCTCCCGTCACCAGCTTCTCCAGGGCGCAAATAAGGATCTTTGTGCCGTCGAAGGTATTGCGGTGATGCGGTGAGCTCCCGGGATCGGTATGGATGTTCGCATGGGACCGGGCCATCCACTGCTGGAACGGCGTCTATTGGAAAGAATCTTGGGCGTGTCTTGATTCCCAATTCCCTGAACACCCATGCTGCAGCCGATTCAGCTAGCCCCGTTGGCGTGAGAGGACGGGCCTCGCTTCAGCGCCGCCGACCTCACAACGGCTCCTTCTACCGGTTCCTCAGCGCCGACCCAAGCGGCCGCTATCTGATATTCAACGCCGGTCGCACCAGCGGAACGCTCAACGGCTCGATCGATGACGAACGAGTGATCAGGCTGAGACCAGCAAACGGCAGCAACATTCGCTATGAAACCTGGTAGGACGCGGCCAACGGGCGGTAATGCAGTACAGCAACCAGGTACAGCAACGGCCTGCACAGCAGCGCGCGAGGGCATCCGCCAACTACCGCGTGATCGGCCGCTCCGCCTCACCGAACTGGAGTCGGCGGTAGCGGGCTCCGGCGATGCCGTGCGCTGCACCAACCGGTGCAGCGCGCGTGGCCCGCTGCCGCTGCTGGGCTGTAGGCAACGACCTGCCCGGACTCGTCCGCGACGAGGAGGTACTGGCCGACGAAGACAGGCTGGGCGAACCCGCCCACGTTCAACGGCAAAGTGGCCAGGATGCGACCTGTCCTCGCGTTGAGCAGGTACACAGCGGGTGACCCGTTAGCGCATGGGCCCAAGGTGGCCACCGCAAGCACGCTGGTGGCCGCATCGAGCGCGGGGGTGCCGAGGACGCCACAGCTCAGTCCTGTGGCCCACTTGGTCGCGCCGGTGCCTGCGCTCACCTCACGGACGGACCCGTCGTAAGTGTGCCCGCCGATGCTCGTGGCGTTACCGGCCAGGTACAGCGCGCTGGCCTGGGCGTTCCAGACCGCTGACGCTAGGCACATGCCTTGATGCGTGTGGGCGGCCGCGCCGATCCGCACGGACCAGACTGGCCCGAGGCCCAGGTCATCCCGGCGCAGTGCGTAGTAGCGGCCGTTCTTGTTGCACGCCGTGACGAGCGCGGTCGACACCCCGTGCACGATGCCGGGGAAGAGGGTCGGCGAGCTACCGAAATCCAGGTCCGCCGCCTGCGGAAGCTTGAGCTGCCAGGAACCGCTAAGCGCGAGCGTGCTTGAATTCAGGCGCAGAACGGAATACGCGTGATAAAGCCGTGTCCCGGTGAACTCCGGATCCCCGGTGGTCACCCAGACCCAGCCCTTGGTGGCGGCCTCGCTGCTCCACACGCTGGCGCCGACCTGACCGGCTGGGTCCGTCCAGAAGCTGTGTTGCAAGCTGCCGTTCTGCTGGCTGAAGGACTGGACCCCGCCGCGCACAAACGGGTGGTCGCAGCTTGAGGACACGCCCTCGTAGACCAGCCCGTTGGCGACCGTCGGGGATGCGTAGTTGTAGTAAGCGCCCACAACGCTGGCGCTGTTTGCGGGCCCGACCAGCGACTTCCAGTCCTGCGCACCGGTGGCCGCGTCCAGGGCATAGAGGTAGCGGGCACCCGGGACGTAAACGGTCGGCTTCCCCGTCTGGGGGTCAGCCGTCACGGTGGCCGTTCCCACGATCCCGCGGGTGTTCTTGCAGTTGCCGTTGTTCCCGGCCTGCTCATAGTCCAGGGTGCGCTGCCACACGACCTGGCCGGTCGACTCCTGCAGGGCATAGAGGTCACCGGTCTGGGAGCCGATGAAGACCATTCCGTCCGACACGGTGGGGCTGGCGCTGAAGCCGCCTGGCGGCTGGTTCCCGGTTGGTGGCTGCTCCTGGAACGTCCACGCGGCCTTGAGGGTCCCGGCATTGCCCCGGGTGATTGTCGTTGGCCCGGTCGTCGCCGACGGATGACGCGCCGAGAACAGATAGGCCGGCCAGTCCTGATTCGTCGTGGCCGAGGCCAAGTGCCGGTGTCTGGTCGCCGACTGGTTCACCGGTGGCGTTAAGCCCTGCCTATTGCCAGCGGCGCGGGCAGCACCAGTGCCGCCCGCAAGGACCAGAGAAACGGAGCACGCTGCCGCGGCCAGCGCAACGCCGCCGCGCGGCAGCCACCATGCACGCGGGGCCGCGGTCGCCCGCTGCTGCTCACCTGTGGTTATCGGAATAATCACCCGAGCCCCCTTTTAAGCCTGCGCGGCACCCCACCGCGTCTGGGTTCTACAGTGCGCCTCCGGTCAGGACCGGCCAATGTTGGTCAAACAAAACCTCTGAAATCCACGAACCAACAGACTTGCCGACGTAACAGCAGCGAGGCGAGAGTTAAGAAACTGATTACAGCCCCCCAGCTTTCGCCATACAGCCCTGGGCAGGGCTCCGGTCATGACGGAAAATTGTCCAGAGTTGGCGTATACTCCCCCATCGAGGCCGGGTTAGCCGGACCTTTCTTTTCGATCATGAGGCTTCTCTCGCACGCCAGGGACGTCAATACGGCCTGAGGTTAGCCTTGACTTCCGCTGTGGCTACCAGATAGTGCCTAACCGGCTACAAATACAGGCTCCGTGACTAATGCCGCCTTTCCCAGTCTGGGCCAGGCAGCAGGTCGACACAAACGAGCAGGCGACGGCGGGGCCGACCGCCTCCCCCACCGGAAATGACGCGGCGGGCAGACCATGGTGGAAGATGAATGCATGATCGGGGACCGGTGGGGCGTGAGCGGCAGTGAGATGTTGCGCTCCTACCCATGCGACGACTTCGTCACCTCACCCACGCTGCGGGCATGGCGGGGCGTGCACGTCGAGGCGCTTAC
>Ga0075436_100001899_pt1 | contig 14359 bp, 19 predicted proteins | sample RhiMethybrSRZTD5_FD_75303 | JGI IMG/M metagenome (GOLD analysis project Ga0075436, IMG submission 75303) | Populus rhizosphere microbial communities from Tennessee, USA - Rhizosphere MetaG P. TD hybrid SRZTD5 | ecosystem: Host-associated > Plants > Roots > Rhizosphere > Soil | place: USA...
CAGCGCGAGGCTTGCAAGGTTCTGCTCGAAGAGCGATGTGAAACCGACGATGTCATAGGACTGCCAGGGAATGGTATCCAGACATCGCTGAAGAAACGGCTGAACGTATTGTCTGATCTGTTCCATGCGCGGCGGAACGTCGGCGCCCGCGCTCGATGTAGCGAGAACCTCGCGGTAGAACTCTTCTGCCGGAGGAATGTGCCCGCCGAACAAGGCCCGCGCGAAGAGCTGCTCGCCGCCCAGAATGGCGTCGAGCCGCAGCATGAATTCGTAGTTCTCACTGCCAATCATCTCAGCAAAGTCGACATTCAAGTGGCGGACGTCGCAGGCGACGCCCTGAGCCCGCAAGCGACTCTTGAAGAGCCCGAGCGCCAGCGAGGGAGAGTCGATTGCCGCGAACGGCATGTTGATCAAGAGCACGCGAGTCACGAGGGGCCTCCTAGGTCACGGCCGCGGCCATTGTTCGCGCCGGACGCGCGGGCGCGCCGCCTGCCAGATGCGCCGCCATCGCCTCGGCAATCGGCTGGCCCGTACGGCTCTCGAGGTACATGAACTCGCCGGCTGTATTGACTTCGAAAAACACGTATTCACCGTCTGGCGTGACGCGGAAATCGACGCCGCCATATTCGAGGCCCAGCTCGGACATGAACGCCCGCACCTTTTCTTCCACGTCGGAAGGCAGCCGGTGCGGACGGCAGGAGATATCGTCCAGGCGCATGCGATGATCGATTTCATCCATGCGCTCGATATCGAACTGGCTGGCGAAAATCGCGTCGCCGACGACGGTCACGCGGATGTCGAGAGTGCCGGTGACCAGAGGCTGGAAGATCACCGGGGCGTGGCGAAGATTGCCGAGCAACGCGAGGTCTTCCTCCCTCAGCAGCCGCGTGGGACGCCAGGCGACCGCACGCTGATTGAAGGCCTTGTAGACGACCGACCGCTGATGGCGGTGCCAGAAGTCCATCAACTCGTCCGGCAGATTGGTGATCAGGGTTTCCGGAATGCGAAAGCCGTGGTTCCTCGCCACCTTCAGCTGGAACGGCTTGTACTCGGCCGCGACGTCGTTCTGAATCACGTTGACCCACAACGCGTCGCAGCATTCGAGAATGCCGAGGAGACCGCTGATGCATTCCTGAAACGCGAAATCGCGGGCCTGCGCGTCCGCGATGCGCGCGTCGACGCCCATCGGCTGCGGGCGCCGCCACCAGAATGCCGCCACGTCATCCAGGTCGATTCGCCGCTCTGACGTCCGCAGGTACGACTCGATTCCCCTGCCGTCGAATCTCGCGGCGAGCGACACCGCACCCGGAAAAGTCGACGTGTCGAAGATGAAGGCGCTCTTACCGTGACGAGCCTTCAGCAGCTCCGCCACTCTTGCGGCGTGTACGTCGTCTTCGGTCGAGCAGATTACGATGGTGCAGGCCATGCGCGTCGGAAACGCTGACCGTCAACGCGGCCACGGCGTTGTCAGCACGAACGGTCCCGGCCCGGGGTCGCCCTTCGGCTCGAAGCCTTTCGGTTCGAAGGCCTTCGGCTCGAACTGTTTCGGTTCAAACTGCTTCGGCTCGAACTGCTTCGGCTCGAACTGCTTCGGCTCGAATTGTTTCGGCTCGAATTGCTTGGGGTCGAACTGCTTGGGCTCCAGATGCTTCGGATCGAAGTGTTTCGGCTCCAGCTGTTTCGGATCGAAGTGTTTCGGTTCCAGCTGTTTGGGATCGAAGTGTTTCGGCTCCAGCTGTTTGGGATCGAACTGTTTCGGTTCCAGCTGTTTGGGATCGAACTGTTTCGGTTCCAAATGCTTCGGATCAAATTGCTTCGGCTCCAGGTGCTTCGGATCGAACTGCTTGGGCTCGAACTGCTTCGGATCAAACTGCTTCGGCTCGTGCTGCTTGGGATCGAACTGTTTGGGATCGATCTGCTTCGGGGCCTGAGCTGTGAAGGGTCCTGGACCCGGATCGCCCTTAGGTTCGAAGCCTTTTGGCTCGAAGCTCTTTGGTTCAAATCCTTTTGGATCGAACTGTTTGGGTTCGAGGTGCTTCGGGTCGAAGTGTTTGGGTTCGAAGTGCTTGGGTTCGAAGTGCTTGGGTTCGAAGTGCTTGGGTTCGAAATGCTTCGGTTCGAAATGTTTGGGATCGAATGGCTTCGGCTCGAGCGGCTTCCTCTCGGGCGGCCGCTGAAAACTCGACGCTGGGAGAATCAGCTTCACGCGCGAGGATGGCCCAACGCTGATGCTGTGCGTCTTTTCGCCCGAACTGTCCTCGAACACCAACTTGTGCGCCACGGCATCCGCGGTGTTGATTTCCACCGCGTGATCACCGCCGGTGCCGGACGGAATGAGCAAGATGAACGTATCGGCGTCGTCGGATCGCCTGATGCGGCCGACGAGCTCGATCGGCGCGGCTTCAGGGTGGCTGGTGTCGTGGGGCTTGCTGCCCTTGAGAATGTCCTGGAGTTTTTCGGGCGGCTTCGCGTCCTTGGGTGCGTCAGCCATAGTTGCAATCCCTCACAAAGCGGTTGCCGACGTGGATGTTGAACGCTCAGGATCGGAATCGTGCACTGGACCACGAGCGGGAGCGCAGTCGTGGAAGCGCAATGATGGTGCGCGCTGTGCGCATCGTCAAGTAACCGATTTGGCAATCGTGACATGGCAAAGAGTCACATCCATTAGATGACTCTAGCGGTCGATAGAATGGACGACGGCCAGTCCGTTGGCTGCTCGAGCTAGTCCATTGCCCTCCAAGGAATCGCGGCGTTTCAGAGAATCTCCTCGATTGTATGAACCGGCCCTCAGGTCGGATCTCCCCGATACCTACGGCGACCAGACGATTGACGAACACGTACTTCGGTGCCGCGGTCTCAGTACCGAACGATGGTCGATCTGATCGCGGCAACTGGATTGAGAATCGGCGAGCTGCTGGCGGTGCGGTGGCACTGGACCTGGAGGTCGGAACGCTCGCACTTCGGGAGTCGGTGTACGAGGGCAGTTCCAGCGACCAAAAGACGCACAAGTCGCGGCGGACGATTCCGCTGGGACCGCATGCGATCACATCGCTGAAGGAACATCGCGATCGATCAACGCGCAAGAGCGACGACGATCTGGTGTTCCCGAACAAGTTCGGCGAACCTCTCCGCGAATCGACGCTGCTGGAGCGCGTGCTACAACCGGCGGCGGAACGTGCGGGGCTCCAACGCGTGACGTGGCATCAGTTCAAGCAGAGCGACGGTCAGCTGGTAAGTGAAAGAGAAGGAATGGCTTCTTCGCGTGGCTCGCCAACCAGAGCTCGCGCGCGCGTTGGCAAGCGTGAGCGAAGGTTGGAGGCGCCGCCCTGATTTTGAACCGGGGGTGGAGGTTTTGCAGGCAGGGGCCTAAAACGCTAAGTTGTTGACTCGCTTTGCCTTCTGGTCGGCCCTGATCCCTCATTTTACCCGGTTTTCGGCGGGTTCTGTTCCCAAGTTGTTCCCAAGTCAGTCTTTCCCGTAAGTTGTTGATCTTCGATCCGCGTTTTGATCGTTTCTCGATCGTTCTGTTCCGAGCTTGTGCCCAATTTCCCGATCGCGAAATCGCGCGTAGATTAATGGGAACAGATTGAAATCAAATCTGGGAACAACTCGAAGATCTCTTCGAGAAAGAGGCGGACGCGCGCGCTCAAGACCTACGCGGCCGTAGGTCCTCCCAATTCCCAAGCGAGCAATGGTGGAGGTCTCAGGACCTCTCCGCACATTTTCAGGCCTCTATTTGGGTCTTCGCGATCTTGTCCGATGCGGCACGACCAGCTTCGCGTCTTTCCAGAAGTCACGCGGCAAGTCTTTGAGCTCCGGAGGCGCCGTTCGACGAATCTCGGCCTCCGTCATCGCGCGCAGGTGCTTCAAATCCGCGCGGCCCCGTCTTGGTCCCAAGGGTTGGCGTGCCGTCAATCCGCGGCGGCTATTGCTCATCACTCACCTCCCTTGGGTAGAATTGTATCGATGAAGATGCCGGGCGGCGATGCCGGCATTACCGACCGGCGCGGAAGCTGACCGGATAGAGCGACGAGCAATGCACACCACGCCACACCTGCTGGATGTCGTCGCGCTCCTCACAGACGTCCCCGCGCACGGCCTCCTGCGCGGCCAGGTCGGCACCGTCGTGGAACTCCTGGACGGCGCCTATGAAGTCGAGTTCTCCGATAACGAGGGCAAGACGTACGCAGACCTGGCGCTTCAGTCCGACCAACTTCTGATCCTTCACCACCGCCCGCAGCATAACGGGTTGACGAACCGACGCGGCGAACCGCAATGACCGAGCGAAGCGAAGACTGGAACGTCGGCCTGGCGCAGGATCTTCAGGACGATGAGTTCGTCCGGGAGTTCGTTGCGGCGGCCATCGAGGAAGGCGTACCGCTCAAGGCGGTGCTGCTGAAACTCTCCGCCGCCAACCGTGCAGACCTGGCGATGGCGCTCTGGGACGGTCTGAGTGACCAAGACCGGAACACACATCGACGCCCGGACCTGACCACGGGGCCGCTACGATTCCATGTCGCGCGCGATGAGTACCTTATCGCCTACGCGCCTGACGAGAAGCCGCTTTGGGTGGTCGGGATTCTCCATGGGCGCCGGAATCCGCGGCTGATAGCGGCGATTCTTCGAGAGCGAGACTAGCGCTGCGGCGGCCGAGGTATCGCGCCACCAGTAATCTGTTAGCCGCGTGCGATCGCCTTGCTTCCAAGCGTCGACCAAGTGGCGTCCCGATCGCGAGTTGTCAGAGTTGTAACGTTCACTCCGCTGGCGGCGTAACAGTTCAGTGGGACGTGGCACCAGCGAGCGTTTCCTTCAGCATGACGTGGTCTCCGGCCTTCCAGGCGCTCACCAGCTGCCGCCCTTTCTGCGTGAGATTGACGGCGTAGGTTACAACCTGCCAGTTGTTGTTCGCTTTCAGGTCACCCGTGGCCAAGCCGGCAGCAATGAGCCTGGCAAAGTGAAGTAGACCGTCGCCAGATACGACGAGAAAGTCCTTCTTGTGTGCCTGCAGAAAGAGGAGCTTGTCGATTGCTTCCACGTCAAACGCCCGAGAAAGCGCGACGAGCATCGCCTTATATGCGTAGATCGCGTCTCTTGAGATGTGTCCAAGGTGATAGAGGCTATGGCAGTTTGGACACAAGGCGATCAGGTTCGAGGGGTCGTCTCCTCCTCCTTCAGACACTTGATACATGTGGTGAAGGTCTATCGCGAGAATACCTCGGCAGGTAGGCACGGCACATCGATATCCAGCCTCTGTGAGCACGGCGACACGGGTCCTGGGCTTAAGAGCCTTGCGTTCACGAGGCAACGCGGCCTTGGGCTTCTTGGGTCCAGCCTTCTTGGACACCTTGGACATCGGAGGGCCCGCTAGTTGCCACCCAGAATGGCTTTGATGGTGGTTCTCGGAAGCCGTCGAAACAAATTGCTCCACTCCAAGACGATGGTCCCGTCATCTTGAATGCTTTGGCGGAGGAGATCCGCTTCACGAAGCGGCTTGAGGTGATGATCGAGGGCTTGCGTGCTGTTGAAGCTGAACGTCGCTTTGAGATGCGACCGAGTGCGCGGCTCCTCACACTCCTTCATGATGTCTTTGGCCTTCTTCGTGGTCAGGTGCTCCTCAACGTATTTCTTAACCACGGTCGCGTTCGAAATGCTCTGTATTGTCTCGATAGCGTTGAGACGGTCCTTGATGGCGACTAGCTCATCTTGCAAACCCTGAGAGGAGACTTCTACGCTGGTCTTCTTCTCTCGTTTATCGCTCACTCTTACCTCCGCCTTTGGCATCACCATCCGATAGAAGGCCGAAGTCGTTGAGGTCGAACAATCGAACGCGCCGTTTGTCCGCATTCACCTCCATCAGCCCCAGTGCGACGCACCGCGCAGTGAGCGCCACGACCGCGTTCGGACTCATTTTGCACGCCGTTCGAATCTGTTCCACAGAAGCGTTTCCGTCGAACATCTGGTAGGCCGCCCTAGACTTGGTATCGGGCAACGCCTCTTCGAGAAGCGCTTGAACCGGCTTGTGTGCAGCTGCTCTAATCCAATTGCGGATGTCGGCTAGAAGAGCGAGAAGCCTATCGTCGTTTTGGCTCTGAATCGGCATCGAAGAAATTCGAGGGAATGGAAATTACCAACTTAGGCTTCTTCTTCCCATCCGCAAGAAGCCCACCGCTCTCGAGTTGTCCGACCATCGTGCTGAGGTGTCCGCTGCTAACGGCTGTTTCCGTCACAATTTGTGCCTGCGTTCGAGTCCCGTCCATCAGCAATATCGACTTCTGCTTTTTCGGGCTCGAACCGACGATGTCGCGCAACGCGCTACGCAGCTTTGCATCCCGCTGTGCAATGGCCGGTTCTGCCATCACCTCAAGGAGCTTGCGCATCTGGCGCAACTCATTCAGTATCGACGTCTCTTCGGCGTTAGTCATTTCTGCCGTCCTCGTCGAAAAAGTTGGGGGGTACCTTCACCAAAAGCTTCGGGTGCTTTTGATCCTCGGCAATCAGCTTCGCGTCCGCGAGGCCCTTCACTAACCTGCTAATGCCCGACGGGTCAGCCCGGCCTCCTTCGCGAGCGTCGATTGAGAACGAGTCCCATCCATCAGGAGTGCAGCTTTTGCCCGCTTTTCCCCAGTGCCCACCACTGCCCGCAAAGAGGACCGCCCTTTTTCATCGCGTTTCGCAATTTCAGGCTCCGCAATCACCTGCAGCAGGTCCCGAATCTCTGTCAGTAAATCAATTTCCTGGGACATCAATACCGCGTCCTTATCGGTAGATCTAGTATGGCCGATGCGAGTTCATCGGTCAAGAATGGGCCAATTGGAGTCGCCCGCGTGAGCGACGGGTAAGGCAATGATAATATCATTCGGCCGCGACAGACGATTGCGTTACCTGATTGCGATTCGCACATCCTGGGAGCGACGTTCCATCATGCAGCGCGAATCCCTTCTCGCCTTGCTAGCCCACTGCCGTTAATCGCACCCGCTGGCGACAATTTGAACGCCTTCATCGTTGGACGCATTGAGCTCAGCCGACGCTCGCGGGGTGACGTTGAGCGTGACGTTGACCCGGGGCGCCATCGTCACCCTAGCCCAGCGGTCGACGAACCGTAAAGGCAACGTACATCGGCAATATAAGCGAAGACCAGTTCCCGCCAACCATTGGCTGTCCAAGCCTTTGGGGCCGTCAGCACCAGCACGGCAGCGCGTAGAAGGGCGGCGCTCTGTGCCGCCCGAGTCGGCGGATACTACCGTGAGCGAGACGTGAGCGACCCCCCACTTGACCCCGCAAGTTGACCCCGAGGCCGTTCACAGGGGGGTCGCTCACGTCTCGCGCGCCACTGAGGATCTGACGCAAGAAAGGCCGGACGATCCGGACACGATCTGCACGGCATTCCAGCGGAAGTGCACGCCACTATCGGGCACGTTCTCGTGGCGAGAATGTCTCCTCCTTGGTCGCTTGAGCCGCCGGCCATCACGCGTTCGATTCTGGCGCTGTGCTCGGCGCCGTCAATGCCTCGGCGCTGCGCGCCGACCGCGATGGCGATTCTCCGCGGCTTCGGCCATTGACCGCGCCTGCGCGCAGCGTGCGTTGGCAGCTACGTGATGGCCGGGGATCTGATGGTTGAGTTTGACGTGTTCTTTCTGCGGGCGTACTCTGCGGATATCGTTGGTGTCGTCCTCGACACCATCCTTCGCGTTGCCCAACGCGGAGCGCGCTACGGCGGCATCCCGAGGATCCCGATCGCAGCGCTCATTCTCACAAACCACGCCGTTCCGATGTTCGACGCATGTCGAAGTCGGATCAGCAGCGCTCATGCAGCGACAACGCGCGCCGAATGGCCTTCGTTGCTAACGCGCACGCGATCCTGAACCGGTTCGCGACCTAGGTCCCGGACACATTCAGGACTCTCGCCCCGTCGATGGCGACCGGCGATTGCCCTTAGCCATCAACATCGGCGCCGCGTTGGTGCCGGTGATCGATGTCGGCCAAGCGGCCACATCCGCGCGACGAATCCAGCGCGTCGGCCTAATCCGCCGGCGTGCTGGAGCGCCGCACATTCCCAGGACATGACTACCGGTTCTGCGGATCCGATGTGGAGCGGCCATGGAACACGATCACGACATGCACTCCGAGCCGATATCGATCGCGCGATGTCGCGAGCTGCTCGGATTCGAGGCCGACGGTCTCTCGGACCTTGAAGTCGATCAGATCCGACGACACGCCGACGTCATGGCGCACGTTGTCGTGGAAATCTTTCTGGAGCAGCGCGCACGGCAGGAGTAGCTGCCGTGAGCCGAGTACCGATCACCTTGTCGCACACGGAGAACAGCGCTAAGCTGCGACCAATGATCGGCGCCGTCATCTACATTCGTGTCAGCACGAAGGAGCAGACGGAGAATCTGAGCCTGCCGACGCAGCTACGCGCCTGCGAGGAGTACTGCCGGCGCGAGGGGTACGAGGTCGTCGAGCGGTTCAGGGAGGAAGGCGAGAGCGCGAAGACCGCGGACCGCACCGAACTGCAGAAGCTATTGAATTTCTGCCGGACCCATAAGGGCAAGATCCACTTCGTCATCGTGTACAACCTCACGCGGTTCGCCCGAGAAAAGTACGACCACTTCGCGTTGCGGGCTCTGTTGAAGTCGCTGGGGATCTCTCTACGTTCGGTGACCGAGCCGATCGATGACACATCGACGGGCAAGCTGATGGAAGGCGTGCTCGCTGCTTTCGCGCAATTCGATAACGACGTGCGGTCCGAGCGCACGCGAGCCGGAATGCGAATGGCGCTCGAACAGGGCCGCTGGATGTTCATTCCGCCTGTCGGCTATCTCAACGCGCCGAAATGGACGGGCAAGGGCCTCATGCCCGATCCAGATCGCGCGGCGCTCGTCACGAGAGCCTTCGAGGAATTCGCCACTGGTCGTTTCACGAAAGAGGAAGTCCTCGACGCGGTCACCCGCAGCGGATTCCGAACGCGTTCCGGTTCGATCATGAATCCGCAAAGCTTCGGGCGCATGCTCACGAATCGGCTCTATACCGCCTTCATCGACATGCCGCACTTCGGCGTGTCCCGACGCGGAGATTTCGATCCGCTGGTACCAGACGAGACGTTCTACCGCGTGCAGGCGATCCTGCAGGGACGGATCAAGGTCGTCGGACCGCACCTGCGCACTCGTCCCGATTTCCCGTTGAAGGGTCTTGTGCGATGCGCTGACTGTGGCAGGCCGCTGACTGCAAGCTGGTCGAAGGGACGAAACGGACGGTACGCGTACTACCACTGCTGGCGTCAGTGTCGGGCGGTCAACGTGACCAAGGCCAAGCTCGAAGGTCTTTTCACCGACGAACTGGAACGCCTCCAGCCGACACCGGGCTACATGCGGCTCGTCAAGGATCTGGTCCTGCGCGCGTGGCAAGAGCGCAAGTCCGTCGTCGGCCGCGACGCGGCCGAGGCGGAGCGCAACGCGAAGACGATCCAGGAGAAGCTCGACCGCCTGGATGAAGCCTTCATCTACGCGAAGGCGATCGACCTCGACACGTACGAGCGGCAACGAGACAGGCTGCGTCAGGAGCTCACGCTCACGCAAATCGACCGACACTCCGTGGAGCTCGATCAGTTCGACGTGGAGGGCATCCTCGCCTTCGCAGAGCGCGTTTTGCCGAGGGCGTCGGACCTGTGGGTGCAGGCTTCGCTGAATCAGAAACAGCGCCTGCAGCAGCTGTTCTTTCCGGATGGATTGGGTTCGACGGAAAACGATTTGTTCGAACCGCCGTAACCACGCACGCGTTCAGTTACTTAACGTGCGCTGACGGCTCCGAAAATCAGGTGGCGTCCCCAACGGGATTCGAACCCGTGTTTTGGCCTTGCGGAGAATCGCCGACGTAAGATGACTTTCATGCCAAGCCAGAAGACGGCGCCCAAGAAGAACACTCGTCGACCAGACTGTTTCATCATCATGCCGATCGGTGCTCCCGATGGCTATTCGACAGGTCATTTCGAGCGCATTCTCGAGGACCTTCTGATCCCTGCGTGTACGAAGGCCGGCTTTACACCAGTGCGCGCGGATCAAGTTAGGCAGACGAATCTGATCCACCTAGACGTGCTCAAGAGGCTGCTCGAGTCTCCTATGGCAATCTGTGACTTGAGCAGCCGTAATCCTAACGTGTTGTTCGAGCTGGGTCTCCGGCAAGCCTTCGACAAGCCTGTCGTTCTCGTCCGTGAAGTGGGTACGCCGGATATCTTCGACATCGCCCCTCTTCGGTACACGGAGTACCGCCGCGAGCGGGTTTTTCATGAAGTGGTGGAGGATCAGGGCCGCATTGCCGCGGCCGTGAAGGCAACTGCGGTAGCTCACGCTGGTGGAGATGGCGTCAACTCCGTTGTAAAGCTCCTGGGACTCGATCGTGCAGTTGGACCACGTACGCCGCGATCACCCACTCAACGTCTGCTAGAGGTTGTTCGCTCCGAAATGGCGGCGTTTCGAGATGAACTCAGATCGAAGTCCTTGGTCATACTCGACCAACCGGCGAGTGTAACCGCGACACGCGATGGGCGCTCTGGCCGACCTGACCTCGATCGTCTGGCGCTCTCAGGGTTTCAGGCTATCGTGGACGAGTTCGCCGAGACGAAGTCGGCGATGCTGGCGGGAAAGCCCGTGACCCCTGAAGTTCTCTGGCAGGGTCTGGCGGATTTCCGTATCAAGCTGGCGAAGCGTCGGAAGAATTCGGACCGCGTCGAACCCTGGCTTGCAGAAGCTGGTTGGATTCTCGGCGAACTAGAAAACAAGCTTCGGGCGGTTATGGACACCCCGTCACGAACGGCGACGAAAGCGCCGCGAAGACGCACGAAGTCGAAGAATCCGAGGACGTAGTTGTCTAGCCGATCCGAACGCTTCAGCGGCGTCGTATAAACTCGGCCGCATGGAGCCGGCAGCGATTCGGCGGATGCAATTATTGCGATGTTCTCAGACGACGTTCTGATGGAACAGCTGGTACTCAAGGGACGGAATGCGCTCGATCTAGTTCATGGCCTCATCGCAGTCCACGACACGTGGAAAAACATCCAGGCGCTCGTCATCGCTGAGATTGTCAACATTGAGATCACGCTCGCACGTGGCGACGTTTCGGCCATGCCGAAGGGGTTCTGTGACGCGGCGGTCGCACCTTAACGAGCGGATCGATTCCCTCGAACGGACGGAGCCGGTTCACGCCTCGATGGCGCTGAGCCGTGTCCACAGGTCGTGCTCGCGTTGATGCTGGTCACGTGCGAGCGTGCGTTCCTCGTCGGTCAAGTCCGCGAGGAATCTGAAGCCTCGGACGCAGTCTGCGGTAATACGGTGGCGGTCGATTGCGGCATTGCGTCGTACAAGCTGCGCGAGGTCGTCCCAATCGAAGTCGTTCCCGTCTTCGAACTTCCGCATGAGACGCTCAGAATCGAAGCTGTCGCGTGCCTGCCACAGTTTGAGGACGACGAGGCGCCGAATGAGAGGTTGTTCAAGCGGGCGCGTCGCGAACATCCCGAGATCGTAGATGTCGCGGGCTTTGTTGCGCTGATAGCAAGCGCGAATTTTCTCGGCAATGATTTCGGCCAGCGCGAGACATACGATGTCCGCTGGCGCGAATGGCAGATGCTGGAAGTAGCTCTGTTCGAGTTGCGCGCGCTGTTCCGGCGGGAGGGTTGGTGTTTCGCGGCGGCTGATCTGGAGCTTGATCTCGCTGCCGCCGGCATTCCATTCGTGAACGTAAGCGGGATTGACGCCCCAGGACAGACCGTCCTGGGTTTCGTAGTACCCCTCGTCTGGGATTGAGAACTGAATCCCGTGAAATGGCTGTTCGAAGGCGTCCATCATTTCGAGGATCACATCCTCGTGGTCGTGCTCTTCCAGGCCGGTGAAATCCAAGTCGGTTGAAAACCGTCCCTGGCTCCCGACGAACATCTTGCGCAGGCACGTGCCGCCCTTGAATGCGAGCCGGTTGAGGATGCCGCGTTCGGAGAGAAGTTGCAGCAGGAACGTGAGCACCACTTCTTTCTCCGCGATCGTGAGGTCGCGAAGGCCGGATTCGGCGGCGTAGCGCTGCACACGTGGTCGCGTGAGCATTCTCAGCTGTCTTTCTTGATCGTCTTGACAGTCTTGCGCTGCGCGATGCCCGCGCTCCCCCGCAGTTCATCAGGCGTCACATTGACGAAAACGCGCCAGGTCTCGTCGAAGCCAATCGCGCCCCTGATGGCGCGCGCGCGCGCGGGATCGGACCCGAGCCACGTCTTCCGGCTGCGGCCGGCAAGCTCGAAGAGGCGCGCGCGCCTTTCCGGCGGCTGCTCGGCCTTCACATGGTCGAGCAGCCAGCCGACGCGACGCGCCAGGGCGCCGGAATTGATGCGGGCGAGGTAGTCCGTCGCCTTGGCCCAGTCGAACCGGCGGCTCGCGCTCGCGAGAATGACAGCAGCTTCTCCAATCCCGCCGGCTAGCTCGGGATAGTCGATGCAGTCGAGGGCGGTTTTCTCACGATCGGACATCATCACCTTGTAGCCGAGAGCGTCCACTGGTTCGAAGCCGAAGAATTTGCGCGCCGCTTGCGTGATGATCCTGACGCGCGTGCGGCCGAGGTTTCGCTCGCGCCGGCGCGCGGGCGTGACAAGAAAGATCGTGTTGCGGTGTTGCGTAGTCAGGCCGTAGTGGGCGGCGGCCGTGCCGAAGCCGATGTAGTACGGGTTGACGATGCGGCTCGCGAGCGCGAGAAGATTGCTGTCGCCAAGGGCGTCGGGGCCTTGGTCGGGTGGGACGAGGAGATATTTCCCCCAGGCCGCTCTTTCGAGCCAGCCCTTGCGACGGAGCGAGTCGATGATGTGGTCGGCCGCCTTCGGCGTCCCGCCAAGCACGCGCAGGATCTCCTCGCGTGTGGCTTCGCGGCGGTGATTCTCCGTGAGCGCGAGTACAACCCGGCTCTCCTGAGGCGATAGCGACCTAGTCCTGAAATCCATGCAACAACATTCATCAAAACACCTCAATAAGGGGTGTTTTGATACACATTGTTGCAGAAATAGTGGGGCTCAGTCAACAACGATATGTATCAAAACCCCCCTTAAAGGGGTGTTTCGATACATATCATTGCTCGTCGCGGACTTCCAGCCGAGCCAAAGCGCGGACAGCCCTGCCTGGGGAAAGGCTCACGTCGGTCGGCGGCGGCGGCGGCGACATCATCGTCAACATCAACATCAGTATCGGCGCCACGCGTTTCGCTGGCTGCTCTGGAGCGACGAAGCCGCGCGCGCCGCCCTGTTGAAAGAACGGCGATAAGGCGACGGCCGGAGTGCCACAACACACGGAGGCCGCGCTCGCCCGCCCGCAGCTCAACGGCCAAAACTGAAGAAACGCCAAGAGCAGGAACACGAATGACCACCACTTCAACGGCGACCGCCGCGTCTTCGTTTCGCGAGATGCTGCCGCGCGTCTACGAGCTGAAAGCGATGGTCTCGGACCCATCGCATCCGGACGCGTGTTTTCAGGATTTCGAAGACGGGCTCGAGAAGTACAAAACGAAACTCCAAGCCTTCGTGAAACTCGAACGCCAGCTAGCCGTTCTCGCCGACGACGCATGGAGCGATCTGAAGGAACGAGCGGCCATCCACTTGATTTCGCAGACCCGCGGACAGGGCCGCGGATGGCAGCCGCTGTTCGATGTGTTCAGCGAAGCACGGGGGTTTTGGCTACCTCGTGAGCATCGGCTGCACCGGCATTCACTTCATCAAACGCACCAAGGGCAAGACGCCTGATCTTGGCGCGATGCTAAACGATCGCGCGGTACTGTGCGAGGTCAAGACGCTCAACATCTCGAAGGACGAGGCCGAAAAGCGTCATCGCATCAGCAACGGCGAAGTGATCGGAGTCAAAACCAGCCTCCATGTCGACGATGGATTCCTCGCCAAGCTGACGGCGACGCAGGCGCATGCCGTTGAACAGCTCGATGGTCGCGATCCTGAGCGAAAGGCGGTGCATAATCTTCACCGTCGTCCATTTCGACGACTGGGTCGGCGACTATCAGCCGGAATACTTCGCGCAAATGGACGCGCATCTCCTGCGAAATCCCGTCGAGAGCGCAGAGCTGGTGTTCTGCGCCGGCAGCAATCTCTTCGAGCGCACGTTCACGATGCGCTCGGCGACCATCCTGTCCGAAGAGCGATTCACAGCTATAGGCCAGCGATTTACCGGTCGGAAAGCACTGTGTCCTCCGGAGTGAACCATGCCAGACGTTTTGGATATTCAGCCGACTTACCTGCATCCGCACAACGCAGCAATGAGCGCGTTGTCCTGCACGATGGCGCCGTCACGTTGCGGCACGACAAGGGCGTGGCTGGGCGGCACAGGTACGCTTG
>Ga0075436_100001900_pt1 | contig 14350 bp, 13 predicted proteins | sample RhiMethybrSRZTD5_FD_75303 | JGI IMG/M metagenome (GOLD analysis project Ga0075436, IMG submission 75303) | Populus rhizosphere microbial communities from Tennessee, USA - Rhizosphere MetaG P. TD hybrid SRZTD5 | ecosystem: Host-associated > Plants > Roots > Rhizosphere > Soil | place: USA...
GCTTCGATGTGGAAACCTATAGCGCCGCGCGCGCCGACGCGCTGGTACTGCTGCGATCCGCGATTTCCGGAGGCGACCACAGCGCGCTGTTCAAGGTGACAGAGACTTACCGGGCCGGAGCGGAGGGCCAAGAGAAGACACAGCGCCTGATTCGCGCAGCCTATTCCCTGTTGCAGGACATGATGTTCCTGACCAGCCGCACCCCCGATCTGGTTCGCAACACGGACATCAGCGCGGAACTGAAATCTCTGGCATCAGGCGTGGATTTCTCCTGGCTGGCGGCCGCCAGCGAACGCCTGGGCGAAGTGGAAAGCGGCATGCGCCGCAATTTGTTGCGCTCTCTCTCCCTCGACGCATTTGCCACGGCCATGGAAAAGGGCTGAAGCGAGGATCGAGCCTTCAGCTAATCTCATCGAAGCGAGACACTGGCGAACCAATCCCGCTCCTAGTCGACCTACCCCGCCCTCTTTCGCGGCTGCTGGTAACGATCCAGGGAGTTCGCCGATCACGGGCGCAGATTATGACAAAGTGGGTAAACGGTGCTCGGATTCGCGCAAACCCGGCACGGTTGTTTAGAATAGATTCTTAGCCCCATGAACCTGCCTGCCATCCAGGAGGCGCTGCGTCAGCAAGGCATTGACGCGTGGCTCTTCTACGACCATCACCACCGCGACCCCATTGCCTACCGGGTGCTGGGCCTGCCCGACGGCACCATGGTGACGCGGCGCTGGTACTACGTGATCCCGGCGCAGGGCGAACCGGCCAAGCTTACCCACCGCATCGAGCCGCATCACCTGACCTCGCTGCCCGGCAAGGAAGAAAAGTACTCCGCCTGGCAGGAACTGTTTGACAAGCTGAAGGCCATGCTCGCGCCTTACAAGAACGTGGCCATGCAGTACTCGCCCGAGAACCTGGTGTTTTACGTTTCGCTGGTGGATGCGGGCACGGTGGACCTGGTGCGCAGCTTTGGCAAGAATGTAGTCAGCTCAGGCGACCTGGTCGCGCGCTTTGAGGCCACATGGACGGAAGACCAGATCCGCAGCCACTTCGAGGCGCGGGACGCGATCGATAGCATCGTGGCAGCTTTCTGGCCCGAACTGGGCCGGCGGGTCCGCCAGAGCGGCACCAGCGAGTACGAAATGCAGCAATGGCTGATGGAGGCGTTCCGGCGGGAGAACATCGTCACCGATGATCCGCCCAACGTGTCCGTAGGCGCGAACAGCGGCGACCCGCACTACGAACCCGCAGCGGAGCGCTCGTCTGATATCCATGCGGGCGATTTCATCCTGCTTGACATCTGGGGCAAAAAGAACCGGCCTGATGCCGTCTATTACGACATCACCTGGACGGGAGTGATCGGGCCCGCGGCTTCGGAGCGGCAGCGCGAAATTTTTGAAATCGTGCGAGGGGCGCGTGACGCTGGCATCAGCACGGTGAAGTCAGCCGTGTCCTCCGGCCGCAAGCTGCAGGGGTGGGAAGTGGACAAGGCCACGCGCGACCACATCGCCTCCCGCGGATACGGCCAATACTTCATTCACCGCACGGGGCACTCCATCGGCACCGAAGTTCATGCCAACGGCGCCAACATGGATAACCTGGAAGTTCACGATGAACGCCAGGTTTTGCCCAACAGCTGTTTTTCTATTGAACCCGGCATTTACTTCCCCGAGTGGGGGGTGCGCAGCGAAATCAACATGCTGGTGCGCGAGCGCTCAGCGGGAGTCACGGGAAAAATCCAAAATGAGATTGTGATTATCTGATGGCAAATTCCAGATCGAAATCGGCAACCGCGGAAATGGCCGCGCCGCCGTTGACCATGATGGCGGTAGTAGCGCCCGCCCTGGGCTGGCTGGTTCCAGGCGCCGGCCACCTGGTGCAGAAGCGCTGGATTCGCGGCCTGCTGCTGATGGCCTGCATAACCAGCATGTACATCCTGGGCCTGGCCATGAGCGGCCACGTGTACCAACCCAATAGCGGCGAGGTGCTCGATATCCTCGGCTTTATTGGCGACGTCGGGGCCGGCGGGCTCTACATTGTGAGCCGCGCCCTGGATTACGGCCAGGGCATGATCCAGCACGCCACCGCCGACTACGGCACCAAGTTCATCATTGTGGCCGGGCTGCTCAACTTTATCAGCGCGGTGGATGCCTATCACATCGCCATAGGGAAAAAGAAATGACCGGCCTGGCTCTCTCCCATTTCACTTCCGCGTTATTGTTCGCGGTGTTTGCGTCCGTGGTCTTCGGCATTACCCAGCGCGAGGGCACGCGCGACCAGTTGCGTTATGGCGCCTACTGCTTCGCCATGTTCATCGGCGGCGTGATTGCCGCCGGCTGGATTATGTGGGTGATCAGGCACTAAGCAGCTACCCTTCCCACACGAACGCGTCGAAAACGCGGGTTATGGAAAAACCCAACCGTTCATAAAGGGCAACCGCGCGGTCGTTCGCCTGGGTGACGGTGAGGGAAAGCAGATTGAACCCGCGCTGCTGAAGGGCGTGCGTGCTGGCCGCCAGCAGAGCTTCTCCGACACCGTGGCCGCGCAGTTCTGGCATGACGCACACCTGGGTAACGTGGCCCACGTCATTCTTGACGCGCGAGCACAGGATTACCCCAATGACCGAGCGCGTGGCCTTGTGCACGGCTGCAAACGAGGCCTCCGCGTCGAAAATGCCGCATCCGGGAAAACGCACAATATTGTTGAGGAAGCGCACGGAACCGCTCAGGCTGCGGTACTGGTCGTTGATTTCGGAATCAATATGCCCGTGATAGGCGGCGGTGATCACGGCGGCAGCCGCCTGATAGTCATGCTCGGTCCAGGGGCGAATTTCGATGTCCGCCGGCAGCTTCGGGGCTGCCATGGCGGCCGAGCGCAGTGGCAAAACCATGAACAGCCGGGGATGACGCCGGAAGCCCTGGTCGAGAAAGGGCTGGGCCACCCCACCCGTCTCGTGCACCAGCAGTTGCGCCTCCACGCGGTGAATGCCGGGTGAGCGCTGCAGAGTTTCGATTACGTGGGTAAGCAGGCGAACCTCGATGGCGTGCTCGCTCTCCGCCCCGCTGCCATTGCCGCCCACGAACAAATCGCCAATCACGCCCTTGCTGCCTTCGTAAACAAAGAACGAATAGCCGAAGATGCGCCCGCGCTCGATGGCGGCGTAGCCGGGCAGGATTTTGGCATCCACGTAGCGCAGAATCATCTCCGCCGACCCGCGGTAGTCCCAGGAAAGCAGGCGCGACCACACCTGCGCCTCCCCTTCCAGCAAGGGGCGCAGGTCTGCCGACGAAAAGTGCCTGAGATCGAGGATCTCCATCGCGCCCAACCTGAATGGATGTGCCAGAAGGGCCACAGAATCTCCCTGGAGCGGGCAACACTCCGCCCGCATTCGCACGCCAGCGAAAGGGGAAGTCTAGTGCTTCCGTCGTCCGAGGGCAAACTCGAGGAACAAGAACAGTACCCAGTATCGAGAGGTTTGCAAATGGAACTTGGTGGCCCGCAGCTTTTAGCGGGTCACTAAACTGCCCGCTACTGACCGCCAAACTACGAACTTCCAACTTCTCAATACCGAATCCTAATGTTTCATCTGCATGCCTGGAGCGCTCACCCACAAGTATTCCAGGTGCTCGGTGGCCAGGCCACCGAGGTGGGAAATGCGCCGCTCCGGCAGCAGGGTTTTGAGCTGCTCGTCCGAGCCCTCGCGCGCCACCAGCAAATGCTGGCCTGCGGGAATCTCACCGCGGTTGTAATTAGAAACTATTTGGTTGCGGTAGAAGGCCAGGCCGTATTCCGTCTCCCGTTTGGCGTTGAAGACAGCGATGGGCAGCGGAGTGGTTTCCATGGCCGCCAGATCCTGGGCCACGGGCCGCGCAGACTGGGTGCGGTCCACGTAGGGGGCACCGCGTTGAAGAATAAACCCAACTCCCAGGATGATGGGCACCAGGGTCACAAAGCGCAGCACACGCACCCCACGCCGTGCCAGCGTAATCAGGAGGGCAACAAACATGACCCCGGAGACCACAAGGGCGATTGCCAGCGCCTGCCCGGTGGCGGGGCGCCCCAGGGCGATGTAGGCCACCAGCAGCGCCGGTCCCATCACCCCCGCCGCCATCGCCGCGTGCAGAACCAGCCAGGCCGTGTGTGGACGTTTGCCGGCCACGATCACACGCTGCAGATAATCCGCCAGCAGCATGGCGCAAGCCGGCACCGCCGGCAGAATATAGGCTGGCAGCTTGGAGTGTGAAGCGGAGAAGAACACCAGAACCACCGTGATCCAGATCAGGAAGAAGCTGTCGGCGGGAAGGGTCGAATCTTCCCCGTCGGGCTCGCGTTTCCAGCGGCGCACCGCCCCGGCAAAGGCGGCAATGACCAAAAAAGTCCAAGGAACGACAGCCAGCAGCAGCACGGGCACGAAATACCACCAGGGCTGGACGTGGTGATACAAGTTGCTGCTGAAGCGGGCAAAGTTCTGCTCCAAAATAAAGCTGTGGAAGAATGTGGGGTTCTGGCGCTGTACCGCGATGTACCAGGGCAGCGCGGCAGCTAAAAACAGCAGCACGCCCGGCCACCACAAGGTTTGCGCGACGAGCCGCAAATTCCGCCAGGCGATAGCAAACAGCAAAATGATGATGCCCGCCAGCATCACCGCTACTGGGCCCTTAGCCAGCGTCGCCAGCCCAAGGAAGAAATAGAACACCAGCAGCCAGCGCCGTCTTCCGCCTTCGTACCAGGCCAGCCACGCAACCAGCGCGATGGTGAAGGTCGCGGCCAGCGGCATGTCGGTCGAGGCGCTGCGCGAAAGGCCGATGATGCCGGCGCTAGAAGCGGTGATCAGAGCCGCATCCAGCTGGAATCCGCGGCGAAATTGGCGGAAGAAAAGATAGATGGCCATCACCAGGGCAGTGGCATCCAGCGCCGATGGCAGGCGCGCCACCCAGTCGCTCACGCCGAAAACCCTGTAACAGAGCATCGCCTGCCAGTAGTACAGGACGGGCTTCTCCAGCCAGGGATGGCCGTACAGAAAAGGTGTGACCCAGTTGTGGCGCTCGAGCATTTCCCGCGCAACCTGGGCGTAGCGGGGTTCATCGGCGCCCACCAATCCGAAGGCGCCCAGCCCGAAATAAAAAAGAAAAGCGCAGAAGCCGGCCAGGGTGAGCCACTCCAGGCCGGTCCTCAGCTCCCGGTTGTCAGATTCGGTTGTCAGTCGTCAGTTCTCAGACGTCAGCTCTCAATTGTGAGCAGATGCAGGTGGGGCCAGACGGCACCACTGGCCTTCTGCTCTTTCGGAAGTTTACTGCACGGTAGGGGATAAGCCGAGTTGCGCCATGATGCGGCCCACTGCCACGGAGAGGGGACCATCAATGGAGCACCCGCTGGCGCAATCGTGGCCCCCGCCGCCAAAATGTTCTGCGACCTTGGCCACGTTCACCTCGCCCTTGCTGCGCAGGCTCACGCGGTAGCGGTGGTCGGAAAGTTCGCGGAAGAAGATGGAAACCTCAACGCCTTCGATGGCCAAAGCGTAATTGACCAGGCCTTCACAATCCTCGTCGCTGGCCTCGCATCGCGCCATGTGCTCGCGCGTCACCCACATCCAGGTGACCTTGCCTTCGCGATGCAGGTTAGAGAGCGCCGCCCCCAGCAGGCGCATCTTGGAAGTGGGATGGGAAAAGTACACGCCCTGCGCGATGCGGGCCGGATCGGCGCCGCACAGCACCAACTCTCGGGCTAAAGAAAAAGTGTGCTCGCTGGTGCCTACAAAACTGAAGGAGCCGGTGTCGGTCAGGACCGCGGTGTAGAGGCAGGTGGCAATTTCCGGCGAGATGGGCACCCCTGCCTGACGCGCCAGCCGGTAAACCATTTCCGCGGTGGCGCAGGCGTGAGGGTCAATCCAGTTGACATGGGCGAAGGGCCGCGCCGAGCTGTGATGGTCAATGTTGATAAGAAACCGGCCGTCCAGTCCTTCCAGACGCGTGCGCTGCACGCTGTCGCATTCCAGGATGATGGCGGCATCGAAGCCGTTGGTGATCTCGCTCGCCTGCACAATGGAATCGGCAAAGGGCAAAGGACGGTAGATAACGGGCACTGGGTCGGCCATGACCACCTGCGCCTCTTTGCCCAACTGGCGCAGAATTTGCCAGCAGGCCAGCACTGAACCCACGGCATCGCCATCAGGCCGCGCATGTGAGGTCAGCAGGAACCGGTCCCGCCTTCCGATCTCGTCCAGGACTTCTTTCAACATGACTTACACGTACCGCCACCCGCAGGGTTTGGCCGGCGGGGTGCGAAGCCTATTTTTTGTTCTGCTTAATGCGGCTTAGAAGTTGATCAATTCTAGCCTCATACTGCTGGAACTTGTCCAGCGCAAAAAATAGCTCGGGTGCATGACGCAATTGCAGCCGCTCCGCCAATTCGTGGCGGATGAAGCCGCGGGCCGCGGCCAGTCCGGCCAGGGTTTCCTCGGCTTCCTTCTCTCCGCCCTGCACCGCCACCAGGACGTGGGCGGATTTCCCATCAGGAACCAACTGGACCTCGGTTACATTGACCAGGCCAATGCGGGGATCGCCCAACTCGCCTTCCAGGATGGTTTCGATCTCCTCGCGCAGGGCTTGGCTTAGCCTCTCGCGGCGATATCTCAGGTTGCGCTGCTCCGGCATGGGCCCTACAAACTCCAAAAAGAACGCTAGAGGATACCAAAAATCGGTCGGCCCGACGCCCACACTTAAGTGGCACATTCCCGCCGATTCCCATTTTGGGAACCACAATGCCGCTCCCGCACCTACCGTAGCAGGTGACTACAGGTGCAGCGACTGCTAAGAAAGTTCGGGCAGGTTCCCGCGAATCAGAGGAACTCCAGAAACGAATCCGCCACTTCCGCGCCGGCGTTATTGGCGATGCGCGTGGAGTGCCGCTCTACGCTGTGCATCAGGCCCTGGAGGTAGTCACGCGAATCGGAGATGCTAACCACGCCGAGAGTGGCGCGCTGCCACAAATCAGTGTGGTCCAGTTCCGCGACCGCCACGTTGAATTGGGTCCGCAGGCGGTCCTTCAAGCTGCGCAGCACTTGCCGCTTATCCTTCAGGGAATGCGCACCTTCGATGCGCAGCTCGAGGGTGAGGAAGGCAATCAAGTTTCGAGTTTCGCGTTTCCAGTTTCAAGCCGGTCCGAATCGATGATCCGAAACGAAAAACTTGAACCTGGAAACCGCTCTAGGCGATCACTTCCGCGGCGACACGCTCCGTGGCGAAGGCTTCGATGACATCACCCACCTTGATGTCGCCGTAATTGGTGATGGCGATGCCGCATTCCATGCCGTTGCGCACCTCGCTGACGTCTTCCTTGAAGCGCCGGAGCGAGCTGATCTTGCCTTTGAATACCACCACGTTGTCGCGCAACAGGCGCACTTCGGAATCGCGCTTGATGTTGCCGTCCTGCACGTAGCAGCCGGCCACCGTGCCCACCTTCGGAATGCGGAACGTTTCGCGCACTTCCGCGCGCCCCTGGTAGGTCTCCTTGATGGTGGGCTCGAGCAGGCCGCTCATGGCCTTCTTAATCTCATCCTGCAGCTCGTAAATGATCGAGTGCAGGCGGATGTCCACCTTCTCCTGTTCCGCCAGTTCCTGCGCCTTGCGCTCCGGACGCACGTTGAAGCCGATGATGATGGCGTTCGAAGCGGAAGCCAGCAGCACATCGCTTTCGGTGATGGCGCCCACGCCAGTGCGCAAGAGGTTGATGCGTACCTTTTCGCCCGACATCTTGGTGAGCAGGTCGCTGAGCACTTCCACTGAGCCCTGCACATCGCCTTTGAGGATGATGGAGAGCTCCTTGGTGCCGCCCGCCTTCATCTGCTGCGCCAGACCTTCCAGCGACATGCGCGAGCTCTTGGCCAGCTCCGCCTCGCGCGCCTTCTGCTCGCGGTATTCGGAGATGTCGCGGGCGCGGTCGCGATCGGCCACTACCACAAACTGGTCGCCGGCCTGGGGCAGGCTCTCCAGTCCCAGGATTTCCACGGGCGTGGAAGGCGGCGCTTGGTCGAGCGCGTTGCCGCGATCGTCAAACATGGCGCGCACCTTGCCGTAAACATTTCCCACCACGAAGTTGTCGCTTACGCGCAGCGTGCCGTTCTGTACCAGCACGGTAGCCACGGGACCGCGGCCGCGGTCCAGCTTGGCTTCCAGCACCACGCCGCTGGCCGGACGTTCCGGATTCGCCTTCAGCTCCTGCAGGTCCGCAACCAGGCAAATCATTTCCATCAGCAGGTTGAGGTTGGTCTTCTGCTTGGCGGAAACGTCCACAAATACGGTAGTACCGCCCCAGTCTTCCGGCATGAGCCCGCGGTCGGCGAGCTGTTTCTTCACCCGGTCAGGCAGGGCATCCGGCTTGTCAATCTTGTTAACCGCCACAACGATCGGCACTTCCGCTGCTCGGGCGTGGTCAATGGCCTCTAGAGTCTGCGGCATGACGCCGTCATCGGCGGCCACCACCAGCACCACAATATCGGTAGCTTTGGCGCCGCGGGAGCGCATGCGGGTGAAAGCTTCGTGGCCGGGCGTATCCAGAAACACGATTTCGCGCCCGTAAGCGGGCGACTGCGCATCCTGCACCTTCACCTTGTAGGCGCCGATGTGCTGCGTGATTCCGCCCGCCTCGCCCCCCGCCACGTTGGTGGAACGGATGGAGTCGAGCAGCGTGGTCTTGCCGTGATCCACATGGCCCATGATGGTGACCACGGGAGGCCGGGAGATTGCGCCCACCGCCTCCTCCGTAGCGCTCTCCGCGGCAGTGGCTTCCTGTGCTGCCTGCTGTTCGAAACTGATGACCGAGGTCTCGGCGCCGAAGAAACGCGCCATCTCGGAAGCCAGTTCCGCATCCAGGGTCTGATTGATAGTGGCGAAGACACCCTTCCCCAGCAAGCGCGCGATCAGGTCCTTGGCGCGCACGCCGAGCTTTTCCGCCAGGTCCTTCACGCTGATGCCTTCAGCAATCGTAATGGCGCGCGTGATGGGCAGCGGCTCGTTATTGACGGGCAACCGCGGCGGCGGCACGAACCCCTTCATGGGGCCTTCCTTTACGCCGCGTGGAACATAACGCTGCCCGGGACGCCGGGCCGGGCCGCCCGGACGGCTTCCCGGACGGGGAGTGGCAGGCGCTCCCGGACCCACTCCCATGGGCCGCGGCCCGCCTGGGGCCTGGCGCGTGGGATGCATGGGTCGGCGCTCGCCGGGACGAAGCGGAGGACGAGCTCCCGGTCCAGAGGGACGTGGGCGCTGAAAAATTGGCTGGCCAGGAACAGGACGGCCAGGCGCCGGACGCCCGGCAATAGGACGGCCGGGTACGGGACGAGCCTGCGTATTCACGCTCGCCGCGGGGCTTTCCGCTCGCGGCGGAGGCGTTGGAGCCTTGTACACCGGACGGGGGCCGGTTTGCGGCACTATCATGCGACGTGGCGGAACTGCAGGTGCTGCCGGACGCACAGGCTGCGCCGGCGGCGCCACCGCCGTGGGCTGCGCCTGCGCGGGCGGTTGCGCCGGCGGAGGAGCCGGCGTGGCCGCGGGCGGAGCGGTTTGCGCGGGAGCAACTGGGGCTGCAGGACGCACTGGCGGCGGAGCTACTACCGGCTTCGGCGGCTGCGCAGCGGGTGCTTGCGCCGCTGGCGGGCTCGGAGGCACAGCCGAAGGCGGCGGCGCTACTGGTTTTGCGGGAACGACCGGCTGAGCTGCGACCGGCGGCGCAGCCGCGGGCTTGCTTTCCACCGCAGACGGCGAGACGGGCGTAGGCGGCGCGGGATGCTTCACCGGCGGCGCGCTGGCAGCCTGCTGCTTCTGCGTGATCAGCTTCAGCACATCGCCTGGCTTGGAGATGTGCGACAGGTCAATCTTGGTCTTGATGGCGTCGGGCTCTTCCCCGCGTGCGCGCGAGGATCGGGCAGACCCCGCCCCGTGCGCTTCGGACTGGGCCTGAAAATGGGCCCGAACCCGCTCCGCTTCGTCCGCCTCAATTGAGCTGGAATGGGTCTTCTTCTCGGTAACGCCCACCACCGGCAGGGCGTCCAGAATAGCTTTGCTTTTGACCTCCAGTTCCCTGGCAAGGTCGTTAATACGAATCTTCATCCGCCTTCTATTTCCTCCGTTAATCTTTTCCGCTAAGTCTTCATATCAACCTCACGGTTTAATTCTTCCTTCGATTCCTGCGCCCTAGCGGCAGGTAGCGCGAGGCGCCACGCCGATGCTCGGCTACGAGCTTCCCTTCTCTTCCGGGGGAATATCCTTTTCGTCCGGATGCTCGGCGTGAGTGCGTACCTCATCCACGTCGGCCGGAGGGGCGTTCTCCACTCCGCTGACCGCTTCGGCCTCCAGCGTTTGCTCGGTTTCCACGAGCTCTTCCACGCTTTCCGGCGCCATCTCCGCGGTATCGGACAGGCCCTGGATGTCGCCCGATTGTCCCGCCGAATCGGGTCCCAGTTCGTCGGCGTGTTCCGCATCCACGGCTGGCTGCTCTTCTGCGGGCGCTTCCGCGGCTGCAGTCTCCCCCACTTCCAGGCTGGAGAAATAATTATTGACCGCCAAACTGATTTTTTCTACCGTCTTGGGCCCAATGCCGGGGATGGCCTCCAGTTGTTCCGGAGTCATATCGGCAAGGGCTTCCACTGTGGTCACGCCGGCGGCGGTCAGCTTCTCAATCACGCCCTCGCCCAGATCTGGTACGCGCTCCAGCGGCGTCGCCGCCTGGTTTACCAGCGCCGACATCTGCTGTTCCACTTCCTGCCGCTTCTCCTCTTCACTCTTGATGTCAATCTTCCAGCCCAGGAGCTTGGCGGCCAGGCGGACGTTCTGCCCCTTCTTGCCGATGGCGAGGGACAACTGGCTGTCATCCACAATCACTTCCAGGTGCTTATCGGACGCGTCCAGCACGGTGACGCGGCTCACCTTGGCGGGCTGCAGCGCACGCTCAGCAAACGACACCGGATCTTCCTGGTACTCGATGATGTCAATCTTCTCCCCGCGCAGCTCGCGGATGATGGATTGCACCCTCATGCCCTTCATGCCTACGCAGGCGCCCACCGGGTCAACATCCTTGTCCTTGGACATGACTGCGATTTTGGTGCGCTCGCCAGCTTCCCGCGCGGTGGCGCGAATCTGCACTGTGCCGTCATAGATTTCCGGCACCTCGGTCTGGAACAGGTGCTGCACCAGCTCCGGCGCAGCGCGTGAAACCACCACCTGCGGGCCCTTGGCGGCACGCTCCAGGCGCGCAATCACCACCCGGACGCGCTCGCCGATGGCGAACGATTCCAGCCGCGACTGCTCCTTGCGCGGCATGCGCGCTTCCGCCTTGCCCAAATCGAAAATGATGTCTGGCCCTTCCACGCGCTTCACGGTGGCGTTCACGATTTCGCCCACGCGGTTGATGTATTCGTTGTAGACCGTGTCGCGCTCCGCCTCGCGCACCTTCTGGAAGATGACCTGCTTGGCCAATTGCGCGGAAATGCGCCCCAGGCCGGTGGGATTCGACATCTGGTGCGTGGCGCGCAGCTCGCGAATTTCGCCGCCCACTTCCACGTTATCGTCAATTTTGCGCGCTTGTTCCAGCGCGATCTGCAGGTTGGGATCTTCCACCTGCTCCGGCGCTTCCACCACGGTGTGCACCGCGAATACGCGGATGTTGCCGCTGTCTTTGTCCAGTTCGGCGCGCAAGTTTTCCTGGGTCTTCAGAGACTTGCGGGTAGCGATCGAGATTGCGTCCTCGACCGCGCTGACCACGATCTGGGGATCAATTCCCTTCTCGCGGCTCAGGGCATCAATCGTGTTGTACAGCTCGCTCGCCATGGCTTCTTGGTTTCCTACCCACTGGCCCGACCACCCGTTGGCCTAGATTTCCGGCACCAGATTGGCCCGTTCTATGTTCCCTAATTCTATGTCTATTCGCTGCGGCGTGGGCGGCCCCGGCCGCGAGCCCTTCTTGGTACTTTTTCGGGTTGCGCTCAAATCCAGGGTCAAACGCCCGTCCTGGAAAGCCTCCAACCGGCCCTGAAAATGCCGGCCGCCGTCTACCGGCTCACGCGTCATTACTTTGACGACGCTGCCCGTAAAACGCTGGTAATCCGCTGGCCCCACCAGCTTGCGGTCCAACCCGGGGGAGGAAACCTCCAACAGGTACGAACCTCCCGGTACTGCATCCTCAACGTCCAGGATAGTGCCAACCTCATGACTTACATTGGCGCAATCTTCGTGGCTTACGCCCCCCGGCTTGTCAATAAACACTCGCAACATGCGGGATTTGCCCCCGCCGCGGAACTCCACTTCCACCACTTCCAAGCCTCGAGAAGCGGCCACGCGGGCCACAATCCCGCGTACGTGCTCAATATCCAATGCCATGAAAATAAGCGACTTAGCTAGTCGCAGGCCACCGGCGACTGCCTCAAACAAAAAGTGGGCTTGCGCCCACTGGTGTGCTTCGTCAACCGGTGTTACACAACAGTTCTGATGTAAATAATACGCCCGAAACTGACAAAAGACAAACTGCCGAACAGCATTCCAGCCTCCTCTTCCTGCAATGCCCTGCCCTCGAAAGCACCTTTCAAGCTTTCAGAGTTTCCGTGGAATATGGCAAGGTTTCAGTAACCTTGAATCTTGGTAGCTGCTGTTTTGGAAGCTTAAGCACCCATAATTAAAGGCTCGTTACCGCGCGGTCCAGCCGCCATCAATCAGGAGGGTATGGCCGGTAATCAGGGTGGCAGCCGGGGAGGCCAAGAACACGACCGCTCCCGCTACTTCCATCGGTTCGCCAATGCGGTGCAGGGCGGCAATACGTTCAATCACATCGGCACGAAAAGAGGGATCGGCGAGCGCCCCCTCGGTTCCGGGCGTGTGGATGAAGGTGGGCGCCACGGCGTTTACCCGGATATTGTGCTTGCCCCATTCCACGGCCAGGCATTTGGTGAGGTGGGCGATGGCCGCCTTGGTCATGCAGTAAACGGATTCGGTGGGCAGCGCGGCAAAGCCCGCCTGGGAACTCATGTTAACTATGCACCCACGGCGCTGCTGAATCATGATCCGGCCCGCTGCTTGCGAGGCGAAGAACGTGCCTTTTAAATTTACTGCCACGGTCAGGTCGAAATCCTGCTCCCGCACGTTCTCGGCCGGATTCTCAGGGGCAATGCCGGCGTTGTTGACCAGGATATCGAGACGCCCAAAATGCTCTGCCGTCGCATTCACCGCAGCCGCGATCTGGCTCAGGCTGGCCATATCCATTTGCAGGGCCAACGCGCGCCGGCCGAGGGCTTCGATCTGGCGCACCAGTTCGCCGCCTGTAGCGGCATCGCGCAAGCCGAGGGCAAGATCCGCGCCGGCTTGCGCCAGTGCGAGTGAAATGGCGCGGCCCAGACCGCGCCCGGCGCCGGTCACCAGGGCAACATCGCCGGCCAGGTCAAATCGCGGCAGCGGGTTGGTCATGGTACTTGTCTGTAAATCGTTCTCCAGCTATCGGACATCATGCCCTTTCACTTCAATTTAGTAATCAAGCGGGAAACAATTTTTTTGTCCGGAAAGATAAGCTGATCACATGCACGGGTAAGGACTACTCCCGCAGACAACAGCATTAAGGGTTCGATAGGATGACGATAGCTAGTCGCCCACGCGATTTGGGTTGCGTAGAAGACGACGGGGTACAAGCCAAACATGACTACCAAAAACGTGCCCAGGGGACCCGCAATCTGTACAGCTCCGATCCAAGCCAATACAGTGATAACCAGATAAAACCATGGATATGGCAAAAGCCAAAAACCCGCCAATCTTTTAGCGCTGCGCTGCAGAAATCTGCCTGGCTCAGCACGAATGTACGCTACCGCTTCGCGCGTTCTCTTTTGGATGAAGGGCACCTCGCCCATTTCGGCAACCCCCTGGTAGGCATTGGCGTAATCATAAGTGCCCGCGCACAGATTCCATGCACAGGCAACCCCATTTTCCTGCATTGCTGCGTGGTTACCGATATATAACTCAAGGCCGACGTTGTCTCGAAGCATCGGATAAAAATGCCCTAAGGCAAGATAGTTGCGAATAAGCCACGGGGTCATTACTGCAACAGTTGTCACCAGCGCCATCAAAGCGTGTCGCCTCTTCTTTACCAGCCAGCCGTAGCTGGCGGGAAAGAGGATGAGGAGCGCGGAATTCAAGAGCACAGCCACTCCTAACCCCAACCCCAAAAGGATCCAGGCCTTGCTCGAGGCCGGCATCCTCGGAATGGCAGATCTGGCCAGGCGTACACCGGTAACAAATCCATCAGGCCTGGTGAATTACTCCAACTGTGGGTCCGCCCCACGTGTACAAGGCGGATCAGGGGGATTATGGAGGGAACAAAA
>Ga0075436_100001903_pt1 | contig 14332 bp, 10 predicted proteins | sample RhiMethybrSRZTD5_FD_75303 | JGI IMG/M metagenome (GOLD analysis project Ga0075436, IMG submission 75303) | Populus rhizosphere microbial communities from Tennessee, USA - Rhizosphere MetaG P. TD hybrid SRZTD5 | ecosystem: Host-associated > Plants > Roots > Rhizosphere > Soil | place: USA...
GGCCATGTGTTTAACAGCATGCGCCGTTTTCATTTCTGTGTGAATCGGGGGTTTCCCGGATCAGAATCCCCTTTTGCCTTACGAGATCCACCGTCGCGCCATTCGTCGCCTTCCCACAAACATCATCAATCCAACTACAGTTGCAAGAAGGATAACACTGGAAGGTTCGGGGCTATCGCTGACTACGACAGGATCTATCCCTACTTGGAAAGCCACGTTGGGCGGCAAGCTCAATGGACCGCCCAACACGAAGTAAGGTTCCCATGGCCCGAAAACAGGATCCACAGAGGTCACTCGTATGCCAGGATTAATGGGGCTGTCAGACACTTCCCATGCGAATTCATCCGAGGCTGGCACATTATTGATGATGCTGAGCCAGTAGCGCGTATTCGCTTTAGCCAAAATGGGTTCAGGAAGGTCGAAAGAGTACTTGAATTCTGGCCTCCCCGGAAAAGGATCAAAATCATCAGGGGGACCAGGGGGATTGACAAAATCTCCTGTGGCTACCCGGTTCACGTCATTCCCTACGTGGAAGCCCCCGAGTAGCATACCTGGTTTTCCACTATGGTCAGCAAACAGTCGTATGATGACATTGTCAGCGACTGGAGGCGGATCACGGTAGCCTGAGAGATAGCCTCCCCACCAGGTTATGTTTCGAATCAATGCTGATTGGTCTAGCTGAAATTCATCTGCTAGATTAGCGAAGAACCCCCCGAAATGCCCAGGGGATTGTTCATAGCCAATCGTTTCTGCTTTCGCTGTAATTGAGAAAAACGTAAGCCCAACACCCGTGATGATTGTCGCTAAGTGCCGAGACTGCTTTGAATAGGTTTTCACCGCATCCCCCTTACCTGATCTTGGGCTACCAACCGCCTCTACCGCACGGTGCGGTTCCCTGCGTCCGCCTCCGTCGCCTTCCCACAAACATCGTCAATCCAACTACAGTTGCAAGAAGCATAACACTAGAAGGTTCGGGACTATCGCTGACTACGACAGGATCTATCCCTACTTGGAAAGCCGTGTTGTCGAACCAAGGTACCCATGGCCCGAAAACAGGGGTCCATAGAGGGGAGCTCCGTTGTACGCCAAGATTAATGAGGCTGTCAGATACTTCCCATACCCAAGCATCAGTTACGGGCACATTGATGATGCTGAGCCAGTAGCGCGTATTCGCTTCAGCCAGAAATGATCCAGGAAGGTCGAAAGAGTACTTGAATTCTGCCCTCCCCAGAAAAGGATCAAAAACATCACGGGGATCAGGGGGGTTAACAAAATCTCCTGTGGCTACCCGGTTCACATTATTCCCTTCGTGGAAGTCTCCGAGTAGCACACCTGGTTCTCCACTTTGGTCAGCAAACAGCCGTATGGTGAAATCGTCAGCGACTGGAGGCGGAAACTCTACAGTATTGCCATAGCCTCCCCACCAGGTTATGTTTCGAATAAATGCTGATTGGTCTAGCTGAAACTCATCTGCTACAGTAATCACTTGTCCATCAGACGAGAACCCCCCGAAATGCCCAGGGGATTGTTCATAGCCAATCGTTTCGGCTTCCGCTGTAATTGAGAAAAACGTAAGCCCAACGCCCGTGATGATTGTCGCTAGGTGCCGATACTGCTTTGAATAGGTTTTCATCGCATCCCCCTTACCTGAGACTTCCATCTTGGACTCCTCAGCACCGTTCAGCCAGGATTCCATTTTGGGGCCCAGCGGGCTGACGGTACAGCCTCAAAGCTTCCCTTTTGGAGGCGCTGAGCGATTACAGCATTTTCGCGATGCCATGTCTGTTCAAGATTGCACACCTAGGAAAATAGATTCCTTCAAGAAACGCACACTGACTCATTTGCGAGATATTGGTACGAGGTAACACCGGCTTCGAATACGTGACGTCAGATCTCATCCAACGGCTTGCGCGCGAGTGCGGCTTCGAGCTCGCCGGTGTGGCCCCCGCAATCCCGCTCGGAGAGGCAGCCTATTACCATCAGTGGGTAGGCGCAGGTTACGCGGGTGAAATGCGCTACCTCACCGACCGCCGCGCCGCCGTGCGCGACGATCCCCGCCACCTGCTGCCTTCGGCTCAGTCCATCATCTGCGTTGGCAAGCTCTACAACGGCCCCGAGCCGTATTCGACCCGCCTGGATGATAGCGATCTCGCCTGGATCTCGCGCTACGCCTGGGGTGAGGACTATCACGACGTCCTCCGCCGCGGCCTCGAGCGTCTGGTGGAAAGACTCCAGCAACACACGCCCGAGCCATTCGATTGGAAGATCTGTGTCGATACCGCGCCTCTGCTCGAGCGGGCTTATGCGCGCCGCGCGGGCCTCGGCTGGATCGCCAAGAACACCTGCCTCATTAACCAGCAGATGGGCTCGTGGTTTTTTCTGGGCGAACTCCTGGTATCTCTCGCGCTCCAGGCTGGCACGCCACCGGCGGACCATTGCGGCTCGTGCACCCGTTGTATCGATGCTTGCCCCACCGCCGCTATCGTGCCCACTGGTGAGACGCAGGGCCCCGAATGGACCATAGATTCCCGCCTTTGCATCGCATATTTCACAATCGAGCTGCGCGGCCCCATCCCCGACGAGGCTCGCGGTCAAGTGGGCAACCAAATCTTCGGCTGCGACATCTGCCAGGATGTCTGCCCCTGGAACACACGCGCTCCCGTCACGAGTGATGCCGCTTTCTCCCCCGCCCACTTCGCGCCCGATCTCGAGAAGCTGGCGCGGATATCCGAGCAGGAGTTCCGCGAAATGTTCCGGTCGAGCCCTGTCCAGCGCGCCCGTTATTCCGGTTTCCTACGCAACGTCGCGGTGGCCATGGGGAATCAGCGCTCCGAGCGCTTCCGCCAGCCGCTGGAGATCATGGCGCAGTCGCCGGATCCACTGGTTGCGGAACACGCGCGCTGGGCGCTCGGGCGGCTAGAATTACAATAGGATGCTTTTTCTGCGTCTTTGCGTCTCGGCGGTCATCGGTGTGGCGTATGTCGCCGCGCAGGATTCTCCCGATGCCCGCGGCTTGAACGCGTTTTACAATCTCGACTATGATCAGGCTCTTGCCGACTTCAGGCAGGCCGAGCAGCAGGACCCCCAGGCTATCGGCCCGCATAATCACATTGCACAGACATTGCTCTTCCGCGAGATGTACCGGAACGGCGCTCTCGAGACAGAGTTGATATCCGGCAACAATCCGTTCCTGCGGCGAACGAAGCTGAACCCGAGCCCCGAGATCGAAAAGAACTTCAACGACGAGGTCCAGAAGGCGATCGACCTGGCCAACGCGCGCCTCTCCCGCAACCCCAACGACACCGGAGCGCTCTACGGCCGTGGGGCCGCCTATGGGCTGCGTGCAAACTACGAGTTTCTTGTCAAGAAGGCCTGGCGCGATGCGCTGCGCGATGCCACCCTGGCACGGAAGGACCACAATCGCGTCACCGAGCTCGACCCCTCGAATTACGATGCGCGGCTGATCCCGGGCTTGCACGACTACATAGTCGGCAGCCTCCCGTGGAGCTGGAAATTGTTGGGGTTCCTGGTCGGATTCCATGGCGATAAAGATCGAGGGCTCCGGACTGTCGAAGAGGTTTCGCGAAAGGGCAATCAAAACAAAATTGATGCCGAGATGCTGCTCTGTGCTCTGTACCGCCGTGAAGAACGCCCCAGGCAGGCCATACCCCTGCTCGAAGACCTGCTGCGCCGCTTCCCGCGGAACAACCTGCTGCTGTTTGAAGAAGCCCACATGTACAGCTCGCTCGGTGACAAGGACAAGGCTATCGCCGCCATCGAGAAAGTCGCTGCCGGCAAGCAAAGCGGGCTTCCGGGCTTCACCGCCGTGCCCTGGGAGAAGATTTATTTCCAGATTGGCAACATCCAGTTCTGGTATAACGATCTCGACCGCGCGCTCGACAACCTGAAGAAAGTGACTACTTCCCGCAACGAGGTTGATCTCAACACCGGCGTGCTGGCATGGATGCGTACGGGCCAGATTTACGACATGAAACACCGGCATGGTGAGGCGATAGAAGCCTACAAGCGCGCCATCGCCTTCGCGCCGCAAGCCGACGCAGCCAGGGAGTCCCGCGGCTACATCTCGTCTCCTTACCGCCGCCAAAGGCAATCCTGATGGCCCGCTTCGTCATCCAGAATTTCGGTTGCCGCGCTACCCAGGCGGATGGCGCAGCCCTCGAAGCTCAGCTCGCCGCGCGCGGCTTCGAATGCGCCAACGACCGCCATGCCGCCGACTTCGTGATCCTCAACACCTGCACGGTGACTTCCTCCGCCGACGAAGACGTGCGCCAGGCCTTACGCCGCGCGCACCGCGAGAATCCACAATCGCGTATCCTGGTCACCGGTTGTTATGCCCAGCGGGCACCCGAGGAACTGGCCTCGCTGCCTGGCGTCGAGTGGGTGGTGGGCAATTCGCACAAGACGGAAATTGCTGGCCTGCTTGACGAAGCCGCGCGCGAGCGGCCTAACGATGCCGCGCCCTACCACGGCCAGATTCTCGTCGGCGACATCTTCGCGCGCCCGGATTTCCTCACCGCGCCGGTCATGGACGCCGCTCAAGACCGCACGCGTCCCAATCTCAAGATTCAGGACGGCTGCAACAACCGTTGCTCGTTCTGCATCATCCCCTTCGTGCGCGGCCGCTCCCGCAGTTCTACGCCGGATTTGGTCGTCGAACAGGTACGCAACCTTGCCCCGCGCTATCGCGAGGTCGTTCTGAGCGGTATCAATCTCGGCCGCTGGGGCAGGGAACCGGGCAGCCAATTGCGTCTCGCCGATCTCCTGCGCCGTCTGCTCGCTGAAACCGAAATCGCGCGCCTGCGATTGAGCTCGGTCGAGCCCATGGATTTCTCCGACACCCTGCTCGATCTCATGGCCGAGTCGCCGCGCATCGCCCGGCACGTCCACGCGCCGCTGCAATCTGGCTCCGACCGTGTTTTGCGCCGGATGCGCCGCAAGTACCGGCCGCACCACTACGCTGACCGCATTTTCAAGGCCCGGCGCGTCATGCCCGACGCCGCCATCGGCGCCGATGTCATGGTCGGCTTCCCAGGCGAAACCGACGCCGAGTTCGAAGAAAACCGGGCCTTCATCGAGTCGCTGCCCTTCACCTATCTGCACGTCTTCACCTTTTCCGAGCGCCCTGGCACGCCGGCAGCCGAAATGCCGGACCAAGTGCCAATCCCCGTCCGCAAGAACCGCGGCCACATCCTGCGGGAACTCGCCGCAAAGAAGAATCTGGAATTTCGTCAGAGTATGCTGGGCCGGAAACTTTCCGTTGTCAGCCTCGAAGAGCCGCGCGGCGCGCTGAGCGATAACTATCTCAAGGTGGAGTTAGCGGCCATGCAGCCGCCGAATAAGCTAATCGAAGTACAGATTGGCGGGCTTACCGCAACAGGCGTGCGCCAGGCCACGCTCCTGCCCATCATCTAGAGATGAATGATCCCGGCCGCGAACTATTTTCGCGCCAATATTATAATCGGCCGCGTTGCCCGAGGCGCCCGTTCCGGATGGCTCCCGCGCTGGATAACATTCTCACTGTGCCGGATTCAGCTCGTAACTCACAAACGCAAACTTCTTGGAATCCGGCGACCACGAATTTACGTTAATCGTCCCTTGGCCCCCGAAAATATTCGCGAGTACCCGAATCTCGGCAGTTTTCAGCTTCGCGCCCGGCAGCGGCATCATGCGAAGCTGGATGTCCGTCTCCGCGTCATGCCCCTTGGTGCCTTTGGGAAAGGAGAGAAACGCCAGCCATTTTCCGTCCGGTGAAGGATGCGGAAACCAGTCCTCTAATTCATCCTGCGTCACTCGCTCGGCCTTCGCATCATCCGGACCCGCGCCATCCGCCGGCATGCGCCAGATGTCCCAGCTCCCCGAGCGGTCCGAGTTGAAATAGATCCATGTGCCGTCCGGCGAATAGTCAGGGCCGTCATCATAAGCCGGCCGGGACGTCAGGCGCTGCTCCTCTCCGCCGCCTGCCGCAACTCGGAAAAGATTGAAGTGGCCGTCGCGCTCCCCCACGAACGCGAGCCAGCGCCCGTCTGGCGACCAGCCATGGAAGTAGCTCGGATACTTCGGCGTCATCAGCCGCGGATTCGCGCCGTCGATCGACGCCAGAAAAACCTGTGACCCCGGCGCGCTCGACGAGGCCGATAGCGCCAGCCATTTGCCGTCACTCGAAATCCCGTGATCGTTATTGCAATGCGAAAGCGTGCCCAGGTTCACCTTCTGCGGCTCCGGCGCCGCGCCGTCCAGCGAAATGCGGTAGATGCTGCCGCGCGAATTCGACAGCAGGTACTTTCCGTCGGGTGACCAGTTGGGCGCCTCAAACACCTGGTCGCTTGCGTAGATTACGCGGATCGATTTGTCGGCAAGGCTCAAGATCGAAATCTTGCTGCTTCTCCGGCGAGCGTGTTCCTTCGCCGTCTCCAGTTTCACGTTCGAGAAAACCGCCGTCTCGAGCGCGTCCGCATCGTGCGAGCACACACCGATACCCACATAAACCGGATCGCTAAGAACTACGCTCGCTGTGCCCGCCTCTTTCAGTTCTTCCCCCGGATTGCCAGTGTACATAGTGAACTGGTTGCCACGGCGCTCGATGCGAATCCGTCGCGGCGCGTTTACCGCCGCCTTCACTTCTTCCGTTTCCGCGCCCGCGCTTGGCCGGAATTGCAGAGACGTCAGTCCGTCGCCGTGCAGCGCGACATCCGCGTAAGCCGCGCCCGGATCGAGCGACTGGCGAAACATGAGCACGGCCTTCCGGTGGTCGACTTTCCCCACTCCTATGAACTGCACATCCGCCGTGACGGTCGCATCGCCCGAAAGCCGTTTCCAGGCGAACTGAAAAGCATCCGTGGTGCTCCAGATGTTGGCCCCGCCTCCCGTGACTCGATACTCGCCGCCGGCGGAATTGTATTCGACGGCGCCTTTCTTTGGAGTTTCGCCCACATCCTCATGGGCGTCGAAGATGCCTACCGCGGCCTGTGGAGCGGCCGAGGCCACCGAACAAAGAAGGAGGACAGCCAGGGTTGTCGGTCTCATAGCCAGACTTACATCTTATCCGTGAACCCGCGTGCGGATCGAAACATCTCAGCTGATATGAAAATCGGCATTATCGGCGCAGGAAATCTACTCCCAGCACCTCGCTTCGCGCGGCCGCACCGATTTGCCGGTGGATCACAGGCGCGCCATTTTCGTTGCCGGTGATGATGAGGACGCTAAACAGGTGGTCAAGCGCTTGATTGCCGTCGAGAGCCTTGTACACGCGCACGGCCAGTGACGCCGCGCGCGATCACATCTCCCGCCGCCCCTCCATCGCCTTCCAGATCGTGACTTCGTCCGCGAACTCGATGTCGCTGCCCACCGGAATCCCCATCCCGATACGCGTGACCCGCACTCCCAGCGGCTTGATGAGCTTCGATAGATAAACTGCGGTCGCCTCGCCCTCGGCGGTCGGGTTTGTCGCGAGTATCACCTCTTCGATCTGCCCCGCGCCGATCCGCTCGATCAGGTTCTTGATCTTCAGTTGCTCCGGGCCAATGCCGCGCAATGGCGACAGCGCGCCATGCAGCACGTGGTACACGCCGTTGAATTGTCGCGTCGTCTCGATCCCTACAATGTTGTGGGGCTCCTCCACCACGCACAGCACCTTCTGGTCGCGCGTCGTGTCCCGGCAGAAGATACACAGCTCGCCTTCGCTGATGTTGTTGCACACCGGGCACAGGCCCAGCTTGTCTTTCACGTCGAGGATCGCCTGTGCGAGTCGTTCCGCGTCTTCGCGGCTGCTGCGCATCAGATGAAAGGCAAGCCGCTGCGCCGATTTTTGTCCGACGCCCGGCAGATGTTTGAATTCGCTGATGAGGCGCGCGAGAGGTTCGGCGAAGTCCGGCATGGCAAGCTAAATCGCGGAGTTTAGAACATCCCCGGCGGCAGGCCCAGGCCGCCCAGCAGCCCGCCCATCTTCTGCTTGGCTTCTTCCTCCACCTTCTTCACCGCTTCGTTGCACGCCGCCAGCACCATGTCCTGCAGCATCTCCACATCACCCGCCACTTCGGGGTCGATCTTGACGCCCAGCAGGTTCTTGTTGCCGTCCATCTTCACCGTCACCATGCCGCCGCCAGCCGAGGCCTCCACGCGGATCTGCGCAATCTCCTGCGCCATCTTCTCCTGCATCTGTTGCGCCTGCTTCATCATCGACTGCATGTTGCCCGGCAGTTTCATGGCTCTGGCTCCTTAGCCTACTCTATCTTTTTTAGATCCCGTACGGCGCGCACTTCGCCCTCGCCGAAGACCTCGAGGTACTTTTTCACTTCGGGATTTTCGAGCGCGCGCCGGGAAGCGTCGCCCTGCGGCTGCGTGGACCCGGCCGCTGGCTCCGCGCGCTCGGCCTCGCCCGCCGTGACCTTGATCTGGAACATCCGCCCGCCTGCGCGCTGCGCCGCTTTGGCAATATCCTCGCCGCGCATGGCCAGCATAAACTGTTTCGGCGTGACGAATTGCAGCACGTTGCCCGCTTCGCTGACTTTCGAATGCTCCACGGCATCGGCGGTGAACGTCATGCCGAGTTCCATCAGTGCCGTGTGCAGCTTTTCCCGCCAGTCGATCGCACCCATTGGCGCGAGCGCGGGCTCCGGAGCCAGCGCGTTGGCGCCCATCGATTGCGGTTCGGGTCGCGCCGCAGCTTTCTTGGCCCGGTCCTGCTCGAACGGTGATGGTCCCGTCCGCACCGGCGGCGCTACCGCCTTTATCTCAGCGTCCCGGCGCTTCGGCGTGGCCGCCTTGTCCGCGGGTCTTTCCAGTCCCGCCAGTGCCTCTTCAATCGATGTCAGCCGTCCCGCCTGCACCAGTTTCATCAAGCCCACTTCCAGATGAAAGCGCGGCTGCAGCGAAGACTGCAAATCACGAAACAGGTCGAGCGAGAGTTGCAAATACCGCGTGAGGTCTTCTTCGGAAAACGCCTGCGAAATCCCTCCCAGGCGCGCTCGCTCGCCGGGCGACCCCGCGATCAGCCGCGTGTCGCTCCCCGCGATCCTCGCCACCAGCAGATTCCGGAAGTAGCGCGCCAGCTCCCGGCTGAAATGTTGCAGGTTGTGCCCGTTTCGCTCCAGTTCGTCCACCAGCCCCAGCATTCGCCCGCTGTCGGATGCCGCCAGCGCCTCGGTCACCTGCGCCAGCGCGTCCAGCGAGAACGCTCCCAGCAGTGCCCGCACTTCCTTCGCGTCGAGCTTCGTGCCGCAGCATGCAATTGCCTGGTCCAGCGCCGATAGCGAATCGCGAATGCTGCCTTCGCCGGTCTGGGCCAGCACCGCCAGCGTTTCCGCGTCGGCTTCGATGCCCTCCTGGCGGCATATCCATTCCATGCGCGCCACCACTTCGTCGAAATCCACCGAGCGAAAGCTGAAGTGCTGGCAGCGCGACGCAATCGTCGCCGGAATCTTGTGCGCCTCCGTCGTGCACAGAACAAAAATTGCCCACGCGGGCGGCTCCTCGATGGTCTTGAGCAGCGCGTTGAAAGCTTCGCTGGTGATCTGGTGCGCTTCGTCGATGATGAACACTTTGTAGCGGTCGCGCACCGGCTGGTAGCGCACGTTTTCCCGCAGTTCGCGCATCTCGTTGATGCCGCGGTTCGATGCCGCGTCGATCTCGATCACATCCGGGGCGTTGCCTTCCGCGATCTCCAGGCAGCTGGCGCACGTGCCGCACGGCTTATTGGTCGGACCCAGCGGAATGCAGTTCACGCAGCGCGCCAGTATCCGGGCAATGGTGGTTTTGCCCGTGCCCCGCTGGCCCGAAAAGATGTAGCCGTGCGCGATACGCTGCTGCGCGATGGCATTCTCCAGCGTAGTCTTGACGTGTTCCTGGTTGACTACGTCGGCGAACGTCTGCGGCCGGTATTTGCGTGCGATGACCTGATACATGCGGAGGGAAGCGCCAGGCCCCGGGTGATCCGCGGCACACAGGTTAAGCCGCTACCGTTGCTTCTTTCCAGACCTGGCGGGGTTTGCAGCCGCCTGTTGCACGAAGCCCGGAACCTAGCAACCATCCATCCTAGCATGACTGCCCGGCGGCGTCGGTGCGTCTCCGCTCAGAATCGCTAAGCGCTGCCGCCCACTTGTGCTTGCGCCGACGGTTCGCCGAGCGATACCCGCGCCGTGATCAGCCCGTCGGCGCCCGGTGAAAACGCCAGCAGCGTCTCCGGCCGATCCGCTTCAACCAGGTAAGAGGCGATGGGTCCGAAGATGGCATTCAGCTCTTGCGGCTCGCAGGTGGGTAGAAATGCCCGCAGCACGCGCGCATCGTAGAACCGGAAGTAAAGCGGACGCTGTTCCTGGGTTCGCACCAGGAGAAAACTGCGAAAGTGGGTCGCTACTTCCTCCAACAGCCCGGCGCTGGTGCAGAAGATGCCCCAGCCCTTCCCCCAGCCGGAGCGTACCAGTGCATCGAGAAAAGTCTGCGCCTCCGTCCCCACGCCGGCCGCGCCGCCCTGTCCTAGCTCCACCAGCATGGGCATGTGCGGCGCCACTTCGTCCGCTTTTTCGGCATCGAACAGCGGCTGAGAGCGCAGCCGCGACGATTTCAGCAGGTCCTGTACCATGCCGTCGCGTGCCGCGTCCAGTACCGTGAATAGCGGTGCGGACTGGTGCGTCAAAATATGGACTGCGCGTTTCTGCTCGGTGCTCAAAGGAGCCGGTTGTTCTTCCGGTTTCGGCTCGAAACCGGGTGCGAACATGCGCGCCGTGCGCTCCACGCCCTGGGCCGGTGCGTTCGAGGCTGTTGCTGCCACCGGCGCTGCCGGAACGCCCGCTTGGCCATCGCCCGCGGCCTGCACCAGAAATACTGTCTCCCCGGCGGTGACTTCGTCGCCCACTTGCACCGCTATCAGGTCGATCTTCGCACCGTTTACAAACGTGCCGTTGGAACTGCTTAAATCCCGGATGTGGCACTCGCTCTCGTTGCAGCTCACCTCAAAGTGCGCGCCGGAAAGATACGTGTCATTGGGGAAAGCATATTCGGAACGTTCGGTGCGGCCGATTCGAAAAGTCTGTCCCGCGTCCACCTGAATTTGCTGCCCCACATACGGCCCCCGCACAATCAATAGTGTTACCGCCATGGTGTTGCATCGGGATAACGCCTTATCCGTTATGCGGTTGCACCTCACTGCGGTGCAGGCAGTCAGATCCCGCCTCCGCGATTACGCTATCACAGATTTGTTCGATTCGCTTGAACGCTAGGGCACAGGCGCCGCGCCGTCAGTGGTCCCTATAACGGCAATCCCGCCCGCCGCACGAGGTCCGCATATCGCGGGTCCGATCTCAGGCTGTCGAAAAACGGGTCTACCTTGAGATAGATCAGCCACACGGAGCGGTCACCCACCGCCTGGCGGAGCCACTGTGTGGCCTCATCCTTATCCCCCAGGGCGGCGTAAATGGCTGCGATCCACATGGGCTGCACATAAGTGCGCGTTGAGCGCTGCTCCAGTTCCTTCAGGGTTTTCTTCGCCTGGGCGCTGTCGCCCGATTGCGCATAAGCTTGTCCCAGCGCCGCCAGTTCGGTGCTGTCGCCTTGGGAAAGCTTCAACGCCTGTTGCAACTCCGCCACGGCTTCTGCGTAGGATCCTTTCTGCTCCAATGCGCGGCCCAGGAAAACATGAGCCCCTATGAATTGGGAATCCATCAGGATCGCGCGATGGCACTGCTCGATCGCCTGGTCATATTGGCGCGCATAGTACTGCGTCGCGGCCATGGCCACGCTGATGGGCAGCGACGCAGGGTCGAGCTCCTGGGCCCTCTTCATCTCGGCGCGGGCTTCGTCGGCGCGGCCCATGGTCGTCAGATATTCCGCATACCATTGGTGCGCCGTAGCGTAGTTCGGATTCAGTTCTATGGACCGCTTGAACTCCCGCTCCGCTCCCGGCCAGTCCCAATCCAGCGTGAGTTTGGACCATCCCAGTGACGCGTGCGCCTCCGCGATGGAATCGTCGATCTCCAGAGCCTTCATGGCGGCTGTCTTGGCTCGCGGCATCACTTCCTTCGCCGGCAGCACATTGTAGTCCGCCAGCAACGCATAAGCGTCGGCCAGGCCGGTGTATGCCAGGGCATAACGCGCGTCCTTCTGGATGGCTTGCTGGAAGAATTGAATGCCGGTCTCCATTCCATCCAAAGTCTGCTTGTTCCACTGGTACCGGCCCTTCAGATACAGCGCGTACGCGTCGGCGTTTTCAGTGTGGTGCTTGCTCAGGCGTTTCTTGTCCTCGCCGCTGAGCCGCACGCGCAGCTTGTCGGAGATTTCTTGGGAAATCTGTTCCTGGATGGCCATCGCATCGGTGGCTTTGCGGTTGTATTGCTCGCCCCAGATTTGATGGCTGGTGCGCGTGTCCACCAGTTCAACGCTGACGGAAAGTTCGTCGCCGCGGTGCGTCACGCGCCCCATCAGCACGGCCTCCACATTGAGTTCCCGTCCCGCGGTTTGAGCATCTATGTCTGGCTTTTTGTACCGGAAAACCGAGCTGCGCGACATCACGGCGAGGTTCGTCAACTGCGACAGGTTGTTGATGATGCTTTCCGTAATGCCGTCGCTGAGATACTCAGTGCTCGGATCGGCGCCCACGTTGACGAACGGCAGGACCGCGATGGCATGGATGCCGGTCGATCGCCCGCTCCATAGCCACAGCACCACGCCCACCAGCAGTAACGCCACCCCGCCTGCGACCCAGGTTGCCGTATGGAACCGGTGCTCGGGAGCGCCCGCCACGGGCCGGAACGCGCCGGTCGTACTCGATATCGTTCGCAACGCGAAAGCCAGATCCCGTGCCGATTGAAACCGCTCTCCCGCCCGCTTCTCGACGCAGTGCGCGATCACGCGGTCGAAGTCCGGTGGAACCTGCCGGCCGCTGCCTGCCAGCTCCGGGGGATCCTCTCGCAGCAGCGCCGTGATGGACTCTGCCGCCGACTTGCGCGCAAATGCCTTTTGCCCCGATACCATCTCGTACAATACGCAGCCCAGCGAAAAGATATCGCTTCGGCCGTCTACCGCCTCGCCCCGAATCTGCTCCGGAGACATGTAGCCCATCGTGCCGACTACTACGCCCGGCGTGGTCTGTACTACTTGCGTCTCTGCGTCGGCCAGTCCCTCTGCGTCCGTGACCGCCCCCGGCCGGGTTACGCGCGCGATTCCGAAATCCAGCACTTTCACCCGTCCATCATTCGTCAGGAAAATATTCTCGGGCTTCAGGTCGCGATGCACGATGCCTTTGGCGTGCGCGGCGGTGAGCGCGTCCGCCACTGCTACCGCTACGTCAGCGGCTTTCCGCCAGGTTAGCGGCCCATTTTTCAAACGGGCACGGAGCGTCTCTCCCTCCAGCAGCTCCATCACCGCGAAGCGCACACCCTGGTTGTCGCCGAAATCGTGGATCGCCAGAATGTTGGAATGCGAGAGCGCTGCCACCGCTTTGGCCTCGCGCTCGAATCGCGCTAAGGCCTCTTGGTTGTCGGCCAGTTGCTCGGGAAGAACTTTGATGGCTACTTCGCGGTCGAGCCGCAGATCCCGAGCCCGGTACACTTCGCCCATGCCTCCAGCGCCGAGCGGAGCAACAATTTCGTAAGAGCCGAGGCGAGTGCCGGGCGTCAGGATCATCGGTTTGCTAATCTGTCACGGAAACGTTAGTTTACCGCATACTGCATAACGAGGCTTCTCGCGAAAAGGAGTGGCGAATGAGATTTGCCCGTATAGTCATCTGTAGTTCCCTGTTGTCATCGCCGGCCCTCGTTTGCGCGCAGTCCGCCGCATCGAACGATTCCGCCGAGATGATCCGCGCCCTCCTGGCTCGCGTGGAGCAGTTGGAAAAACGCGTGGCGGAGCTGGAAGGCCGGCCGGGTCCTTCCGCATCCGCGCCGCCGGCGCCGTCTGAACCCGTTGCTGCGCCAGTCGTGGCCCCGCCGGCGCCGGAGGTTGCCACAGTGCCGGCCGCCGCCGGGCCGCAGATCCATGGCGGGCACGTGGGAATGCCCCTGGGCATGCCTGCCACGCACATCGCCGGATTTAGTGATTTTGATTTCGGCGCCACCGATCAGCACGGTGCCAAGAGCGGCTTCAGCGAGGGACAGTTTGTCCTGCACCTGAACTCCGCTCTGTCTTCCAAGGTTTCGTTCTTCGGAGAGATCAGTCTCACGGCCCGCCGCGACGCCGGCACCGGCACGCCGCCTGCCACCGGCTTTAACGTCGAAGTGGAGCGCAGCATCATCCGCTTCGAGCAGAACGATTACTTCAAAGTGTCCTTCGGCCGTTATCACACGCCCATCAACTACTGGAACATGACATTTCATCACGGCCA
>Ga0075436_100001904_pt1 | contig 14332 bp, 8 predicted proteins | sample RhiMethybrSRZTD5_FD_75303 | JGI IMG/M metagenome (GOLD analysis project Ga0075436, IMG submission 75303) | Populus rhizosphere microbial communities from Tennessee, USA - Rhizosphere MetaG P. TD hybrid SRZTD5 | ecosystem: Host-associated > Plants > Roots > Rhizosphere > Soil | place: USA...
CGTCCCCTCGAACGCCGACACGCCCGATGTCATGCCGCCGCGGAACCGCAGTCGACGCCGTTGCGGGTAGCCTGGTGGATGGGCAAGCCTAGAGGCAAGGGCAAGCCCGAACGGCCCTTGCAGGATGGAAGGTATGCTGCCGAAACGGTTTCAGAGGCGAAGGGAAATTACTGCAATTGGCTGCCACGCGACGTCCGGTCAGAAGACTCAACAGGAATCAGCTCCGCTTATGAGGGAATATATGTGGGCTGGACAGACGCCCCAAGCGGCCTCCGCGGCCGGTCAGAGCCCGATTCTTCGAGCGGCTGACGTAGCAGGGGTGGTCCGAGCAGGACGCTGGCGTCGCCCCACCCCGGGGGCTGGCGCTGCAGCCCCTCCCCATACAGACTACCCCCCAAAGGGTGTGGCAATCTCGCCGGAGGTTGGGGCAACGGGTACACCCTCCATAGCGCGACGAGCCTCCCCGCGTCTTAGCGCGCTGGTGGCCCGTGGTTTGCTGCCCCAGCCCATCTCTCCTCCCACTCTCCAGCGGACGCGCGCCGATGCACCGAGACCTCGTCACGCTTGCCAGCCAGCCGTTCGACCTGGTCGTAATCGGCGCTGGTTTGCACGGGATCTGCACCGCGTACGACGCCAGCATCCGCGGCTTGCGGGTCGCGCTGATCGAGCGGGACGACTTCGTCAGCGGCACCTCGGCCAACTCGTTCAAGATCATTCACGGCGGGATTCGCTACCTGCAGCACGCCGATCTGTACCGCATCCGTGAATCCGGGCGCGAGCGTACGGCCCTCTTCCGCATAGCGCCCCACCTCGCCCAGCCGCTGCCGATCATGATCCCGACCTACGGTCACGGGGTGAAGGGCCCCGAAGTCCTGGCGGCCGGCCTCGGGCTGTACGACCTCCTGGTCTTCGATCGCAACCGCGGGATCGAGGACCCCGACCGCCAGGTCCCAGCGGGCCGGGTCATCTCGCGGGAGGAGGTTCTGGCCGAGTTCCCCACCCTTGACGCGCGCCGGCTCACCGGAGCCGCGATGTTTGCCGACGGCCAGATCTACAACCCCCCCCGGCTGGGGCTTGCGTTCGTACGGTCGGCGGTGGCAGCCGGTTGCGTGGCGGCAAACTACGTTGAGGCTGTCGGCTTTCGTCGCGCCGGCGATCGGGTCACCGGGGTGGTGGTGCGCGACCGACTGTCCAGCGAGACCTTCACGGTGCAGGCCCGGATCGTGGTCAACGCCGCCGGCCCGTGGGCCGAAGCGCTGCTTCGCCAGGACCCCGGCCTCGCCCTGACCCCTCCCGGGACCTACTCGCGGGACGCGTGTTTCGTGGTGCGGCGCCGTCTGACCGGACACGCGGCGCTTGCGGTGCCCGGTCAGACCCGCGATCCCGACGCGATCGTGAGCCGGACGGCCCGCCACCTGTTTCTGGCACCCTGGCGCGACTACACCCTGGTCGGAACGTGGCACGTCGTGCACCACGGCGACCCCGATGCGTTCACCGTGACCGAGCGCGAGCTTCAGACGTTTCTGGACGAGGTGAACGCCGGATGCCCCGGCCTCGGCCTCTCACTGGACGATGTGACCCTGTGGAACGCGGGGCTAACGCTGTTTGGCGACAATGCCGAAGGCGCCGTGAACCTGCGCTACGGGAAGCGCTCCCGGGTGGTGGACCACGCCCAGAGCCACGGGGTGGATGGCCTGATCACCCAGATCGGAGTCCGCCTCACCACTGCCCGCGGCGTGGCGGAGCGAGTGGTCGATCTGGCCTACCGCAAACTGGACCGGCACAGTCCTCGCTGCACTTCGGCCGAGCGGCCGGTGCATGGCGGCGCTACCGGCCCATTCGAGGCGTTCGTCGCTGGATTGGCGAGTGGGGAGCTGCAGCAGCAGCCGCGGACGGTGGTACGCAGCCTGGCTCACAACTACGGGTCTGAGATCGGCCGGGTGCTGGATCACTGCCGGACCCATCCGCGCGGCTGGGAGCAGCTGGGCGGCCGGCACGTCCTGGGCGGCGAGGTGTTGCACGCGGCGCGGGAGGAGATGGCGGTGCGGCTCGCAGACGTGGTCTTTCGTCGCACGGACCTGGGCACGGCGGACGATCCCGGCCCCGAGGCACTGCGAGCAGCCGCCGAGCTGATGGGGGCGGCGCTCGGCTGGGATGAGGAGCGCATCGGCCGAGAGCTGGCGGAAGTGGGCGCCGCCTACGCGCGGCTCGCGCCCCATCGGGCGAGCCAGCGGCCCCCGGTCGCGGAGGCAGCCGTCGGATCGCCAGCCGCCCCATGAAGATCTTGATGTTCAACTACGAGTACCCTCCAGTCGGCGGAGGGGGTGGCGTGGTGCACTCCCTCATCGCCGAGGAGTTGGCTCGCCGGCACCGGGTCGTGGTCATCACTTCGCGAGTCGGACAGCTCGCCAAGCAGGAAGACGTCAACGGGGTCGAGGTCCATCGGGTGCCCGTAATCGCGCGGAGCGATCCCGCTGCGGCATCGCTCGCCTCCATGCTGTCCTACCCGCCCGGTGCGTGGGTCGCGGCGGTGCGGCTGCTTCGCCGGGAGCGGTTCGACGTCATCAACAGCCACTTCGCGGTGCCGACCGGGCCGGGCTCGCTGCCGATCGCAAAGCTCGTGCACGTGCGGCATGTGATCTCGCTCCACGGCGGCGACGTGTACGACCCCTCCAAGCGCCTCTCGCCCCACCGCTTTGCCCTGCTGCGCTACACCGTGACGCAGGTGCTGCGACGGTCCGACGTCGTGATCGCGCAGTCCACCAACACACGGGACAACGTCTACCGCTACTACGGCTACCGGGGACCGATCGAGATCGTGCCGCTAGGCATCCGGATTCCCTCGGTCGTCCCCGCGACTCGCGCCGCGCTGGGCCTTCCGGCGGGAGTGTTTCTGTTGGTGACCGTCGGACGACTGGTCCGCCGCAAGGCGGTGGACGAGCTGCTCCGCATCCTGGCCCGCCCCGGCTTCGATGGCTTGCATCTCGCCGTGATCGGGACCGGTCCGGAGCTGCTCCCGCTCCAGTCGCTCGCCCAGGAGCTCGGGCTTCTGGCGAGAGTCCACTTCCTCGGCCGGGTCTCGGAAGAAGCGAAATGGCAGATCCTCACGGCCTCGGATGCCTATGTCTCGACCACGATGCACGAAGGCTTCGGCCTGGTCTATCTGGAGGGGATGGCGTGCGGGCTGCCGGTCGTGACTTACGACAACGGGGGGCAGACGGACTTTCTCGCCGATGGCGTGACCGGCCGGCTGCTCCCGGCCGGCAATGCCGACGCCATGGCATCGGCGCTCCTGACGCTCGCAGCGGACCCCGCCGCGGCCCACCGGATCGGGGCCTCCAACCTGGCCCGCGCCGAACGTCACCGGATCGAGACCTGCGCCGCGGCTTACGAGCGGATTCTCCAGGGCGGCGCCGCGCAGGATCGCCCGCTCCCCGCGGTGGCAGCGGCGCCATGACATCGCGGCCCTAGCCCACAAAACTGCACCCCCCCAAACAACTGCGAACCACAGAGGCACGGAGGAAACCGTTTGTAGTGTGTCCTCTGTGACTCTGCGCCTCTGTGGTTTGCTTTTACTTGGCGGAGGGTTTCCGTCCCACCGCACCGATCTTCTTCGAAAACAGCGTGTTGCTCTTCCCTACCATCTTGAAACAGATCAGAAAGAAAAACCGCAGCAGCGTGTCCCAGGCCAGCGCCACGTAGTTGAATGGGTTGGTCCAGAAGACGTAGAGGTTGAGCGGGAACACGCGGATGTCCTGATAGCCGGTGTGCTCCAGCACCTGATGCAGACTGTACTGGGTCCACGCGTTGTAGTGGTCGAAGTTGCCCCAGCGGGACTCGGACCCCACGATGGGGTGCGCCCCATTGATCGCATGGACGATCACTGTGCCGCCCTCGCTCAGCTTGTCCCGGCACAGCGTCATGAACCGCAGGATCTCCTCCTTGGTCAGGTGGTTGAGCTCCTGCTCGGCAATGATCACGTCCCACGGCGAAGGGCTCGCCGTGAGAAACCCGAATGCCCGCGCCACCCGACAGTCGAGCCCGTGGCGGGTGGCAAACGCCACCTTGTCGGGGAACGAGTCGATGCCCACGACGTTGGCGTACCCGTCCTGTCGGAGCAGATTCACGAAGTAGCCCGGGCCACAGCTGATCACGAGAATCCGAGCCGAGCGGTCTTTCGGAATCCAGCGCAGATAGTTGTGCCGGTAGAAGGCGCCGAAGGTACGGTATCCCTTCTCGATGTCGGTCGGCGCCTCCCAGAACGAATCGAATGGCTCCATCTGCGCCGCGAGCACGCTGTCCAGCGCGGTGTCGATCAGAGGGGATGCCTCAGTTGGCGTGACGGTGGAGCGCATCGCTCCGCTCCCGGGTGAGGAGGTGAGTCGGGACTCGATCGGACCCGCGCCATCGTGACGCCCCAGCAAGCCGGCAGCCCGGTACCATTCCGCCGTCGCCCGGGCGCCCTCCCAGAAGCTCGTGTGAGGCACGATTCCGAGCTCTGCGGCGCGGGTCGGCCGCAAGCTGAAAGTCTTCCGGAAAAAGTCCATCCGGCGCCGATGAAGCGGCGGCTGGATGCCGAGGGGCCGAAGCGTGACCTCCATCAGCGTGGCTACCCCGAGGAGGGGGCCCAGGGGGAGGCGCAGCTTCGGCGCGGCGGTGTCGACGGCGGCCGCGACCGCCACGACCATGTCGTTGGTCGAGATCGCCTCACGGCCGGCGAGGAGAAGCACCTTACCCGGCGCCTCCGGGTGTACGGCGAGGCTCAGGAGCGCAGCCGTCAGGTCGTCCACGTACATCGGATGGTGCAGGTTCTGGCCCGGCCCGATGTTGATGAACTTCCCGCGTTCGATGGCGCGAAACAGCTTGAGCAGCCGCCGGTCGCCCGGACCGTAGACCTCCGGAATCCGAACCACTACCAGCTCGACGCGATCGCCATAGGACAGGGCCAGGCGCTCGCCCTCGAGCTTGGTCACCCCATAGATGTTGTCCGGCCGGCAGGGGGTGCCTTCGTCGATGACGCCGTCGGCCGAGCCGTAGACGCCGATGGTGCTGCCGTGCACCACCCGCCGCACGCCCTGGCGCAACGCCGCGTCGAGGACGTTGCGAGTGCCTTCCACGTTGACCCGCCGGAAATGCGCGTCAGGAACGTTCATCTCGTGTTGGGCGGCAGCCAGATGGAAAACCACCTCGGCGCCGGCCAGGGCCGGCTCGAGCGCCTCAGGATCGGCGACGGACACGTTCACCACCCGAGCGCCCGCCCGCTCGAGCCGCTCGACGTTGGCGGCTTCGCCTGGTGTGTTGGCCTGCCCGAGCGCTGTCACCTCGTGCCCTGCCCGACGGCAGACCTCGGTGAGCCGTGAGCCGATGAAACCGGTGCCGCCGGTGATCAGAACGCGCATGGGGTGCCGAAAAGGAGGTGCGCTTCGATTGGCCCGCGGGCGGCGGTGGTCGCGGCTGCGGGTAGGATCGGCATCACCCGATCGGGCTCCAAATCTAGCAGCCCAGCTCCAGAGACCGCGGCGCGGCTCTCTCGCGTGTGGGCTGGCAGGGTTCCTGCCGCGCTTCTCTATCCGCTTGAATCAGCCAATGACGGGCCAGATTGTCCCGGTCGCGCCAGCCAGCGGGACAGCTTGGCGGATAGTGGGGCGCCTGGAACAGTCATCGCCACCGGCACTTGGCTCGGCGACGTTGGGGTCTCAAGGGTGGGCTGCGAAATGAGCGAAGCCAGCGGGATCCGCGTTCTGCTCGCCAACGACCGCCTCGGTTACGACGATGCGCGGTTTCACGGCGCCGGCCGGCTCATGGTCGAGTGGACCCGCGTACTCCTCCAGCGCGGTGTGGCGGTAACGCCCGTGATTCTCCGCGAACCGGGAAGCCTGGGGGCCTCGGCCAAGGCCCAGGGGCTCCCGTTCACCTTCCTCCATCGGCATCCCTACGATCCCGGCACGCTGGTCGACTTTCTGCAAATCATCCGGCGCGAGCGGATCCAGGTGCTGCACCTGCAGGGGTTCGGCTCAACGTTCTTCGGCCGGATAGCGGCACGGCTGCTGGGGTTGCCGGTCATCGTCCACGTCCACGCCGATCATCGGTTCGAGCCGAAGCATTATCCCCCATTCGTCCAGGCCATGGACCACGCCCTGGCGGGCCATACGAACCACGTGCTGGCCATCTCCGAGGCCGTCGCGCACTTCGCGATCGAGCAGCAGGGCTTCAACCGCAATCAGGTCGAAGTGATGCACAACCCGGTCGATCTGCACCGATTCCGGCCGGCGGACCTGGACGACCGGGCGGCCGGTCGCAACGCACTCGGCCTCGCTTCGGATGCGCCGGTCGTGATCTGTGTCGCGCGGTTCGATCCGGTGAAGGGTGTCGACCTGTTGATCGAGGCATGGCCCGATGTGGTGGCGGCTATCCCACGCGCCGCACTGCTGCTCCTCGGGGACGGGCCCTCGCGCGAGTCCCTCGAGCAGCGAGCTCGCTCGCTGGGGTTGAGCGCCTCCGTCCGCTTTCTCGGCTACCGGTCAGACGTGGAATCCATTCTGCACGTGGCCGACCTCAGCGTCGTTCCCAGCCGGAGCGAAGGCCTGTCTCTCGCGGCCATCGAGTCAATGGCGAGCGGCGTCCCGGTGGTAGCCGCTCGAGTCGGCGGGCTGCCGGAGGTCGTGAGGGACGGGGAGACCGGTCTACTGGTCGAGCCCGAGAATCCGCCGGCGCTCGCGGCTGCAATGAGCCGCCTGCTCGGGAACGCCGCGCTCCGTACGCGCCTCGCGGCAGCCGGGCGCCGCTGTTCTCTGGCCTACGATCTCGACACCTATTGCGCCCGGCTGGAAAACCTGTATCGCCGCCTGGCCGGCCTCGACTTAAGCCCCCCTGCGCATTCGGCGCGGGTGTTGTCCGGCATGCCGTAGCACCCCATACTTAGCCGTTCGCGTCCCCACACGCAGCTCGCCATCGACAGCTCACGCTGCCGCCGGTGGCGCTGTGGCCGCGGCGTACGGGGACGCGTCGCGAGATGTTCGGCCGGGAAGCCACCGAGTAGAGATCGGGAGCCAGACATGAAGGTCGAGCCAGCTGAGCTGAGGGTCGGGTGGGCGGTTCTGATCCTGCTGGCGATGATCGCCTTCCCCAATTCACCGCCGGCCGGACCGCTTGTGCTGGCCGTCGCCAGCCTGGGATTCCTGCCCGGGGCGCTGATCCTAGTCAGCCGAACCGCCGCATCGCGGATTGCCGCCGAGGTCGAGGGTCTGCTTGCCACCAGCGTGGGCCGAGTGTTCGTCGCGCTCGCCGTGGGCCTCACCGCGCTGATCGGGATCGTCGTCCATCCATTCGTCGGGCTGTTCCTGACGGGGCTCACGACGGAGGTCATGTGGTTGATCCTGCTCGCATGGCCCAAGGCCTCGCTCGCGCGGTTGTTCCCGGGCTGGACGATGGCGGCTGGAACCACCCTCCTTCTCATCGTCCTCGCGGACGCGATCCTCAGCTCCCCTCCGGTCGCCGCCCAGCTAGGCACGCCCACCGAGATGGCCCAATGGCGAGGGCGGTACGACGACGTGAAGGCGAACAACTACTTCGGGTTTCGCTCCCGATACGCCGACGTCAGGCGCCGGCCCGGCGTCCGGAGAGTGATCGCGCTGGGTGACTCGTTCACCGAGGGGCACGGAATCTGGTCGTCGGACAGCACCTGGCCGGCACAGCTGGAACGCGAGCTGTCCTCCGGCCTGCAGGGCCGGCCGACCGAGGTCGTCAACATGGGGCGCGGTGGCTTCACCACCGGAAACGAAGCGGAGTTGCTGCGCCGCATCGGCTGGCAGTTCGATCCCGACCTCGTGATCGTGCAGTGGCTGGACAACGACGTCTACCTGTCCTACCCCGACTTCCGGCACGGCGACGCCAAGGTGCCGTCGCTAATTCCGCCGAGGTTCCGCACCGGACTCATCCAGAAGAGCGCGATCGTCGCGCTGATCGAGCGGACCCTCGAAGAGCGCGCCAACGCGCCGCTCATGACCCTTTATACGCCACAGTCGCGCGGGTGGCAGCAGCTCCAGGCCGCCCTCAAGGAAATCGCGGACTCCGCGGCGCAACATTGCGTGCCTGCCGTACTGCTGACGTACCCGTATCTCTTCCCGGGCAAGTGGACCGCAGCCAACCATCCCGAGCGGCGGATGATCGATATGGTCTCCGAGGTCGCTCGGCGGGACGGATTCGAGGTGTTCGACGTGACCGAGGTCTTCGCGGCTGGGAACCAGCCATGGGAGCACTGGTGGGTGACTCCCTACGACACTCACCCCAACGGAGCGATCCAACACCTCGCAGCGCTCGCGATCGCCCGCTTTATTCGGGACCGGCATCTGCTCCCCGACGCTGGCGGGACGGGAACCCGTTGCAAAGGCACCAGTAGTTCCACTGCCCTCGATTCCCTCTCCCGCCGGAGGCCGCATCAGTAACACGCTCTCGACGAAGCCTGTCCGGGTCTGTCTGATTACCGAGGCAGTCTACCCCGACCTGATCGGCGGCATCGAGATTCAGACGTTTGCGATCGCCTCGCGCCTCGCCGAGCGCGGACTGGCGGTCACCCTCATCGCCCGGCACATCCGTCCGGAAGCGCCCTCACGGGAGCAGATCGGCAACCTCGAGCTGCTGCGGATCGGTCCCCGCGGCATTCTGAAAGGCAGCGGCTGGCGCGCCGTCGCGCCGGTCCTCGGTTTCATGGCGGTCGTGCTGGCCTGGCTCCTCCGGTATGTCCGCCGCTACGACGCCGTGCTCGCGCAGGGAGTGAAAGTGCTCTTCCTGCCGGCCTCGACGGTCAACTGGCTCCGGCTGCGTCCCTGCATCATCAAGATCGATTCGCCGATCGAGCTCTGGGAGGAGATTTCCTCCGAGAGCCTCCGGAAGATGCACCTCTCCCGCTCCGCGCCCCCGCTCCGCCTCTGGCGGGCAACGCGAGCCGCACTCCTGCGGCGAGTGGCTTACTTCGTGGTGATCTCGGCGGAGATCAAGGAGGCGCTGCTGGCGCTGGGAGTAGAGGCCGGGCGCATACGGTTCATCCCCAACGGGATCGACGTGGAGCGCTTCCAGCCGGTGGCCCCGGCGCAGAAGGCGATCCTGCGCCGCAAGCTGGGGCTGCCGGAGCGAACGGCCCTGCTCAACTTCACCGGGCGGTTGTCGGCGGCCAAGGGCCTGATGATGCTGCTCGAGATCTGGCGGGGATTGATCGCTGAGGGCCGCTCCGTGCACCTGGTGCTGGTCGGCACCGGCGGAACCTCGGTGGACAACTGCGAGGCCGAGCTTCGCGGGTTCGTGGAGCAGCATGGGCTCGGGGCCAGCGTTTCCTTCACCGGACCAGTGACCAATGTCCCCGAGTACCTGCAAGCCTCCGATATGTTCGTGTTCCCGAGCGAGTACGAGGGGTTTCCCCTCGCGCTTTTCGAGGCAATGGCCTGCGGCCTGCCGGTGGCCTCTACTCGCGTCGGATCGGCACGCGAGCTCCTGATCGAGCACGAGCACGGCACCCTGGCCGAGCCCAAGAACGCCGACGAGATGCGGCGGGCAATCGAGTGGATGCTCGACAACCAGGACCGCTGGCCGGCCATGGGCGAACAGGCTCGACGGCTGGTGGCCGACCGCTTCAGCCTGGACGCGGTGGTCGACCAATATCTAGCGCTGGTTCGGGAAGTCGTAGGGGGCGGTCAGCCCACCCGCTGAGCCTCGGGCTCCAGCGGCTGGTCCACGGCCGTTCGGCGCAGGCTCGCAGCGCCGGGCGTTTGATAGGTCCTAGCGTACCAGGCGAATGTCTCCCGCAGTCCCACCTCGAGCGGTACCCGCGCAGTCCAGTTGAGCTCCTGTCTCGCTTTGGCACTGTCAAACCGCGCAGGCCGCCATTTGTCACGCAGCTGGCCCCGCGACGTTACGCCCTTGGGAACCACCCCGAGGACTGCTGCGATCTCGTACGCCGCGGTGGCGCCGTAGGGCAACAGGTAAGGAAGACCGGCAACCCGGGCCTTGAGTCCGGTGGTGGCGATGAACTCGGCGATGTAGTGTTTCGCCGTGATCTCGCCTTCGTCGACCAAGTTGTAGACCTGGCCAATCGCGCGGTCCAGCGTGGCGGCGCGATAGATCCCATCGACGGTATTCTCGACGTACGTGAGCGGCAGCACCTGGTTCCCACGGCCCAGCAGGAGGAACAGCTGGTCCCGGTAGTGGTAGCCCAGATGGGGAAACAGGACCCGGCCGAAGGGACCGATGACCATCCCGGGCCGCACCACGGTGACTGCCAGCCCGTGCTCCTGGTGGGCCGCGAACGCCAGCCCCTCCACTACGATCTTCGAGTGGGAGTAGGCCCCCTTCTGTTTCGGGTTCTGGGGAAAAGGCGCGTCCTCTTTCAGGACTTTCCCTCGGCTCCGACTGACTTCGTGCACCGCGAGCGATGACAGGAGCACGAATCGCTCGGCGCCGTGCGCGACGGCAGCTTCGATGAGCCGCCTGGTCCCGTCGATCGTCACCCGCTGATTCTCGTCCCAATCGTTGTTGGTCGCCGCTCCGGCGTGATAGATCGTCTTGATCCCGCGCGTCGCCGCGTCGATGGCGGCCGGCTCGGTCAGATCCCCCTCGACGATCTCGACGTCCAGATCCCTGAGACGGCCCGCGTGGTAACTGTTGCGCCGCACCAGCGCGCGCACTCGCACGTTCTCGGAAAGGAGTCTCCGGACCAAGTGGGTCCCGATGAATCCGCTGGCGCCGGTGACCAGCACGGTCGATCCCGCGGTGCGGGCCGGGGCCGAGCGGACCACCGGCTCCGGCGGTGCCGCAGGCAACGGCCACACCCGGGAGGTGAATTCCACGACCCGAACGCAGTCGTCCAGCGAGACCGGGGTGGGCGATCCGGTGCGAACCGAATCGTAGAACCGGGAGATGATCCTGCCGATACCGCCGGACTTGTCCATCCGCCCTGTCGCAAAGCTGTAGAGATTGCCCAGCGACGCGGCGGCACTCTGCGCGCTCAGCCGGAATCCGGAGAGACCGCGCGCAACCGCCCGCGGCAGCGGCGAGCTGGTCTGAAGCGTCAGCACCCCGTTGAAGAGGTTGGCGGTGATCTGGCCGACGGTCCCCTTGATGGTCAGCGTGATGACATCGGGGCGCTCGCTGAGCGAGATGCTGATGAGGCCCAGTACCCGGTCGGACCGGATCAGCACCCGCAGCTCGTCGTCCCAACCCTGGGGCAGCACCCCGCGGTTCTGGCCGAGGACCTTGACCTCGGTAATCCCCGACGGAATGAACTCGAGCGCGAGATAGGCCATGTGCGGCAGGAGGTCCTCCAGCGGTCCGCCGTTCAGGCGGTAGGACCAATGGCAATGCTGAGCCCCTTCCTCCAGCAGCGCCGGGTTACGGGCCGCGTTGTAGGAGTAGTAGGCCTCGACCGAGACCACCTCTCCAACCGCCCCGTCCGCCACCAGTTTACGCGTCCGCTGGACGATGTCCTCGAACAGGAGGTTGTGGTCGGCACAGAGGCGCACGCCCTGGCGCTCGGCCGTCTCCACCATTGCCCGCGCGGCAGGCAGGTCGGTGGCCATCGGCTTCTCGACCAGCACGTGACAGCCCCGGTTCATGGCCAGCATGGCGACGTCGGCGTGGGTGAGCGGCGGCGTGAGGACGTGGACGATGTCCGGCCGCCGTTCGTCGATCATTTGAGCGCCGTCTCGATACACTGATTCGACCCCAAGCGCGCCGGCAAGCTTGGTCGCGCGAGCCAGGTCGGTATCCGCAATGCCGACCAAGCTGACATCGGGCTGCTTCAGGATCTGACGGCCGTGAATCCACGCGATCTGGCCGCTACCGAACAGGGCCACTTTCATGTGGCATTGACCTCGGGTCGAGGTTCGATGGGACGAGCCGAGCCGGCCGCAGCCGTCAGGAGGATGCCCGGCGGAGCGACGACACCAGCAGCCGGAGTGGGCGGCCGGCGACCAACGGGATGAAGTCCCCGCGCAACAGCAAAGCCAGGAAGACGATCAGCGACAGCGCGGCCGCGACCGCGGAAGGCGACCGGAGAAGAGTCACAGCCGCGGCGACGAAGGCCGCCGCCGCGGCCGGCCCAAGCACCAGCACCCCAGCATGCTTGAGGCCTGCGCCGACATACCCGCGCCAGAGCGCGCCCGCGGACAGCACCGCGTTGACGACCCACGCCGTGATCCAGGCCGCTACCGCTCCTGGCAGGCCCAGAATCGGGATCAGCGCGGCGGCCAGGCCGATCTTGCAGACCGCACTGATCGCGAAGACGACGAAGCGGGTCCTCTGTGCGTTGGCCGCGACCAGCAGCCGGCCTGAAGTGTGCTCGATCGCGATCAGCAGGCCGGCAGGAGCGAGGTACTTCAAGAGCACCGCGGCCCCAGCGAACTTGGCGCCGAGCAGCGGCACGAGCACGGCGGGTGCGACGAACCAGACTCCCCAGCTGATCAGGAACCCGAGCGCCAGCATGCCCGCGAGCACGCGGTTCGAGCCCTTGGGAAGGCGCCGAGCCACCGGCAGCGACCGGCTCAGGAGGGGCGATGCCGCGTGGCCCGCGAGCGGGATCGGTATCGTCGCGGTCTCGAAGAACTTGATGGCGGAGGCGTAGATCCCCGCGGCCTGAATCCCCAGAAACTGCGCAACCAGAATGAGGTCGGTGCGGGCCCAGACCTGGTAGGTCACTTCGGCGCCGGCGAAGGGCCAGAGGAGTCCCGCGATTCGGCGCGCCTCCGCCCGCGTTATGCCGATGCCGAGCGAGCCCATGTGGCTCCGCGCCGACGCCGCCCCCAACCCGACCAGCACGAGCCCCCCGACCGGAAACAGCACCAGGGCCCACACCAGAGGCTTGGCGAACCCGAGCACCAGGACAATCGCGCCCACCATGCCGAGCATCCGGCACAGCGGCTCGGCCAGAGCCGCCAGCGCCATCCGCTGGTCGGCCATGGCCGGGACGAACAGGATCCAGGCGACCGCTGCACCGGCCTGGTACAGCGACAGCATCGCGATGATCGCCGCGGTCGCGGGCGTCGCGTGAGTGAGCCAGGCAAACCCGACCACACCCACCGCCACGACCGCGCCTATGCCCAACTGAAACGCCAGCAGGCTTCCCATCAGCCGTCCGCGGTCTTCCACTGGAACCCGGGAACATTCCCGGACCGCCAACTGATCCAGCCCCGGGTTCATGAAGTAGTACACGAAGGTGGCGATCGCGAACCCGTAGGCGTACTGGCCGTAGCCCCCGGGTCCGAAATGCCGCGCCAGCACAACCATGAGACCGAGGTTCACCGCGTCGCCGGTTACTCGGGCGCCGATCAGCCAGCTGGCATTCGAAAGCACGCTGCGGACGGCAGCTTGGCGCGCCTCGGAGGGACTGAGCGCGGCAGGGGTCGGATGACTCACGTCGCCGCGCCGCTACCGTTTCGCGGACCCACGCATCCTCGAGCTCGGTCCGATGACGGCGTGCATGACGGGATCGAATAGCTGGTCGCGAAACCCCGAGATAAACTTCTCGGGATCGGGCGACAGCGCCTTCCCCAGTCGCACCATCACCAAGTCGAGACTCGGCACTACCAGCACCGCCTCGTGGTCCGCTCCCATGCCCGCAAACGCGTCGCGCGGGACCTCCGGCCAGCTGCCCCGCACATTGAGCCACCACCCGCCGGCTGCCGCGACCGGGGCCTGCACCTGGCCGGCAGAGTCCGGGTCGAGCTGGGCAGACGCCGGCTCGAGGCCGCGAGCGATGAGACTCGAGTCGAGCAGCATCCGGTCACCCCACCGGCCGTGATCCAGCATGAGCTCCCCCATTCGCGCCACGGCCCGCGCAGTATACCGGGCGCCGCTGCCCATCGCGTAAAGCGTCATGCCATCCACCTGGTACGACGCCCCGTAACTCAGGCGCCAATCATCGTCCGGAACGCCCATCGGCTCCATGATTCGCTCCCGCAGCAGAGTGCGCACGTCCTGCTGGGGGCCGCCCTTCAGGCTTGCGGACACGGCATACGCGAGGGCATAGAAGCCCACGCCGCTGTAACTGAACCGGGTCCCTGGCGGGTAGAGCACGGGAGCGTCCGCGATCGCCATGTGGAACCGCGCCTCGGGATGGTCGAGATAGGTTCGCTTCCACCCGTCGAGCAGGCCCTGGGGGCCCAGGCTGAAATCGACATCATCGAGCCCGGACTGGTGCGAGGCCAGATCGCGGATCCGAATTTTTGACCGAAGCGAGTCGCCCCGCCACGCCGGGATGTACTTCCAGGCCGGATCGTCCAGGCTCAGGCGGCCGTCGGTGACCGCAGTGAGGAGGGCGATGGTGCCGGTGGCCGCCTTGGCCATG
>Ga0075436_100001906_pt1 | contig 14323 bp, 10 predicted proteins | sample RhiMethybrSRZTD5_FD_75303 | JGI IMG/M metagenome (GOLD analysis project Ga0075436, IMG submission 75303) | Populus rhizosphere microbial communities from Tennessee, USA - Rhizosphere MetaG P. TD hybrid SRZTD5 | ecosystem: Host-associated > Plants > Roots > Rhizosphere > Soil | place: USA...
GAGAATTTTGAAGAGTACGACGACGGCCGCGGCCTACTCAAAGAGATCGGAACGCTGCTCAAGCAGGAGGACCCCTATCAGCACGTGCGCTCCACCGGCACGCACGCCACTTCGGCCGGGCTTCTCGACGATGGCTGGATGGATTTCGTCACCGAAGAATCGGCGGAGGATGCCGTGGGCGCGATCGAGCACCAGCTTTACCCCGTCCCCTTCGTGAACATGGCGTTCGCCGGCAAGCCGAGCGTCAAAGGCAGCGAATTCCGCCGGCGCCTATGGAATGCCGCCATGAACGGACAGTACGTCACGGCCGCGGGAGTGGACGACGCCGGCGCGGCCGAGATGAAGATCTGGTTCGAATTCTTCGCGGACAACCGCCACTGGGAGCTCGAGCCGTATTTCGACGTGGATGGCGGGCGCGCCGTGGCACTCGAAGAGGTTGAGTACATTGCGTACGTTGACAAGCCCGGCCCGGTCGAGGTGCGGATCGAAAGGCACGGTTACGATACCGTCTGGCTGAATCCGGCCAACGGCGAGACCGTGAAGATGAAAGACGTGAAGGCTGAGCATTTCGCAGGCGAACCGCCGGACAGGACGCACGACTGGGTGTTGCACCTTTCGCGCGAAGGCCATAAGCAGGGAATGCTGAAGTCGTACAAATTCGAATCGCGGCGTATTTTGATGCAGGAAGTCGAGGTCGACGCGCAAAAGGTTCCATTCCAGATCGCGCAGCCGGCGGGCGATACGGTTTCATTGCCGGCGCCGCCCGCGTATGCCGTGAAGCTCACGCGCGAGACCCACGCCACGCGCTCCGTGATGTACCTGTGGACTGCGGAAATCGCTGACGACTCGCAGGGATACCGGGTCATCGGAACCGGCGAAAAAGGCGCTTTCCAGATTGACCCCAACATGGCGCGCCGCTTTCCGGCGGTCTTCCACGTGCGCCTGTTCGGGATGAACGCCAACGGCAAAGTCTACTCGGCGGATCGCACCTACCAGCTCACCCAGTGAACCAATTCATTCTTTCGCTCGACACCACGCACGAGTTTGGCAGCATCGCCCTGCTGGATGGCACGCAGGTCCTGGAAGAGGTGCTGTTGCATTCGCCGGATGGCTTCGGCCACGTGTTGTTCGAGCACCTGGCGCGGCTGCTCGGCCGGCATGGCCGGCGCGTGGATCAAATGGCATGCTTCGCCGCGGCCGCCGGCCCGGGCTCCTTCACCGGCGTGCGCGTAGGCCTGGCCTGCGTGAAGGGGCTGGCTGAGGCGGCGGGGCGCAAGGTCGTGGCGGTATCGAATCTTGAAGCGCTGGCGCGTTTCGGCTCGGCCGAACAGCGGGCTGTGGTCCTGGACGCGCGACGGGGTGAGATTTATGGCGCAGTTTACGGTGCTGCTCGCGAAGTGCTCGGCGAACCGGTCGTGACGCGTTTTCCGGCGTGGCTCGAAACCCTACCCGCGGGCGAAATCGAGTTCCTCTCGACCGATTTCGCGCCGTTCCGCGCCGCGCTCGAGAACACGCGGTTCGCGAATTCCAAAATCACCGCGGCTCCGCGGGCGCTGGCCGCAATCATAGGCCGTATCGCACACGAGCGCTTCCTGGCCGGACTGGCGCGCGACCCCGCGGAGATCGACGCCGATTACGTCCGGCGCTCCGATGCGGAATTGCTCTGGAAAGACCGCTAGCGGCTACGGCGTATCCACTTTGACGATCGCGTAAGTAAACTGTTTCCCCGCCGGAATCTTCACCTGGTGCGGCGTCTTGGCTGCCACGTGTACGATATCCCCCGGACCGAGCTGCTTGCTAACACCGTCTTTGATGGACGGCCCGCGGATTTCGTGCGGCGCGGTGGTTTTTGGTTCCACCACCGTTCCACCCACCACCAGAGTCGCTTCGCCGCTCTGAACGATAAAGATATCGGCCTGCGTCTCATGCAACTCGGCTTCGCCGCTGCCCTCACGGTGGATCACGCTGAGCGAGTGATTTCCGTAGCTGGCCAAGGCTTCTGAAGCAATCTTGTGGGCATCGATCTTTGGTGCAAGTTTCTTGGCGGCTTCTTTCAGTTCTGCTCCTTTCCACTGGCCGAAGCCCGTGGGATCGGCGGCGGCCAGCCAGGCCGCGGATGCGATAAACAACGCGATGAATTTCATTTTGCTCCTCTACTTAGTTGTGATTGACTTACGCCGGCTGTGCGCCACCCGGCCCCGGCACGGCCTTCAAATTGGGAATTCGCGCGGCCGCGGGCGGCAGCGGCGGAAACTCCGTGTACGGCTCGGACTGATACCAATAGGCCACGGAAAAGAAATTGTCAGCCCGATCATCGGCGTGCCCGTGTTCCATGGTGTGCTTCAGGTAGCGCGTAAACGTCACCGGGTTGTCCGCGTGCCACCGATACAGGCAATAACGGCCGCCGGCGCGTTCCGATGCTATCATGAGCGGCGCGCCGTTATACAGGTGCGCGAAAGGAATGGCGCCGTCGCGCCCTCCGAAATCCCAGGCGCCGTTGAAATAGTCTTCCGAACCCGTGCCCGTGATTGCGGGCTTGCTCTCGTCGTCGATGAAGATCATGTCATCGCCCTCGCCCATCCAGCGGTCGGTGTTTTGGAGCACGCCCAGCGTCACTCCCATCAGGTGGCCACGGCCCCGCGTCTCGACATACACGTAGTTGTAGCGGCCATCCGGATTCTTATCGGATTCGTGGTGCGCCGTATTGGGTGTCGCCTGCCGATATTGCGCGTGAAAATAAAGCGTGTCATCCGGAAGCGACGGAACAAGCTGATAATCGATGTTCGAATAAAACGCGCCGACTTTCCGCGAGCTTTCGTTGGTAGCGGTCAGCCGCGCCGACTTGCGAAACGGCATGGCGAAATAACAGTTCAGCGCCTTGATCGACGAGCAATTCAGAAACGCCGACTGGTAGACGAAATACTGCCCCAGGTTCAGCCCGAAGAAATCGCCCACCGGAACCTCGATGCTCGGTTTGGCGTTCCCGTCCCAGTACGCGCGGATCACGATTTCCTTGAGGTGATCGGCGCTTTCGGCCGCAATGGTGAACCAGATGTGCGTGATGACGCCGGGACCCGTGGAGTTGAAAAGCTCCTGCGTGGCGCCGGCCGCCATCGGCCAGTAGTCGGCATTCCCGCCGCTGCGGTCGAAGCTCGATTGCTTCAGCGATTTGTAGTTTTGAGCCCGCGCGTATCGCGAAAGAAAGCGGTTTTCGCCCCCGCCTTCCCGCTGCTGACCCTGCGCCGCAGCAGCCGCCGGCAATCCGGCGAATCCCGCCAGGCGACGCAGAAAGCTGCGCCGCGGGGCATCTGAAGCTGGCATGCTTCCTCCCTTTTGGAACTAAACATCATAGCTGAGAAGGAAGGAAACGGCCGAACTAATTACGGGATTAGGAGCCTGGCGTCGGATTGATCGCGGTGTACGTTGGCAGGCTGGTCCTGCCGTCAATCGAGACCGTCACCGGAACTTTCGCGCCGGTCGTTACGGCGGGATCGAGCGTGAACTGTACCTGGTAGGTGGCCGTGTTTGACACCTGCGAAACCATCGCCGCCGGGATATCCATCCCGCCCACCGTTACATGCACTCGGCCGGGATCGACGGTAGCTCCCGCGGCAGCGAGTCCGGTTACTAGCATAGTCAGCATGTCGCCCGGCTGCGGGGCATTCGACGCGCTGACACTGGCGTGCGATGCATTCTGCACCGCCGTAATCACGGGTGGCAGCGGATCGATCGAGATCACCACCGGGTAAGCGTTGGTGGTTCCGTTGTTCAGCTTCAGGATCGCGGGTCCGGGCTTGAGCGAAGCGGGAATCACAAAATTGATCTGTGTGGCCGTAGCCGCCAGGATGTTGACCGTCTGGCCGTTGATGGTGATAGCCGTCTGCGCTCCCAGGTTGGTGCCGGACAGGCTGGCCGTCGATCCTGGAAATATCCCGCTCGCCGGCCATATGGCATTAACGAGCGCTGGTTCGACCACCGGCAGACTGGCGTTGGGGCCGCCCACCTGGAACGCGGCTGATTGCGAGAACACCTGGAACCCTGAGATTACCGTGGCCAGCGACGCGCCCTGCCCGGCATTGGTCGCGACCTGGACGTTGGCGAGCGCATGCGTCGGGCTAAGCACCCATACCTGCCGCACCAGGACGTCACTCGAGCCGAAGCCCACGGCCGTGAATCCATCCACGAAATTTGTGTTGGCGCCCGCGATATCGATCATGGCCTTTGCGCCCGCTGGCAGCGAACTGGGCGAGAACGTAACTTTAGGGGACACTGATGCAGGATAGCTGTAGGTCGGCAGCGGCGAGGGTCCGTAAAACATGGAGCTCTGGCCGTCGCTGTTGAACACCGTCACCGCTACGGTTTGACTGCTCGCTCCCGGCGGCGGAATCGCGGTGGCATGCGAACCGTCTGTCACGTTGGTGTCCGCCGGCAAGCCGTCGAAGTACACCTGGCTGTCCGATTTGAAGTTCGCCCCGGTCACCACCACATTCCCGTTGCCGTCGGTCGCGACGCCCGTCACCGAAGGTGGATTGTTCTGGACCAGGTTCACGCCGCTCGGAAGCACGTAGATTCCGCTGCCCTGGGAAATGATGACGTGCTGCGGTCCGCTGGTCGAGCCCAGAGTGAACTTGAGATCCAGCGCCAGGTACGTTGGGGTCGAGCCATAACCGCGCACGCCGCCCGCCGGGATGAAGGCCGAGCCCAGAATCGACACCCCCAGCCCCGAAGCGGCTTGCCCGTTGGTCCCCAGTCCCACGCCCGCGGCCGCGATCGTGGCCGAGCCCGGCACCAGGTTCACATACGCCGGATGCACGCCGTTTTGTCCGTAATAGCTGTAGAGTGACACGTCGTAAATCGGCACCGATCCGCGCGGTCGCACCGCGAAGTTGATGTTGCCCGCGGAATTGCCACTGGTCACCGCCACCGCCGTCGCGTTCTTGATGTCGGTTGCGTTGGGGTAGAAGACGCCGTCGAACGGCCCCGATGGACTTACGTCGTTGCCGCTCAGATCTTTGGGCAGAATGATGTTCGCCGTCGGCGGCAGAGGTTGCACGTAGACGAAGTATGTGCCGGGCGGCACGCCGTCAATTTCGTACGTCCCGTCGGGGTTTGTCAGTGCGCTGATTGCCGATCCGTTGTGCCGCAGCGCCACTACCGACGCCAAATGGACGCCCTGATTCCCGGCCGTCACCGTGCCTGTGATGCTGCCGGTCTGCGCTCCGAAATTGCGTGGGTAGAGCAGGGAAATCCCGGCGATATCATCGGCATCGAGCGGCCGCACCGCCGAAGTGGCCCGCGTCACCGCGGTAGACATCACGCTCGAGGTGAACGTGTGTTGCAGGCCCAGCGCGTGTCCCATCTCATGCACCATGGTCAGGTAAAAGCTGTCGGTGTATGTGGGCCCGGGGCTCTTGGTCAAATCGCTGTGGAGATGGATGATCGACTGCGTGATGGGGAAGAACGATCCGTCCGCCCGCGTGACCATGTCCTTGGCTGGCATGGGGACCGTGTACGCCAGCAGTCCCGGGGGAACCTCGTCATCGAACACCACTTCGGCGCTGGGAGTATTGTCCGCGGTTCCATCCACGTAGAGGCCCCCGAACGTGACCCGCAAATCCGAGGTCGCCACTCCGTCCCATGCCTGCGTGGCCTGCCGGATCTGGCTCAACAGTGAAGGAAGCCCGTCGTTTTGCGCAAACTGCTTCGGCCCGGCGGTGGAGACGAACACGGAAACGGTTTTGTTGGGCAGCCCTGCCAGATCGAATTTCTCGGGCACCGGATTATAGGGCGCCGTTTTGCTCGTGTAGTGGATGAAATGGTAATGCGCGCCGGCGGAGCACACATAGAGCGCCCAGCCGATGATCAAAGCTGCGGATCGCCGCCGCATCGGTTATTGCCCGCTTCCCGCCGCCAGAGTGGCGGCGATCTGCGCCGTGATGTCCGCATAGCGCATTTGTAGGCCCTCATCCTGCACCGGAAGCCATGTGGCCGGATCGAGCATGGTTTCTGACGCCGGTGCTCGGGATGCCGTCACGTCGCCAGCGCCGTTCTTCGACAAGCTAAAAACTCCCTGGCCCCACCCCGTCAGATAGATCGCCCCGCTTTTGGATGTCCACAGAAACAACAGGTATTCCTGTCCCGTTACGAGTTGCGGGGCGCCAGGTACGCTCTGGTGGAACCCCGCAGCGCTCCCCCCCGGTACCAGAACGTCCACGCTAGCCTGCCCGGCGCCCTTCCACCTCTCCGTAACCTGCAGCTTCCAATGGGTATAAATTGCCTTACCCCGAAACTCGCCGTACGAGCTCATCACCTTCACCCGGACAATGTCGGAAGACTTCTGGATCAGGTCGCCGAGCGAGAGCTGCCGAAGCGTGGCGCCCGGGAGTGGCGCGACCCAGGCACCCAGACACAGTAAGAGAGGCATGATGCGCCGCATACCGGTCGAGTGTGCATTCCTCATGCCAGTGCCATCTTAATCATAACATTAGACTTGCGCTATCCAACGATAGCATTGGTGTGTTCTGTGGACACGCGTTGGGGCAACTTGTCCCAAATATTCTACTTGGGGGTAGGGCGGACTACCAGAAGAGGGATACGCAATTTATGCCGGACAGAGTTAATGGTGGTCCCGAAGATGAGGTCTTTGAGACCCCCATGTCCGTGAGCGCCCATCACCAGCAGATCGGGCTGAATCTCCCGGGCCGCGCGGATGATCTCGCGGTTAGGGTTGGAGGAGTGAGCGACCATGGGCTCGACGTCGATGCCTTGAGCGCGCAATGAGGCCACGATCTCATCCAGATACTTCTCGCCGGCTTCGACCTCGGCGGTGGAGGAGAGCGACCCGTACACCTGGCTGGTAACGCCTTCCTCGACGTGCAGCAGGTACAGCTTGGCATGATGCATGCGCGCCATGGCGGCGGCGTGCGCGATGGCTTGGCGGTCGAGCGCGGTGTGGTCGAGCGGAACCAGGATCCGGTGGTAAACCGGAGCTTCTGCGGCGGCTGGCGCGGTAGCCGGCAGCGTAATGGGCGCGCGCCCAAAGCGGACGCCCCAGCGGGTGAGCAGCGGCTCGAAGCTAATCCAGAACACCAGGGCAGTCAGAAAAGTGCCAGCCACCGCCACTAGCAGGATGACAAGCGGGCGATAGCTGCCCGCCTCGGCGATCCATGCAGCGGTCTTGGTAAACAGCCACCAAACGTTGAGGCCGACGATGATGGCCGCCGTGATCCACGCCAGGATAACGACCCAAAGCCGGTTCGCAAAGTCGCCCATGCGCCGGCGGTCGCTGGTGAACTGAATCAGCGGGATGACAGCGAACGGCAGTTGCATGCTGAGGATCACCTGGCTCAGAAGCAGCAGATGATAGGTGCTGCCCTCGCCGGCAAAGTAAATCGTGAAAGCCGCTGGCACGATGGCCAGGCTGCGCGTGACCAGCCGTCGCAGCCACGGCCGCATCCGGAAATTGAGAAAGCCCTCCATCACGATCTGGCCCGCGAGAGTGCCGGTGAGCGTGGATGATTGCCCGGAGCAGAGCAGGGCGATAGCGAATGCGACGCTCGCGGCCGAATAGCCGAGCAGAGGCGTGAGCAGCATGTACGCCTGCTGGATCTCGGTCACGACGATGCCGCGTTTGAAAAACACCGTGCCTGCGACCACCAGAATGGCCGCGTTCACCAGCAGCGCGCCGTTCAGCGCCACCAGCGAATCAATGAAGTTGTAGCGGCACGCGATCTTCTTGGCTATCTGGCTCCAGCCGATGTGCCGCGTTTGCACCAGCGCCGAGTGCAGGTAAAGATTGTGCGGCATCACCGTCGCGCCCAGGATGCCGATCACGACATACAGATTCGTGGCGTTCAACCGGGGGACCAGACCCGACGCCATTTCGTGAACGTTCGGCTTCGCGAGAAAGATCTCTATGCAGAAACAGGCGGCGATGACGCTGATAAGCGCCAGCACGATGGCTTCGGTGGTGCGGATGCCGTAGCGCTGGAACCAGAGCACCAGCAGCGTGTCGGCGGCGGTGACGATGACTCCCGTAAGCAGCGGCAAATGGAACAGGAGGTTCAGCGCGATGGCTGCGCCCAGCACTTCCGCCAGATCGCAGGCCGCAATGGCGATTTCACATAAAACCCACAGCGCATAAGTGACCGGGCGCGGGTAAGTTTCACGGCAGGCCTGCGCCAGATCGCGCCCGGCGACGATGCCCAGCCGCGCGCTCAGCGTTTGCAGCAGCACCGCCATGGCATTCGACATCACCAGCACCCATAGCAGCTGGTAGCCGAATCGCGCGCCACCCTCGAGGTCCGTGGCCCAGTTCCCCGGGTCCATGTAGCCCACGCTCACCAGGTACGCGGGGCCTGCAAAAGCGAACATGCGCCGCCAGATGCCGACATGAGTGGTGCCGACCGAAGAATGCACTTCGGCGAGCGATCGCGTGCCGGCGGCGAGTGGTTGCGGAGGACTCACAAGCCAACATGATACTTAACCATAGTTAAGTATGCAAGGCCGGAGATTGGAAAGTCAGCGTCCCGCAAAAACAGCAAGGGTCATTCAGTGAGAGCCTATGCTCGCGAATTATGGTATCCTGTCCGGAAAAATTTTTAGGAGTTGTACGCATGGTCCGAATTTGGTTCCTCAGAGATCGGTTCCTTGGAGCTTGCCTGGCCGCCGCCTTGGGCGCGCACGCCTTCGGGCAAGGCATCGTCGTCCCCAACGCGAACGCGACTGCGGCCGGAAACAGCGCCTCCGGCCCTCTTCCTTCAACACCTGTTGCCTTTGAGTCTCAGACGGTGATCGACCCTGGGCAGTTCGGCTCCCTGAGGGGACCGATCTACATCACCGGATTTTCGCTCCGGGCAGCCCCCGGCAAGGGGCCGCTCAACGTCACCATCGGCGGGAGCGTCTCTCTGTCCACCAGCCCCAATTATCCGAGTTCAACCGGAGGACACACGCTGTTGAGCACGACGCTCGCAAACAATGTTGGACCGGATGTCAAGCTCGTCGCATCCGGCAACTTCACCATCAGCGGGCCCGGGTGTGCCGCTCCCGGTCCGTGCTTGTTTTCTAACACGATCGAGTTCACGACGCCGTTCCTGTACAACCCGAAGAATGGTCCGCTTCTGATCGATCTGAAGGCCAGCAGCTTCAGCGCGGCCAGCGGCCAGTTTGACGTCGAAGGCTGCGCCGCTCCCGGCTGCTCTATCGCAAACGTTGACTCAACCCCACTCGGGTCCCCAGCGACGTTCCATTACAGCGGGAGCATTACGCAAATCACGTACTCGACGGACGTTACTGTCGTCCCCAACGGGAGGGCGACGGTGGCCGGAAACGACACCTCTGGCCCTCTTCCTTCGCCGGCTATTTCCAACGTCGAGTTCCAGACCGTGTTTGGCAGTGGGCAGTTCCCCCCAGGACCGATCTATATCACCGGGTTTACCATGCGGGCTGCCCCCGGCAAGGGGCCCCTCACCGTCACCGTCAACGGGAATATCTATCTGTCCACCAGTCCTAATTATCCGAATACGGCCGGAGGACACACGCTGTTGAGCACGACGTTCGCAAACAATGTCGGACCGGATAACACGCTGGTCGCATCCGGCAACATTAACTTAAGCGGCCCCGGGTGTGCCGGACCCGCCCCATGCGCGTTCGCTAACAATATCGTGTTCACCAAGCCGTTCTTCTACGATCCGGCGGGCGGGCCGCTCCTGCTGGATGTGAAGGCCACGAGCTTCGGCGGAACGGGCCAATTTGACGTTGCAGACTGCAGCGCTCCGGGCTGCGGTATCGCGAACGTTGACGGAACGCTCGGATCTTCGACAGCAACACAGTTTAATTATGGCGGGAACGTTACGCAAATCACGTACACCACGGCGGCACCGTTGACTCCGGCTCCGACGACGAGTTTCACGTACACCGTCAATGTAACGAAGTCGAGCACACAGGCTGGCAATGTTGTGGGCGCTGCTCCCGTAGCCGTGACCCCTTTCGGGAACGCCACAGGCGAGATCACGATCACGGTGCCAGTGGACCAGAACGAGACCCGCACCGGTGATCCGTACCAGGCTACGCTGGCGTTTTTCTTTAACGAACTCGACAGCTTCACCGTTAACGGCTCGCTACCGAGCATCAAGACCGGAGTGCCGGAAACCTTTACCGCAACGGTCATCGGAGGTACGGGCGCCTTCAGCGGCGCCTTCGGTTCCGTGAACCTTACTCTGACGCTCGGCAACGGCGGAACGCTGGCCGGCAACGGCAACATCACGGTTGCCCAAAAGACAACGGCCATCTCCGTTCAATCCAGTTTTCCCGACGAGGGAGGGGAGTATTTCACCAGCTTGATCTCGGGACACGGGACAGGGACCATGAGCTCGTTGGGAAACGTTTCCGTCCAATACAACGTGAACGATTCTGTCCTGGGTGATCCGACCAGCCTGACGCAAGCATTCGCCAATTTCAGCTTCAACGCCTACGATGGTTTCCGGGCGTTTTTCAAGTTTCCGGCGAATCCGTCCGGGCCGCCCCCGAATGCGCAGGGCATCATCGCGGGAGGCAGGGGAATCTTCGCCGGCGCCACCGGGACCGTGACGCTCACCCTGACGCCTTCGAGTTCCGGGAATGCCACCGTGAGTGGTTCCGGCTCGGTTACAGTGCCGGCGCCGGGTGGTCCCGTGATTACTTCAGTCACGACGGCTTTTGGTGCGGGGGTGACGGCGCAAAATACCTGGCTCGCGATCACCGGCAACAATCTGGTTCCCAGCACGACCGCGGCCAGCGGGGTCGACTGGAGTCATGCTCCCGAGTTTGCTTCCGGCAAGATGCCCATCGTGCTTAACGGCGTCAGCGTCAAGATCAACGATAAGCCGGCTTACATATACTTTTTTTGCAGCGCGGTCACTGCCTCAATCTGTCCCGTCGACCAGATCAATGTCCTGGCTCCGCTTGATGCCACCCTGGGTCGCGCGACGGTGGTGGTGACCAGCCCGACCGGAACCAGTGCGCCGTATCTCATGCGGATGGAGGCCAACTCCCCCGCCTTCTTGCTGTTCGATGCCCACGGCGACATCTTTGCCAGGCACTTGGACGCGACTTACAGCCTGCTGGGCCCCAGCACTCTGTATCCGGGTCTCTCGACGCCCGCGAAATCCGGAGAAAAAATTCTGCTGGCCGGCATTGGCTTCGGTCTGCCGACGACCGCTTTGGTGGATGGCTCCTCCAGTCAACTCGGACCATTGCCCGAGAAGCCCATATGCTTCATCGGACCCAACCAGGCAACGGTGACCGGCGCCTCGGTGGTCAGCCCAGGGCTCTACCTCTTGACTGTGATCGTTCCGAATGGGACCCCGAGCGGCGACAACCTCGTCACGTGCAATTATCAGGGTAACGCACTCACTAACAGCAACACGCCCTCGGGCGACTTGATCAACGTACAGTAAGAAGTGATCGGTGGCCGGACGCCGCCGGCGTCCGAAGGACGGCAGCGCTCTCCAATAGGAATTGGCGAACCCGATCCGGCGAAACTTCTCCGCCATAGGAAAGGAACTGCCTGCCGGTGTTTGGGATTTGAGGGTTGGGCTAAAGCCGACCCGCTGACCCTGGGGGCCGTGGTGTTGGTGCTCACCGCCGGACCAAGGACCAAGTCCCCGCCTCGCGCTACGGATAAACTGCCGCCACCTTCTCCCCATCATGCAACGTCCGGTCCGTAGGCAGCGCAACAGGATCGCCTTCGGCGAGGCCGTTGAGGATCTGGACTCGGTTGATGCTCGATGTGCCGGTCTTGACAGCGCGCCAGTGAACCGTGTCGCTGGCCAGCACAAAGACGCCGGCGCCCGTGGAGTCGCGCCGCAGGGCTTCTTTGGGAATAGTGAGAGCGTTCTCGACGACTCGCGAACGAATATCGGCATTGACGTTGGTGCCGGGAACCAGTTCCTGCCCGGGGTTCTCGATGCTGCACAGCACCTCGCCCACCTGGCGCGTCCCCAACGGCTGGATCTCAGACGGCAGCTGTTCCACGGTGCCTTGCCAGTGACGTCCGGGCAACGCATCCCAGGTGATATCGACCGGCAGGCCGGCGGCCACGCGGCCCAGCTCCGGCTCATCCACGTACACGCGCACGCGCACGCGGCTCAGCACCCCCACTTTGGCCACTAGATCGCCGGCGTTCAGATACGCTCCTTGCCGGACGGGCAGGCTGTACACCGTACCCGCCATGGGCGCGCGCACCACGGCGTCGGCCATCCGGCGGCGAGCCAGCTGCACGTCAGCTTCGGCTTCGTGGAGCCGGGCGGCCGCCACAGCGCGGTCGGAAGATCCGATGAGGGCTGCGCGCTTCCGCTCGAGCGACTCGATATCGAGGGTGGTCTGCCGTACCTTGCCTTGCGCCTGCTCCACTTCTTGATGCGTCGCGGCTTGCTTGCCTTCCAGACGGTGGAGCGCGTTATAGTCGCGCAGGGCGGCTTCGCGATCGAGCTTGGCGCGTTCGATGCCGTTCTCAATTTCGACCAGTTCCCTCTTGCGGCCGCCGCGTTCGATATTATCCAGCTCCGCTTTCGCTTGCTCGACGCGCGATTGCGCTGCCGCCAGCTGCGCCTCGAGACCGGGCACGCTGAGCCGCGCCAGTTCCGCGCCCTGTGAAACCCGCTGGCCTTCCTTCACCGCAAGCTGCGTGACCAGTCCCGCCACATCGACGTGAATGGAGGCGTACCGGATAGGCTCGACTTTGCCATTCGTAGGAAGCGTGCTCACCAGTGTTTCGCGCTTCACCCGCGCAAAGGGCGACACCTGCGGTTCGTTCTTCCTGGCGTAGGCCCAAAACAGAACCGCGCCCACAAAAAGCAGCAGGATCAGCAGAACGTAGCGCTTCTTCAACGCGAACTCCCGGCGGCACAGTGGTCGAACAGCAGTTGCCACTCGGCGCGCTGAACTTCGAGGGCTGCCCGCTCCATCTCCGAGCCAGGCTGGCGGCGCGCCTGCTCGCAAATCTGGATAAAGGCGAACGGGTCCCACGCTTTCGACAGGCGTAGGCCGGCATCCGGATGCGCTGCCTCAATGGACCGTGCCCGTTCCAGGAGCGCCGGAAAGACCGCGTGATCGCCCACGCGATGAAACCAGTAGGACGCATTGGCGGCGTCCGGCTCCTGCCGGTGTAGGATCGCGTGCCAGTAGCTGCCGTCAACCGACGAATCCGATTGCGCCACTTCGTGCGCTTCGTCGCGGCAGGAAAAGTAAAGATACAATCCGGCCAGGGCAGCGCGGGGAGCGCGCGCGGAGCCGAACAGGTCCTTCGACGCCTGGATGCGCTGCCTGGCCTCCGCCGAGCAGCACGATCCTTCAGCTAGCGGCATCAGCCGTTCTCCGTTTTCGGCGAGCGCGAGAATCTCCGCCACATGAGCGCCATATACTTCTGGATTCCAATGAATCAAAGCTGGTTTCACTTCCGTCGCGGGCCAGGCCCAAACGCTATTGTCTAACATGGATATGGGACGGGTACAGCCTGATGGTCGCAAAAACAGCACTGGTGCTCTCGGCTGGCGGCATGTTCGGCGCCTACCAGGCGGGTGTATGGCGGGAGCTCGCCGCTTCCGGGTTTCAGCCAGACCTGGTGGTGGGCACCTCCGTGGGCGCGCTGAACGGCTGGGCCATCGCGGGCGGTTGCCCGCCCGAGGAGCTGATCCGGGCCTGGACTGACCCGCTGGCAGGCGCTTTCCTCCAGTTACGCCCCCCGATGGCTCGCTGGCGCGGCCTTTTCGACGAGCGAAGCTTTTCGCAAGGAATCCAGGAGTGGCACGCCCGCTATCGGCCCCGAATGCCGATTGGAATCGTGCTTACAGACCTTGTGCGATTCCGGCCCCGGCTGGTGCAAACGGAGGAAATCACGTGGCGGCACCTGGCAGCAGCGTGCGCCATTCCGCTGGGTCTGCCTCCCACGTGGATCGACGGCCGTTGCTACGTGGATGGCGGCCTGCTGAGCGCCATGCCGCTGTGGCCGGCGAGCGAAATGGGTGCGTCGCGCGCGGTCGCAATCAATGCGCTTCCCGAGTTGCCTTCGCGTCTTCTGAGGGCCGGTGCTCGAACGGTGAGGTGGATCCGGCCGCAAACCCAGTCGCTGGGCGCGCTGGACGTGATCACGATCGTACCCGCGGCCCCACTGGGCACACTCGCCCAGTCCGTGCGCTGGAACCGTGACGCCGTTCTGCGCTGGATCGAGCAGGGCGCCGGGGATGCGCGGCAGGCTCTGGCCGCAGGAGTCCCTGGTCGCGATTCCGCGCCGCGCGTTTTACAATAGCCCTTAATGCCCAATTACCGGATCTACCGCATGAAGGAG
>Ga0075436_100001910_pt1 | contig 14317 bp, 13 predicted proteins | sample RhiMethybrSRZTD5_FD_75303 | JGI IMG/M metagenome (GOLD analysis project Ga0075436, IMG submission 75303) | Populus rhizosphere microbial communities from Tennessee, USA - Rhizosphere MetaG P. TD hybrid SRZTD5 | ecosystem: Host-associated > Plants > Roots > Rhizosphere > Soil | place: USA...
GGCGCGCGACCTTCACGGTGAAGGGCAAGCTCCTCTGCGAGATCGACATACAGGCGGACTACGAGGCGCTCGCAGTCGCGGTCGAGCTCGTCAACGTGCGCCGTCCCGGCCGGCGCAAGTTCCGCATCGGCGCCGACCGGTTCAAGGAAATCGGCGACGAGCTCGCGCGCTACATCCTTGCCGCCGACGACGAGTTCCAGCGCTTCGCCGCGAGCTGAGCCTACTGGCTTAGATACGCCCGCGCGAGCTGCAACTCCGCCCGCGGCTCGCCCTTGCCCGCAACCTGCACGAGCCGCGCGTAATAGCGTCGCGCGGTCTTCGCGTCGCCCGCCATCTCCGCGGCGAGCGCCGCGCCGTAAAGGCCGCGGAAGCGATCCGGCTCGCGCTTCTGCGACTGCTCGTACTCCTTCAGCGCCTCGGCCGGGCGCTGCAACTCCATCAGCAGGTCGCCCAGCAGCTCGCGCGCCGGCAGGATGCGCCCCGGCGTCACGGGGTGCTTCTCGTTGCGGTCCTCGAGGTCGGCCGCTTCACGCATCTGACCAAGCGCCTCGTCCGCTCGGTTATCGGCGAAAGCGGTCCACGCCGCCGCCGACAGGCGCATCACCTCGACCTCGGTCGCCCAGTACTCGTTCTTCGCCTCGCGCAGGGCATCGCGCCGCTTCGTGATCTGCTCGACATCGGCCTTCGCTGCGGCGACATCGCCGCTGCGCGCAGCGCCGATGGCGCGCGCCTGATACGTGAGGGCCTCGGTGAAGGGAAATTTGCTCGGCGTCGGCTGCAACTGCGCGGCTTCGCGCCATGCGCCGCGCTCGACCGCCAGGCGCGCGGGCATCGCCGCCAGCGGGTACGGGCCGACGAAGCGCGGCGTGGACGGCGGGATGCGCGCCGCTTCTTCGTAGGTCTTGCGCGCTTCGCTGTCGCGGCCGAGCTGCAGGTTGGCGTAGACGATGTAGTCCATCGCATGCAAGGCGTCGTCGCCCTCTTTGCCCTTCAACGCAACCTCCGCCGAGCGCCGGTTGGTCGCTGCCGAGTCCTGCCACGCCCCAACGCGCGTGAAGATATGCGAAGGCATGTGCAGCGCATGCGGCGCCGCCGGCGCGATGCTCGCGTAGCGCTTCGCTGAAGACAGGCCCTTCTGCGCAACCGGCGGCGCGTCGTACGCGTGGATCAGGTAGTGCGCAACGCCCGGATGGTTCGGGTACTTCGCGAATTGCTTCTCCAGGATCGCAGCCGCTTTCAGTGAGTCGCTGTAGGTCTGGTCCGAGCGCTCCTGGATGGCGATGAGATAGAGCGCATTGAAGATCTGCGCTTCGTCGTCCTTCGGATACTTGGCGGCGAGCGCCTGGTAGGCTTTCGAGCGCGCGAGCGCGCGCTGGCGCTCGCTGCGGTTGGCATAGTCCTCCCAATACGCGGCGACGGCCTCGAGGTACTCCTTCTCCCGCTCCGTCCTAGCGCCCATCTGGCGCCCTTTCTCGATCGCCGCCTGCGCACGCGCGATGTCTTTCGGCGGCGTGCCGCCGACGAACGGGTTGTACATGAGGATGGAGGCGAAGCCCCAGGCCGCGATCGCGGCGCAGGCCGGATCTTCCGCCGCGATTTCCTGGAAGGTTCGCTCGCCTTCCGGCCACCAGAAGGAATGCAGCATGGCGACGCCGCGCTGCACCTTGGGCTTGACCTGCGCGCTGCACGAATTGGCGAAATTGACCTTGCCGACTTTCGGGCCTGCCTTGTCGGTGTCCTCGTGAGCGAATGCGCCGATGCCGATCAGCGAAGCAGCAACGCCAAGCAGGAATTTCGAATTCACGGGGGCCTCCTCCCTAGAGGTGAGCGGCCAGTCTACCCGCTTGGCCCGACGACGCGGAGCGGCCTTAGGCTACTCGCGCCGAGTGACCGATTCACCGCCGCAACAACGGAAAGCCGATTACTTTCAGAGGGTTTTGTCGGCAGCCGGTAAAATTGGCGAGTGAACAAGCCCGGATTTCCATCCGCCAGCAACTTCATCCGGCAAATCGTCGAGGCGGACCTCGCTTCCGGCAAGGTCAAGGAGGTCGTCACCCGCTTCCCGCCCGAGCCGAACGGCTACCTGCATTTCGGGCACGCGAAGTCGATCTGCCTCAACTTCGGCCTCGCCGCCGAGTACGGCGGGCGCTGCCATCTGCGCTTCGACGACACCAATCCGACCAAGGAAGAGCAGGAGTACGTCGACGCCATCAAGGAGGCGGTGCATTGGCTCGGCTTCGAATGGCGCCCGCACGAGCATTTCGCATCCGATTATTTCGAGCGCCTGTACGAATTTGCGCTCGCGCTCATCGAACGTGGCCACGCCTACGTCGATTCGCAATCGGCAGACGAGATGCGCGCGAGCCGCGGCACGCTGACCGAGCCGGGACGCGATTCACCCTTCCGCAACCGCTCGGTCGCAGAGAACCAGCGCCTCCTTGCGGAGATGCGGGAGGGCAAGCACCCGGACGGCTCTCACGTCCTGCGCGCGCGAATCGACATGCGCTCGCCGAACATCAACCTGCGCGACCCGGTGATGTACCGCATCCGCCACGCGCATCACCACCGCACCGCCGACAAATGGTGCATCTATCCGACGTACGACTGGGCACATGGCCTGTCCGACTGCATCGAGGGCGTCACCCATTCGCTCTGCACCCTGGAATTCGAGGACCATCGGCCGCTCTACGACTGGTTCAACGAGCGCGTCGCGGAAGCAGGCTTCTTCAAGGCGCCGCTTTCCAAGCAGATCGAGTTCGCGCGCCTCAACCTCACCTACGTAGTCCTCTCCAAGCGCCGCCTGATCCAGCTCGTCGAGGAGAGGCACATCAGCGGCTGGGACGATCCGCGCATGCCGACACTCGCGGGCGGTCGGCGCCGCGGCTACACGCCGGGCGGGTTTCGCCTTCTCGCCGAGCGGGTGGGCGTCTCCAAGGCGCATCAGGTGATCGATTTCTCCGTGCTGGAAGACTGCATGCGCGAGGACCTCAACGAAGTCGCGCCGCGGCGCATGGCGGTGCTCGACCCCGTGAAGCTCGTGATCGACAACTATCCCGCGGAAGAGATCGAGCAGATGCCGCTTCCCAACCACCCGCAGAAGCCCGACTGGGGCAAGCGCGCGGCGCCATTCACTCGTGAGCTCTGGATCGAGCGCGAAGATTTTCAGCAGACGCCGGAGAAAGGCTACTTCCGTCTATTCCCCGGCAACAATGTGCGGCTGCGCTTTGGCTACGTCGTGAAGTGCACCGGTATGAACGATGGCGTGGTGCATGCCACCTACTACCCCGACTCGCGCTCGGGCACGCCGGGCGCGGACAAGTACAAGGTGAAGGGCAACATCCACTGGGTGAGCGCGAAGCACGCGCATGCGGCGCAAGTGCGCCTATACGACCGCCTGTTCAAAGTCCCCGAACCAGGGACAGACCACGATTTCCTGCTCGACCTGAATGCCGCGTCCATGGCCGTCGCCCACGCCCAGCTCGAGCCTTCGCTCGGCGATGCCAAGGCGGAAGAGCGCTTCCAGTTCGAACGCCACGGCTATTTCATGCGCGACCGCGATGGCGGCTTCAACCGAACGGTGACGCTGCGCGACTCCTGGAAGAAATAGTCGTCAGGCCGGCGCGGCGCCGCCCGCGATGCGCTGATCGTACTCCGTCGATACGTCGCGATTCGTGTAGTCGGGCAAAAGCAGCGTCGCGATGAAGCTCAGCACCGCGCAACCGGCGATGTACCAGGCGATGGCGTAGCCGGTGTGGTAGTGCGCGAAAAGCGCGGCGGCAATCAAGGGCGCCGGGCCGCCGGCGATGATCGAAGCGAGCTGGTAGCCCATCGAGGCGCCGCTGTAGCGCAATCGCGGCGTGAAGGCCTCGGCGATGAGCGCCGCCTGCGGCCCGTACATCATGTCGTGCGGCACGAGGGACAGGATCACGGCGAAGAAGAGCCATGCCGCCGAGCCGCTGTTGAGCATGCCGAAGTAGGCGAAGCCGAAAAGGCCGGTGACGATCGCGCCGGCGAGGTACATGCGGCGCCGGCCGATGCGGTCGGAGATGTGGCCGAAGACCGGAATCGAGAAGAACGAGACGAACGAGGCGCAGAGCACCGCGGCGAGCAGGAAGTCGCGCGTGACGTGCAGCTGGCCGGTGGCATAGCTGAAGATGAACGCGGTGAAGATGTAGAAGGGGGCCTGCTCCGCCATGCGGGCGAAAGCCGACACGATGATCTCCTTTGGCTGGCGCTTGAGGACTTCGAGCATCGGCGTGCGCTCGACGCGCTTTTCCGCGACGAGCCGGCTGAACACCGGCGTCTCGAGGATGCGCAGGCGGATATAGAGGCCGATGGCAACGAGCACGATGCTGAGCGCGAACGGGATGCGCCACCCCCAGGTCAGGAACGCCGGACCGGAAATGGCGCTCGAGCCGAGGACCACGAGGTTGGCGAGGAATAGCCCCGCTGGCACGCCGAATTGCGGCCACGAGGCGGCAAAGCCGCGGTGGGCATTGGTGCGCGTCCATTCCATGGAAAGCAGCACCGAGCCACCCCATTCACCGCCGACGCCCACGCCCTGGATGAAGCGCAGCGCCGTGAGGAGCACCGCGCCCCAGATGCCGACCGACTCGTAGCTCGGCACGAACGCCACGGCGAAGGTGGCGAGACCCATGAGCATGAGGGTCGCGATGAGCGTCGACTTGCGGCCGATGCGGTCGCCGTAGTGGCCGAAGATCGCCGCGCCGACCGGCCGCGCGATGAAGCCCACCGCGTAGATGGCGAAGGCTTCGAGGGTGCCGGTGAGCGGATCGGATTTCGGAAAGTAGAGCTTGGCGAAGACCAGGCCCGTGACGATGCTGTAGAGGAAGAAGTCGTACCACTCGATCGTGGTGCCGACGGTCGCGGCAACCACCGCCCGGCGCAATTGCTGCGCAGCGTCGTTGGCCCCGAGGGGGGCGCGCGGTCCGAGGGCAAGGCTGCTCATGCGTAAGCTCCTTACCCCTCCTCCGTCCTCTTTGACGCGCGCATGGCCGGCCGGTTCCTCGGGCGGAAGTACTTCCTGTAAGCGGTGCGGCCGGCGGGCTTAGGCTCGCCCTATGGAATTCCGCATCGGCCAGATCAGCGCGCAGTGCCCGGCGTGCGGCGCGAAACAGTTCAAGATTCCCGTGGACGAGCGCTCCGGACCGCGCATGGCCTACCTCTGCGCACTGTGCGGCCAGGCCACCCCGTACGCGAAGCTCGTGCGCCAGATCGCGCGCGAATCGCAGCGCCAGCGCCGCGAGCGCCTGTCACCGGGCAGCCCCGACCTCCCGGAGCCACGGCCGCTCGCGGATGCGCGCGGCATTGAGCCGATGCACGGCATAGCAGACCACCGCGCCGACAAGGAACGGCATGGCCGACCACAGGTAGAGGCCCGCAACCGGCAGACTGACAAAGAGCGCGCCGGCAAGGGGCCCGACGATAGAGCCCAGGCGGCCGACACCAAGCTGCCATCCTGAGCCGAGCGCGCGCAGCGACGTCGGATAGACGAGCGCGCCGCACACGTTGATTCCCGACTGCACGCCGAGCACGCAGAACCCGGCGATGAAGCTCACGGCGAGGAGGGCCGCCTTGGACTCGCTCACGCCGATCCAGCCGATGGACCCGACGACGGGCACGGAGACGAGGAGCAGGATCGTTACGGCGAGGAACTGCTGCCGGCGTATCCAGCCGATGAGGAGCAGCGTGCCGACCGTGCCGCCGACCTGCAGGGACGCTATCGTGAGCGCCGCCGTCGCCGGCGGCAGCTTCGCTGCCGTGAGGAGCGTGGGGGTCCAGAGCAGCACGAAAAAGAAGCCCATAAGGTTGAGCGCGAAGAGCAGCCACAGAAGGGGCGTGATGACGGCGAGACCCTCGCCGAACAGGTACTTCGGGTTCACGCCCGGCGCCTGGCGCTCGTCCTCGATCACGAAGCGCGCACCCTCGGGCACGCGGTAGCCCGGCGCGATGCGCTCCAGGAGCCGCGTGAGCTTGCCGCGCTGCGACTCGCGAATACTCATGTACTTGATCGACTCCGGCATCCAGAAGAAGGCGCCGATCGCGATCAGCACCGGCACGATGCCGCCGATGAGAAAGAGGATTTGCCAGCCGTACTGGGGCACAAGGGCCGCAGAGACGAAGCCCGGGAGCGCACCGCCGAGCGGCACGAGCCCCGTGGCAATGAGGCCGAGGGTTGCGCGCGAGCGCCGCGGCGCCGACTCGATGTTGATCGCGATCATGTTCGGGATCACGCCGCCGATGCCGAGGCCCGCGATAAGGCGCAGCCAGAACATCTGCGTCAGGTCCGTCGCGTGCGCGCCAAGCCAGGTGAAGATGCCGAAGAGGAGCAGCGACTCGATCAGCGCCGTCTTCCGGCCGTACCGGTCGCCGACCCAGCCGAAGATCATCGAGCCGAAGAGCACGCCGATGTTGCTCGCGGCGAGTACCGGCCCGAGCGCCGAGCGATCGACGTGCCACTCCCGCACGAGGTGCGGCGCGGCCAGCGCGATGGCAGAGATGTCGTAGCCGTCGAAGAGCGCGATCAGCACGGACCAGACGACGAGCTGCACCTGGAAGCTCGTGATGCCGCGCTCGTCGAGGACGTGCGAGACCTGCACTACCGGTGCTTCTGCCATCGGACTGTCTCCTCTCCTAAAGCTGGATTTCGTCCCGCTCGGCGGTATCTTCGTTCTCGGCGCGGTTGAGCTCGTCGTGCTCCGGGTTCTCGAGCGGCGTGGCGCGCTCCCTGTAGCCGTGCGGCTGCAAGAGCGCGCGCAATGGCGTGCCGCCGTGGTAGAGCCAGACCTGGCCGTAGCGCTGTGGAACCATCGGCCGCATTCTAAAAAAAGCGGGCCCGTTCGGCACGGGCCCGCTTTGCGCGTCCGCGCCCCGGTGGCCGCGGGTGATGTCGAGGTCGGCGTCGCTCGGCCCGAGGGCCGCAGTGTCGCTTTGCTCGCCCACCCGCGATCAGTCCGGCGCAGACGTCACAGAGCCGATGCCGCAAGTTTTGCGCCGCTGCCGGGTCAGGAAACTCCCGGCCTTTCCCAGAGCGCGCTATCGGGCATGCGGCTCGCGACCGCCGCCGCGGCCGCCGCCACGATTGCCGCGAGCAGGAAGCCGCGGTGAAAGGCGCTGATGATCGGCGCGACGTCGCTCGCCTGCAGCAGATTGGAGCGATCCGCACCCGGGATAAGCGCGAACACGATGGCACCGAACAAAGCGGCGCCGGCCGCGCCGCCGGTGGAGCGCGCGAGGCCGTTCAAGGCCGTGACGACACCGAGGCGCTCCCGGCCGGCGACCGTCTGGATCGTCACCTGGATGGTCGGCATCACGCAGCCGAAGCCGAGGCCGCAGAGAAAGCCGAGCGCAATGACGAGCGCCATGTTCGATGGCAGCACGCCGAGGAGGAAGAGCGCCGTAGCCGAACACGACAGGCCGACGACCGGGATCCAGCGCGGCCGGCCGCTACGGCGCAGGACCTGCGCGGAGGTGACGGCCGCGCTCACCATGCCGATCGTCACCGGAACGAGCAGCAAGCCCGCGTACTGGGCGCTCACGTGATGTCCGAGCTGCAGATAGATCGGCAGGAAGAAGACCACGGCGAAGAGGCACGAGGCGAAGAGCAGCACCACGATGGTGGAGAGCGCGATGGTGCGCTCGCGCAGCAGATCGATGGGCAGGAAGGGGGACGCATGGCGGCGCTCGTGCCATACGAGCACGCCGAGCGTCGCGGCAGCCGTGCAGAGGAGCGCGAGGCTCGCGCCCGAGGCCCAGCCGAAGCGATGCCCGACGGAAGTGAACCAGAAGAGCGCGCTCACGGCGCCGATGGCGAAGAGGACATGGCCCGGAAGATCGGCCCGGACGTGCGCGTCGCGATGGCCCTCGCCGCGCGGCAGCGACAGGAGCCGCCACGCCGCGAATACAGCGAGCGGCAGGTTGGCGAGGAAGAGCCAACGCCAGCTCGCATGCGAGACCACGATGCCGCCGATCACCGGGCCGCCAATGCTCGCCGCGGTGAACACGGTGGCGAAATAGCCCTGGAAGCGCGCGCGCTCGCGCGGCGGCACGAGCTCGCCGATCAGCGCCTGCGAGAGCACCATCAAGCCGCCGCCGCCCAAGCCCTGCAGCACGCGCGCGGCGACGAGCTGTGGCAGCGACTGCGCCGCGCCGCACGCCGCCGAGCCAGCCGCAAAGACGCCGAGCGCGACGAGCAGCACGTCGCGCCGTCCGCGCAGGTCGCCGAGCCTGCCGTACACCGGCACGATGGTCGCGGACGCGAGCAGATAGCCGACCGCGATCCAGGAGGTGTCGCGCAAGCCGCCGAGCGTCTGCGCGATCGCCGGCGTCGCAGTGGCGAGCAACGTCTGGTCCACGGCCGCCATGAACATCGGCAGGAACACGGCGAGAAAGAGATTGAGGAATTCCGCCCGCGAAACCGTCTCGGGGAGTGCTTCGGCTTTCACGGGCGCCTCAGTGCGAATTCCGTGCCCAGGTGATCGCAGATCAGGACGCGAAACGTCGCAGTACCTCCCCCGGCCCGCCGTCTCGCGCCATGTAGCGCTCGCCGTCGAAGACCTGCACGCCGTTCACCCACACGCCGTGCACGCCGCGCGGATCGCGCACCATGCGCGTCCCGCCGCCCGGCAGGTCCTTGACCCGACGCAGCGGCGACACGCCGACCTGCGTCGGATCGAATAACACGAGGTCGGCCTTGCAACCTGGCGCGACAAGCCCGCGTTCGGCGATGCGGTATTTGCGCGCTGGATCGCTCGTCAGCCGGCGCACCGCCTCCTCGAGCGTGAAGACGCCGAGCTCGCGCACCCAGTGCGCAAGGAAATGCAGCCCATAGCCGGCATCGCAGAAATAGATGAGATGCGCGCCTGCATCCGAGAGCGCGATGACACCGGCCGGGTGCTTAAGCAGCGGTGCCACCCCGGCGTCGTCGTTCTGGTAGAGCTTCGCGACGAGCTGCACATCGAGCGGCAAATCGAACACGTAGTCCAGCGGGTCCTTGGCCGCGCGCCGGGCGAGCTCGCTGACCGGCACGCCGTCGCGCTCGACCTGGCTCCAGTCACCGTAGAAGAGGATGCCCTGCCTCGGCTGCCGGAAGTTCTCGCGCAGCCGCTCGCGGAACCCGCGCTGCCGGTAGATTGCGGCACGCTCCTCGGCCGGGGCGGCCTTCACGCGCTCGAACGCGTCGTGCGAATAGAGCAGGTACGGCTCGCGTAGCGTGAAGTCGAAGGAGAGCGGCTGGCAATTGGCATGGATGTACATCTCGCGCCCGCGCTCGAGCGCCTGCGCGCAGCGCGCGTACATCTCGGCCGCGCGCTCGGGCTGCGCGCGGTTGTGCATCGTGAGCACCGTGACGATGAACGTCGGCCGCCCGGTTTGCGCGGCAATCGACTCCATGAACTCCGGCGTCGCGCGCGGCCCGGTCGCCATCACGAAAATGCCTTTGCGCTTCTCGCCCAGCACGCCGGTCAGCTCGCGCAGCTCCTCGTCTGCCGCAATGGTCGAAGGCATCGGCCGCCCGCCCCAGCCGCTGTGATTGGGCGAAAACGACGAAGCGAAGCCGATCGCGCCAGCATCGAGCGCCTGCGCGACGAGGTTGCGCATCTCGCGCAACTCGGCGTTCGTGGGTTCACGGCGCTTCGACGCGTCATCGCCCATCACCGCCGAGCGGATCGTGGAATGCTGGGCGAGGACCGCGACATTTGCCAGTGGACGGCGCCGCTCGAGCATGTCCAGGTACTGCGGAAACGTCTCGAATTCCCAGCGCGTGCCCGCGAGCAGCGCATCGACGTCCATGCCCTCCACCACCGAAAGGTTGCGCAGCACGGTTTCCCGCAGCCGCTCGGGGCAGGGCGCGATGCCGAAGCCGCAGTTGCCCATCACGGCGGTGGTGACTCCGAGCGCGACCGAAGGCGAGAGCGTCGCATCCCAGGTGACCTGCGCGTCGTAATGCGTATGCACGTCGACGATGCCCGGCATGAGGGCGAGGCCGCCCGCATCGAGGGTACGCCGCGCGCTCTCGTGCGGCGGCGCGAACGTGCCATTCTTCACACCGACGTCGCCAACGTGCGGCCTCGCGCCCGTGCCGTCATACACCAGGGCGCCGCGGATCAGGAGATCGAGCACGGGCCGATGCTAAACTGATTGCGGGAGGCCAAGAATGCTCGTGCGCGGTGCCCTGCTCGCCGTGCTTTGCGTCGCCGGCGCCGCGCAAGCGGCCGAGCCGGGCCTCGCGCGTATCGCCGACGCCTATCTCGTGAAGCGCGACGGCCGCGTGCTGTGGGCCGCGCAGGAGAACGAGCGCCGCGCGCCCGCGAGCCTCACCAAGATGATGACGGCGCTCCTCGTCCTCGAGCGCGGCCGGCTCGACGAGCCGGTCGTCGTGAGCCGCGCCGCATCGCGCGAGATCGGCAGCCGCATCGGCCTGCGCGCGGGCGAGCAGTTACGCGCGCGCGACCTGCTCGCCGCCGCCATCCTGCATTCGGCCAACGACGCCTGCCGGGCGCTCGCGGACTCGGGCGGCCCGACCTTCGTCGCGCGCATGAACCAGCGCGCGGCCGCCCTCGGCCTGCGCAACACCAATTTCGTCGATCCGTGCGGGCACGACCGCCCGGGGCAGTACTCGAGCGCTGCGGATCTCGCGCGCCTCGCCGAGCAGGTCATGCAGCACCCGGAATACGAGCGCCTCGCGCGCATGCCCGACACCACCATCCGCACCCTCGACGGCCGCCGCCGCTTCCATCTGCGCAACACGAACGCGCTCATCGGCCATTATGCGGGCGCGATTGGCGTCAAGACCGGCACCACCGGCAGGGCGGGCTATTGCCTGGTGGCCGCGGCCGAGAAGAACGGCACGCGAGTGCTCATCGTGCTGCTCAATTCGCCGCAGCGCTGGAGCGTCACGCCGCGCCTGCTCGACACCGCGTTCAACGCGGCGATGTGACCGCGGTTGCACCTGAAAGAATATGGCGTTATTCTTTCATTTGCATGCCGCGCGCCGCCTCCGCCGCCGCCCCCGCCGCCGACGCGGTCCTCACCAAGGCCGTGCTGCGCGCCGCCCAGATGCTCGGCCTGTCGAGCGCGTCGCTCGCGCGCATTCTCGGCGTGAGCGAAGCGAGCATTTCGCGTCTTGCGACGGGAACGCGGGCGATCGACCCGAAGGGCAAGGAGGGCGAGCTCGCCCTGCTTCTCGTGCGCGTGTACCGCTCGCTCGACGCGCTGGTCGGCACGGATGCGGCACAGCGCAAGGCATGGCTGCACAGCCACAACCGCGCGCTCAACGCGCGCCCGGCTGACCTGCTCGAGCGCGCCGACGGTCTCGTCGCCGTGCTCGCCTACCTCGATGCCATGCGCGCGCCGGCTTGAGCCGCGCGTGGAAGAGCGCCTGGTTCGCTAGCGGCATCCGCCAGAAATCGGCAACGTTATGGCGCGGCGTGGAGGCGCAGCACGTCGTGTCGACGATGCGGCTTGCCGACAACGCCGCGGAGCAGCGCCTGCTCGAGGAGCTGCTCGAGGCGAGCAAGCCCGCGATTCCGCCCGACGCGGCTGCGCGCCATTACCTCGTCTTTACCCCGTTCCGCTATCGATCGCCGGTCGCCTCGCGTTTTCGTCGGGCGCACGAACCGGGCGTCTGGTACGGCGCGGAAGAGCTGGAGACGGCATGCGCCGAAGTGGCGTACTGGAAATGGCGCTTCCTCATGGACAGCGACGCGCTTCGCGAAGGCGCGCTACACACCGAGCACACCTTTTTCCGCGCCAAGGTGCGCGGACGCTGCGCCGATCTGAGCGCCGCCCCATGGAAAGCGGCGACGCTCGGGTGGACGCACAAGCACGACTATGGGGCCTGCCAGGCGCTCGCGACCGAGGCTCGCGAGCGACGCGTAGATTGGATCCGCTACGCCGCCGTGCGTATAGCGAAAGGCGTGTGCGGCGCCGTCTTGACGCCGGGAGCGCTGTCGCCCACCGAGCCTTTCGAGCAGCAGACCTGGGCGTGCAAAACCACGAATGCCGGGGCATGGCTGCAGCGCGCGGGCGGCGGGCGCTACGATTTCACTGCGGCGCAGTGGAAGTAACAGTCCTATCATCGAGCATTGAGGAGATCCGACATGAAATGGAAGCTCGACGGTGTGCGCGTCGTCAAATCGACCGAGCTCGACATCAACACGCCGCAGACACCGGGCATGAACCGCGCGGCGGCGATCACCTACGCGCGCACCGGTGCCGAGAAGCTGTGGGCCGGCACGGTGGTGATCCATCCGAAGGCGAAGACCGGCGCACACCATCACGGCCCGGTCGAGAGCGTGATCTACGTCGTGAAGGGAAGGGCGCGCATGCGCTGGGGGGAAAAGCTCGAGTTCGTCGCCGAAGCCGGTCCGGGAGACTTCATCTACGTGCCGCCTTACGTCCCGCACCAGGAAATCAATGCGAGCGACACCGAGCCCCTCTCGTGCGTGCTCTGCCGCAGCGGTCAGGAGCCTGTGGTCGTCAACCTCGACATCCCGGTGGTCGAAAAGCCCGAGGAAGTCCACTGGGTCGATAACATCCACCCGGGGCCAAAGCGCTGACCTTTTGCGGCCGGAAAAGAAACCGAAACCGCTCGCCGTGTGCAGCGTTTGCCAGGCGCTTACCAACCAGCACGAGCTGCTCAATCACCGCTGCACCGAGATCGTGAACAACCGGCGCTGCTACGGTATCTTCAAGAGCGGCCTCGCACACCTCTGGGATGCGTGCGAAGGCTGCGAATGCATGGGCAGCGTCGGCACGCAGGTATGCACGCAGTGCAAGGGCTTCGGCTGGAAGATGTACGGTTAGCCGCAGATCAACCACACGTGAGGAGAATAATGTTCCGCATTGCGCGTCGTTTCTTCCTGGCGCTGCTCGCCTCCGGCGGCATCGCCGGCGCTCTCGCCGCCGATTACCCGTCGCACCCCGTGAAATGGGTCGTGCCCTACCCGCCCGGCGGCACGACGGACGTGCTCGCGCGCCTCACGGCACAGTGGCTCTCCGAGAAGCTCCGCCAGCAGTTCATCATCGAGAACAAGCCGGGCGGCGGCAACAACATCGGCACCGACTACGTCATCAAGTCGCCGCCCGATGGCTACACGCTGCTGCTCGTCAATCCCGCCAACGGCATCAACACGACGCTGTATAGAAATCTGCCCTTCGACTTCGTGCGCGACATCGCGCCGGTGGCGGGTCTCGTGCGCACGCCGAACGTCATGGAGGTGCCCGCCACGTTGCCGGTGAAAAGCGTTGCCGAGTTCATCTCCTACTGCAAGGCGAACCCGGGCAAGCTCAACCTCGCCTCATCCGGCAGCGGCACCTCGGTGCATCTTTCCGGCGAGCTCTTCAAGACGATGACCGGCTGCCAGATGCTGCACGTGCCGTACAAGGGTGCCGGCCCGGCGCTTCCCGCGCTGATTGCGGGCGAGGTGCACGTGATGTTCGACAACCTGCCCTCATCGCTGCCGCACATCAAGAGCGGCCGCCTGCGCGCGCTCGGGGTCACCTCGACGGAGCGCGATCCGGCGCTGCCCGACGTGCCGACCGTCGCCGAGACCGTGCACGGCTATGAGGCCACCGCCTGGTTCGGCATCGGCATGCCGAAGGGCAGCCCGCGGGAGGCGATCGACAAAGTCAATGCGGCGGTGAACGCGGCGCTTTCCGACCCCGGGATGCTCAAGCGCTACGCCGACCTCGGCGGCAAGCCGATGAAAGGCACGCCGGAAGACTTCGGCAAGGTCATCAAGGCCGAGACCGAGAAATGGGCGAAGGTCGTGATCCAGTCCGGCGCTAAGGCCGAGTGATGGCGACGCGCGGACCGACCAAGGCGTACCACAACCAGGGCTTCCTCAACAGCAAGGATGCGCGCGCGCTGCGCATGCTGGCGGAGTACCTCGAGCCGAAGAGCCGTTTCGACCACCATCGCGTCGACGACACGGTGGTCTTCATGGGCTCGGCGCGCATCCGCTCGCGCGAGGACGCCGAGGAGCTCCTGCGCCAGGCCGAAGCCGGCCACGGCGATGTCGATACGGCGCGCATGGCGCTCAAGATGTCGGCGTATTACGAGGCGGCGCGCGAGCTCGCCGCGCGGCTCACGCGCTGGTCGAAGGAGCTCGACCATGAGGAGCGCCGCTTCGTCGTCTGCACCGGCGGCGGCCCGGGCATCATGGAGGCGGCGAACCGCGGCGCGGCCGAGGCGAAGGGCCTGAACATCGGCCTCACCATCTCGCTCCCCAAGGAGGAGTTCGACAACCCTTACGTTACGCGCCAGCTGCACGTCCACTTTCACTACTTCTTCATG
>Ga0075436_100001914_pt1 | contig 14306 bp, 10 predicted proteins | sample RhiMethybrSRZTD5_FD_75303 | JGI IMG/M metagenome (GOLD analysis project Ga0075436, IMG submission 75303) | Populus rhizosphere microbial communities from Tennessee, USA - Rhizosphere MetaG P. TD hybrid SRZTD5 | ecosystem: Host-associated > Plants > Roots > Rhizosphere > Soil | place: USA...
CATCACCGTCCGCCGCCACCGGCGCTGGGTGCAGGTGGTGGGGCCGCGCCTGGTCCCCGGACCCGAGTCCGAGACGTTCTACAGCGTGGCCGCGGAGATGGCGTGGGGGCGCCACGGCGCGCTTTTTCCCCGCCTGGACGACGCCGCCGAGAGCACCGCCGCGGCCATCGTGGCCCTCTTCCGCGCCCGCCAGTCCCGCCCACCCGATCGCTTCGAGGGAGCTGCTGTCCTGGCGCCGCCGGCGGTGGCCGTCCTTCTCCATGAAGCCGTGGCTCACGCGCTCGAAGCGGACGTGCTCGCCCAGGGCGGCAATCCCGAGGCGGCGGTGGGGGTCGCGATGGGGGCTTCGAGCCTCGACGTCCTCGACGATCCGGCGGCGGCGCCCGAGGGCGTCAGGCGGGCGACGGACGACGAGGGCTCGTCCGTGCTCCGCCGCTGGCTGCTGCGCGGCGGAATCGTCGAGCAGCCGCTGGCGGACGCGCTGTGGGCCCGCACCTCGCCGGTCCTGGTGCCGGGAGCGGGCCGCCGCGGCAGCCGGCACCAGGCGCCGGGACCGCGCTCCAGCCACCTTGAGCTGCTGCCCGGCGAGGCGGATGACGCCGACCTCCTGGCCGGCGAGGATCGCAACGCTCCGGCCCTCTATCTTCCCGAAGCGAGCCGCGGCACTCTCGATCCGCTCTCCGGCGAGATCGCGCTCCATTTTCCCTTCGCCCGCCGCCTGCGCGGCGGCACAATCGCCGAAACGGTGGGCCCGTGCGTGCTCCGCGGCAGGGTCGCGGATCTGCTCCACCGGATCGGCGCCATCGGCCGCACGACGGTCGCGGCGGGCGCCGGGTGGTGCGCCAAAGGCGGCCTGAAGCTGCCGGTGTGGGCCACCGCTCCGATGCTCCGGCTGGAGGGGGTCACCATCACTTCGGACGGAACGCCCGCTTGAGCGCGTCCGCTCCCACGGCCACGGCCCAGATCCAGGACGTCCTGGTCTCCCTGGTCCGGCGCGGCTGGCCGGACGCCGAAGTCCTGCTGAAACGGGGCCGCTCGCGGCGCCTGGAGCTGACCGCGGTCACCGCCGCCTCGACGTTCACCCAGGAGCAGGCCTGGGCGGTGCGCGCCGGCCACCATCGCGGCTCCTTCTTCCACGCCGGCACCGGCGAGCCGCTACCGGATGGGCCATGGCCCGAGCCGGCGGGCCGCGCCCTGCGCCTTCCCGAGCCGGTGCCGGTGCCGGTCTGGAACGAGCCCTCGGACTTCGACGCGCCGCTCCTCGGCGAGCGCGAGGGATTGAAGCTGCTCGAAGCGCTGGGGAAAGAGCTGGCGTCGGAGCTGCCAGGGGCGCGCCTCCTCCACGCCGCCCTCGAAGACGGCTCCAGCGAGGGCGAGCTCGCCAACAGTCGCGGCCTGCGCGCACGCACCCGCAACCGCATCGCCACCCTGTACCTCGAAGCCGCCGGCCCGGGCAGCCCCGATCTGGATCCGACACCGACCGCGAGCCTCTATCTGGCGGCGCGGGAGGCCCGCAAATTCCATCCTCCGGCGCTGGCCCGGCGGCTCGCCGACCGCTTGGCCGTCACCGCCCAGGGCGGTCCGCCGCAACACGACACTGGCGACATGCTCCTCGCTCCGCCGGTGGCAGTGCGCCTCCTCTGCGGGCTCCTGCCACTCCTGATCGGCCCGAAGGCCGCTTCCGCCGTCGCCGGTCTGCGCGATCATCGCGGGAGGATCGGAAGCCCGGCATTGACCTTGATCGACAACGGCCGCCTGGCCGGCGGTGCCTTCGAATCTGCGGTGGATGGCGAAGGGATGCCGACGCGCGAGGTGCTCCTGGTCGACCAGGGTTTCTTTCGCCAACCGCTTCTCACCTGGTGGCAGGCCGAAGCCGCGCAGGGAATCCCCTCCGGCTGCAGCCGGCGCGCCGGCTGGCGAGACCTGCCGACGCCTGGGCCCACCCACCTCTATCTGAAGCCGGACCCGAAAGTCCCCGTCGTCGGTCTCCTCGGCGCCGTCTCCCAAGGCTACTATCTGATCGACGCCACGGGCGGCCCCCAGGTCGACTTCGCGGAGAACCGGTTCGCCCTCCCGGTCTGCGGCTTCGCCGTCCAATCCGGCCGCGCCAGCGCCCCTGTCGCCGGAGCCTGGCTCTGCGGCAAGATCACCACCTTCCTCCAGAGCATCGCCGGCGTCGCCCGCGATCTCGCCTTTCACCCCTTGAACGGGATGATCGGCTCGCCGACGCTGCTGGTGACGGGGTTGGAGCTGCGGAAGGGTGGGTAAAGCGCTTCCAGGACACCTCACCCCCGGCCCCTCTCCCATCTCCCGACCACCCCCCGCCGGGAGAGGGGAGAACTTCAGGATGAAGCAAGAAAGACAAGAGAAAACGGAAGATCATTCCTTCAGAGTGAGGGTGTCGATGGCATCGGCGATCTTCAAGATGACGGTCTTGAGATCTCGGAGAACAGCCTCGTTGGGGAAGCGAACGATGTCCCCTTCCGTCTTGCCTATCTTGCCTCATTCCAAAGTTCTCCCCTCTCCCGGCTGGGGGCGGTCGGGAGATGGGAGAGGGGCCGGGGGTGAGGTGCTCGGAGGAGCCCGTCGGCGCCCACAGGATAGTGCCAAGGTAACCGGCTCGCCGGCAATCTGGCGGCGCTCTCGCCAAAAAGGAAGGAGAAATGGCGACGGTCTCGCCATTTTTCCGCAAGCCTCCCGCACGGTTTGACCCTCCAGCCCTCCAGACGGTAACCTCCCCTGTCCACCGCTGCTGTCCAGGCGGAACGCCCTCCGGGAGGACATCCTGTGCAACTCGGCATCCTCGGCCTGCCCAAATCGGGAAAGACGACTCTTTTCAACACTCTGACGGCGTCGCACCAGACGACGGACAAGTTCGCGTCCTCCGGGCAGACGAACATGGGGACGGCGACCGTGCGCGACAGCCGTCTCGAAGAGCTGCGCGACCTCTTCCATCCCAAGAAGTACGCCCCCGCGACGGTGCAGTACGTGGACATCCCGGGGATCAAGCGCGGGGAGAGCGCCGAGAGCATCGACCTCGGCAAGCTGAAGATGGTGGATGCGCTGGTGCATGTCGTGCGCGCGTTCGACGATCCCGAGATCCTGCACTCCGAGGGGAGCGTCGATCCGTCGCGGGACGTCGCGATGCTCGACCTCGAGCTGATCCTCGCCGACCACGACCTGGTGGAGCGCCGGATCGAGCGCCTGGACAAGGCGGTGAAACGCGGGCTGACCCCCGAGGAGCAGAAGGAAAAGGCCCTGTTGTCGGGGATCATCCTGCCCGGCCTCGAGGCCGAGAAGCCGCTTCGCGAGCTGGAGCTCGACGCCGACGACAAGCGGCGCCTGCGCGGCTTCCAGCTCCTCTCCGCCAAGCCGATGCTGGTGGTGATCAACAGCGGGGAGGACCGCGTGGCGGACGATCCCGCCGCCTTCGGGATCGCGGCGCGGCCCGGCACGCGCGCCGTCGTGGTGAGCGCGCCCATCGAGCAGGAGATCGGCCAACTCGCGCCCGCCGAGCAGAAGGAGTTCCTGGCCGATCTCGGCCTCGCCGCGCCGAGCCTCGACCGCGTGACGCGCGCGAGCTACGACCTGCTCGGCCTGATCTCCTTCTTCACCGTCGGCGAGGACGAGGTGCGCGCGTGGACGATCCGCCGCGGCACCCCGGCGCGCGGCGCCGCCGGCGCCGTCCACTCGGACATCGAGCGGGGCTTCATCCGCGCCGAGGTGGTGCGCTGGGACGACCTGCTCCGCCTGAAGACCATGGCCGCCTGCCAGAAAGCCGCGCTCCTCCGCCTGGAAGGAAAGGAGTACGTGATGCAGGACGGCGACGTGGCCCACTTCCGCTTCAACGTGTAGCCGTCACCCCCGCGCGACCCGCTTCTCGGGCACGACCTGGAGGTTCAGCCGGCCGGAGCTCTGATAGCCCGGGCGGTAGTAGACGCCGCCCGGCGGCGGCGTGACCACCTGGCCGGGGGCGGGCACGGGCGGCGGCTGGGCTCCGGCTCCCTCCGGATCCTGGACCATCGGCTGCGGACGCTCCCACTCCCGCGTGCCGCGCGGCACGCTGGACGGCACGCGCGATCCCGACTGCGGCCGGCCGGTGCGGATCGAGCCCTGCGGCGCCGCCTGTCCGGTCACCCGGGTATCGAGATCGCCCGACCGGATCACCGTCGCCCCCGGTTGCCCGGCCGGCGGCTTGGGCGCCGCGGGCTGGGCGGCCTGCGCCGGCGCAGCCTCCTTGCCGGCGTCGGCGGGCGCGGTCTGCGGCGGGGCCACCAGCAGGTCGGCGATGCGGCGGGGGTCTTCGTAGACCGCCGGCGCCTGGGCCGCCCCGTAGTCCTCTCGATAGGCCTTCATCATCGCCGGGGTCACCAGCTTGCTGTCGACGATGTGCGGGTTGACCTCCGGAAAGGCGAGCTGCGGATCGAGGGCGAAGGCGCGGGCGTACTCGTTGACCGCCTTCGTCGTCTGTCCCCACGCCTCGTAAAGGGCGCCGAGCTCATAGTGGGCCCAGGCGTGGCCGGGTTGCAGCTCGAGGACCTGACGATAGAAGTCGAGAGCCTGCCGCGGCTCGTTGCGCTGCTGGTGCAGCAAGCCGAGGTTGAAGAGCGCCGAGGCCCGCTTGGGGTCGAGCTCCACCGCCTTGCGGTAGGCCTTCTCCGCCTCGGCCGGCTGACGGGCGAGGAGCAGCAGGTTGCCGAGGTCGTTGAACACCGCCGCGTCCTGCGGGCGTTGGGCCGCCAGGCGCTTCTGCTCCTCGAGAGCGCGGCTGAGGTTGGGTGGCGCTGCTGCGAGAGCCGCGACCACGAGGGCCGCGACCGACGCGAGAGCGATGGCAAGAATGGACAGGGTCCGTCTGCGCAAAATCGTCTCCTTCTACTGCTGAGAGCTCTTGGCAAGGACAGGCCGCGCCTTGAGCTTGAGTTTGCCATCCTCGTCGGCGAGGCGGAACTGGACCTCGGCGCAGCCGGTCTTCTCGCGAAGGGCGGCCGCCTGGCGGGCGAGGTAGGTCTGAAAACTGTCGAGGTCGAACTTCGGGGCCTCACCCCTGCCGGCCAACCCCTGGTAGAGCGCCTCGGCCGCCGCCGGATCGGCCCTGGCTCCGAAGACGATGCCCGCCACAGGATCGTACCGCGGCTTCTCGACCGGCACCACCGCGCGGAAGACCGGGTGCCGTCCCTCCTCGCGCTCGCGGACGCGGCGGTTGAACAGCTCGCTGTAGACGTTGAAGCGCCCTTCGAGGTCGGCCAGCCGGAAGTTGTCCGCGGCCGAGGCGAGGGTGAGGTCGCGCAGGTTGCGGATCTGCGCCTGGATGCGCGTCCGCAGGCTCTCCGGCGGAATCGGCAGGCCGCCGTTGAAGAAGCGCTCGAAGTCGATCTGGAGCTGGCGGATGTCCCGCCCGAGCTGATCGAGGGTATCGGTCAGCGCGGGACCGGCAACCCGGCGCGCAGCCGCGCCGCCGCTCGTGCTCTTGAGCGGTCCACCGGGCGCAGGGGCCCCCTTCGGCTGCGGGAGAGGGCCGATGCCGGGTCTCGGGCTTCGCTTAGGGTCCACGGATCTCCTACAATCACTCTCCAGACTCGCCCCATTATACGGACGGGATCGCCCAATGGTCCAAAGACCGGTCCACGAGAGATGGCATCCGGCCGCATCCTGATCGTCGAAGACCGCGACTCGCTGCGCCGCATGCTGCAACGCGCGCTGGCCCAGGAGGGCTACACCGTCGAGCCCGCGGCCGACGCGCTCTCCGGCGTCCGCCTGGTCGAGGGCCAGGATTTCGACCTCGTGCTGACCGATCTGAAGCTCCCCGACGGCTCCGGCCTCGCAGTGCTGGCGGCGAGCCGGGCGGCGCAGCCGCGGGTGCCGGTGGTGGTGCTCACCGGCTACGGCACCGTCGCCACCGCGGTCGAAGCGATGAAGCTCGGCGCCTTCGACTTCCTGGAGAAGCCGGTCGCCATCGACGACCTCTACCGGCTGATCGAACGCGCCGTCGGAGAGCATCGGGAGCCCGCCGAGACCGCGGTCTTCCATGCCCCGGGCGCGCCGCCCATCGTCGGCCGCCATACACGGCTGCGCACCGCCGTGCGCCTCCTCGAACGCGTCGCCGTCACCGAGAGCACCGTCCTGCTGACCGGCGAGAGCGGCACCGGCAAGGAGCTGTTCGCCCGCTCCCTGCATGCCCTGTCGCCGCGCCGCGGCGGCCCCTTCGTGGCGCTCAACTGCGCGGCCATCCCCGAGACGCTCCTCGAGAACGAGCTGTTCGGACACGAGAAGGGGGCCTTCACCGGCGCCGACCGCCGCCAGCCGGGGCGCTTCGAGAGCGCCGAGGGAGGCACGCTGTTCCTCGACGAAATCGGCGAGCTCCCCCTGGGAGTGCAGGGCAAAGTGCTGCGCGCCCTCGAGGAGCGCACCTACGAGAGGGTCGGCGGCGGCCGCACGCACAAGGCCGACGTGCGGCTCATCGCGGCCACCAACCGCGACCTCGAGGCCATGGTCCGCGACGGCGAGATCCGCTCCGACCTCTTCTTCCGCTTGAACGTCTTCCCCATCGAGCTCCCCGCGCTGCGCGACCGGGCGAGCGACATCCCGCTCCTCGCCCGCCATCTGCTGGGGGAGATCGCCCGCCGGCACCGCACCGAGCCGCCGCGCCTGGAGGAGGACGCCGCCGACATCCTCAGCGCCGAGCCCTGGCCCGGCAACGTGCGGGAGCTGGCGAACGTGCTGGAGAGAGCCGTGATCCTGGCCGAAGGACCGGTCTTGCGCGCCGCCGACCTCAGGGGGTTGCTCCGCCCGCTGGCGCCGGCTGGCGAGCGGGAACGCCTCCGCCAAGCCCTCGTGGAAGCCGATGGCGACAAGAAGAAAGCCGCGGACCTGCTGGGGATGAGCTACCGGGCCTTGCTGCGCAAGGTCAAGGAGCACGACCTGGAAGGGGTGCCCCGCTACCGGGAATAGCAGCCGGAGCGGGGCAGGTCCGTCACGGCTACTCTCCGCTCGGTGGAGGAGGAGCCTTCTTCTTCGGCGCGGTTTCGTCCGGGACCGGTGTCATGGTGATGGTGCGGTTGGTGACCTCGAATTGGGCCTGGGCGAAGGTGAAGACTCCGGAGAAGGCCACCCGGAAGCTGGTCTTGCCGCCCGCCGTGAGGGAGGTGGCGGCGAGGACGCCCTGGCCCGTGCCCACCGTCTCCTTCGCTTCGTTGAGGAGCGTCACCTTGAGCACGATGTCGGCCGCCATCTCCTGGCCGGTGTTCTGGAGCGTGCCGAAGATGTCGATCCCGTCTCCCTCGGCTCGGTCGGCCTTCCTCCAGGAGTCCACCACGACCGTCCCTTTGTCCGCCTTCGCTTTGGCGTCGGAGTCCTTGGCCTTGGCCGCGTCGTCCGGCTTGGCCGCGCCCTCGTCCGGGCTCGGCGGCTTGCGGCTGAAGTCGGCGTCGGTCAGGCTGCGCACCGACTTCTTGCGCTCGGGAGGTTTCACCGCTTCAGGAGCCTCCTTGGCACGCTTCGCCTCCGCCGTGGCGGCGGCGCTGGCCGCGAGGTCGACGTCCGCCAGGCGGAGCGACGCCAACGCGCCGCTCTTCCCGGTGAACACGACCAGCTTGCCCTTGACCTGCCAGGGACCCTGCGTCTCGATCCGGCCGCCGGCGCGGGTCACCAACCAGTCCGCTCCGCCAGCCGACGAGACGAGGAGGAGTGCTGCAGCGAGGATCAGAGATCTGCGCATCAGTGCACCTGTTGCCAGTTGCGGACGATGATGGGATTGGGGACCGCGGCCACGCCGATGAAGCGGGTGTCCGAGCCCATCGCGTTGATGACGTAGAAGAAGTTGCCGAACCGGGCGTTTTTCGGGAAGGTCGCCTTGAGGTTGTTCATGATGCTGATCTGCTCCGGCGTCAGCGTGGCGACACTGCGCTGATTGGGGTTGTTGGGATTCTTGGTGCTCCCCGAGTCGACCGTCGGAGGCGCCACGAAGATGTCGATCTTCTCGAAGCGCACGAGGTTCTTGCTCACCGGATCCTGCAGCACCGGGTTCGCGTTCTTGAGGTAGAGAGTATACACGTAGCTCGACCCGGTGCGGCCGCAGAGGCCGTTGGCGTCGGGAGTGGTCGCGTTGGGTCTGTAGCTCGAGAAGACGACCAGCCCGCTCAGGCCGAAAGCCTTGGTGATGACGCGCTCGTCCGTGCGCAGCCGGATGTACCACCCGCGGTTCAGGCCGGGCGGCGCGGTCGGACCGCTGACCAGGTCGTTGGTCGTGGTCGAGCCGGACGGGGTGATCTGGGTGTACTGGCTCTCGGTCTGGGCGGAGGCGAAGCCCTGGTCGACGATCAGGTAGAAGCGCCCCTCCGTGCCGTCCATGAACCACAGGTTCTCGCGATCGCCGGTGCCGAAGGCGAGCGCGTAGCCGTTGAGCGCCGAGATGAACAGGGCGTTGACCCCATAGTAGATCGGCTTGCCGCCGGTATCGAAGATGGCGACCGGATTCCAGGTGGAGTCGGTGATGCGCTGGACCGTCTGGCTGGTGGCAAAGTTCGGCAGCGCCTGGTTGGCCGCGATGGTGACGTTCTGGAGCTGCACGGGGTTGCTCATGTCGATCTTGTAGACGAACCCGGCGGTGGTGGCGACGTAGATCGTGTCGAGCACGCCGTCGTTGTTGACGTCGACCACTGCCGGGTCGGCGGGGACAGCGCCGGTGACCGCCCGCTTGTAGATCACCAAACCGGTCTCGACGTCGACGATGTAGATGTAGGTCCCGCTGCCGTTCGCCGGGGTGGACTTGTTGTCCGCGTCGAGGCCGCCGCCGAAAATCGCCACCCACTTGTCGATCACCTGGTTGGAGGCGTTCTTGACGTGGATGCGGCCGATCGTCGGGATCGACCAGGTCTGGCCGAGATCCGGACGGCCGTTGCGGTCTTCGTCGAGCTGTGAGCCGTTCAACGAATCCGTGAACTCCCAGAGCAGCGCGGGGAACGGGACAGGGCCGCAGCCGTTCGGCACCGTGACGGCGGTGTTCCCCAAGGTCAGGCAGTTGGGCGTCTGCGCCGTGCTCGGCACATGGGTGGTGGGATCGACGGTATCGGGCTGCGTGATGTCGAGCGCATAGTAGCCGCTGGTGAAATTCGAAATCCACCCGCCGCCCATCTTCTTGCCGCCCTCGCGGAAGCCGCCGAAGGCGACCGTGCGCCACTGGCGGTCGGTCGCGACAGGCGTCCCGTTGTGGGAGGGATCGATGAACACATCCTGGACCCGCGGGGTGCTGTCCGGTCCAAAGATGTGGACGCCCTGCTCCGCCAGGTCGCGGATGATCGGCAGCGCGAGCCGCGGCATGAAGGCGAAGAGCTCGTTCCCCGTGCCGTCGTCGTATTTCTGGTTGGACGATTGATAGATGCCGGCGTCGAAGAAGTGAACCTGTCCGTCGTCGGAGGCGACGGCCACGATCTTGCGCCGGAACTGGAGCTTGTCCGCCCAGCACTTGTACCCCGGGTTGTTGGGCAGCCCGGTGCTGACATTGTCGCCGCACGTCGCGCCGTTGCCGTTGACGTCGGCGATATAGCGCCTGAAGTCGTTCGGCTTGTCGATGACCACGGGATCGGCGTGGAACGTGTCGCCCAGGACGTAGGTCACCGGCGTGGGGACGGGGGTGCCGTTGTCGATCGACGAGCTCTTGACGACCACGGTCTGCTTCATGATGTCCGTCACCCGGGAGGCCGAGGCCGTGGCGGTGGCGAGCGGTGTGCCGGCGAAAAAGAATCCGGCGAAGAGGTCCTGCCAATCGGCGTCGGTCGTGTACGCGGTGGACGGCGGCGGATAGAACAGGCGGAGCGCGCGCGGCACCGTGCTGCCTGCCGCGGCCTTGCCGTAGAAGAGGCGGCGCTGCGACGAAAAGGACAGACCGAGCTGCAGGGCGGTCGCATCGATGGTCGAGGCGGAGGCCAGGGCGCTCGGCTGCGGCGCCTGGCCGATCAACTGCGTGGCGGCGTCCCAGAGGTGGCACGCGCTGCGCGGGGTCGTCGGCGAGCCGATCAACGGGCAGGCGGCGTTGCGGTCAGGAAGGTTGGCGGCGGTCAGCGGGAGGGGCTTCAAGTACGCGTCGATGTGCCCGTTCCACACCGAGACGTTGTTGAGCGGCGTGAAGTTGGAGATGTAGATCTTGTCGGCCGCTTCGATCTGCACGGTCGGCACGGCGGCCGACGCGAACGAGCTCGCCGCCTCCTTGATCTGGCCCAGGATCGTGGTCAGCGCGTTGACCAGCTCCTGCTTGTTCTGCGGGTAGATCGGCGCCCCCGTGCCGCCGTTGGAGGCCATGCAGGTGAGCTTGTTGCCGACGTTGGAGTCGAGGCCGAGGCCGATCACATAGGTGAGGACGCCGTCGTTCGCCCGCAGGCTCGACGCGATGGTGCAGGGATCGTTCGTGCCGCAGGTCTCGTCGCCGTCGGTGATGAAGAGCACGAACTTGCGGCGGCAGCCCCAATCGGGGTCGCCGCTCGCGCCGCTCGCGGTGCTCCGCCAACTGGTGACCCTGGGGGTACAGGTTGGGCAGCCGGCGTCGTACCAGGTCTTGAACGCAAACATCGCGTTGCCGATCGGCGTCGAGCCGTTGGGGATCAGCGGCTTGGCAAGATCATTCTTGAGGCGCAGGAAGTTTTCGCCCGCGTTGGGCAGGTTGTTGAAGTAGGTCGCGATGCGGAAGTCGGGCGTCGCGCCGGGGTTGGTGACCAGGTTGGGCGCCAGCCGCTTCAGGATGTCCGTCTTGTGGTCGGTCTTCCAGTCGAAGGGGATCATGTCTCCCATGTAGTAGGCCGCGCCGCGGGCGTCCGAGGTGTCGGTGGGCCACTTGAGGTCGTAGCTGAGGCCCGACGTGTGGGTGTCGGCGCTGGTGTCGTTGTTCGAGTCCCAGCCCACCATTCCCCATTTGTCCTGGTTGGTGGTGCCGCAGGTATTGGTGTCGGCGGAGTCGCTCGCCACTCCCTGGGTGAAGTAGGTGATCGTCGGGTCGGCGGCGGTGATGGTTTCATTGTTGCCGTTGCTGTCCCCGTTGTCCCAGGAGAGGAACTCGTCGTTCAGGCCGTTCGTGGTGCCCAGGGTGAAGGTGACGTTCTGCGTGGTGAGGTTGGTCGCGCAGGAGCTGGTCGGGCATTTGTCGACGCGCTCCGCCACCGTGACCGTGCTGGCGCCGGGGAGGCTGCCGACGGCCGGAGTGTAGGTGACCTTGTACGTGTTGCCCGCCCATTTGACCCAGTAACTCACCGCCGTCAGGAAGTTGGCGCCCCCCTTGGGCCAGCGTTGCATGCGGGCGAGCGCCCAGGGATTGTTCAGGTCAGCCGGCGTTCCAAAGGCGCAGCCGGCCTGATTGTCGCCGCTGCCCGTATTGCAGGCCCATGAGAAGCCGAAGACCTCATCCGCCCCCTGTGCCGGGTAGGTCTTGGCCGGATACGTGACGCCGCTGACCGTACCGCCGGGGAGGGAAACGCCTCCGCTGCCCGCCTTGTAGATCCAGTGCTTGGCCCGCACCCACAGGTCGTCCTCGTTGTAGGTGGCGAAGCCGAACTGGACGTTGGTGACGTCCTGCAGCACCTCGTAGAGCGCCTCCTTGGCCTGATACGTCTTCGACTCGGGATCGTCGGCCTGCAGGCGCGTGAAACAGTCGCGGTAGATGCAGAGGGTATTGCACTGCCCGGCGTCGAACTGCGCCTGGGTACAGGGCGGCGTCCAGTTCATCGAGCCCGAGGTGTCGAGGATGATGAACAAATAAGGATTGCCGGACGTCGTGCGCAGCAAGTCACGGTCGTCGGCGGACGCCCGCCCGGCGAAGGCCAGGAGCGCGAGCCCGAAGAGCAGCAATTTTCTTGCGAAAGACATGGACGCCTCCCTCGAATGACTGCGCGCGGTCCGCTTCACCCGCTGACCCTGACGCTGTCGATGTTGATGAACATCTCGTTCAGGATGCGGACCTCAGAAACGACTTGCGACTGCGAAAGCACCTTCGCTCCCACCGGGGGCATGCCGGTCCCTTCCCAACTGACCCGGCTCGCCGTCGCCGACGTGATGTTGTTGGTGTTGAAGCAAGTCTGGTCGTTGGCATTGCCCGTACAGCCGTCGGCGAGCGCCGAGGAGAGAATCAGGAACCGGCTCAACTGGACCTGGTCGGCGATGCGCTCGTTGCCCAGGTGGGACTCGTTCTGGATGTAGGTGAAGGCCGCGTCGGCGCCCTCGATCAGGCGTCGCGCCGGGGCGATGCTGATGCCCGAGTCGGCGGCGAAAAAAGTCCGGCTGATCGTGCGCTCGTTGGAGCCGAGTTGGACCTCCGTCTGCGTCACCATCACCAGAGACAGACCGACGATGGTGAGCACCACGAGCGCGAGGAGGACGACGATGTAGGCGCTGCCGCGCTCTCCCCGCGGCGGGCTCGGTTGCTGTCTCATCACAGGTTCCTCAAGTCAATGACCGTCTGCAGGATGCGGCGGCGGTACATCCGCTGCTGGGTGCTGCCCACGGCCGTGTTCGCGAGATTGAGCGGGTCGCTCGCCGGGTAGGCGTGGTCCTCGATCGCGCCGAGCACCGGCGCCTCGTATTGCGAATCGCGCCGGTCGGTGCGGGCGAGGAGGCTCACCCTCACCCAATAGGGCTCGGCGCCGGCCCACACCGGGTCGGCGATGTTGTCGTTCGTATTGTTGTAGAGCCAGTCGTCGTTCAGGCCGGTGGCCGCTTCGGAGATGTAGCCGTTCACCCGGTCGGCGGCGATCGTGGTCAGGCCGGCCGGCTCGGTGACCCCCGGCGGCGGGGTCCTCGGCACGTGATTGACCGTGTCGAGAGCCAGAGCGATCTGCAGGTCGAGGATGTTGTCGGCGAGGTCGATCCAGAGGTTCTGCGCGTTGGCGGCCACGCCCGGCGGGCCGTAGGCGATGTCGGTCCCCGGCATGAAGCGCGCCTTGGTCAGCTTGGGCGCCATGTCGCCGGCGGTCACGTTCTGGCGGATGTAGAACCGCCACTCCTCGAGGATCCCCACGCCGCTCACCGCCTTGATGGCGGGAAACGCCCCGCCGGGGAGGAGAGTCGTGTAGGACGTCGCGAGGTCGCCTGCCGCGCCGCGGACCCTGAAGTTGAGCAGCGCCTGGGTCGCCACGTTCACGACCGAGGTGTCGGGGAGGAGCTCGACCACGGCGTGACCGACGTTCGGGTCGTCGGGATTGGCCGCGTTCTCGATGATCAGCGCTTCATGGATCCCGGCGGCCACCGCGTCGGCCAGCGGCTGGAGGGTCTGGCCCGCGATCGCGCTCGGCGGGGTGACCGTCAGCGTCCCGGTGTAGGCCAGCGCGGGATTGACGGTCACGTTGCCGCTCGCGTCCTTGTACTGCAGCGTCGTGGAATCCAGCGAGTTGACCCAGTAGACCGGCGTCGCGAACACCCCGCGCACCGTGAGCACGTCGGTGCCGGCGAGGACCTGCGGCGACGTGGCGTCGCCGATCCTCGCCGTGGTCGACACGTTGTCGAGCACCCAGATCGCGCCGCCGGGCGCGGTGTTGAAGAACGAGAGGCCGCCGCGGCCGGCCATCCGCACCAGCGCATTCATCTCGTTCTGGGCGATACGCAGCGACTGCTGCATGTCCGCGATATTGGTCTGCGCGTGCGAAAGCTTGTTGGAGAAGTCGAAGAGCATCAGGACGGCGATCAACACCTGTACGATGACGATCAGCGAGATCGTGAGCTCGACGAGCGTGAAGCCGGCTTGCCGGCGGCGGGCTCGGGGCAGGGTCGTCGTCATGGTCGTGGGCCTCAGTAGGTCTTGAGAAACTGGAAGCTCGTCTGCCGGATGGCGGCGAACGGGGCCGTGCGGCTGCCGGACGACAGCTTGCCGCTGTCCATCAGCGTTGTGGTCTCCATCACCTGATAGGTCGCCGTGCTGGAACCGATGGGGACCGCCTCGTCGGCGGTGAGCTCGCCGTCGTCGAGAGCGCTGATCGGGAACAGGCGCAGCTGGGTCGTGCGCGTCCACAGGACCGTGTCGGTGCTGGCCGGCGCCGTATAGGTCCAGTCCAGATCGGTCACCGCCGTGCCGCTGGCGAGCCCTTTCCTCACGTACTGGGCGCGCTGCGCAACTCCCAGGTCCACGCTCTCCGGGGGGATTTTCCAATCCTTCTCCAGGCCGGTCAGGCCGTGCGCGGAGGCTTGGGTGTAGTCGTTGCCCAGCGCGTTGTTGATCATCGAGCGCGCGAAGAGCGGGATCATGCCGATGGCGATGATCATCAGCACGGCGGTCGCGATCAGCGCTTCGATCATCGAGAAGCCTGCTGCCCCCGTGCGGGAGCGCATCGCCA
>Ga0075436_100001916_pt1 | contig 14300 bp, 18 predicted proteins | sample RhiMethybrSRZTD5_FD_75303 | JGI IMG/M metagenome (GOLD analysis project Ga0075436, IMG submission 75303) | Populus rhizosphere microbial communities from Tennessee, USA - Rhizosphere MetaG P. TD hybrid SRZTD5 | ecosystem: Host-associated > Plants > Roots > Rhizosphere > Soil | place: USA...
TTTTAGCATAGATCACCTTGAATAAAATTAGTTGATAATTATTTACCATGTTTTTACCATAGTAACTATGCATCTATATACAGCACCGTAAACTATATTCATCTCGGTTAAAGGTCTGATAGTTTGAGCGCGGCAAGTGAAATTGCCGAATATTGTAGATAATGCAGCTTATTCTGGAACGAAGTTAAAATCATACTAGTAAATGATGCTACATGATCTACGTAATTACACAGGGCAACGATTAACATTCACTATTTCCTCAGATTAAATATGCCTGAGTTAATTCTGGAAAGAAAATATGATTATGGCAATCGATTATTTGCACTTTGTGAGTCATGTTATTGGACTGCAACTATTTTTACTAAAATAGAAAGTTACGAGTGTCCTGCTTGTCGTGCAGGAAATGTAGCTTTGATTCCATTAAGTCTGGACGAAAAGTATGAATTCCAATTCAAACCAGAACAGGGACTTGATATTAAATTCTCGATAAACGAAGAGATAAAGAATTAAACAAATTAGTTTAGCTACAAAAGAATTCTACAGTATTTCAATCGATTAAATCAAAGTACGAAGACATATTTTTAACAGACTCTAAAGATACTATTGGAGAGTATCTTGATAAAAGAAGTCGTCAAAATTCCACTGAGTGAAACAGTCCCTCAAATTTTTGTGGAAGGCGATCTAATCATACCAGATAATTCAATAGGATTTGTTATTTTTGCTCATGGTAGTGGGAGCAGCAAGGAAAGCACTAGAAACAAACTAGTGTCACAAAAATTCAATGAAAATAACATTGGAACTCTATTATTTGACTTGTTAACGAAAGAAGAACAAGAATCTGATAGAAGACTAGAGAATATTGTCTCACAGGTGCCTGGTGGTACATTTAATAAATTCAACATATTGTTACTAACAAATAGACTCTCCATTGCGACTAGATGGGTTTTGGAATTCCTCAAAGATACTAATTTAAAACTAGCTTTTTTTGCTTCAAGTACAGGCGCAGCAGCTGCGCTGACATGTGAAACCATATTTCCTGTTATCTCTATCGTTATTCGTGGTGGACGATCCGATTTGATAACTAAAGATCAACTGTCACAAATAGCATCTCCTTGTTTGTTTATAGTTGGGGGTAAAGAAAAAACTCTTATCAAGCTCAACAAAAAGACCATTAAGCAATTGACAAATTCTGTAGAAAAGGAACTCATTATAGTTCCAAATGCTTCTCACCTGTTTGAAGAAGAAGGGGCCATGGAAACAGTTGCAAATCTATCAACACAATGGTTGAAAAAACATTTTCATCCGTTGGTTCATACGTCCTCCTAGTTACATTATCGTTGATGAAAAGGAGGAAGAACCTTATTTTGACCTCGTTATATAAGATTTAATATTTAGAATACGTAACCAATTCTCACTATCATTGATATTCGATCGGATAACTGGTAAATTTCAATTAAAGATAAAGGATAGGGAATCTGCAGGAAATATTCTGGGAAATGCATTAAATGGAATAGTAAAAAAGGAGGACATAGGTAGCACACTAGTTCTGGGGATTCCTCGTGGAGGACTAGTTATCGCAGAAATTATTGCAAGAAAATTAAAGTGTGAATTTGATCTACTTATGGTTAAGAGGCTTCGAGCTCCCCATAATGAGGAGTTGGCTATAGGAGCTGTGGCAGAAGACGGTACTACTTACTTTAATGAGTTGATTATCAATAAACTGCAAATATCTCCAGATTATATCGAGAAAGAAAAATCATATCAGCTTGAAGAAATAAAACGTATGATCAAATTATTTAATATAGGTAATAAATCATCTTTAAAAAATGCAAATGATTTGAGAAATGATTTGAAGAACAAAAGCATAATTGTTGTAGACGATGGATCTGCTACAGGATCGACACTTATCGCTGCTGTTAGATATATAAGAAAAAATATGATGCCAAAAAGACTTATCATAGCCTTACCAATATCACCAAAAGGAACAATTAATAAGCTGAAAAGTGAAGATATTAATCATATAGAAGTTATTACTAGTCCTCAAAACAGAAACTTTGTCTCAATAGAGCAATACTATCGAAATTTTGATCAAATTAAAGATAGGCAAGTATTTGATATAATAGATAGAAAATTATAATGACAACATAATTGGAAAAATGATAGATATGGTCTATTACGCTAACCGAAAGGCTAAGCGAAACCTCTAATTTTCAGAAGGCGGTGCATGACAAATGAGGTAGCGTATAGTATTTATGGTAAAAGTAGTCTAGAACAGAAAGCCGTCCAAAATGCATGGAACGCGGTAGGTATTAAAATTAAATAGGGTTATTGATATCTATTTCTGCATCTGAACAAACGTGATAATTAAGGTTGAACGGAGTGGAGGGTTTGCAGGAATACCAATCTCTAATCAAATTGATTCAAAAGATTTACCATCTACATTGGTACTAAAATTAAATAAAATCATGGAAAATACAGAAGCAGATTTGCTATCATCGGTGGGAACACCAAAGGGAGCATCTGATCACTTCACTTATAAAATCTCGGTCAAGGATGGCGCAAGTGAAAGAGTCATAGAATGCAACCAGTATAACTTGCAACATGATCTGAAATCAATTATCACGTATGTTGAAGGCTCTTCAAAAAAGAAATCATAGTAGGGCAAATTTGTGGCTATTAATTTTTGAAATTCAACAGATTATCCTATAAGACAACTATTCTATATTATTTCTAGATTATAAGTTTACATCCACACGAAATTATTAGAAGGCAACAATTGAAAAGTACCTACAATTTTTAAAAATTTTCTGAAAAAATATTAACCTATGGAGAAAACCTTAATAGTATCAATTAAAAAGTGTTTATATGCGCAAGCTGTTCGCAACTATAATCGCATTGGTGGAAGGCAAAGCAACTATCGAATCGGTTGGAAAAACCGTTGTTTCAAGAACTCCTGGAGACGTAACTGTAGGTGGACATCAATGATAGTTGGGTCGAATTTATTATAATAGACAAGATTTTGTCTATGTGATGATTGATTAAGGAACGTCATTTTATTGTCCTATTTCACTTAGATATCCCATTCATTACCAAATACACTGAATTTGCAAAATAACAATTATGCGTAAATTAATTGTAGCGACTATGAATCTGCCTAATGATGTAGCCTCTCCTGAACGCTGGCGGAATTCACGAAAAAAAGTACGTGTTGACGTAGGGCAGATTCAAAACAAACACTTTAGCTTGATTACAAACAATATCCTCGGCTTAGTCTAATCCAGATGTTAGACGGTATTATATCATAGTGTTTTAGAATCCAACCAGGTTCTTAAAATAAGATTTTGCTCTTCCCCCCATAACTAATTCACTATTTGTATATAATCTTGCAACTTCAAATGTTTCTAATCCAGGGACTAATGCTCTTACCACCGGTATACCTAAATTGGAGTGCGTCAGATCTACAATAATCGCCCTTCTCAATCCGGCCTTCTTCAAGCGACTTAAAATATATTTGATATCATCCACAAGATCATCATTTGTATGAGTGGGAATTTCAGAAAACATGACCTCTTTATCCTGTTCTTTATTCGCTGAAGTAGCAGGCATAAATTGCCACTTTCTTTTGTATATCTCGTCATTTTGCCTATACTGGATTTTTTTTAGATCATCTCGTGCCCCTTGAATATTTAAAGCTCGGGTTTGTGATAATTCGGTTATAGCACGTACAATAGCAATCCTCGAATCAAGGTGCGTTCCATAGCCAATTGCAAAATAGCCATAATCACTTGTGATCCACTCAATACTACTAGCAACAAAAGTAGGAATACCAATATCTTTTTGCGTTATATTTTTGATCAGTAAATTGATTCCAGCCCTGGCAAAACACTCAACTAAAGATTTCACTGTTTTGAATTGTCGTGTAATCTCAGAAATGTTCACGTCAGAAAAGATACTTGGATCATCCACGAAGTCATCCCCATTGATTAGTCTCAATTTGCAAGTGCTGTCCTCTATTTGATTGATTGAATCTGTGATTCTTTCCAAGATACTGTAAGGTAAGGAAGAAGCGCATAAATCTGCAATACTAACGGCATCCCTCTCAATTACCTCACACAGGGCCTGACAAATCGCTTCCTCAATTACATTGCCAGAGGCCAAACCATTTGTATGCGAATAAATAAAGGCATTAGTAGAGGGAGGCTTTGGTGAGTATCTAGAATATACCAGCTCGGCAGGAACCAATACTTCTTCGTTATTCAATAAATCAAATCCTGGTAAATAATCAATAATTGACTTATTTACATCATAGTTCAACTGAGCTGGTTCTACGACTTCGTCTGGATGCAGAACCTTGTTGTATGACTTCGACAACTCTGTATAGGTTCCACAAATCGGATTCTTGTTAGCATTGCTAGATAATGCACTGTACCTTTCAATTGATTCCATCAATGCACTCGCTTTAGCATGTGAATCCGTTGGTCCCTTTCCACTGTATACCCAAAAAAGATCTTCTGTCCCTGGGAGAACTGCGCTGTAATTTGGAATATATAGCTTATCCAAATAGGTAATATCGCAAAGTCTCGTTATGCCGATCATCTTACAGAGAGGCGTCACCTGTTCAAGAGTTTCATTGACAGTTCTTACTCTCGCAGATAGAACACCTTCGCTGCTTGCATTTTTCTTTAGACTATTGAGACGAATGTATGTAGATGAGCTGGCCATATTCTATTATCAGGGCGAGATTCTTATCAGTTTTGTTGTATTGTTAAGCATGAAAAAACTGGGTATAACTTAGATGAGCTTGATTCTTTACTCTTGCATCCAGGTTGACTAAAGGGCACCACGGAAATTAGATATAATGAAACAGAAAGGCAGTAGCTCAATTTGGATCAGATCCAATTTTAAATGCTGTAATTTACCCGTAACAACCAGCAGTGACCTAATATAATGCATTTGCCATTATTACATTTTAGAATTGCAGTTTTTTTATACCAGCAATACTATTAACCTTGGCACATTTTCACAAGACAATATCTGCATTAAATATTTATAATATATCTGATATATTTCTCCAAGCATGCCTATTCACAGTAACCATTAAACTCAACGTCTGCTGAGTGGTTTTTGGGTCCGGTAAAATAAAAATCAAGTTCAATGTACATGGTTCTTGTAACAAACGTATGAGATTACCATAGATACGAACATAAAATCCTGCCTTTTACTACTACATACCAATGGATTTAATAATTTCATCACAAGAACTTTACAAACTAATCAAAAGCCAAGATAATATACTCATAATTGATACTAGATCCTTTTTAGAATATAAGAATGGCCATATACCAGGAGCAGTAAACATTGATCTTTTCCAATTACACTGGTTTGACACGACCAAAAGAGGTATTAAAGATTTTAACAGACAATGCAAATTAATGTTGTCAAATCTTGGTATAAGACATGATAATAAAGTGATTTTTTATGATAATGTTTCAGGAATAACTGCATCAAGAGGAGTTTGGACGCTTCTTTATTTTTCTCAGAAAAATGTATCCATGCTGGATGGAGGATTTGAAAAATGGAGAAGACAGAAATTACCTATCGAAACAAAGAGTAATGAATTAAGAAATTTTCGATTCAGAGGTGAGCCTGATTCAAATGTTATTGCAGATGCTGCAGAAGTTAACAAATCAATAAATAAGAAAAATGTCATAATCGTCGACGTTCGCTCGATAGAAGAATACATTGGCTCCGATATAAGAGCTGCTAGGAGAGGTCATATTCCATCTGCAGTAAATATTGATTGGAGTAGAAATATCACAAATGGTGTTTTTAAGAGTAAGGACAGATTATCAAAAATCTATTCCAAGATCCCAATGAATTCCCAAGTAATAACGTATTGTCAAGGAGGATATAGGGCTGCTCATACATTTGTTGCATTAAAGATGTTGGGTTACCAAAAGGTAAAGATGTATCTAGGATCGTGGGGCGAATGGGGAAATAGGCTCGAATTTCCAGTAGAATGCTGATAAGCCAGTTGAATTTCTGTTTAACTAGTGATTCAGTGTAGTTCAATTATTTGCGTTTTAAAAGTCGAAGGGTAAATAAGATATTGTGAAACTTCATGTAATACAAGCGGAGTATGGGGACTGCTTTCTTTTAAGCTCCGGAACGGGTAAAAAATCAACGACTATCCTCATAGATGGGGGACCCTACCAAACTTTCGAAAAACATCTTAAACCAACCCTCCAAAAGTTACCAAAAAACACAAAATTAGATTTAGTAGTTCTCAGTCATATAGATAATGATCATATTATTAGTTTGGTAGATCTCTTCGGACTAATTAAGGATCAACGGGAAAAAGGCATTGAAGAATTAGTAAAGATATCCTAATACAGGAATGTAACCCCGGATTTTTTCAATACAGTCACAGCTGATTATTACATTATTTCTGCAAATGGACGAGAGGATAATCCATCAATTGATACTCTAAAATGGATTATTGAAAGTGTTAATAAAACAAAAAAACCCAAAACATTTGTTTTTACTAATAGTACTCCTAGCATTGTAAAAGTATTGAATATGAACAAACAAAATATAATTACAAGTGCATTTTTTTAAAAGCCAAGAAGATTTTTTGACGCTCAATTAATGATTTTTCTGAGCAAGGTTCGGTTCTTTATACACATTCTATCAATCAAATTATGATCATTATTATCAAATCATTTAAAATATTTCTGAAAAAACAAGTAATGCATAAATCATGATAATCATAAGAAAGTGCAATGTTATATAAGAATAGGTGTAATAGTCTACTTCGCTCAACAAACCAATTACAAACTAACGCTAATCAGGCTTGCTTTATTGTCCCAGAGTACATGAACAAGAATATCGTTGAAAAAGGCAGTGACAAACAGAAAAAACTCGCATGGAAGAACCTGGTCTTAACAGAACAATTGAGAGGCAGGAGAATGGTTGCAGGTTTAATGTCGTCAATGTTCTCTACCTCCAATAAACTCAATCGCACAATTTTTGATGCCGAACAAACTGAAAATTTACCTGGTACATTGGTTAGAAACGAAGGAGCTAAACCCACAGGAGGCACGGATGTAAAGGAGTCATATGATTATTCAGGTGCAACATACAATTTTTATAAAAAAATCTTTGATCGTAATTCAATCGATACTAGAGGCATGAGGCTAGACTCAACTGTTCATTATGGCGAGGGTTATAACAATGCATTTTGGAATGGAACACAAATGATTTACGGAGATGGCGATGGAGAAATTTTCCAAAGATTCACTAAATGTATTGATGTAGTGGGTCATGAATTAACTCATGGTGTTACCCAGTATGAAGCGGCCTTGGAATACGAAGGTCAATCCGGAGCTTTAAATGAAAGTTTTTCTGACGTGTTTGGCTGCCTAGTAAAGCAACATTACCTGAACCAGACTGTTGACAAAGCTGATTGGCTAATAGGAGCGGGTCTCTTTGAAAGTAGAGTTAAAGGAACAGCATTGCGGTCCATGAAGGATCCGGGTAGTGCATACGACGATCCTGCACTTGGTAAAGACCCCCAACCAGGGCACATGAAAGATTATGTAAAGACGTCTAGTGACAATGGAGGTGTACATATTAATTCTGGAATACCAAATAGGGCATTTTACCTAGCTGCAGTAGAACTTGGTGGATATTCTTGGGAAAAAGCAGGAAAGATATGGTATATTACTTTGAGAGACAGATTGAGGGAGAATTCTAATTTTCAAATGGCCGCAAATTTGACGTTTGAAGTAGCTGGCAGCATATACGGCAAGGGCGGCAAAGAGCAGAATGCTATTCAAAAGGCATGGAACCTAGTAGGCATTAAAATCAAAAGAAAGTGACTATCATAATACTATTCAGTACAAAGCATGAGTATTTCAAAAGTTAAGCAAGAATTTATCCGTACATTTACTGGAATACTCTCTTTCATGAAAGTGAATCCAATAATCTATACTAAAATCTGATGTATGTGGCAAAGAGAATTATCGTGGGTTTAAAATTAGAAATGCCATTAATAAAGTACTACCAATAGTGTTTGATTACTGCTAGTATAGACTCCAAGCCATTCAGAAAGATTGAGGTTAAATTTTCTTACTCAGAACTTTACGTAACTCTGTTATTTCGGCGTTATTAAAAAAAATTTGCACACCAGGAAAGGGTTCACCTTGAATTTTGGGAGGTACAAAGAAAACCCCAGCTGCAAAAACTGACATGAATCGATCTAAACTGGGGAGGGGTGCAGTACCAGGTACATTCTGAGCGAAGGTGTGTTGATACGTTAAAGCTCGGTACAATCTTTCTGGTGTATTTTGGAAACTAACAAAATTTAATCCTGCAAGCAGTCCTATTTCATCTCTTGATGGTACTAGAAATTCAAATCCTTGTCTGTATATGCGAAGCGACCGTTTATCCCAAAGTGGAATTCTATCAATCGGAGCAGTCCTGCCAATGTGACTGTAATGCAGAATCTTGTCTTGTGATCCTATTCCGTATGGAGGATGTTGACGGAATTGCTCGTTGCCTGGATCAATTATTTCAGATGTTCCGGCCACCGGACACCTTTGGTCCTTTATCGGTTTGCCACTCTTGTCAACTCGGATCAAAGGACAACCGGTAGTTTTCTCTCTACCGACCAATACTTCCTGTTCAGTAATGTCCGTATCTTCCCATTTCTCAATATTTAATCCTATTCGCATAAATCCAAGGTAAGTTCCTCGCACGGTCCACTTATCATCGGAATTCAGATATTTCGGATTTATTGAAATAACAAGAGGACGATCGTAGCTTCTAATATTCGAGACTCCATCATGAAACCCAAACCAATTTCGATGGTCGGCACGCTGGAAACCTGTGTACATGCCAGTAATGTGTAATGGAGCCGTACCTCTATTTTTTTCTAGTTTATGGAGAACTTTCCAAACCTCGACAGCTGCTCTATTAGTATAAAATTCAGTGTCTGCTATAAATTGGAATACTACATGGTCATCAAGTAAATGATTATCTAATATATTATTTGAATATGATATCCCTGATCGTTCAAAAATCTGACCTCCACCACCCGGCTTTGGAGAATTAAAATTCCAAGCGTCATCAAAACTTTTTGGTTTCTTTTTTTGAGAACCTGGTATTTCAAAAAGACGTGGTCCATATGCAACAAGAACTGTAAGGTTTCCGATTCTTCGGTGTTTTTTGTCAATTTCTAAATCCGCCATTATTCCCTTCTTTAAGTGTTCCAAATGTTTCCAGATCATCATAACGGCGTTTCCAATTTCACTAATTTGTGAGGCATTTTTAGATCTAGTGGACAAAACACAGAAGGAATTGCCTATAGGAGGCTTTGAACGATAATAGATGCCTTCCTGTAGGTCAATATTCATTAGATAGTATGAATTAATATTGGTATCTTATAAGGAAGTTGGCATTTAAGTTGAACTATCGCAGTCTTATTTATAAGGAAGTAATAAAATATCTTATAATAACACATGAGGATTGCGAAAATAACCACCTGGTTTTTGATTAGGGAGGAGCGATAAATGGCTTACGAAGTTCTTGATCCGACGAAAGTTCATTTTGGAAAAACCTACAGTACATTGGTTGAAGAATGGTTCAATTGGTTTGTAACATCAGACGCGGATAAGCGTACCTCTGGCCAGGTTGTATTTTTGCGATCTATGGGTGTAGAATCATATTCCAGCTTGGTACCTAATGATTCGGGAGCAGGAAATGATCAAAGCGCGGAAAGTACCTATGCTGAAGATCCGTATTTCGCAAGGCGTTATAAAAATAATCCCAATATTAGAATTGGTCGTGATAAGTTACAGATTTGTATTGATCAGGCTGTATTTTTTCCAATAATCATGGCCTATCAGGAATCAACAAAACCATACCATGATTATGGATTTATGCAAGATTATGCCGGATCAACAATAGATCATGGCTCTAATCCTCCTGAGGTTGCGCAACTTACCATAAACGGTGAACCGATCGTGTTACCTCGCGGTAGAGAAATGCGTGAATTCAGGATTGCTACATCAGTATTCACGGCTGTAGTTCCTGATACGGATTATGGACGATCAGCTAAGGATTTTCTCCAAATGGCACTTCCTTCTGGTAACTATCCGATGATGGCTGAAGGATATTACGTCTTGCTAAAATTTAATGATCCAGGAACCTATGTTGTATATTCTTATGCTAATGCGGGTCGCGAAACACAAGCAGGAACTTATTTTTCAGAATTTTTGTATGAAATACAGGTTAATGGCTGCAGCGAAAAAGTATCAATTGGCGACCCTCGGTTCAAGTCCGTGAGGGGAACTTCGTTGATGAGGCAATTGATAGTAAGCAAGGTAAACTCAGGAGAACTCCTTGCTGGTGAAGCAAAGACTATTCTCACTAGGGCCAAGATAATGAGTGGTGCTGATGCGGACAAGCTACTTAAACAAGGATGAGCTTATCAGATAATGATGAAACGCTATTGATATAGCGGAACCAAATAATCTTTTTAATACATTGTTGGAATTTGGAACTATGGAGAAGTACATTGCAAGTATTAAAAGTTAGATACCTAACATTTAAATTTTGAAACAGCTGTTTCGGCTATTGATTTTAGATTTTCTTAAACTTTTGTTTTAGAGTTTCTATAAATTAAAGGCTTACTCCGACAGGTTTTGTAATTGCCCTTAAATATTTGCTTTTAGCCTATTTTACTATTTTATTAAGATTTGGAACAATCCCGCAATGTTAATGCTTACCATTTCCAAGGTCTTTTCGTTTAATTTCTTGCAAAACCTCATGTACTATTTCCTTTACATTGTCCTCAGAATAATCTTGAGTTGATTCTATATTAGGATACCGTTTTTCTATCAATTTGAAATTTTTTACAAGTTCTTTTTCCATCTGTGCAATTCCAATCGTCCTTAATAGATTCAATTGTGCAATTGCACTTTTGCGGAACTCTCTACGTAACTCACTATCCTGAGATACATTCACGGCAGAAATGAAAATTCCAACAAGTAGCAAAAATGCCCCTAGTGGAATAAACGCTTCTGTAACAAGACCATAAGGAGGTAAGACCCTATACTGCAATGGTCTTATCTCTACAGAACTAAATAGTATAACCATTCCAATGCATGAAATTAGTAAGGATTTTTTGACACTATCATTTGGAACAACAGTAGATGCTATCAAGAAAGATAAGCCGAATAGAAAAGCACCAACTTGTTTTGAGGCACTAAAAAGGATTGTATATATCACACTTACAGCTATTGGGGAATTTAGCACAAACGGGGATAACAAATTCGCGAAATATGTATGAAAAGGAAAAATGAAATAAATCAATGGGATTATAGTAAGAGCATAATACTTAATTTTTCCAAACCGGTATTTGTACTGATTTAGCAAAGCCATAGTAGCAACCCATATGACCAAAAATGACAGGATGAAGATAACATTATAGGCATTAGATAATGATTGATCAGCCGGCGTTGAAAAGAATGTTATTACATATGTAGTAATACGATATGGTCTTATTTCAATACCGTATGAACGCAGTAGAATTTGTTCATAATAAGTAAGAGAGATTATTATGTTTGCTGAAACTAGTGAAAACGTCATAATGTACAAAAGGTTTATGTAATTTTTTCTGGATTTGAACCACCTTGCTAGAATTACCACTAAAGGAATTGCAAATACAAGGGCCGAAATATGACTAATAAAGGTAACAGCCTGTAAGAGTAGAATATGGTATTTATTAAAGGCAATAATCTGAAAAATGGTTACAGAAAGAAAACCGATAGTTAGGATTAGAGTAGCAAATATAATGTAATAAAAATCTCCCAAATTTTTAGGGAGTTTATAGGTAGTCTTGGAAATAATTGACTTAACACAAATTACCAATAATATGCCACTAAAGGCGAAAACTAGGGAAAAAGCAATAAAAATTACAACATTGAAAGTGGTGGAAGTTCTGACTCCACTAAAAGAATAAAATTCAACGATAGCCGAATCAATAATTATGATACTCGCGATAATTAGCATAAAGATGAATGAAATTTTTTTATTTAAATCGAAGTTGAGGTAATCGAATATTTTATTGGTTAGTTCGTGAAATTTATCTAAACTTGTCAATAATATAGTGGAAAATATTCCGCAACTAATATAAGTTTACGAAAATGTTAAGTCAAAGCCTTTCTGTATATTTTAATATGAATAAGCTTCAGGTTGAAGAGAATCCCGAGAACCAAAGTCATGCAGGAATTTGGTTCAGCTTGCTGTTTGTTGGATCGATTTTGTTAGTCTATGTTGGATTTACTGCCGCATATGGCTTTGAAGTATTCTCAAAAAATGAAAAACCCTTTGGCATACCTTACGATGAATGGGTAGGAAAATATTGGAAATGGGCAATTTCAGTAACGCCAGAACAATCGGACCCACAAAATGGTAGCTGTCTGATGAATAAAACTGATTCAATGGTTATGGTACTTCAGCCTGCTGTTGGGGGTAAACATCAATTGGAGTGTGATATTACTTCAAAAGATGCTATTATGATTCCCTCGTGGAACGCATTTATGGAAAACAATAATAAAGACGATAAGCCAGCCAATTATCCCCCTGAACAACTCTCAAAATTGGCAAAGGGAGCTGACTCAGGTGCCGTAACCTCAGAAGTGAAAGTTGATGGTAAAAGTGTAGCCATATTGAACGAGAATACGCCGGAGGGAGGAAGTACTATAGTAAATACCATGCAGAACTTTAGTGAGATTTTAGCGAAGCCATTCAATATTACAATACCAGAAAATACCTTTTTGTCTGGTCAGGTGCCTGGAACATGGCCTTCGGGAGCCCACGGCTGGTTCGCGTTTTTGAAACCGTTACCACCTGGAGACCACACGGTTTCTTACAACCTGTCTGTTCAGGGCTTGGGTGCAGAAAATGTTTCATCAGAAACTAAATACATATTCCACGTAAAATCGAATCAAACAGGGAATTCCACAATGAATATTCCTTCTACTGACAGTAAACTAAATTCTACTATCAAGGTAATTCCACAATGAAATATTCCGTCTAATGACACCATATAGACATTGTCATGGGTACCGAAATAAGAAAGAAGCAGAAAGGTAGTACTTTTATTAATCATTAAATTTATTAACTTCAAATCTCTAATTTTGTTAATTAGAGTCATACTGTTAACAAAAAGGGGATGGGGTGGCTGCCTGACTATCCGAGTTTTAAAGATTATACTCCGCAGAGTACTAATATAGCTCACTTATTTAAGAAGGTTGATCTTGCTGATACTACAAAAGGAAAGGTCCTAAAAAAATCATTACCTTCAAAACAAGATCTTCGAAAATGGTGTTCTCCAATAGAAGATCAGGGGCAATTAGGTTCATGCACTGCAAACGCTAGCGTCGATTTAGTAAAATATTTTTCAATACCTAATATAACAAAAATATGGTGACTACGATTTAGATACGTCCGTGGTTGTCTTGATAGATTAGTTGTATTAATTATCATATGCGTTACTATTTATAGCTAATATAAAGCGTGGTTTCCTATTTAAGATTAATTACAAATTGAAGCTGATAATTCAGCTTGTAGAGTTAGTAATTACAGATTGAATTTAGCTACTGATATTTCCTATCTAGTGGTTAATAACAGTATGAAGATGCTTACTGTAATGACAAGAGGAATTTTGTTAAGTAAAGCTGTATCTTTAATTCATCCTCATGTTCGGATATGTTATTTACGAAAATTCATTACCGTATTAGCTAAGACACTCGTACGTTTTATTGGTTATAAATGTCCTGAAAACTCAATTAGAAATATGATGTTTATTGTAACAATGGGTACAAATATGCGGGCGTTATCACATATAGGAACTTCGGCAATGGAGTCTGATGATGTGACATAACTAGTAATATTTTTTCTATTAAAACGTCGGTGTTACGTTTAATTCCTATATTTCTTATTTCAGTTTTATTTACTTCAATTTATCCGCTTTACTATGTATACGCCAAATCTTCCAGTAATGACGATAGCGATAATGCCGATGTACAAGCTTCGAGTAATGACGATAGCGATAATGCCGATGTACAAGCTTCCAATAAAGACGATGGTCATAATGACGTCAAAGAGAATAAAGACCACCATGACTGTCCTGATGGTAAAAAATGGAATGGTGATGGATGTGAACCCCAGTGTCCTGATGGTAAAAAATGGAATGGTGATGGATGTGAACCCCAGTGTCCTGATGGTAAAAA
>Ga0075436_100001919_pt1 | contig 14276 bp, 10 predicted proteins | sample RhiMethybrSRZTD5_FD_75303 | JGI IMG/M metagenome (GOLD analysis project Ga0075436, IMG submission 75303) | Populus rhizosphere microbial communities from Tennessee, USA - Rhizosphere MetaG P. TD hybrid SRZTD5 | ecosystem: Host-associated > Plants > Roots > Rhizosphere > Soil | place: USA...
ATGCGTCGAGCCGCCGGCGCGGCCGGTGAAGATGCGGGTGAGCGCCTTCACCGCGTAGACGCTCGCGCGCTCGTCGACGAACAGCCCCGCCTCCCAATTGCCGCGCGACAACGGGCCGGGCATCTCCATCACCAGGCCGACATTGATGCCGGCGAGATCGACGTCGTCGAAATGGCCCTGGTCGATGCGGATGCCGGCCCAGGTCTGGCAATAGCCCTCGGTCGGCGGGGCGTCGCCAAGCGACAACACGCAAGGGCAAAAGATCGTGCAATTACAAGAGAGTACGAGCTCTCCTTGAAGTTTCCAGGGTTCCACGCCGACGACCTCCGAAATTGTACCGAACTAGCCCAGCGCGGCGCGCGCGAGCGGCGCGTTGAGCACGAGGAAAATCACGCCGGCCGTAACCAACGCCGCCCCGACGAGGCGCGGCAGCAGCCGCCCGCAGGTGAGCTTCTCCGCCGCCATGATCGCCGCCAGCCCCGCCATCCATACGAGATTCATCGCGCCGACCGCCAGCATCAGCAGCATCAACGCCCAGCAGCAGCCGAGGCAATAGACGCCTTGCCGCAGGCCCAAGCGGAACACGCCGCGCGCGGTATCGCTCCAGTTCGCGAAAAAGAACGCGAACGGCCGGCGGCAGCGCGCGAGGCAAGCGTGCTTCAGGGCGGAGAATTGATAGAGCCCGGCTAGGATTAAAGTCCCAGACATGACGATTATGGCCGCTGCGGAATCAGGGGGGATCTGCGGCGAAATCACCGCTTCGGCGCCGCCCGCCGCGAGCGCAAACGCGACCCACACCGCGAGGTAGCCGGCGGCGAGCACCAGCGGCGAGACGGCGGCGGCGCCCTTCGCCGCGGCGGTGTCGGCGATCTCGGCATAGGTGAGCAGCATCGGCGCGGCGCCCGGCAGCATCATCACCAGCGCCATCGCGGTCCAGGCGGCGAACGAAAGCGCGAGCGCCGCGGCATTGACCTCAAGCGCTGCCTTGGCGCCGCACAGCGCCGCGAGCGCCGTGAAATTTCCGCCGCCGTTCTGGCTCATCAGAACGCCGAGGATCGCGGCCCCGAACGCCGTGAGCACGCACACGCCGGCAAGCGCGACGCGCTGCGGCCGCGCGGCCCGGCGCGCGAGCATCGCCGCGATGGGCGAAAGATGGGGGAAATCCTCGTAGACGGACATTATATAAACCGGCCGGGTGCAGCCTATCGCATACAAGCGCGCGCCGGTACCACCCTCGCCTTGCCTGGCTATTGGCGCTATCACCGCGCGCATGGCGAACGCATTCGGCGCGGACATCGCGGTGGTCGGCGGCGGGCCCGCGGGCCTCGTCGCGGCGCTCGCGCTTGCGGCGAGCGGCGCCGACACGCTTCTGCTCGCGCCGCCGCCGCCCGCCGACCGCCGCACGACGGCGCTGCTCGCCGGCTCGGTCGACGTGCTGAAGGCGCTCGGCGTTTGGCCTTCGCTCGCGCTAGAAGCCGCGCCGTTCAAGCGTTTGCGCTTGGTGGATGGCACGCAAAGAATCTTGCGCGCCCCGGAAGTCGTGTTCGATTGCGCCGAGCTCGGCCTCGAAGCTTTCGGCTACAACATCGAAAATACGTATCTACGCGAGCAGCTGCTTACCGCCTGCCGCCAGGTGGATCTCCGTATCGCCGAGGCGGCGGTCACGGCGCTCGAACTCGACGATGGCGGCGCGACGCTGAAGCTTGATCGCGGCGAGGAACGCGTGCGGCTGGTCGCCGCCGCCGACGGCAAGAAATCGCGCTGCCGCGCCGCCGCCGGCATCGCCATGCGCTCGCGCACCTTGCCGCAGACGGCGATCGCGCTGAACCTGCGGCACAGCCGGCCGCATGGCGACACCTCGACCGAATTCCACACCGAAAGCGGGCCGTTCACCCTGGTGCCGCTCAAGGGCAACCGCTCGAGTCTCGTTTGCGTCGTCGAGCCCGCCGAAGCCGAGAAACTGATCGCCTTGAACGACGGCGAGCTCGGCCGCGAGATCGAGCGCCGCGCCCATTCGATCCTCGGCAAGATGGAAATCGACGGCGCCCGCGGCGCCTTTCCGCTCACGGCGGAAAAGGCCGAGCGTTTCGCCGCCCGCCGCGTGGCGCTCGTGGGCGAAGCCGGCCACGTGCTGCCGCCGATTGGCGCGCAGGGCCTCAACCTCGGCATCCGCGACGCGGCGGCACTCGCCGAACTCGTCGGCGATGCCCGCCGCGAAGGCCGCGATCCAGGCGCGGACGAATTGCTCGAAACGTATGACGCGCGGCGGCGCGCCGACGTGCGCTCGCGCGCGCTCGCGGTCGAGGTCGCCAACTGGTCGCTGATGAGCGATTTCCTGCCGGTCCACGCCGCGCGCGGGCTCGGGCTGCATCTCGCCGCGCGCTTGGGCTTCTTCCGCCGCGCGCTGATGCGGCAAGGACTGGGACGGAGCGAAAGCGCGCCGCCCTTCGAGCACGGCGAACGGCGCTAAGCTATTTCAACTCGCCGAGCGGCGGGAAGGCGCGGGTCTTTTCCTCGCCCCTGAACGCGGGCGAAATCGGCACCGGCAGCGCCGGCATGGTGCGGCCGTCGGGTGCGGAAACCTTGCGGTCGAACAGGCCGCGCGCGACGAAATGCGGGTCGTGTAACGCCTCCTCGATCGAGGCCATGATCGTCACGCAACAATCGGCTTTGGCGAAGAGCGGCTGCCAATGCGCCGCCGTTTCCGACGCGATGATCGCGCGTACGGCGGCGACCGTCGCCTGGGGGTCGCGGGTGTCGTCGATGAATTCCTTGGGTAGCCCGATCGTCGCGCAAAACGATTCCCAAAACTTTTGCTCCAGCGCGCCGCAGGCGACAAGCTTGCTGCCGGCCGTGGGATAGAGCTGGTAGCGCGGCGAGCCGCCGAAATGGCGAAGCTTCTCCGGCTCCACTTCCTTCCCGCTCGAAAAGCGTGTCGCGAGCGCGAGCCAGGCGAAAGTGAACATCGCATCGCTCATGGCGATGTCGAGATAGACGCCCTTGCCGCTTTTTTCGCGTCCGATTAGCGCGAGCAGGATGTTCATCACGGCGGGAAAGCTGCCGCCGCCGATATCGGCGATCAGCGCCGGCGGCACCGTCGGCCGGTCCATCGGTCCCGGCGAGAGCGAGAGCAGGCCGGTCGCGCCGATATAATTGATGTCGTGACCGGCTTCGTCGCGGCGCGGGCCTTCCTGGCCGTAGCCGGTGATCGAGCAATAAACGATTCTAGGATTGCGCGCGCGCACCGCTTCGTAGCCAAGGCCGAGCCGCTGCATCACGCCGGGGCGGAACTGTTCCACCAGCACGTCGGCGCGATCGACGAGATCGAAGACGCGCGACTTGTCGGCGTCGCGCTTGAGGTCGGCGATGAGGCTGTTCTTGCCGCGGTTGAGAAAGGCGAACGCCGCCGAGTGCCCGCCCCAGTAAGGCGGAAAACGCCGCGTGTCTTCGCCGCCGGGACGCTCGATCTTGACGACCTCGGCGCCCGCTTCCGCCAGCAGGAGGGTGGCGAGCGGCCCGGGCAGGAGCGTGGTGAAATCGGCGACCAGCACGCCTTCGAGCGGTTTCATGACGGCTTCTTATCAATGAAAGAGGTTGGGCGCGAGCAGCTTGTGCTGCACGAGATACATCAACGCCGTCACCGTGACGAAGGAAGCAAGCGTGCTCACCAAAATGCCCGCGGAGGCTTGCTGCACGTAGACGTTATATTGCTTCGCCATGACGAAGGCGTTGAGCGCGGTCGGCAGCGAGGCCATCAATACCGCGGTATACACCCAGATCGGATCCAAATTTCCGGCAAGCGACAACATCGCCCATGCAATGAGCGGATGCGCAACGAGCTTCACCGCCACCAGCCCCGGCACATCCCACGGCACGCGTTTCAGCGGACGAAGCGCCACCGTTACGCCGAGGGTGAATAGCGCGCAAGGCGCCGCCGCGTTCATCAAGACTTCCAGCATGCGATCGAGCGCCACCGGCGGCCGCACCTGCGCCCGGGCCGCGAGCACGCCGAGCGCGGTCGCCACAATGAACGGATGGGTGGTGACGCGGACGAGCACGGAGAGCGCCGTTTGCGAAACGCTCTTCTTCTCGAGACCCGAGAGCGCCATCAGGAAGGGCACCGCCGAGAACAGGAAAATGTTATCGAAGGTGAAGATGAGCGCGGTCGGAACCGTCGCCGCCGGGCCGAGGGCCGCCAGCGTAAGGCCCGGCCCGAGATAGCCGACATTGGCATAGCCGCCGACCAGGCCCGCGATCGCCGCCTCCGACAATTTTCGGCGCATCGAAAAGCAAAGCAGAAGAGAAAGCGCGAAAGTGAGCGCCGTCGACAGCGTGGTCGCCAGCACAAAGCGCCCATTGGTGAGCTGCTCGAAGGGCGTGCGCGAGATCAGCTGAAAGAACAGTGGCGGCAGCGCGATGTAGAAAATAAAGAAGTTGAGCCAGCCGAGCTCTCGCTCGGGCAGCGGAAACAGCCGCCCGCTGGCGAAGCCGAGCAGGATCAGCCCGAAGAAGGGCAGTGCGAGATTGAGAACATCGACCATGGCAAGGCTCGCGGAGCGCGGCTTGGTATCGGCGGGCGGCCGTCCGGGTCAATCCGTGCGCGACGGTCTTTCGACCCAGGCGCGGCTAGGCGAAACGCTCCGCCTCGGTTAAACCCTTGCCGACCGAAGACGGAATTCGCCGATGAGACTCCCCCGCAATTTCTTCCGCCCGCTCGCGCTCGGCGCGCCCGCGCCGTTGCGCGAATTGCCGGTGCGGCTCGAGCGCGTCATTCATTTTGTGCCGGCGCACAACGAAAAAGTACGCGCGCGCGTCGGCGACATCATCAAGGACGTCGACGTCGTTCTCGGCAATCTCGAGGATGCGATCCCCGCCGACGCCAAGGACGCCGCGCGCAAGGGCTTCATCGAAATGGCGAAAAAGAACGCCTTCGGCGGCACCGGCCTGTGGACGCGCATCAACTCGCTTGCCAGCCCCTGGGCGCTCGACGACATCATCGAGATCGTGAGCGAAGTCGGCGACAAGCTCGACGTGATCATGCTGCCGAAGGTCGAGGGCCCGTGGGATGTGCATTATCTCGATCAGTTGCTGGCGCAGCTCGAGGCGAAGCGCGGAGTGAAAAAACCGATTCTCATTCACGCGATCCTGGAGACCGCCGAGGGCGTGATGAACGTCGACCAGATCGCTTGCTCCTCGCCGCGCATGCACGGCATGAGCTTCGGCCCGGCGGATCTTGCCGCCTCGCGCGGCATGAAGACGACGCGGGTCGGCGGCGGCCATCCGGAATACAAGGTGATCGCCGACCCCGGCAGCAGCCCGCGGGCGGCCGCCCAGCAGGACCTGTGGCACTACTCGATCGGCCGCATGGTCGACGCCTGCGCCGCCAACGGCATCAAGCCGTTCTACGGACCGTTCGGCGACATTGCCGATCTTGAAGGCTGCGAGGTGCAATTCCGCAACGCCTTCCTGCAAGGCTGCCTCGGCGCTTGGTCGCTGCATCCGAATCAGGTCGAGATCGCCAAGCGCGTGTTCAGCCCCGACCCCGGCGAAGTGGCGTTTGCGAAGAAGATTCTCGCCGCCATGCCCGACGGTACCGGCGTCGGCATGGTCGAGGGCAAGATGCAGGACGACGCCACCTGGAAGCAGGCGAAGGTGATGGTCGATCTCGCCAAGCTCGTCGCCGCCAGGGATCCGGCGCGCAGGAGCCTGTACGGGTTTTAGGCAGCACGATCTTTCCGAAAGCCGGTTTCCATCTTTCGCGCTCATGCCCTTTTCGCGAAAGCATGATCTTTTCCGAAAGCCGGTTTCCACCTTTCGGGATCATGCCCTTTTCGCGAAAGCATGATCTTTTCCGAAAGCCGGTTTCCACCTTTCGGGATCATGCTTTAGACCCGAAATCCGCCGTGATTGGCGGCGAATTTTCCCCTATATTGGGGGCGGTAAGGGTGCGCCATGAACACCAAAAGCCGCCAGGCAAAATACCGCATCGGACAGGTCGTTCGTCATCGCGTGTTTCCGTTCCGCGGCGTGATTTTCGACATCGATCCGTCGTTCAACAATACCGAGGAGTGGTACCTTTCCATTCCGGAAGAAATCCGGCCGACGAAGGACCAGCCCTTCTACCACTTGCTCGCCGAGAATGCGGAAAGCGAGTACATCGCCTATGTGTCGGAGCAGAATCTGCTGCCCGACACGTCCGGCGAGCCGCTGCGCCATCCCGAGCTCGAGCAGCGCTTCTACGCCGACGGCAACGGCGCCTATCGCGCGCGCGACCACCAAGTGCACTAATGCCCTGACCCTCGCAAAAACAAAACGGCGCGCGGGCCTCGCGCGCCGTTTGACTTGTGTTCGAGGTTGAACCGTTACTGCTTCTGCTGCTTCTCGCGTTCGATGCGCGCCTCGTCGGCGGCCTTTTGCAGTTTTTCCTGCATCTTCTTGCGCTGGTCTTCCATCGCCTTGAGGTCCATCGCCGGGCCGTCATAGACCTTGGCGAATTCCTTGGTCGGGAAGATGAAGTGGATGGTGCGCGGCGGCGCCTGCGCGGTGATCACCTGCACCCACATTTCCTGCGACTTCTTCAGCGCGGCAATGAAATTCTGGTCGACCGAGACCTCGACGATGCAGACCGGCGCCTGGTTGGGCGGCGCGACGCAAGCAGTATAGGGCAGCTCGCTTTGCAGGGCCGAGCCGTCGATTAGCACCCGAATGCCCGGCTGGATCAACATGCCAAGGGGTGCGACGACGCGAAAAATCTTGCTCGGGTTGTCGGGAAGCTCGGCGAGACTCGCCGACATCAGGAACTGCCCGGTCTCGGCGATCTGCGCCTGGCTGATTTCGCAGACCGACTTCTTCGATTGCGGGTCTTCGGCGCAACGTTTGGTCCACGGCGTGGCGATGGTGCCGGCCGGCTGCGATTGCAGTTGCTGCTGTGCTTGTCCGGGAGCTTGCTGCGGCTGGGCCGGAGCCGGCGTCTTGGGCGCGGGCGTCTGCTGCTTCGGCGCGGCCTTGGGCGGCGGCGTTTGCTGCGCGAGGGCGTCGGCCGAAAACACGATCGCGATGAGAGCGGCAAGACCGGCCGCGCGGCGCAAGGCACCCCCCGATGCGAAGGACATGCGAAGTTTCATTAAGACTCCCCTTAAGGCTCAAGCCGCCCGCGACGGTGTGATGGGTGGTTGTCGTTCGCGCGTGCTGAAAAAGCCGCGCTCGAATTCGACTGCTGTCGGCGGCAATTGAGGCAGGAGAGTGGCATGGCGCAGGGCCTAAAGCAAAGTCTCGCGTTCCCTTATGGTATCGTTCCGGCTTCTGCGAATCGGTTGATTTCGCTGAACCGGAGGAAGCCCAGTGCCGGTTGGCCGCTTGCCGGGACGCCGCTCGATCTTTCCCGCGCTCGCCGCGATCGGTTTTTTCCTTTTCCTTCCCTCGAGCGGCAGCGCTGAGCCCCGGCATGCGCTGGCGATGCACGGCGAGCCTTTGTATCCCCCGGGCTTCGATCATTTCCGTTACGCCAATCCGGATGCGCCGAAGGGCGGACGGCTGACGCTCGGCCTATTGGGCACCTTCGACAGCCTCAATCCGCTGATCGTGCGCGGCACCGCCGTGCAACAGGTGCGAAATTACGTGGTCGAAAGCCTGCTCGCGCGCGGACAGGACGAGCCCTTCACGCTCTACGGCCTGCTCGCCGAAAAGGTCGAAACCGACGATACGCGCAGCTTCGTCACCTTCTATCTCGATCCGCGCGCGCGCTTTGCGGATGGAAAGCCGGTCGGCGCCGACGACGTGTTGTTTTCCTGGCGGCTGTTGCGCGACAAGGGACGCCCGAACCACCGCTACTATTACGGCAAGGTGGCGCGCGCCGAAAAAGTGGGCGAGCGCGTGGTGCGATTCGAATTCGCGGACGCCGCCGACCGCGAGCTGCCCTTGATCCTCGGCCTGATGCCGATCCTGCCCGCGCACGCAATCGATGCGGAGCATTTCGAAGACACGGGGCTGAAGCCGCTGCTCGGCAGCGGGCCCTATCGCATCGCCGAGATGAAACCGGGCGAGAGCGTGACGTTCAGGCGCAACCCCGACTATTGGGGGCGCGAACTCGCGGTCAATCGCGGGCTGTATAACTTCGACGAGCTGAAGCTCGACTTTTACCGCGACGCCAACACCTGGTTCGAGGCCTTCAAGCGCCAGCTCTACGACGTGCGCTTCGAAACCGATCCCGGCCGCTGGACGACGCAATACGGCTTTCCCGCCGCGCGCACGCAGGGGCTCGTGCGCGAAAGCGCCGTGAGCACCGAGCCGCGGCCGATGCTCGCCTTCGTTTTCAACACCCGGCGCGCGATCTTTTCCGATCCGCGCGTGCGGGCGGCGATCGTGGAATTGTTCGACTTCGAATGGGCAAACGCCAAGCTCTACTACGGCGCATACCGGCGGACGGCGAGCTTCTTCGAGGCCTCCGAGCTCTCCGCCCGCGGCCGGCCGGCGGATGCGCGCGAGCGGGCGCTGCTTCTCCCCTTCCCCGGTGCGGTCGCGCCCGACGTGTTAGAGGGGCGCTATCAGCCGCCGGTTTCCGACGGATCGGGCCGCGACCGGGTGCGGCTCAAGCGCGCGCTGGATCTGTTGGCCGAGGCGGACTGGGTATTGCGTGACGGCGTGCTCGTGTCGCGCACGAACAACGAGCCGCTTCGCTTCGAAATCATGGTTTCGAGCCGCGACGAAGAGCGGCTCGCACTCGGCTTCTCCACGATGCTGCGGCGCGTCGGCGTCGCCGCCGCCGTGCGCTTCGTCGACGGCACGCAATTCGAGCGGCGGCGCCAGACCTACGACTTCGACATGATGCCCTATACCTGGCAGCAATCGCTCTCGCCCGGCAACGAGCAGAATTTCTATTTCGGCTCGGCGAGCGCCGAACTGCCGGGTACGCGCAATTACATAGGCGTGAAATCGAAGGCGATCGACACGATGATCGCGGCGATCGTCGCCGCGCGCGAGCGCGAGGATCTCGTGGCCGCCGTGCGCGCCCTCGATCGGCTGTTGATGTCGGGGATCTACGTCTTGCCGCTCTTTCATCTGCCGGAAATATGGATCGCGCGCTGGCCGTGGATCGGGCGGCCGGCCACGCCGCCGCTCACCGGGCCGATGATCGAAAGCTGGTGGAGAGTGCCCGAATCGTCGCAAACGAGACCCATGGACAAGCGCTGATGCGCGAACGAACGCCCGATTTCGCCAAAAACGGCCTCGATCCCAAGGTCGCGCTCGACGCCGTCTTCCGCCGCAACGTGCTGACGCGGCCGGGGGCGCTGGCGCTTGCCGACCCTTCCGACCGCGCCACCTTCACCGACGGCCTACCGCGCCGGCTGAACTACGCCGAGGCCGACGTCGCGGTGAACAGGTTAGCGGCGCAGCTGAAAGCGCTCGGCCTGCCCGAGGGATCGGCGGTCGCGCTGCAGCTGCCCAATACGGTCGAGGCCGCCCTTTCGCTGCTCGCGATCCAGCGCGCCGGACTGGTCGCCGTGCCGGTGCCGGTGCTGTGGCGGCGCGCGGATTTGGTGGCGGCGCTGCGCGAAATCAACGCGCGCGCGATCCTCACCATGACCCGGATCGGCGACGAGCGGCCGGCGGAGATCGCTTGCGAGGCGGCGGCCGAATTGTTCTCGCTCGGCTTCCCCTGCGCCTTCGGCCACGCGGTGCCCGACGGCGTGATCGCGTTCGATCTCGACGCGGCGATCCCCCCGCAAAAAACCGACCTCGCGAGCGCCCGGATTTCTGCGGCGAACAAGGTGGCGATTGCGACCTTCGACGCCTCGCGGCGCGGAGCATTCGCGGTCGGCCGCACGCATACGCAATGGATCGCTGCCGGCTTCGCCGTGATGCTGGAGGCGCGGATCGCGCCCGGCGAGACCATCGTTTCCACCCTGTCGCCCGCTTCGCTTGCCGGAATCGCCAGCGCCTTCGTGCCGTGGCTGCTCACCGGCGGAACGCTCGCGCTCGTGCACGGCTATTCGCCGCATGCGGTGGCGCAAGCCGCGAGCGCCGGCGCGCATCTCGTGGCGCCGGCGCCCGCGCTGCCGGCGCTATCGGAGATGAGCGTCGCGCCTTTTGCGTCCTCGATCGCCGTTCACCGCGGGCCGCAAAGCCTCGGCGTCGATCTCTCGCAGACGAATTGCGATGCGATCGTCGACATTCAATCGTTCGGCGAGATCGGGCTGGTCGCGCTGCGGCGGATCGCCAAGATCATGGCCTCGCCGGTGCCGATCGGCAAAACGCCGGCTGCCGCCAACGCGCCGGGCGCGCCGGTCTTCATCGAGACGAAACGGCTTGCCGACGGCACGCTCGCCGTGCGCGGCGCCATGGTGCCGGACAAGATCTTCCCCGACGCCGCGCGCGCCGACGCTTCGCAAATCGAATTCGATCTCGACGGCTTCGCGCGCACGAACCTGCGCTGTCACGCCATCGGATCGAGCGGGCTCGCGATCGAAGCTTCGCCCGACGGCATCATGGCGATCGGCGGCTTGCGGTACGGCGTCGACGAGCTTGCGATGCGGATCGCGAAAGCTTCTCCCGGCTCGACGCTCGTAACCAGGCGTGATCCGCTTCTCGGGGCGCGGCTCGCGGTCGAGAGCAACGATCCACCGGCCGCGAGAAAAACGCTTGACGAGGCGGGTCAATCGCGCCTGATATTCGAGGGCGTGCAGCCGCGGGCGGCGGAGCGCCGCGCCGGCTGAAGGGAAGCGAGTGGAGGCGGCATGATGAAGCGGGTCGTGATCGACGTCGTTTCCGACGTCGTGTGTCCCTGGTGCTATGTCGGCAAGCACCGTCTCGAAGCCGCGCTCGCGCTCCGCCCCGACGTCGAAACCGAAATCCACTGGCGTCCGTATTTTCTCGATCCGCGCGTGCCGCGCGAGGGCATGGCGCGCGTCGATTACCTGTCGCGCAAATTCGGCAGCGACGAGCGCATTCGCCCGGCGCATGAGCGGCTGTCGCGGCTCGGTCGCGAGGAAGGCATCGAGTTCCATTTCGAGCGGATCACATGGCAGCCGAACACGCTCGACGCGCATCGCCTGATCGGTTGGGCGGAAGAAGCGGGCTGCGCCGGCGCGATCGTCGAAAAAATATTGTCGTTGTTCTTCACCGAAGGCGCCGATCTCAGCAAGCGCGAGACACTGCTGTTGGCGGCGCAGGCGGGCGGCCTCGACGTCGAAAGCGTCCGCCGCGATCTCGCGGGCGAGCGCGACGTGGCCGCGGTGGAAAAGGCCGCCACTTCCGCGGCCGAGCGCGGCATTTCCGGCGTGCCGTTCTTCATCTTCAACAACCGCTTCGCGGTCGCCGGCGCGCAGCCGCCGGACATGCTCGCCGAAGCGATGGACAAGACGCTCGCCGAAGCCGCCTGATTAAGCCGCCTTCGCGCGTTCTGCGATCCGCACCAGATTTTCCAGGAGTTCCCGCGCCCCCGCGAGGCGGCTGCCCGCGTCCTGCCAGTCTTCGAGCCATACGACCTTCTGGTCGGGACGGATCTTGGAAAGCGGCGTATTGGCCGCGATCCAGGCGAGCAATCCTTCGGCGTTGTCGAACTTGTTGTCGCGGAACGCGATCACCGCGCCCTTGGAGCCGGCCTCGATCCGCTCGATATTGGCGCGGCGGCAGAGCGCCTTGATCGCCACCACTTTAAGCAGCGTCTCGACCTCCGACGGCAGCTTGCCGAAGCGGTCGACGAGCTCGGCGCCCGCCGCGTCGATCTCGGCGTCGCTTTCGAGATCGGCGAGGCGGCGATAGAGCCCAAGCCGCACGGCAAGATCGGGCACATAGTCCTCAGGAATGAGCACGGGGATGCCGGCGGCGATTTGCGGCGACCATTTGTCCGCGGCGGGTTGATCGATCCCCGCCTCGAGCGCGGCGACCGCTTCGGCGAGCATCTCCTGATAGAGTTCGTAGCCGACCTCGCGGATATGACCGGATTGCTCCTCGCCCAACAGATTTCCGGCGCCGCGAATGTCGAGATCATGCGAGGCGAGCTCGAAGCCGGCGCCGAGACTGTCGAGCGATTGCAGCACCTTCAGCCGCCGCTCGGCCTGCGCCGTCACCGGCTTGTCGGACGGCATCGTCAGGATCGCGTAGGCGCGCGTCTTCGAACGGCCGACGCGCCCGCGTAATTGATAAAGCTGCGCCAGCCCGAAGCGGTCGGCACGGTGCACGATCAAGGTGTTGGCGGTCGGAATATCGAGGCCCGACTCGATGATCGTCGTCGACAGAAGCACGTCGAATTTTCCGTCGTAGAAGGCGCCCATGATGTCTTCGAGCTCGCGCGCCGGCATCTGGCCGTGGGCGACGGCAAAGCGTACCTCCGGCACGTTCTTTTCGAGAAATTGCCGGATGCCGGCGATGTCCTCGATGCGCGGACAGACGTAAAACGCCTGCCCTCCCCGGTAGCGTTCGCGCAGTAACGCCTCGCGCACGACCAGCGGATCGAACGGCGTGATGAAGGTGCGGACGGCAAGACGATCGACCGGCGGCGTCGCGATGATCGACAATTCGCGCACGCCGGCGAGCGCCAGCGACAGCGTGCGCGGGATCGGCGTCGCGGTGAGCGTCAAGACGTGCACTTCGTGGCGGAGCTGCTTGAGGCGCTCCTTGTGGGCGACGCCGAAATGCTGCTCCTCGTCGACGACGACGAGGCCGAGATCCTTGAATTTCACCGACTTGGCGAGCAGCGCGTGGGTGCCGATCACGATGTCGACGGCACCTTCCGCGAGCCCTTCCCGCATCTTTGTCATTTCGCCGGCGGTCACGAGCCGCGAAGCCTGCGCGATCCGCACCGGAAAGCCGCGGAAACGCTCGCCGAAGGTGAGAAAATGCTGGCGCGCCAGCAACGTCGTCGGCACCACCACGGCGACTTGCTTACCGGAAAGCGCGGTGACGAAGGCGGCGCGGAGCGCCACCTCGGTCTTGCCGAAGCCGACGTCGCCGCAAACCAGCCGGTCCATCGGCCGTCCGGCGGCGAGATCGGCGGTCACCGCGTCGATTGCAACGTCCTGATCGTCGGTTTCCTCGTAGGGGAAGCGCGCGCAGAACTCGTCGTAGAGCCCTTCGGGCACGGTGAGTTTCGGAGCCTCGCGGAGCTTCCGCGCCGCGGCCACGCGCACGAGCTCCGCCGCCATCTCGCGGATGCGGGTCTTGAGGCGCGCTTTCCGCGACTGCCAGCCGAGGCCGCCGAGGCGGTCGAGCTCGGCCGTCGCTTCCTCGTTGCCGTAGCGCGTGAGCAATTCGAGGTTTTCGACCGGCAGGAACAGCCGGTCGCCGCCGTGATAGTGGATCTCCAAGCAATCGTGCGGCGCGCCCAGCGCCTCGATGGTTTTCAGTCCGGCGAAGCGGCCGATGCCGTGATCGATATGGACGACGAGATCGCCGGCGGAGAGGCTGGTGAGCTCGGTGATGAAATCGTCGGCGCGGCGCTGACGGCGGCGCGGGCGCGCCAGCCGGTCGCCAAGAATATCCTGCTCGGAAATGATCGCGGCGTCGGCGCTCTCGAAGCCGGTTTCGAGGCCCAAGACGGCGAGACCGAAGGCGCCCTTCGCAAGCGCGCGCGTCTCCGTGAAGTTCGCGACCGGCCGCAAATCGGCGAGGCCATGGTCCAACAGCACGTGCCGCATGCGCTCGCGCGAGCCCTCGCTCCAGAAGGCGAAGACCACGCGTTTGTTCGCCGCTTCCAGCGCGCGCGCGTGGGCGACGACCGCGTCGAAGAGATTGCGGTTTTCATCGGCGCGTTCGGTGGCGAAGGTGCGGCTGGCCTTGCCGCCGGCGTCGATCACGTCGCGCGCCGCGGGCATGGCGAAGGGGCTGAGGCGAACGAGTGCCGCGTCCGCGAGCCGCGCTTTCCATTCATGTTCTGTGAGGTAGAGTCGCTCCGGCGGCAGCGGCTTGTAGAGGGGGCCTTGCCCCGCCTCCATCGCCTCGCGTCGCGCCGCGTAATAGTCGGCGATTTGCGCGAGCCGCTCGCCCGCCGCCTCCTCGATCAGCGTCTCCAGCACGACCGGCGCGCCCGGCAAATAATCGAAGAGGGTTTCGAGCTTTTCTGCGAACAGCGGCAGCCAATGTTCGAGGCCGGGATGGCGGCGGCCTTGGCTCACCGCCTCGAAAAACGCATCGCCCTTGGTCTGGCCGCCGAACTCGGAGACATATCCCATGCGAAAACGCTTGATCGTTTCCTCGTCGAGCCGCGCTTCGCTCGTCGGCACGAGTTCGAGCCGGTCGAGGCGGCTCGCCGTGCGCTGCGTCTCGGGATCGAAGACGCG
>Ga0075436_100001921_pt1 | contig 14272 bp, 9 predicted proteins | sample RhiMethybrSRZTD5_FD_75303 | JGI IMG/M metagenome (GOLD analysis project Ga0075436, IMG submission 75303) | Populus rhizosphere microbial communities from Tennessee, USA - Rhizosphere MetaG P. TD hybrid SRZTD5 | ecosystem: Host-associated > Plants > Roots > Rhizosphere > Soil | place: USA...
CGTAAATCTCCCTATACCTGCGAGCCAAAATTGCCCAGTTACGTTCACGAGACACAAAGGCTCGACCATCTTCTCCGAGACGTTTGCGGAGCATCTCCGAGGAGAGCAATCGCTCTGCCTGGCGACTGAAATCTGACGTGCTATCGGGCTGGAATAGCAGGCCGTTCTGCTCATCGTGCACCAGCTCGCGAATTCCCCCCACGCTGCTGGCGAGCACGGGTTTAGACAGTGCCATAGCCTCCAAGGGCTTGAGCGGCGTCACAAGTTCGGTAAGGCGAGCGCTGCGGCGAGGACACACAACTATGTCTACGACGGAATAATACCGGCTGATCTCGTCATGCGGTACAGCCTCGATGTGCCGAACATACTCGGAAGCGTTACAATCGCGGATCGCATCCCGAATTGCTGCAGTATCTTCGCCTCGGCCGATAATTAAGATTACGAACTTGTTCCCGCGGGCTCGAAGCCCACTGGCGGCACGAATCATCCAACTCACACCCTCGTAGCGATACAGTGAGCCAAAGAACCCGAATACAGGATCATCACCTAGCTTCAGCTCGCGGGCCAATTTTTCGTCGCGCTCGATTTTTGAGAACCGGTCGATATCGACTCCGTTAGGTACGTGAAAGAGCTTCTCCGTTGGTATGCCGCGCGAATGGAGCTCTCGAATCATATTTTGCGCAATAGCGGAAACCGCGTCCGCCTGTCGGGCCACATACGTTTCTAATCTGCGGGTCAGACCATAGCGCAAGGAGCTTGCTCGCGTTCTCTGCTGGTCGACGGCCGCGTCCTCCCAAAAAGCCCTGACCTCGTATGCAAATGGCAGTTTTTCTTGTCGAGCCGCTTGCAGAGCGGCCAAGCCACACAGGGCAGGTGAGTGGGCATATATCATGCAGATTGACCTAGTGGAAACCACTTCCAAAATGCGATTGCGGAGCGCTCGGATCACTTCGTATTCCCGTAGAAGCGGCCAGCGCTTGCGTAATGCTACATCCGTCAGTCGCCCGGAAATTGCGGTTCGCAAATGTGGCACCCCATCTATTGCGATCTCGGCTGCTTCAGGTTCATCAATTTGATGTAGCGGGCCAGTGAGCACAAGGATGGACTCTCCCATACGATGCTGGGCAGAAATTAGGTTACGGCTGCGGACGCTGTATCCGCTCAAGACCGGCCATGAGTGATCGAGGACATGCAGAACGGCGCTCAACGCTGTACCATCCCTTTCAGAGTCAACACTGCAAATCTTTGCACAGGTACTTGATTTTTTATCCGGGTCCGCTTCCTGGGAATCAGGGGAAATGTTGCACTTGCAGCGCCAAAGCGGGAACGGGTGGTGCGTGTTGCTGAGGTGATGAGGGGCTCTAAACCCTTGCAAGGAGAGGAAATGATGCTCAGCGATACCGAATTCTAGTCACGTTCCTAGGTATTAGACGAAGATGGTGAAATTCTTTTCATTCCGTACCCACAGGTTTTCACCTGGTTTGCGCGCCGGCGGCAAATCGGCCACGCAGAACCACGCTAAGCCATTTATTTTCAACTTGTTACCTGTCACGAGGCCGCAGGAGACCCATGGCCCAAAAGGAAATCTGGTTGCAACTGATGCGGTTTGAAGCACGCATGTCTACATTCCTTCCCGGTCGTGCGACCTCCAAGTGAGACGCACCTACCTGGACAAAACACGCAGGGAAAACAGCTCGAGTTGGCCTCACTGAAAGATACACTTTACTTAAGGGCCAGTCGATTTCCCCATCCCTGAGCAACGGAGACATTTTCTAATGCCAGCAGGTAAGGATAACAGCCTCGAGTTGTGGCGAAAATACGGCAAACACATGCTGATGGCGATGCCGTATGCCGACAATCTGATTAGTGACTCGCAAGGAGTGTATCTCCAGGACCCGGACGGAAATCGGATCCTCGATCTTGCTGCGGGGCAATTTTGTTCCATCCTGGGGAACAACCATCCGAAATATGTTGAGCGAATGGTCGAGCAGATGCGGCGCGTGGTACACATCGGCACGCAATTTCTCAGTCCGATTGTGCTTGAGGCAGCCGCAAAATTCGCAGAAGTTGCTCCTGGCCCGCTGAACAAGGCAGTCTTTCTGTCAACTGGCACCGAGGCTAACGAGTGCGCCATCAGTTTGGCGAAGACCTACACTCAAAAGCAGGGCATCATCGGTTTTAATCGCGGTTATTACGGGCTATCGATCGGAGTCAAGAGTTTGACCTCGATCTTCTCTCCCCACGATCGCCATGGCTCAGGTCCGGCCGTTCCAGAGAGCTTCCGTTTTCTTGCTCCCCACTGTTATCACTGCCCCGTCAAGAATCGTTTTCCAGAGTGCAACTTCTTGTGTCTGGATGTCTCTGTGGAATCAGCATTAAGTAGGGCGAAAGGTGTTGCTGCCATTATTATAGAACCAATTCTTTCGGCTGGCGGCATGATTGTACCGCCACCGGGTTACTTGAAACGCTTAAAGGAGCTGGCACGAGAGCTCGGGGCTTTATTGATTGTGGATGAGGCGCAAACCGGATTCGGCCGCACCGGGAAGTGGTTTGCTTGTGAACACCATGAGGTCGAACCCGACATTCTAGTGGTATCGAAGAGCGCTGGCGCCGGATTTCCGGTGTCAGCGGTCATCACTACCGATTCCATTGCTGAACGGGTTGCCGAACAAGGCTGGATACACTTGTCCAGTCACCAATCAGACCCACTCCCTGCCGCTGCTGTGGCGGCGACGATCGACATTGTGCGCGAGGAAAATTTGGTAGAAAAAGCGGCAGAAAATGGGAATTACTTTCAGCAGCGGCTCAGACAGTTAATGACCAAATATCCGATCATACGTGATGTACGCGGTCAAGGTCTTATGCTGGGCCTAGAACTGGGCTATGGGGAGGCCGACCGGAACCTTTGTATGCTTATTGCCGGCCTCTGTGAGCAAAAGGGTGTGCACTTAACATATAGCTACTTCGAACCGGTGTTGAGGTTCCTGCCCGCGCTGACAATAACTCAGCAGGAGATCGACCAAGCGATCGCCGTGCTGGACTGCGCGATTGCTACTGCTCAGGCCGGCGAAGTCTCCCTTGACAGCCTCTTTGCCATCAACCCGTATTCCAAGGATTTTATCGACAAGCTTACCCGTAGAAAAACCGTCAAGAGGGTAGCTACGCAGCTCTATCGTACTAGTCCAAAGTATTGGTTGGAGAAGATGATGGGCAAGTGATACAGGAAATTGAGCACCGGAATGCGTATGTCACCTGATGGAGTGTCGACTTGCCGAAACAAGTGCTTTCAGCATAAAGTGAGCTGTACTCGGAGCGGAAACCATTGCTGCACTCGCCCTGGGGAGGGGCGTAGTTTCCACGTTGTTGCCCAAGGCGAACCAGTTGTAGTCTGTAGCCACGTCTGGGTCTAACGGGGTATTCGTGCTGTTTGACCAGCCGATATTGTCTACAATCATCTTCGCATTGTTCTCCTTGAGATAATATTTCGACACATCTGCCGGGGCTGTCCATCTCAACATCCACTTACCGGCTTGCGAATCGTAGGACGCACTGCAACCCGGTTGTTTCCAAGTGCCGGAACAAACAGTGATCAGCTTGGAGATCGCGGGATGTAGGATAAGGGCTACGATTGAATCGGTCATTTGCGTGCCGTATTCGGGCATCGCATCTGCCGCGTAACTATGATTCGCCGCGTAATTCAAATACGTATTTTCCCAATGCGATCGCCAGGGTGTCAGTTCTCCCGTATAATTACCCCACAGGGAGTAAATTGCTTCGGACGGTGGGCCTGGACCGTTTACATCGCCAGCACTATAAGGATTTTTCCAGCTCAAATCATTCGGCTGATCTGCAGCCATGGTATAGACGAGCTGGTCCTGTGACGGCTCTGGATGATTGGCCAAGCCGACGAGGTAGTTTGAAGCATCAGTGTTGATCGCATCACCATACGCCAAATCCAGCAACTTTTGATAGTCACCCCATGCTGGACCTTCTAGCTGTGTTAGCGCCCACACCGCGTCAATTAAATAGCCTTGCATGAAAGGCTCAATACATCGAACGCGACCGTCAGCTATAACGTTCTGCCTTTGGGCAGGCACACAGCGGACAACGTTGTTTGCCTCGTTAGGGCCAAAGAATTGTCCTCGATATGCGGAGAAGCCCCTGGTTTGCTGCCCATTAGCGTAGCCATCATACTTGGGAGTGCAGCCCGATGGCCAATTCTGATTCAGCGATCCCGTACCTGTAGTGGCGCATGGTTCCCTGTACATGACGGACAGGAGGTTACGAATCATAATGTGGACGAAATTGGCGTTTTGTGTGTCTCCTGTGTCCACAAGAAATCGCCACAGGTGAGCAGCACTTCCTAATCGCCCTCCAAACGATCCAGACTGACCCAGGCGGTTGTTCATCCCGCTCGCTTGCCACGACAGATTGAACTGCGGCGTAGCAGCGAGATTTCCGTTGCCGCTCACCTTGGTATAGTTCCCGGCCGAACCAATCGCTGTATATTCGTTCGTGACTCCATCAATCAGGAGGTCATGAATATCCTCATCTCCGGTCATCAGATAGTTATAAATGGCACTCCACCAGTGGTAGTGCCGGCTACTTGAGTTCTCATCGGCAACAGGATCAACATAGCCACCGCGGCAGCCCACTCCCGCCGAGCAGTTATTAGGCATCATGCCGCTGTTGTCTGTGCATGTATTTGCTAATTTGAACGTACACCGTGAGGGAGAGGCGTTATACGGGCTGAGATCATTTGGCGATTCATGACAAGCCCAGCCGGTGTATCGTGCCCCATGGGCTACACAGGTGATATTGTCCGACCGCTCCCAAGCAAATTGCTCCTGAAAACGTGTGAACCAAATTGTATTTACGTAACGTCCAGCGAACCCACGCTCCAGCCAGCGGTGTACCAGGTCTCCATAGCGGTACTCGGCTTGGTTGGCGCTGCCCCCAGCCGACCAATCATAAAATCTTGTTATTACTGGAGCCGCATCCTTCAGGGGTATAAATTGCCTTCCCGATCGGGCTGCGATGCCATTCATGTACCGGTCGTGCTGCACCGGGTCAACAAGGGGATAGACTAACACCTTGGTCGAGTTATAGTATGTTATCGGTGCTCGTGCGATAAGAGGATATTGCATACGTAAGAATCGATCTTGCGCACGAGAAGCGCTGTCGGAGGCATAAAAGATAAGGTCGAGATTTGCAATCTTGTACTCTGGCCATGGTTGGTAATACACCTTTCTACATGGTGCCGGCGTGCCACAAACCCCTTTCCACAGACCCTGATTGGGAGAAATACCAATGCGAATTTCTCGGCCCCCGTTGCGGATTTCAAGGGAGCGCGGGAAGTTGCCCTGCATGTAATCTGTGCCGAACGTTATGCCCTGTCCTCCGGAAGCTTCCCTCACGTCTGCCCAACCCATCGAGCTCCGTGGCGCACTAGAAGAGGTACCTCGGCCGATTACCGGAGCCCCAGGACCGACGACGATATACCCGTCTTGGGCATAAACAAAGTCTCTTCCTTGATTGCCACGGGTGATGTCTACTGCTGCATTCGCCAGCGCCACACTCCGAAATTGCAGAGCGGAGTTGAAGCCCGGGTCCAGATTTTGGGCCGAATAGCCCTGATAGATGTAAACATCCTGCCCAGCCGCAAGCCTGCCACTACAGTAGCCGTGACTGGGGCAGCCCGCCGTGTGAGCACCATCAGTTCCAATCGTCCATATGTTGCTGCCGGTTAGTTTCGTGGACAAACGAAGCTCGAATGACTGATACCCTTTGTAGGAGACAGGGAAAGAGCCTGCCGCTCCATCGTCTGCATTCTTCAGAGTGGCAACCATTTTCAACTGCTGCTTGCCAGCATAGAAATGTAGTCGCACAAGAAAACCCATGTATCTGTTGCCTGCAATATCTTTCAGTCCGCCGCTGCATCTGACAGCGGCTCTTGCCGGCCCGTTCTCCTCAACAACACAGGCAGAGGATGGATCGTTTGATGAAGCATAGAGCGCCGCGCATGTGGAATCGAAGGCGCAGGTTGTGCTTGCAGGTTTGGCTGCGTACGCTGGACCCATTAATGTCAAACCTGTAGAACCCCCATCGACCAGAGTCCTGCCGTCACAGACAACCATGTGCAGTACGTCAAAGCGAGCCTTCTGGATGGTAAATACGCATCCGCCAACACCGGTATTGACCGTGATGGTTCCAGCACTCGCGTCGTTTGGTCTGGAATCAGCTGCGAGATCCCTGCCCCCAAAATTGCCTTTGCCATAGGTTAAAGTAACGGTCTTGGAACCACCGGCAGCGAGGGCGGGCAATTCGTAGTCAATCTCTACCCATTTGCAATTTGCAGAAGGCCATCTTCCTAAACAGCGGAACTGGCCTACAGAAACACCGGAAAGGCCTAGCTGGCTAACGCTAGAAACACCTTGGCTATCGCTCAGCGGCACACCCACCGTGACCGGTTCAGTCCTGCGTGCTAGGCCTGGAGTATTCGGGGGCAGCGCCTCTTGGGTAATCAGCGGTACAGAGAGTTGTGAGAACGCCGGCAATGAGTTAAGAAGGAGGGCTAGCACCGTTGTACCAAGCACGTGGAAGCTTAGGCGCATGCGATCTACTTTTTCGTTGGTCATCTCGGCTCAGAACTAGAGGGTGGACATTATACAGAAGCAGCGGGCAGCTCAATCGCTGTGACCGGTAAGGTCTCATCTCCGACATCATGAGACAGCTGTGCACGCCTTATCTCCTGATGCGCCAAAGATTTAAGTATTATTACCGTAGCCACAAGCTGGTACAACAGATCGAAATAAGCTCTACCGAGAAACGCCCCGCTTACCAGGAATGAGACCATGCTCAGCTGTACCATTTGCGCATACTCTGATAGATAGGCTAGCGGACCAGAGTCACGAAATTTGCGTACGAGCTTGCGACAGCTCCAATAACAGGAGGTAATCAAAGCCAAAAAAATGATTAACCCGGGCACGCCATGTTCGGCCAAAACTTGAAAATAAATGCTGTGAGGGCCGTGAGTATCATCGATCGCATACTGAGCATAAAGTGGCAGAGTGAATGTCTCGAAACCGCCGCCAAAAAATGGGTGGTCGCGTGCGAGGTCAAGGGAAAACTTCCAAGACCGCAGCCGACTCTGGGCAGACGTGTCGGTCTCCGGTGCAGTACGGATAGTCTCCATCCGCTGAATCCAAGCTTCAGGAGCATAAGCAAAGATGGCAAGCGCGCTCAGAATCAGTCCGATGGCACCTAGCATTTTGTACTTGGATTTTGATGCCCAGAAAGTCAGTAGAACGGCTAAACCAAGCATAGCGCCACGGGAATAGGTGAGCACTACAGCAATGATTCCTAACGGAATGGTGAGCCGAAACACCCAACTCGTGAATCGCGACTTCTCAGTTTTGTATAGGCAGACGAACATGGGAAGCGCGATGTTCATGGCCAGACCAAAGTCATTGTTATCGGCAATCATGGAATTGGGTGGACCGTAAATCTTGTATTGTTCGCCGGTCAGTACTCCAAAAATTGCGGATTTGAACGCAAAAAACGCAAAAATCCCAGCTGTCACCCAGTACCAGACGCGCAGCCTCTTTGAATCGACCACCAGCATGAGACTAACGAACACCATGAGAAAGATCTTGCTCACAACAACAAGTTTCTGCTCCGTCTCGGCCAGATGATGCTGGAAGAGAGGTGAAATATAGACATTAATGCTAGTAACCAAAAACCAAAACCAAAAAAGAAGAAGCAGAAACGTCTCTCTAGTGAGTGGAGGAAACCTACGGTTACGAGTGAATACCAGTCCTAGGAGAGTCGGCACGGCGATGAGGTACCCGACAGGGAGAGTGCGTGTGAAACCAAAGGTAAACTCATGTGGATTGAAATAAGAAATCCAGGTCCAGCCCAGCAGCCCTACGAAGGGCGAAAATAGTGCGGCCGGTACTAAAACAACCATGATGGCTAGAAATACGTATGCTCGCAATCAGAGCTCCCTGAACCAGGTTATGCCTAAGCACTCCCGGTCTTTTGTTGCAACACACGAATGCCGTAGTTTCTTAACACTCATGAAGCGGTGAAACTGACACTTACACGTTTCTTGCTATGCATTCCATTTGATCGCGCAAATAGTCTTCCTTGCAGCCACGCTGGCGTGACATTTGGGCATCGCCGTCCCGGACGTATACTTCTGCCGGCGAAGGATGGCTTAAAAACCCTAAAGGACTAGCTGAGCGGGCATATGCTCCCGATTGGAAAACCGCTAGGATATCTCCGATCTCACTTTTGGGTAAAGTCACACTTCGGCCTAAAACGTCGAGGGGTGTACAAAGCGGTCCGACCACGTCGACAACTTCCTCCGGGGGAGCGTTTAAGCGACTAGCGTTCGCAATCGGATAGTTACGCTTGATCGTTTGCCCGAGATTCCCAGACGCAGCCAAATGGTGATGCATGCCTCCATCAAGGATCAAGAACTTCTTGCCTCGTGATTCTTTGATGTCGTTGATTCTTGCGATATAAATCCCTGCTTCCGCAACCAGGAAACGTCCTGGTTCCACTAAGAACTGAGTGCCACTAAAATCTAGGTCCGGCCTGACACTTACCCACAAATTTTGCAAAGAGACTTTAAGTTTAGGCAGGTCGAGAGGCTTTTCGTGTGCAAAGTACGGTATCCCCCATCCTCCACCGAAATCGACCGTGCGCAGGGGAGATCCAGTCTCCTTAACAATGTGTTTCGCAACCTTCAGCGCGTGTCTGTACTGGTCGATAAGAATTGCGTAATCTAGAACTTGTGTCCCGCTGAACAGATGCACACCAGCAAAATTTATGCACGGTGTAACTAGGGTGACGTTCAACACTTGATCCAGAACCTCTTCATCGACTCCAAAAGGAGCCGGCCTGCCGCCCATGCGCATGGCGCCCCCTTCGGCTTCCCCTGTCGGATTGACCCGAAGGGCTACATGCACCCGCTTCGCGCGGCGCGCAGCAATTCTACCGATGCGCGCTACTTCCAGCAGGGATTCAGCATGGATCTCACCAATTCCAGCCTCGATTACATACTCTAGTTCACGCTCGGCTTTACCTGGACCTGCAAACACGATCTTGTCAGGCATGCATCCGGCGACTCTGGCCTGGTGAAACTCACCGACCGATGCCACCTCTAACCCACATTGTTTGCCAACAAAGAACCGCAGTATATCCTGATTAGGGTTTGCTTTGATGGAGTAATAGATTTCGATCTCCTCTGGAAGTGATTCTCGCATCAGCTGGAACTTGCGACTTAATACCGTTTCATCATAAACGAACAAAGGTGTGCCAAACTTTGCCGCAACAGTCGAAAGCGCAAGGCCCCCGACGAGGAGGTCGCCGTCCTTTTCTTGAAAGAACTCATTGAACGAGCAATCACCAGGCATGCCTACATTCCCTCACGACGGCGCAGCGCAGGATAATCAACCTTGCCACTGCTAGTTGTAGGCAGCTCAGGAAGTACCTCGATACACCGCGGAACCATGTACTGAGGAGCATTTTCTGCGCAGTACATGAGCAATTTATCTACGTCCACCCTGTCGCCTTCTCGAGGTACAACAAATGCCTTAATTACATGGCCAAGAATTCCGTCTGGGACACCTATCACTGCGGCGTGCCGAACCTTGCCACTACGAAACAGCACTTCCTCAACCTCTGTCGGGCTGATGCGGAATCCTGACGACTTAATCATCGCATCCCGCCTGCCAACGTAGTAGAGAAAACCCTCGTCGTCCACCTTCACTAAATCGCCGGAATAGCAGACCCTCTCGTCGCTTGCTATTTCCGTCGGGGCAACAGGATTCGGGCGCAGTACTTTTTTGGTGGCCTCGGGATTTCTCCAGTAGCCCAATGATACAGTTGGTCCTCGATGTACTAGCTCCCCAATTTCACCGGGCGCGCATGGCGTGCCATCCTCCCGAACAATGAGAATCTCAGTATCGGGGATCGCCTTGCCCATCGACGTAGGACGTCGGTCCAGTTCGGCAGGTGGAAGGTACGTTGATCGGAAAGCTTCCGTTAGTCCATACATCAAGTAAATCTTCGTATCAGGAAGGGCGCGACGCAAAACCGAGAGAACATTCTGAGGCATTGCCCCACCAGTGTTCGTTATGTATCTCAAATCTGGAAATGGCTGTTTGAGTAACCCTGACGATGACTGTGTCAATAAGCTCCAAAGAGTGGGTACACCCGCTAGCCCGGTGACCCGTTCCTTCAACATAGTGTCAACGATCTCCCGGGCAAAGACGAACTTCGTCAAAACAAGCGTACTACCCTGCTGGACAGCGGTCGTGAGCTGGTTCATTCCCGCATCGAAACTGAAAGGAAGTACTGCGAGGATTCTTTCTTTTTCTGTTATCTCGAGATAAGACGATACGATGGTTGCCCCAGACATTACGTTGGCGTGGCTCAGCATCACTCCCTTGGGTTTGCCGGTGGAACCGGATGTGTACAGAATCGCAGCCAAATCCTTTGAGATCTGGCAATCCGGCTGTGTCGCTGCGTGAGGCACGTGCGTCATATCGTCGAAATCGTAGTGTCGGAGTACTACCTCGCAGCTGTTTTCGTCAGCAACAGTAATCACAGCCTGTAACGAGGTGAGTTCGTGAATTCTCGGGAGTAATGCCTTGAGCTTGCGGTTACTGGTAATCAAAACCTTCATCCCGCTATTCATTCCAATATGGGCAACTTGGTCGGGAAACAGAAGTGTATTGATAGGGATATACACACCCCCACTTATCGATATTCCAAAGATAGAAACCACCTGCGGTACGGAGGCTTCTAGGAATATTCCTATGCGATCACCTCGCTCAACGCCGAGCTCCCTCAACGCGTAGCCAAGACTGGTGCTGAGTTGCCATACTTCTGAGTATTTTAATCGTTGTTCACCATGTACCAAGGCTTCCTTGTTCGGAAGTCTTTCTGCGCTGGCGCGCAGCATATGATGAATTAGATATTCCATATTAGCCGTTTACTCCGAAAGATAAACATTCCGACACACAGAAACCTACCCTAGAACACATGCATCATCCTGGAGCTGAAAGGACCCGCTCCTAATCCTGGCCACCCACACCTGTACGCGCGAAAAACTCCCGTGCGTTTCACAATATTCATGCACAATGTGCTCAACTGTTTACATTATTCAGAGCTTTGCATCAACGAATGCGGCTATTCGTGCAACACTGTTAAAATTGTCAGGAGTTAGTTCATCATCCTCGATTGCAATTTTGAAATCCTTCTGCAGCATAGATACTAGGTCAAGGACACCCAAGGAATCGATAATGCCATTATCTAGGAGTTCATAGGATTCATTGACATTGCGCCTCCGTGCTAGCGGAAATCGCTTCAGCACAAACGCAAGTACATGTTGCTGCACATCTCCGTTTTTCACATGATCTCCTGTTAGCTTTCGCTGTCGCCTGCCAACAATAATAACTTGCCGGTGACGGATGGTGTTCCTGGACGCCCTTCCCACGCCATAACGGGACTGCTTTCACGGGTAAAGAAACCAAGTCGGCGCAAAGTAAAAATCCAAGGGCTATTCCGTACCAAGGGGAAATCGAGCCTTCTGGCGCCTTCCAAGCGCAACTGCGAGGCTGCTGACACTATTAATCCCTGGAGGATATCATCTTCGCCTGCAATCACGAGGTCTGCGATTGTCGCTATGTCTCCATCACGGTACAGGACTAGATAGCCTACTAATTCACCCTTGTTAGTACGAGCGGTGATTACTCTGTGCTGCCGAAGAGGATGATCTTTGTAGCGCCAGTTAAGGTATGTAGCCGACCGATACGTAGTGGCCGTATACCTTTTGCCGAGCTCACCCATCAGCACGGTGAACTCTTCGCCAAAGCGCTCGTAGTGTTCAATAAATGTCAAGGCAGACGCCGGCGTGGTCTCGAGAAACCGCAGTATCAAGTCTCCTGCATATGCAAGAGGCTTTCTCACCCAACTGAATCCCACATGGCCGAGTAGGTTCTCCTCGACGCGCAGAGGCTTAGCTAATCGGTAAATCCTGCTCCTGGGAGTCATACCTAGGCGTTGATACACGGCAGTCATGCTAGCGCTGGGAAAGTCGTAACAGAATGAATATTCGCCAGATCGTGTGCCCGCCAGGCATTCTCTTTGCAAGCGAATGGCTGGACCCAAGGTTCGATGTCGTTCACTGACGCAAAAATCACCAAGAACGCACCCGAGAAGTTGCTGGCCACAAATGAGCATAGGATGTGGAAACGCAGCAGCACTTCCTATGGCTTCGCCGGACGAGTCCAGGGCGAGCCAGGTACGCGCTGGTCCAAAAGGATTTGTGCGGTATAGCCATTCATAACGTCGTTCGTCAACGAAACTGTTCAGGTAGCGCCTAAGAGTGCCGATCACGATTTCGCGGTCGCCGTCAATATCCGCTCTACGCACCACAATGGGCATAGTTAGAGTGTGCAACCTGCAAACTGATTGCCACTTGGGAGGCCCCTTTCTTCGGGCAGCTAACTGAAATATCAGCAGATCGGCGGTACTGGCGAGTTTGAAACAAAACGTTTGTTTTCATATGCTTGTGGGCTGGATCGACCGGGCAGGGTACCAATCCGAGTGATTTAACGCCCACAATTAACTCGAACACGGAAAAGTCGTTCCCAGATGTGCAAGGATTTTCAGCTCCAATCGGCTCTGGCATTCCCGACCCCGGTACTTCATCGAACCACAATTGAACTTGTGAGCCTCATTCCACCCTCCCCTCCGGAACGCACTGTTGCCTAGATTAGGTTCAGATTGGACGAATGTACATTCGAATGCTCAGGATGAGACTACGCCCGGCTGCCGCTTACCGCATGTATAATATCCTACGCCGTGAGGGCCATGGATAAACAGGGACCACACTCTGTGACGCAGCCCAACGCGATCATTCTCACTTCGGGTATAACCGGCAGCTCTGTATTTACAGGCCTTATTTCTCGAGCCGGGTATTGGACCGGAGATACGACATTTCGCAAATCTGAGTACGACACTTATGAAAATGAAGAATTGATCCAATTGAATGAGAAGCTTCTCAAAGAGGCAGGCTACACTGGGGACTACACAAGGGAATTTTCTCATGATGCAATTAGCGCTGTTGCTTCCTTATTTGGCAAAACAGACGCACGCGCGTATAGGATTTTTGTCGATAAATGCAATGCTCGTCGACCTTGGGTGTGGAAGGATCCAAGGCTATGGCTGACCATTAGATTTTGGAAGAATTTCTTAAAACTAGACGACTGCAGGTTTATTTTGATCACTCGCGACCTCATGCAGAGTTGGGTGTCGCAGACGTTGCGACGTAGGATCCAAACCTACAGATATACGCGATACTATGAGGAAGGAATCAAGAATTCGATCATTAGCTTCTTCACAGAGAATAATCTTCGTCATCTGCATCTACAGTACGATGAACTGGTGTTCCATCCTGATAAAACACTTCAGGCGATCAATGGCTATCTGCAAACGAACCTAACGGTTAGTGATCTCAGCAATGTCTACCACAAACCGCTGTACAGGCGCGCAAGGCGGTCAATGCTGGAACACGTCAAAGCAGTTCTCATATACATGAAGAATTACTCTGAGCGTTTGGACCTGGCACCAAACAGAACAGCCGAAGATCAGATTGCTTTGAAAAAGCCAAGCTCTGATTGAACGCAATGCGGTTTTACAGCTCTTCTGTACGGTCAGATGTGTGGGCATTCATGGAGAAGCTCGGAGGAAGGATTTTTCCTGCAAATCGCAAAGTTTTGCAGTCTCCGGCCAGACAAAACTCGCTAAACTCCTTCTTCAAGGAACGTTCTTTTGCGGTTCCGCGGTCCCAAGTCGGACTTTTACCAAAGTCCATTTTCCCCGCAACAGGACCGTTGTGGAAGCGAAAATGCAGCGTCCTATATACCTCAATGCAGGTGCATGGCAGGGCCTACACGCAACGAAAGATTGTTGGTCCTCCGAAGGTGATTACCTTAAACCCGGCACAGAGGCGAGCGGCTTTCTGGTATCACGTTTCAGGGCGCTGAATCAGCTTTTTCGCTCCGCGCTAGCTCGCAGGCACTCCTCGCTAAAGTATTTCTGTATAAGAACAACTGGGGTTAGAAGATTAGAAGACTGCTGATGGAAACCGTCCAGGAACGAGACACGATTGTTAGTGAGTTGGGTACCGCGGTTCGCCACACGATAGTTTACGGGCTGGGCAATGTGTTGGCGAAGGCCCTCGGGTTCCTGATGT
>Ga0075436_100001922_pt1 | contig 14269 bp, 10 predicted proteins | sample RhiMethybrSRZTD5_FD_75303 | JGI IMG/M metagenome (GOLD analysis project Ga0075436, IMG submission 75303) | Populus rhizosphere microbial communities from Tennessee, USA - Rhizosphere MetaG P. TD hybrid SRZTD5 | ecosystem: Host-associated > Plants > Roots > Rhizosphere > Soil | place: USA...
GCGCGCTCTGCAATCGCGCTCGCTCGCCGCGGCGGTTCCGGGATGGGTCCACCTGTGGAGCATCGTGATCACCGCCGGGGTCATCCTCGCGGTGAGCCTGTGGGAGGACCTTCGCCTCATGCGCGGCGGCGGGGCGGCGGTGGCGCTGATGGCCGGCGGGCGGCGCGTGCTCCCCAGCACCAACGATCGCCTCGAGCGCCGGCTCCTCAACGTGGTGGAAGAGATGGCGATCGCCTCCGGGTCGCGCGTGCCCGCGGTCTACGTGATGGACGAGGAGAGGGGCATCAACGCCTTCGCCGCGGGATGCGACGTTTCCAACGCGGTCATCGCGGTCACGCGCGGGGCGCTCGACACGCTCAATCGCGACGAGCTGCAGGGCGTGATCGGCCACGAGTTCAGCCATATCGTGAACGCCGACATCGGGCTCAACATCCGGCTCATCGGCGTGCTCGCCGGGATCGTGTTCCTCGGCGGCATCGGCAGCTTCATCATGCGCAGCATGCGCGGCCGCGGCAAGGACACGACGGCGATCTTCCTGATGGGGCTCGGCCTCTTCATCATCGGCTACATCGGCGTCTTCTTCGCGCGCCTCATCAAGGCGAGCGTGTCGCGCGAGCGCGAGCGGCTCGCCGACGACTGCGGCGTGCAGTTCACGCGCAACCCCGACGGCCTCGCCGGCGCGCTCGACCAGATCCGCGCGTCGGCCGACGGCTCGCTCATCCACAACCGCCGCGCCGAGGACATGTCGCACCTCTTCTTCGGCGAAGGCGTGGCGCTCGCCTTCGAGTCGCTCTTCGCCACGCACCCGCCGCTCGACGAGCGCATCGCGCGCATCAATCCGCAGTTCCATCCCTCTTCGTATCGCGACAGGCGGCCCACGGCGGCCGCCTCGCTCGACACGCCGGAAGAGGCGGTCGGGCTCGCGGGCGCGCCCGCGCAGCCCGCGGCCGCCCAGGCGCGGGCCGCGGACGTGAGCCAGGCATGGGGCAAGTCGCCGCAGGCGAGCGCGGCGCTCGTCGGCCAGGTCGACGACCGCAAGGTGATCGTCGCGAAGCGCATCCTCGCCTCGATTCCCGCTTCCATCCGCGAGCGCGCGCGCCAACCCGACGGCGCCGCGGCGATCATCGTGGCGCTCCTGCTCGCCCGCCACGACGAGGTGATGGCGCGGCAGCTCGCGGCCCTGCGCGAGAGGAGGCTCGAGCGGCTCGCCGCCGAAGCCTCGCTCTCCTTCGGCGAGATGAAGGCGGTCGGCCCGGCGCTGTACCTGCCGATCATCGATCTCGCGCTTCCCGCGGCGAAGGAAGCGACCAACGACATGAAGGCGACGCTGCTTCAGGGAATGGACGTGGTCGTGCACGCCGATCGCCGCGTGTCGATGTTCGACTTCGTCGCCCTCGGCCTCGTGCGCGCGCAGCTCTTGCCGCGCCCGAACGCGGCGGCGGTGAGGTACAAGTCGTTGAAGGACGTGCGCGACGAGATCGCGCTCGTGCTGTCGCTCGCGGCCCATGCCGGCGCGCAGCCCGGCGACGACATGGCGGCGCGCGTGGACGCCGCCTTCCGCGCCGGCGCGGCCGAGATGGACCTCGAGGAGCTCAAGCTCGTCGACCGCAAGGACATCGCGCTCGACGACGCGCGCGGCGTGCTCGACAAGCTGCGCGACCTCGCGCCCATGCCGAAGGCGATCCTCATGCGCGGCCTCTTCGCCACCGTGAGCGCCGACGGCACGATCCGCATCATCGAGGCGGCGCTGATGCGCATGATGGGCGCGGTGCTCGATTGCCCGCTGCCGCCGTTGCTGGAAGACCTGGATCCCGAGTCCCTCGCGGCCTGAACACGATGAAGACGGTTCTCATCACGGGAGCTGCCGGCGACGTCGGGACACACCTGCGGCGCGAGCTCCAGGGGCGCTACAAGCTGCGCGTCTCGGACAACTATCCGATCGACGCCGCCGCCGATGGCGAGACGTTCATGCGCGCGGACCTCACGTCGATGGACGACATGCTCGCCATCACGAAGGGCGTCGATGCGATCGTGCACCTCGGCGGCTACTCGGTCGAAGGGCCGTGGGAGGCGATCCTCGATGCCAACATCATCGGCCACTACAACGTGCTCGAGGCGGCGCGGCGCAACGGCGTGAAGCGCGTGATCTTTCCCACCAGCAACCACGCGGTCGGCTTCTACCGGCGCGATGAGACCATCGATCACCGCGTCTATCCGAAGCCCGACAGCCGCTACGGCGTCTCCAAGGTGTTCGGCGAAGCGCTCGGGAGCCTCTACGCCGACAAGTACGGCATGGAGATCTTCAACATCCGCATCGGCAACGTGAATCCGCAGCCGATCGACAAGCGGCGGCTCGCGATCTGGATCTCGCCGCGCGACCTCGCGCAGCTCGTGACGATCGGCATCGAGCATCCGGCGATCCGTTTCGAGATCGTGTACGGGATCTCGGGCAACACGCGCGCCTGGTACGACAACTCCAACGCGGTGCGCCTGGGGTACAAGCCCCAGGACGATTCCGAGCGTTTCGCCGCCGACATCCTCGCGCGGGAGAAGCCGGCGACCGACGCGCGCGCGGAAACCTACCAGGGCGGAACGTTCGTCACCGCCGAGAAGGTGGAGCTTCCCAAGCGGCGATAATGCAAGCTTGAGGCTCGCCCGCAACATCTTCCTCGCGGTGGTCGTCCTGGTCCTGGCGCTCGGCGCCGCGGGATGGATTTGGCTGCGCCAGTCGCTGCCGCAGCTCGACGGGGAAGCGCGCGTCAAGGGCCTGAGCGGCGCGGTCGAGATCGTGCGCGACAAGGAAGGCGTGCCGCACATCCGCGCGGCGAACGAGCGCGACGGCTGGTTCGCCGTCGGCTACGTCCACGCGCAGGACCGGCTCTGGCAGATGGAATTCCAGCGCCGCATCGCGCAGGGGCGGCTGTCGGAATTCCTCGGCGAGCGTTCCTACGACGTCGATCGCCTCATGCGCACGCTCGGCATCGCGCGCAAAGCCGAACGGATCGCCGCGCGCCTCGACCCCGATACGCGCGCGAACCTCGAGGCGTACGCGGCGGGCGTGAACGCGTTCCTCGACGAAGGGCACGTCCTGCCGGTCGAGTTCCACGCGATGCGCGTGACACCCGAGCGCTGGCGGCCCGCCGATACGATCGGCTGGCTCCTCATCATGTCGTGGGATCTCTCGGGCAACTGGCGCACCGAGCTCGCGCGGCTGCGCTTCATCGCGAAGATCGGGGTCGATCGCACCGAGCAGATCCTGCCGCCGTATCCGGGCGATCCGCCGTGGAAGCTACCGGACCTCAAGTCCCTCTACGCGAGCCTCGACTCGGCGGCGGGCGCCCTGCTCGCGGCATTTCCGCTGCCCGGCGAATCCATCGGCTCGAACAACTGGGCCGTGTCGGGCGCCCGTTCGGAAACCGGCAAGCCGCTCCTCGCCAACGATCCGCATCTCGGCCTGCAGGCGCCGTCGCTCTGGTACTTCGCGCATGTCGCCACGCCGCAAGGCAACGTGATCGGCGGCACGCTTCCCGGCGTTCCCTTCGTCGTGCTCGGCCGCAACGACACGATGGCGTGGGCCTTCACCACCACCAACGGCGACACGCAGGACCTCTTCGTCGAGCGCGTCGCGCCGGACGACCCCGGGAGCTATCTCACGCCCGCCGGCACGGCGAAATTCGAGACACGCGAGGAGGCGATCCGCGTGGGCAGCGAGGAGCGGCGCATCCGCGTGCGCTCGACGCGCCACGGCCCGGTGATCTCGGACGCGGTGAAGGTCGCCGGCGAAGCCGCGCCGCCGAAGCACGTGCTCGCGCTGCAGTGGGCGGCGCTCGTCGGCGACGACGATCCGTCCGCCCGCGCGGGCTTCGCGCTGAACCGCGCACGCAATCGCGACGAGCTGATGGAGGGCTTGCGCCACGTCGTCGCGCCGCAGCAGAACGTGGTCTTCGCCGACCGCGAGGGACACATCGAGTTCGTCGCGCCGGCGCGCGTGCCCGTTCGCCGCGCCGACAACGAGGCGATGGGCCGCGTCCCGGTGCCGGGATGGGATGCGAAGTACGACTGGCAGGGATTTCTCGCGTTCGAGGATCTGCCCGACGTGCGCGACCCGCCGGGCGGCAGCATCGTGACCGCCAACCACAAGATCACGCCGCCGGGCTACAAGCCGTTCCTCTCCATCGACTGGTTCCCGCCGTATCGCGCCGAGCGCATCGAAGAGCTGCTCGCCCAGCGGCCGAAGCACACGCTCGAGTCGTTCGCGCGCATCCAGGCCGACACGCTCTCGCGTCTCGCGCGCGATCTGCTGCCGATCGCGAACGCGGCGAAGCCGGAGAAGGAAGAGGGCCGGCGCGCGCAGGCGATGCTCGCCGGATGGCAGGGCGACATGACGGTCGATTCCGCGGCGCCGCTCGTCTTCGACGCGTGGTACCGCGAGCTCACGCGGCTCGTGTACGCCGACGAGCTCGGCGACATGTTCCGCGAGTCGTGGGACATGCGCGCGCAATTCATGATCAGCGTGATGAAGGGCGAGCCGGGCTACGCCGACTGGTGCGACGACGTGCGCACGCCCGACCGCGAGAGCTGCGCCACGCTCGCCGCGCGCGCCTTCGACTTCGCGGCGGAAGACCTCGCGAAGCGCTTCGGCGATCCGCAACGCTGGCGCTGGGGGCGCGCGCACTTCGCCGCGGGCGATCATCGTCCCTTCGGCTTCGTGCCGCTGCTGTCGAGGCTCTTCAACGTTTCGCCGCCGACGCCGGGCGACAGCTACTCGGTGGACGTGGGCCACATCTTCATCCGCGACGACGAGCGGCCCTTCGCCAACCGCCACGCGCCCAGCATGCGCGCGATCTACGACCTTGCCGACCTCGACCGCTCGCTCTTCATCCACTCCACCGGCCAGTCCGGGAACGTGTTGTCGCCGTGGTACTCGAATTTCGCCGAACGCTGGGCGAAGGTGGAGTACATTCGGATACCGGCGCGGCGCGTGGCGATCGACGCGGCGCACACGCTGGTGCTGAAGCCCTAGGAATCAAAGAGAGGAATCGCATGTTCCGTGTTCTCGCTGCCGTCATCGCGCTGCTCGTGGCGCTGCCGGCCGCCGCCGAATTCGACGCGACCGAGAACGAGCTCATCCGGCTCGAATCGACCAAGTGGGACCCGGCGAGCCTGCTGCACCCGCTCGACCTCATGTCGCTCTTCTCCGACGAGATGCTCTCGGTCGACTACGGCGCGGAGCTTCAGGGCGGCGCCGAGCGGCGCACGTGGAGAGAGATCCTCGCTTACGGCCCCCTGCCCTCCTGGAAGATGAAGCTCGCCGACTGGCGCGTGCTGCGTCCGACGCCGGACACCGCGATCCTCTCGTACAAGGTGACCGGCGAGTCGGTGCAATGGAAGGCGTACGCGACCTCGGTCTGGGCGCGCCGCAACAACAGGTGGCAGACGGTCTTCTACCAGGTGTCGACCACGAAATGAGGCTGCGCGCGCCACCTCAAGGCGGGGTGGCCCGCGGCGGCTCGCCGAGGAGCTCGCGCATCATCACGGATTCGCGCGCGTAGAAACCCTCGGTGTGGAAGGTCTCGTCGAGCCCGTAGTGCTCGTAGTCGAGGTGGTGGCAGAGCTCGTGCACGAGCGTGCGCAGGAAGGTGCGGAACTTCACGACCTGCTCGCGCTGCGCCGTGCGCATCCAGAGCGTGATGCGCGCCGTGCCGCCGGTCACTTCGTCGGGCTCGTAGAGGCCCTGCAGCTCACCCCACGAATTCGACGGGCGTCTCGCGAGCACCCGCATCGCGACCGGCGGCGTGCGCATCCGCGCGTTCACCGCATCGACCAGCGCCTGGCACGCGCGCTCGACGTCGCGCGGCTTTTCCGTTTCCAGGGCGGGGCCCAGCGCGGCCGCGAGCGGCATGAGCGACGCGACATCCGGCATGTCGATGCGCCGGATGGCGTCGCTCTTGCGATAGGTGCGCTTGCGAGCGTTGCTGAGCCGCTCGTAGTACGCGAACGGCACTACCGGTCGCGCACGAGCTTCGCCTGCAGGCTGCCGCTCGCGCCGAACAGGTACGCCGAGTACACGGCGTTCGCGTCGAGCTCGACGGGAGTCAGGCTCGCGAGCTGCGTGACGCCGCCCGGCGTCGTGAACGAGATCGTGTAATCGAGCTTCGGCGCAACCGACGAGTAGGCCGACGCCGTGCCGGGAGCGATGCCGGTCGCCTGGCTCGCGAAGTCGAGCAGCACGTCGACGTTGCCCACGCCGTTGGTCGCGTTCACGAAGCGGATCTTGGCGAACCCCGTCGGCGGCACGGTGTTGTCGTCGGTGAGGACGGCGAGCCGCGGCTGCGCGATCGATCCGAGCGCGAGCATCGTGTAGTCGAGCGCCGGGGAGAGCGTCACCGAGGCCGAGGCGATGATCGTGCCGGGAACGCTCGAGGCTTCGATCTGCAGGGTGCGCTGGCCAGAGGCCGTCGTCACGTACGTCGACGATCCTATGAAGGGCACGCTCGAGAGCAGCGTCGTCCCGTTCGCCTTGAAGTTGATGAGCGTCGAATCGGGGATGCCGTTCACCGCCTTCAAACGCGCGAGAGGATTGGTGAGGAAGGTCGCGGCGCCGTTGTTCACCAGCAGCAGCGCGTTCGCGAGCTTGCCGCCGAACGTCGGGAAGACGCCGATCGTGTAGATGCCGCCGTCGGTGAAGCTCTGCGTGCTGCTCGACTGGAAGATGATGTCCTTCGTGCCCGCGAGCGTGAAGATCACGTTGAAGTTGCCGGGCGTGACCTCGACGTAGTCGGTCGTCGCGCTGAAGGCGACGCCGGCTTGCGCCGGGGCGATCGACGAGATGTCGCCGGTCGCGAAATAGACGTCGACCGGTCCCACGTCCGGCGAGAGGCCGACGAAGCGCACCTTGAAGTGCCCGGACGACGGGCCGCCGATGTCGTCGGTGAGCATCGCCGTGCTGATCGAGGCGCGCTTGCCGAACGCGATGATGGTGTAGTGGGTGCCGCTCGAGAAGCCGAGGGACTTGTCGAGGACGACCGTGCCCGATTGGGAGCGCAGCTTCACGTCGTGCGTCCCCGAGCTGAATTCGCTGAAGGACGACGTCGACCCGACGGCGACCGCCGCGGACTTCACGCTGTCGTCGATCAAGAAATCGAGCGGATCGGAATCGATGACCGCGTTGACGAAACGCGCCTGCGTGCTGTTCTGGTCGCTGCCGCTGTTGTGGCAGGCGGCGGCCAGCGCCATGGCGAGCACGGCGAGGACGCAGGTGAGGATTCGCTTCATGGGAGTCTCCAGTGAACGGGTCGGCCGCTGATGCTCGCTCAATGCGGCCCCGGCGGCGAGGTGAGTTTGCAACGGAATGTTGGGCAGCCGGGATTTTGCCACGATTGCTTACACTTCGCGCTCCCCCGCTGTCATTCGGAAAGATTGGCCTAGCGCGCCGGCCGGCGGATGTCGCCGAAGCGCGTGACGAAGGCGCCGTTCCTGCGATCCTCGAAGAAGTGCTCGAGGGTGCGCTTCACCATCGCGAACGCGATCTCGTCCCACGGCACCTCGGCTTCCGTGACGAGCTTCACCTCGAGGCTCTCGGCGCCGGGCGACACGTTGGTATCGACGAGACGCGCGCGGAACATCATGTACACCTGGCTGATGTGCGGGATCGAGAAGACCGTGTAGAGGTCTTCGATCTCGACGCGCGCGTTCGCTTCCTCCAGCGCCTCGCGCGCCGCGCCCTCGGATGCCGACTCCTCGTTCTCCATGAACCCCGCGGGAAGCGTCCACAATCCGTAGCGCGGCTCGATGGCACGCTTGCAGATGAGCACGCGGTCGCCATGCACGGGCACGCAACCGACGACGAGCTTGGGATTCTGGTAGTGGATCGTGCCGCACGCGTCGCAGATCGCGCGCGAAAGAGTGTCCCCGTCGGGAACGCGATGCGTGACGGACGCGCCGCAGGAATTGCAGAAGCGGATCAAGTGTTTGGAAGTGTCATCTGCAACGCGATGGCGGCGGCGCGCGGGCCTCGCGCTGTGCTAGGATAAGCCCCTGAAAAATCTCGAAAAACTCTTGAACCTGCGGCCGCGAGCGCACGCGTCGCCGCCTACTTCCGTTTCAGCGCAATGATCCCACGTTTTCTGGCAGTTCTCGCGTGCGCGGCGTGCTTCGCCGCCTCCGCATTCGAACCCTTCGCGCCGATGTCGATGCCGTCGCGGCCCGCGCAAGCGCGCCCGTTGGACATCCTCGGCTTCCGCGCCCCGCGCATCGAGCCGGCGCGTCTCGTCGAGCTTGCGGCTCCGATGGAGAAACGCGCGCCCACGACCGATGAGCGCGGACGCCTTCGCATCGCATCCGTGCGCGGCCTCGACAAGGCGGCGCCCGTCGTGCAGTGGCAAGCCGCGGCCGGCGGTTATGTCGCCCGCGTGAGCGTCGCCTCGCTCGGCGCCGCCGGCATCCGCACGAAGCTCGCGCTCGGCGCCGTTCCCGGCGCGATCGACGTGCGCGTCAAAGGCGACGAAGACCGCGTCGAGGGCACGACCCTCGAGCCGCTCGAATCGGCCAGCGCATGGACGCCGTTCACGAGCGGTCCCGAGCAGGTGATCGAGCTCTTCAGCCCCGTGCGTCCCTCGGACGGCGCGGTGAGCGTGGAGAGCGTGCTCCACTTCGACGATTCGCCGCTCACCACGAAGGCGGCGGCGGCGTGCACGGTCTCCACGGCGTGCTCGACGGGCAACGCCACGATCGACGCGGCCATGGCCGACACCAAGAAATCGGTCGTGAAGCTCCTCTTCCTCGAAGGCACCTCGGGATTCCTCTGCACGGGCACGCTCATCAACACCGAGCGCTTCCCCGCCGGTTATCTCCTGACCGCCAATCACTGCATCAGCACCGCCGACTCCGCGGCCTCGCTCACGACGTACTGGTTCTACGAGGACGCCTCGTGTTCCAACGGCGGCCTCAATCCGAGCTACACGCAGATCGCGGGCGGCGCCTCGCTCGTCTTCACGAACTACAACGCCGATTCGACGCTGCTGCTGATGAATCGCCCTCCGGCTCCCGGCGCCGTGTACGCCGCGTGGAATCGCGCGCAGGTCTCTTCCGGCACTCAGATCGTGAGCATCAGCAACCCCGCGGGCGACACGACGCGCGTCGCGCTCGGCAGCACGACGAACCTCTACCGTATCGACGGGCGGCCGCAGGACGAGTACGGCGTCCACTACACGCTCGGCATCATCCAGGGCGGGTCGAGCGGCTCCGGTCTCTTCACGCTGAACGGCTCGAACCTGGAGCTGCGCGGCGTCCTCACCGGCACGACGATCCGGCAGCCGGGCGGCTTGAGCTGCACCAACAACACCGACGAAGGGCTTTACGGCCGCTTCGACATCTTCGGTCCGCAGATCGACCAGTACATCCGACTCGCGGCGCAGGCGCCGGACGACGCGCCCAATCGGGTGCAGGACTGGGCGGGTGTCACGGCGAGCGTGAACGCGGTGGACTCGCTCGACACGCGCACGACGCCGGCGGCGCTGCAGAGGGCCATCGATTACCAGGGCGACGTCGACGTCTTCCGTTTTACGCTGAGCGCTCCCGCGAACGTCAAGGTGTACACGACTGGCTCGATGGACACGGTCGGCTCGATCCTCGACAGCCGCGGAATGAACCTGGAAGCGAACGACGACGGCGACCCGAACGGCCAGGGCGACTGCACCCAGCACGATTGCAACTTCGCAATCACGAAGCAGCTCTCCGCAGGCACGTACTACGTGCAGGTCGCGCCGTGGGATCCGACGGTGACGGGGCCCTACACGCTCAACATGACGATCGCCGCGAACAATACTGTCACGTTCGACACTACCGACTACACCGACATCTGGTGGAACTCGGCAGAATCCGGCTGGGGCATCAACCTGAACCACCAGGGCACCATCGTCTTCGCCACGCTCTTCACGTACGACACCGATGGCACGCCGATGTGGCTGGTGGCAACCAACAACAAGCTGGCCGACGGCGTGTACAGCGGCGATCTCTATCGCACGGCGGGCGCGCCGTTGAACGGCGCCTGGTTCGCGAGCACCAACACGATCGTCGGCACCATGCGGCTCGCGTTCAACAGCGCGGGATCGGGGCTGCTCACCTACGTCGTGAATGGAATCCAGGTCACGAAGTCGATCACGCGCCAGCCGCTGTCGTCCACGCCGCCGGTGTGCACCTTCACGACCGCGGATCGCTCGTCGGCGACGAACTTCCAGGACCTCTGGTGGAATCCGAACGAGTCGGGCTGGGGCCTGAACGTGAACCAGCAGGGCAACGTCGTTTTCGCGACGCTCTTCACCTACGCGCCCACCGGCGTGACCTACGCGCCCGCCGGCAAGGGCATGTGGTACGTGCTGAACGGTAATCGCGTGGGCACGGGCAACACGTTCACCGGAACGCTCTATCGCACGACGGGAGCGCCGTTCAGCGCCGCATGGTCGCCGAACTCGAACATCCCCGTCGGCTCGATGACGCTCACGTTCGCGAACGGCACCACGGGCACGATGAGCGTCACGCTCGACGGCGTGGCGACCGTGGCGAAGTCGATCCAGCGCCAGGTGTTCGCGACCTCGACGACGCTCTGCCAGTAGCGAAAACCGGGGACAGACCACGTTTTTCATGGGAGACGCACCTAGCGAAAAACGTGGTCTGTCCCCGGTTTTCGCGGTCATCGAGTCCATCGACCACGAAGGCGTCGGGGTCGCGCACGTCGACGGCAAGGTCACGTTCATCGACGGCGGCGTGACCGGCGAGGTGGTCGAGTTCTCGCGGCGCAGGAGCCGCGGCAACTTCGATCTCGGCACGGTCACGCGCGTCGTGCGCGAGAGCGCGCAGCGCGTGACGCCTCGCTGTCGCTACTTCGGAGTCTGCGGCGGCTGCGCGATGCAGCACGTCGAGACGGCGGCGCAGGTCGCGGCGAAGCAGCGCGTCCTCGAGGACAACCTCGCGCGTATCGGCAAGGTGACGCCCGAGGGAATGCTGCCTCCCGTGATCGGCCAGGCGTGGGGTTACCGCAACCGCGCGCGGCTTTCGGTGCGCTATGTCACGAAGAAGGGCGAATCGCTGGTCGGTTTCCGCGAGAACAAGTCGACCTACGTCGCCAACATCCAGTCGTGCGAGGTGCTGGCGCCCGCGGTGTCGCGCCTCATTCCCGGGCTGCGTGCGCTCTTCACGTCGATGTCGATCCGCGAGCGCATCCCGCAGCTCGAGATCGCGGTGGGCGAGAACGTGACCGTGTTCGTGCTCCGCCATCTCGTGCCGGTGCCGGACGAGGATGCGGCGAAGCTGCGCGATTTCGCCGACCGCCACGGCATCCAGTGGTGGCTGCAGCCGCAGGGCCCCGATTCCGTGCGCCCGTTCCATCCGCTCGACGCGCCCGCGCTCGACTATCGCCTTCCCGAGTTCGGTATCACGCTCGGCTTCGGCCCGACGGACTTCACGCAGGTGAACGCCGGCGTGAACCGCGTGCTGGTGCGCCGCGCGGTCGATCTTCTCGATCCGCAGCCCGGCGAGCGCGTGGGCGATCTGTTCTGCGGCCTGGGCAATTTCACGCTGGCGATCGCCACGCGCGGGGCCGAGGTGGTCGGCATGGAAGGCTCGAGTGTGCTGGTCCGTCGCGCGGCCGACAACGCGCGCGCCAACGATCTTGCGGCGCGCACGCGCTTCCTCGTGCACGACCTCTACACGGATGCGGCGGGCGCGCTCGCCAAGCTCGGTCGCGTCGACAAGCTCCTCATCGACCCGCCGCGCGACGGTGCGGTCGAGATCTGCAAGGAGATCGGCGACGATGGGCCGCGCCGCATCGTCTATGTCTCGTGCAGTCCCGCGACTCTCGCGCGCGACGCCAACGTGCTCGTGAACGTGAAGGGCTACAGGCTCGTCGCCGCCGGTGTCGTCAACATGTTTCCGCACACCGGGCACGTCGAGTCGATCGCGCTCTTCGAGCGCTAGAATGACGCGGTGCGGCGCTTCGCATCGGTGCTCCTTCTTCTCGTCGGCCTGCTCGCGGCCGACGCGTTCGCGCTGACGCCCGACGAGGCCTACGCCGCCATACCCCATCGCCGCATCGCTTTCGATCCCGCGGCCTCCACGCTCTCGAAGCCGCAGGCCGAGGCCCTGAAGCGGCTCTTCGCGTTGTCGGACCAGGGCGTGGTGCTGCGCGTCGAGGGGATGCGCGCGGTGCGCGCGGGCAACGGTGCCGGCGCCGCTCGCGTGCTGGCTCAATACGACACGCTGCTCGTGTCGCTGCGCGCGCTCCCGGTCGCGCCCGAAATCGCCGGCGTGCGCAACCTCGTCGCCGAGGCCGTCGACGACCAGCGCCGCTTCCTCGCCGGCAAGCGCGCCGAAACCTATGGCTTCGCCTCCCGGGAGCTCGCCTCGGCGCCCGACGTGCGCCAGGCGAGCGAGAAGCTCAAGCGCGCTTACGACATGCTGCTCAAGGCATTCCCGAACGAGCAGCGGCGCAACAAGGACGCGTTTTTCGACCACCTTTGCGCGCTCGACTACCTCTGATCGCGCGCGCCGCGGTCGCGGCCCTCGTCTGCGCCGCGGCGGGCATCGCCGCCGCGGCTTTCGACGCGAAGAAGGTCGTCCTCGTGAACGAGACCGCCGATCACCGCTACGACCGCGCGCTGCGCGCCTCGACCCGATGGATGCAGGAGGCGACCGGCATCCAGGTCGCGATGGTGCTGGAGAAGCAGCTGCCGGCGCTCACGACGATCGAGCAGCAGGCGGCGGACCTCTTCAAGAAGCTCGGCCTCGGCCGCCAGACGGGCGGCAAGGCGCTGCTCTTCGTGATGTCGGAGAAGGAGAGGCTCTTCAAGATCGAGGTCGGATACGAGCTGGAGTCGGTCTTCCCGGACGCCATGTGCAAGCGGCTCGAGGAGGGCGCGCGCACATTCATGCTCTCGGCTTCGCCGAACGCGCGGCGCGATTTCCTGGTGGAGCTCAACGTCACCATGAAGCTGCATTACCTCGAATACAAGAAGAGCGGCAAGCTCTCCGACATGATGCTCGCGAGCGCCGGGCCGGGACGCCTCTCGGAATATCTATCGGGCGGCGGCGGAATCGTCGGGCGCGGATATTCGTCCGCGTTCGAGGAAGTGCAGCGCGAGCTGAAGCCCGTGCCGGCCTCGCTCGCGCAGGCGCTGCAGCCCGCGGCCACACCCGAGGAGACCGTCGAGCGCTATCTCTTTTCGCTCGAATACGGCATCGGCGCGCCGAACCTTCCGCTGCTCACCGAAGCGAGCCGCTATTTCCGCATGGAGAAGCCGCTCGCTCCCGGCTATCTCCAGCGCCAGCATGCGTATTACGTGAAGGCGCGGCCCTATCGCATCGTGACGCACGGCGATCTCGCGGCGGCGATGTTCCCGCCGAGGAGCCCGGTGCTGCCGGTGTTCCTGCGCCGCGACGCGCACGGCCTGTGGCTCGTGGACGAACCGAAGGTGGAGGCGACGTTGCACCTGTACCAGGACGGCACGTCGCAGCTCAAGTATCGCGATGCGCCCTATGCGTTCGCCGCGACCGATCACAAGCCCAACACGCTCTTCGAGGACCGTGCGCTGCTGCCGGCGCTGCTGCCGCTATCGACCGACATCAAGCAGCGTGTGCGCGAGCTCGAGGCGAAAGTGCAGGCGCGCCCGCGCGACGTCGCTGCGTACGTCGCGCTCGCCGACGTGCTGCACTTCGAGCTCTACTGGCTGACCGCGACCGAGGCGGTGTACGAGCACATCCTGCGGCTCGATCCGACCCGCTCGGAGATCCGCTGGAGGCTCGTGGACGTGTACATGATGACCTCGGAGGTCGACGGGCATAACCGGCAGCTCTGCGAGCTCCTGAAGTCGGCGCCGAGCGACCCGTTCGTGAAGTGGCACTACGACTGGTTCCGCAAGTCCTACTACGAAGACGAGCCGCGCACCGACCTGTGTCCCGAGGTGTTGCGCTGGCCGCAGCGCTGAACTACTCGCGGCTGGTGATGCCCAGGATCGCGAGCAGGTTCACGAAGACGTTGTAGATGTCGAGGTAGAGCGCCAGCGTCGCGCTGATGTAGTTCGTCTCGCCGCCGGTCACGATCCGGTTCACGTCGTAGAGCATGAACGCGGAGAAGATGCCGATCGCGATCACGCTCAACGCGATCATCAGCCCCGGAAGCTGCAGGAAGATGTTCGCGAACATGGCGACGATCAGGAGGATCGCGCCGACGAACAGGAACTTGCCCAGGCCGGAGAGATCGCGCTTGATCGTCGTG
>Ga0075436_100001924_pt1 | contig 14262 bp, 13 predicted proteins | sample RhiMethybrSRZTD5_FD_75303 | JGI IMG/M metagenome (GOLD analysis project Ga0075436, IMG submission 75303) | Populus rhizosphere microbial communities from Tennessee, USA - Rhizosphere MetaG P. TD hybrid SRZTD5 | ecosystem: Host-associated > Plants > Roots > Rhizosphere > Soil | place: USA...
CCACGGAGGCACGGAGAAAAGCGATTCGTAGAGAAATCGCTTGGCTAAGTGTCACGCCTTCACGCCGTTTTCCTCGCTAACCCTAAATTTACGGGGAATCGTCACGCTGAGGGCGTGGGCTTAGTCGCTCATCGTTGCCCCCACTGTCTGGCCACTTTGTATAATCCGCGGCATGAAAAGATCGGTTGCGATTTGTTGCGCTCCGCTTCTGCTGCTCACGCTGGCTGCGGCTGCGAACCAACCCACAGCTCCTCAAACTGCCATCCGGAAGGTTCTGGATAAGCAGGTGAAAGCCTGGAACCGGCAGGATCTCGAAAGCTTCATGCAGGGCTACTGGGATTCGCCGCAGCTGACGTTTTTCTCCGGCGTCAAGGTTTATCGCGGTTGGGAAAGCGCGTTGGAGCGCTACCGCAAGGCCTACCAATCAGAGGGCCGGCAGATGGGCAAGCTGGAATTCTCTGACCTGCAGATCGAAACACTAAGTCCCACGGCCGCCCTCGTGCGAGGCGCCTTTCACCTCGCCATGCCTGACGGCAAACACCCGCACGGCATTTTCACGCTGGTATTCCGCAAGTTTCCCCAAGGCTGGCGCATCATCCACGACCACACCTGCGGCGCGGAGTAGGCCCAGGCGGAGCGTGCAATTGGATTATTTCCGCCGCAGGCCGAACCAGCTCTCGGAAACCACAATGGAGTTGCCGGGATTGTGCGGATCGTATTTGACCGAGGTGGGCAGGCCCAGCCGGCAGGAATGCAGATTGACGAATTGCCGGAGGTAGGTGATTTCCTGGGAAGCCTCGTAGGAAACACCGGCCACGTCGTATTGAAAGATGATGAACTGCCCGGGATGGGTGCCGTCCATTTCCTGCACGTCTATAACGGTGCCGTCGGTGATGCGCCCCACCTTGCTGATCCAGGCGCGGCGTTCGCGCTCTACTTCCGCCGGCGACTTGCGGCGGCGGCGCAGCAGGTAAACCAATAATGCCGCCGTGGCCAGACCAGCAGCGAGCAGGGGATAAGCGTGAAATGGCACTTCGTTAGTTACCCAGTACCTGGGATCCACCCCTAGTGCGTCCGGGTGCGTGATCCCAGGAATTTGAATTTATGAGTTCGGTGAATGTGGGTAGTTTAGCAAGGAATTTCGCCGGGCGATATTACGGAAGTTCCTCGTCCCTGATTTTAAGCAGATTCCGATTGACCAGGTACTAGCTCTTGACCTTTTCCCAGTCTTTGAGGAACTGGTCCAGGCCGCGGTCGGTAAGTGGGTGCTTGAACATGAGATCGAGCACCTTGAAGGGGATGGTGGAGACGTGGGCGCCCGCGAGCGCCGCTTCCACTACGTGCAAGGGGTGGCGCAAGGAGGCAGCCAGCACCTGGGTTTTGTAGCCGTAATTTTTGTAGATCTGGATGATGTCGCGCACCAGGTCCATTCCGACGTGGCTTATGTCGTCCAGGCGGCCCACAAAGGGGCTGACGTAAGTGGCGCCCGCCTTGGCCACCAGCAGGGCCTGGTTGGCCGAAAAGCACAGCGTGAGGTTGGTGGGAATGCCATCCTCGGAGAGACACTTACAGGCCTTCACCCCATCGCGGGTGGTGGGCAGTTTGACGACCACGTTCTTGTGCCAGGTGGTGTAATCGCGAGCCTGCTGGCACATGCCGCCGGCATCGGTGGCGGTGACTTCTACGCTCACCGGCCCGTCCACGACATTGCAGATAGCCAGGATGGTTTCCTTGAAAGGCTTGCCTTCCTTGGCGATGAGCGAAGGGTTGGTGGTGACGCCGTCGAGGATTCCGAGACTAGCCGCCTCGCGGATTTCGTTCAGGTTGGCAGTATCAATGAAGAATTTCATAGCATTGTGTAATTGAGTAATCGTGCGATCGGGTAAATGGCCGGTACGAGGCCCTTTTCAAAATTACACAATTACCCGATTTACACAATTCATTCGTTCACCACCGGGTTGCGCAGCGTGCCGACTCCTTCCACGCTGACCTCAACCACGTCGCCGGCCTGCACGGGGCCGACCCCCGGAGGCGTTCCGGTAGCGATCAAATCGCCGGGGAAAAGGGTCATAACCTGGGAAATGAAGCGGATTATAACATCGAGCGAAAAGATGAAATCGCGCGTCGTGCCCTGTTGGCGAACCTCTCCGTTCACGCGCGTTTCCACGTTCACGCCTGCCCAAGGGTCGAGTTCATTGGATACCAGCGGCCCGACCGGGCAGAAGGTATCGAAGCCCTTGGCGCGAGTCCACTGACCATCCTTATTCTGCAGGTCGCGAGCGGTAACGTCGTTGACGGAGGTGTAGCCGAGAATGTACGGCCGCACGTCGTCGCTCTCGGACAGACGGCGGCAGCGGCGCCCGATGATGACGCCCAGCTCGCCTTCATGGTCCACACGTTCGGAGAGCGCCGCCGGCCGGCGAACTTCGCCTCCGGGCCTGAGCAGGGAGGAGTTGGGCTTCAGGAAAATCAGGGGCTCGGTGGGGATCGGGTGGCCCAGTTCCTTAGCGTGTTCGCGGTAGTTGCGGCCGATGCAGACGATTTTGGTGGGCTCCACCGGGGGCGCCAGAACGGCATCGTCGAGCGGCACCTGCTGCATGCGGCGGCTGGGCAGCTCGTCGAGTTCGCCTTCGCCCAAATGCGGCGCCGTGAGCAGCAGGCGAGTGATGTGTTCTTCCCCTGCCACTGGCTCCACCAGCCCGTAGCGGAATTGTCCTTCATGCGTGAAGCGGCAATATTTCATGAGGTGAGTATGAAAGTTCCCAGTTCGAGTTTTGAAGAAACACTATCCTCAAGGCTCTGGGCCCAAATGCCAAGTGCAAATTGCTAATGGCATAACTTTTCCCGGCGCCGTTAGGGGCCACCCGGCACTGTTTCCGACGTTTCAGGCGAACGCACGCTCTCGTTGCCGTGCGTGTCAAGCGCGGTAATAGCATAGGAATATGTCCGGCCAGCCGCCACGTTGCTGTCGCGGTAGGCCGGGGTGGGCACAGGGGCAGGGTTGAGGCGCGTCCACGCTCCATTCTCTTCTCGGCGATAAACGTTGTAGCCTGCCAGATCCGGGTCGGAGTTGGGAGCCCAGGTCAGGTCCACGGAGGGTTGTTGCCCGATGCCGGAAAAGACCGCCTGCAGGCCCATGGGCACGGCGGGCGGAAAGACGTCGTTGGCAAACACCGTGATGGGAGCAGAGTTATCGCCCTCCACCCGGGCGGAAGATTTCCCACGCCGTAACACAATGGTCACGGCCGTAACCCAATACTGGTAGGTCTTCTGCCACTCAAACGAGTGGTCCAGCAGCTGCGCCTGCGGCGAAGGGCTGAAGGCTATCTCGCCCACCATCACGGCCGTGGATGTCCCTTGTTGTTCACGGTAAACCCGGTAGCTGTGGCGCAATTCCGGCGTCTCATTTTCAGGCAGCATAGCGGTGAAATTGAGCACGATTCCATCGGCTGTGACTGTGGCGGCCAAGTCGTCCGGCGGCGGCAGAGTGGGGGCGAGCGGCACCTGCACCTGGTTGGAGAAGCCCGCGCTGCGGCCGCGCGTGTTCAGAACCTCTACGGCGTAGTTCATAAAGCCGGTGGGATCACGGGTTTCAAGCTCGTGCGGGAGGGCGTCCCCAGCGTTGGCCACCACGGGAACGGGCTTAGCGGGTAGCGAGTTCGGCTTACTGGCAGCAGCAGCCTTGGCCTTGGCGGCGGCTTCACTGGCCGAGACCAGAGGAGCCGTCTCTATTTCGCCCACCTTATCGGTGCATTGCGTCATGCCCAGCTTCAGGCTGCGGCAGATGCGTGTGGGGCCAAGATGGCGCACACGTAAGGTGGTGCGGTCCGTGGTCTCACGGGGTACGGTCCAAGCCAGGGCAACTTTGTCACCCTTGCGCGAGGCACGAAGGTCCTGCACGGGCTCCGGCAGTTCCAGCGAAGGCGGCAAAGGTATGCCCGGCGTACCACAGCCCAGACACACAGCTAGCAGCAGAATGGCGATGGAGGCGTATTTCATCCCTGAAAGCCCCTCAGCGTAACACAGGGCTCGCGCAGCCCAGGCGCTACGACCACGGGAGCATGTGTGGACAGCTAGAGCCCTAAGTACCAAGGTCCAGTTACCTGCGTTACTTGTAGGGGCAGTACTGCCGACCTAAATTGAGTTTTGTCATGGCTTTTAGGTCGCTGCTTCTATCGAAAGACACCGAACTTGTCCAAACTCTGGCCCGGCTGCTGAAGGATCTGGACATTGCGGTAGAACCTTGCAGCGAGCCGTTCGCCGCCGCTAAGCGCCTGATGGACCAGCACTTCGATGCCATCCTAGTGGATTGTGAGGACGAGCAGGGAGCGGGCTGGGTGCTGCAAAGTGCTCGCATGGCGACCGCCAGTAAAAAATCTATCACCATTGCCATTGTGGGTGCACAAAGTGCGAACCGTGGCGGTCCGCGGGCGGGAGAAAATTTCGTTATTCAGAAGCCGATTGTGTTGACGCAAGTGGAGGGCACACTGCGAGCGGCACGCGGACTAATGGGCGATGGAGGAGCGGACTCGAGCAGCGCGACTAACTCTGCCCCGAGCGGCCTTCCAGTGCCCAAGCCGGTGGTGCCCGCTGTCGCAGCGTCGCCGCATGAATCCGCACCGGGACAAGGGCGGCCTACGCCGGAATTCTTTGATGAATTAACAGCGGTGGTGGACCGGTTAGGTCCCCAGCCGAAGACCGCTCTGGTGGACCGACTAGGCCCACGGGTCAACTCATCGGTTCTGGAGCGGTTAGGCCCACAGGCGAAGCCCCCAGCGGTGGCGTCGACTCTGTCCGGTACGGCGGCGGCCACAGCGCCAGCCCGGGAAAAGCCAGCGATAACTGTGCCGCCGGCCGTTGCTCCACCGATGACTATGCCAGCGGCGGCTGCGCCCGAACCTACGCCGCGGCAGGAATCCAAGCCCGCGCCGCGTCCGGCGCAGACCTGGCCAGGGCTCTCGGCGCAACCCAGCGCGCCGCCCAAGCCGGATGCTCCGGGACTGCTGCCTTTGGCGGCGAGCTCAGCGGAAATGAAACCCGCCGCGCGCCCGGTGCAGGATCTGGCCAACTCCAGCAATGCTTTTGATGATAGGCGCCGGCGCATGGAGTCGAGCGCCCCACCGACCTGGCGGACGGGCGTGGAAGAGCGCCACGAACCGCCCGTACCCCGCTTCTCCGGGTTGGCCGAGGAAGAGGAACCTAGCCGGGGATTTCCGTTCAAGAAAATTGCTGTGTTTATGGTGCTGGTATCGCTGGCTCTGTTTGGCTATAGCTGGTATCGCGGACAAACCACCACCAGCACGCTCCCGGGAAATACAACGACGCGGCCCGCCGTTGAATCTCAAGCGCCTGCGCAAGTATCCAGCAGTGCCGCGCCTGCCCAGGTTGCACCGAGTGGCAATCAGGCCAACAGCACGCCGACAGACAACTTCGGGGGCGAGACGATGCCCGCGGAGCCGTCAACTCCTAAAGCGAAGCCTAACCAGGCTGAGCCTCCTGCCAAGGCAGTTGCCGAAGTCGTTGCGGCTGACACAACTACCGACCTCGGGTCTGCAGACACCAGCCTGCCACCGGCCCCCCTAGTAGTCGAAGGTGGCAAGCGTCACACCAATCCGGCCGCGCACATTGCCGAACCGGTCGCCCCACCCAGCCTGAACACGATAACGCAAGCAGGCAAACCTGCACTGGGAGGCGTGGTGAGCGCTACTCCCGTGGACCTGCCGAAGCTGGCGCCCGCGGCGCCGCAGCGCATCCGGGTTTCGCAAGGCGTAACCCAGGGCCTGCTGGTACGCCAAATCCAACCGCAATACCCGGCCATGGCACGGGAAACCCGAGTGGAGGGAGATGTTCAACTGGAAGCAGTGATCGGGGAAGACGGAAGAGTGCGCGACCTGAAGGTGCTTAGCGGTCCGGCGCTTTTGATTCCCCCGACACTCCGTGCTGTCAGGCAGTGGCAATACAAGCCGTACCTGCTGAACGGGCAGCCTGTGGAAGTAGTAACCCAGATCAAGCTGCGATTCCGCTTGTAGACCTTCGCTAATCGCTGGCCGGGGCGCCTTTTACCGGTTCCGAGGATCTTTCCCGCGTCTCTTCAAAGGCGAGTGTTTCCTGGTTCACATCCAGCTCCTTGCTACCGAGCACAAACCTGCCCACATCCAGCATGGCACCGGGCTGATTGTGCCGGATTTCTGCCAGCCGTCCTTGGTCAAGCACGAGAATCATGTCACAGGTTTTGAGCGTATGCAGGCGGTGCGCAATCATGAATGTGGTGCGCCCCTGCATCAAGGCTTCCGTGGCCTGCATGATGGCGGCTTCGGTTTGCATGTCCACCGAACTGGTGGGTTCATCCAGGATGAGGACGGAGCTGTTGCGCAGGAAAGCGCGAGCCAGAGAGATGCGCTGGCGCTCGCCGCCGGAAAGGCGGGCGCCGCGTTCGCCGGCGCTGGTCTCATAGGCTTCGGGCAGACGAGCAATGAAATCATGGGCACTGGCGGCGCGGGCCGCTGCCTCAATTTCGCCGTCGCTGGCATCGGGCTTGCCGTAGGCTATGTTCTCCGCGATGCTGGCAGCAAATAGCACCGGCTCCTGCAGCACCACGCCAAACTGGCGGCGCAGGTCAGAAATGCGGTAATCGCGGATATCAACTCCATCCAGGAGCACCTGCCCTTCGGTTGGGTCGTAGAAGCGCATGAGCAGGTTGAGCAAGGTGCTCTTGCCCGCACCGGTAGCGCCGACAATGCCCACCCGCGTGCCCGCCGGCACGCGAAAGGAAACATCACGCAGACCGCGGCCGCTCTGATCATAGACGAAGGAAACGCCGCGAAATTCGAAATCGCCTTGCGAGCGCGCCAATGGCAAGGCGCGCGGTATCTCAGCAATCTCGGGTGCCTGGTCCAGGAGGAGAAAGGCTCGTTCCAAGCTGGCGAACCAAGCCTGCAGGTCGGTGGTCTTGGTGCTCAACAGCTGCAGCGGCCCGTACATCTGGGCGATGTAGGCCATGACCATGAGCAGCGAACCCACGCTCAGCAAGCCAGCGCGCACGTGCAGCACACCAATGTAAAGCGCCGCAGCCGTACCCCCGGCGACCGTCAAACCAATCAGGACATTGAACACCGCCTGCATCATGGAGAGCTGCACCTGGCCGGACATGCGCTTGCTGGAGTGGCGCACGAAACGGCCCTGTTCGCGGTTCTCCTGGCCAAAGGCCTTGACCACGCGGATGGAACCCAGCACCTCCTGAATAACGGACAAAGCGGTGCTGTCCAGTTCCTTGATTTCCTGGGAGCGGCGGCGCACCAGGCGGCTGCAGCCCAGTGAAAGGGCGAACAGCAGCGGGCTGATGGCCAACGCCACCAGCGCCAGGTGGAAATCAATGCGGGCGCAGACATACACCATGCCCAGCAGGGTGAACATGGCAGTAATCAGGGGCACCACGCCCTGAATGGTTACATACTGGATGGAGGGCGCGTCATGCTGGATGCGGTAAACCGAGTCGGTGGGCCCGTAACGGTCATGGAACGCCAGGGGCAGGCGCTGCACGTGGTTCAGCAGTTCGGCGCGGAAATCCCAAACCAGCTTCTCGCCGGTATAGGTTTGCAGATACCAGCTGGCCAGGGCCTGGAGATTAGCGAGCAGGGCGATGACCAGGAGCAGGGCGACGGCAAAGCCGATGGCAACCGGGCCGGGGTGCATGGGCGGCAGGAAGTGGACCAGGAAAATGGGCAGGGGCTGCTGGCCGAGAACGCTGTCCACCGCAATCTTAAGGGGGAGGGGGTACAGCAAGGTCAGGGGCATGGAAAGCAGGCTGAGGGCCGCAATGCCGGCCAAGTGCGGCCAGCACCGCCGCGACTGGCGCAGGATGCGCAGGTACATACAACGGCTTGGCCCCGACTTCGACCGCACACACTTCCATCCCCAGGGATTGGCTTCCGTTAGGTCCACAATATCCTGAGTACTTACCTGTCGCAATGAGGCGAAATCATTAGAGGACACGGTGGTAACGGTAGGCAAAAAAGGTAAGTACCCGCAATCTGGCGTCAGCTGGGCCTTGGGGGTGCCGCGAGCCGGAGAATTGGCGATATACTTTCGTCCGGGTGGGGGCACTCATGGCAAAAGGTTGCGCAAGCGTACTAGGGCTGGCTCTTTGCATTTCGATTAGCGGGGCAGGGTGGGGACAACGCACGGGCTCGAACTGGCCTTCACCACCACCGTCCGCCGAGCAAATGCCGCAACGGCAGGGTTCCCGAAAGGCCAACCTGGAGCAACTGCAGCGCGCCGCTGAGCAGCACAAGATGCAGGTGGAGAAAGATATGGCACGCCTCAGCGAATTGGTGAACGAGTTGAAGCAAGACTTGGACAAGACACCTGCGGGCACTCTTTCGGTGGATGCCGTGAAGAAGAGCAAGGAGATCGAGAAGCTGGCCAAGCGGGTGCGCAAGGACATGCAGGGAGATTAAGACAAGCCGCCAGGGGTCAGCAGGACGCAACCAAATTGGAGTTGTGGCAACGAATATGAGTAACGCCTATTTCACAGATGAGCTGTTCGGATTCCTCAAGCAGTTGAAGCGGCATAATCAGCGCGAGTGGTTCCAGGCCAACAAGGAGCGCTACCAGGCATTGGTGCGAGATCCCTGCCTGCGTTTTATTGCGGAATTGGGCGAGCCTTTGCGGCGAATCAGCCCGTGGCTGGTGGCGGACCCGCATCCGACGCGGGGCTCGATGTTTCGCATCTATCGCGATACGCGCTTTTCCGCCGACAAACGGCCCTACAAAACGCACGTCGGCATGAGCTTCCCGCACCGCGGGACCAAACAGAAAGTGCACTTGCCTGGGTTCTATCTGCATTTGGAGCCAGGTGGCTGCTTTGCCGCCGCGGGCTGCTGGCATCCCGACAACCCCACTCTGATCCGCATTCGCAGCGCCATCGTTGCGCGGCCGGACGCGTGGAAGAAGGCGGTGCGCGGCCTGGAACTGGAAGGCGACGCTCTCAGCCGGCCGCCACGCGGCTATCCCGCCGATCACCCGCTGGTGGAGCATTTGAAGCGTAAGGATTTTCTGGCCAGCGTGGAATTCACACAGGCGCAAGTGTGCCGGGCCAGGTTCATGGCGGAGTTCATCACCGCATGCAGTAAATTAAGCCCGCTGGTGGCATTTCTCTCGCAAGCGATGGACTTGCCCTATGAAACCGAGGGAGACAGTAGTGCTTGGGCCATGGGCGCCTAAAGATGTTTCAGAGGAGTGCATGATATTTCGATCATAGCGCCAGCGAGCACGAGGTCCTTCGACTCCGCTCAGGATGACACGATGACAGTCTGTGCATGAAGAAACGGGTTTTTGTTTCCGAGCGCTCGGCCTAAGTTACCCAATCACCAATAACTCAATTTTTAAAGAATGTAGCGCGAGAGGTCCTGGTCCTTGACGATATCCACCAGGCTCTTGCGGACGTACTCGGCGTCCACGGTGAAGTTCTGGCCTTTGCGGTCGGGGGCCTCGAAGCTGATCTCGTCGAGCACGCGCTCCATGATGGTGTGCAGGCGGCGGGCACCGATATTCTCCGTCCCTTCGTTCACCCGGAAAGCAAAGTGGGCAATCTCATCAAGGGCATCGCGGGTAAACTCCAGCTTCACGTTCTCGGTTTCGAGCAGCGCGGTGTACTGCTTGACGAGGGAGGACTTGGGCTCAGTCAGAATTTTGATGAAGTCCTCCATGGTCAACGACTGCAGCTCCACGCGAATCGGGAAGCGGCCCTGCAGTTCGGGGATAAGGTCGCTGGGCTTGGAGACGTGAAAAGCGCCGGCGGCGACGAATAGAATATGGTCGGTGCGCACCATGCCGTAGCGCGTGTTAACGGTGGTGCCTTCCACGATGGGCAGAATGTCGCGCTGCACCCCTTCGCGCGACACGTCGGGCCCGTGGCCGCTCTCGCGGCCGGCGATCTTGTCGATCTCGTCGAGGAAGATGATGCCGGAATTCTCCACCCGCTCAATAGCCATGCGGGTGACCTGGTCCATATCAATCAGGCGCTGCTCCTCTTCCTGGATGAGGTAGTCAAAGGCCTCGCCAACCTTCATCTTCCGCTTTTTGGTGCGCTGGCCGAAGATGTTGGGCAGCATGTCCTTAATGTTAATGTCCATCTCTTCCACGCCCTGGTTAGAGACGATTTCGAAGGCAGGAAAGGACTTCTCGCGGACATCGAGCTCGACCATGCGGTCGTCGAGGCGGCCCTCGCGCAACTGCTGGCGCAGCTTCTCGCGGGTGCGGGAGCTGGATTCGGCCAGGCTCGATCCCTCAATGACAACGCCGGAACCGCCGCCGTCACCAGCGCCGGGACGGCTTGGAGCGGGGGTGGGCAGCAGCAGGTCGAGCAGGCGCTCCTCGGCGTTGAGTTCAGCCTTATCAGAAATATCTTCCAGCTTCTCCTCCCGAACCATGTCAATGGCGATCTCGACCAGGTCACGGATCATGGATTCGACGTCCCGTCCAACGTAGCCCACTTCGGTGAATTTGGAAGCCTCCACCTTCAGGAAGGGCGAGTTGGTCAGCTTGGCCAGGCGGCGGGCAATCTCGGTTTTGCCTACGCCGGTGGGACCGATCATGATGATGTTCTTGGGAATAATTTCTTCGGCAAGATCGGGGGCCAGCTTCTGGCGGCGCATACGATTGCGCAGGGCAATGGCCACAGCGCGCTTGGCGGCCGCCTGGCCGACCACGTACTTGTCGAGCTCGCTCACGATCTCGCGCGGCGTGAGCTCGTCCAGCGCCAGCTGTTCTTCTTCGGCGGTTGGGGGTAAGTAAATAGCCATAAATCAATGAGTAAATTCGTAATCGGGTAATTTGAGGCGCTTAGCGGGCGTGAACCAAGCGGGAGCCCGCTGCCGAAATCCCGAGCCATGCCAGGGATCTCGATTACATTACTCAATCACAAATCACGAAATTACAACTCCGCGCGACATCTGGTCAGTCTAAAGCTCCTCCACCGTGACCTTGTCATTGGTATAGATGCACATCTTGCCGGCAATCTTCATAGCCTCTTCGGCGATCTCGCGGGCCGAGAGCTGGGTATGGTCGCAGAGGGCCTGGGCTGCCGCCTGGGCATAAGGCCCACCGCTGCCGATGGCGGCAATCCCGCCGTCGGGCTCGATAACGTCACCCTGTCCGCTGAGCAGAAAGGTTTGATTCTCATCGCTGACCAGCAGCAAAGCTTCCAGGTGGCGCAGGTACTTGTCAGTGCGCCAGTCCTTAGCCAATTCCACGGCGCCGCGGCCAATGTTGCCATGATACTGCTCCAGTTTGGCCTCAAAACGGCTGAACAGGGAGAAGGCGTCGGCCGTGGAACCGGCGAACCCCGCCAGGATCTTGTCGTTATAGAGGCGGCGGATCTTGCGGGCGGTGTGCTTGACCACCCCTTCGCCCAGGGTGACCTGCCCATCCCCGGCCATGACCACGTGCCCATTCCGGCGAACGCACAAAACAGTGGTGGAGCGTACTAGTCGGGACTTTTTCATGCGGCCAATTTCTCATTATAGCAGCGTGATTTTGCTGGCGGCGCGGGAGCGAGCTGTTGCCTGCTGCGGCGCTAGTGGGCGTATGCTTTCTTATGCGCAGGTTTGAAAGGAGAACGTCATGAAACCCGCCTCTCTCTTACTGGCTGTTCTGTTCCTCAGCGCCGGTCTGGCGGCGCAGACTTCAACTCAAAGCACGGCGCCGGGAACTCCGACAGCGCGGCAGCAACACATGATGGCCATGCAACAGCACATGCAGGAAATGAAAGCGCAGATGGCCAAAATGCAGGCCAATGTGGACCAGATGAAGGCCAACGCCGCCAACATCAAGGACCCGGCAGTACGGCAGCAGGCCGACCTGGATGCCCAGATGTGGCAGATGATGGTGGACCACATGCAAGGCATGCAGAAAATGATGGCCGACCACGAAGGTGGCATGATGCAAGGCGGCATGCACCACCCCATGCATCATCCCGGCGCCAAGGGAACGCCACCGCCCAGCACGCAACCGCAGTAATCGAAGTCCTGCTCGGGGTTAAAAAAAAAGGGCAGGCCGTAAGCCTGCCCCCTTTTTGCTTTTGTACGGGCACTACTTCGCCGCTAGTATCTCAAGCACCCGGTCGAAATCCTCCAGCGATTTGTACTCGATCACAATCTTGCCTTTTCCATTGTGGTCCTTGATCTGAACCCGCACGCCCAGGCAGCGCTCCAGTTCCATTTGCGCCTCCCGCACATTGGGATCCACGACGTTCTCCTTCATCTCTTTTTTCTCACCGGAATGTGCCAGGCCAAACACAAGCTGTTCCAGGGCGCGCACGGAGAGACCCTGCTCCACCACGCGGTCGGCCAGCTTGTTGATCATCTCCAACGAGTCGAGCGACAGGAGCACCTTGGCATGGCCAAAGCTGAGCTTGCCCTGCTCGACGAGGGCCTGCACCGGGGCCGGCAGCTTGAGCAGGCGGATGTAGTTGGAGACGGTGGCGCGATCAATGCCGGTGCGCTGCGCCATCTGCTCCTGGGTAAGGCCGAATTCCCTGCCCAGACGGTCGAAGGCGCGCGCCTGTTCCATGGCGTTCAGGTCCTGGCGCTGCAGGTTCTCAATAATGGTGAGTTCCATCGCCTGCTGGTCGGAAACTTCGCGCACCACGGCGGGAATAGCGGTTTTGCCGGCACGGCGCGAGGCTTCCCAGCGACGCTGCCCGGCAATGAGCTGGAAGCGGCCGCCGCCAATAGGTCGTACCACGATAGGTTGCACCACGCCGGTGGTGCGGATGGAGGCCACCAATTCCTCCATCGCCGGCTCATCCAGGTGAAGGCGCGTCTGGTAAGGATTGCGGTCAATCAGGCCCAGGGGCAGTTCGCGCATTTGCTCGTGAGAAACAGCCGGCTTGGGCGCGGGCGGCGCCACTACTGCAGCAGCGGCAGCGGATACGGGTGGAAGCGGCGCGGCAACTCCGGGCGGAGCAACCGCCGGACGCGGGCCGCCGGGCAAAAGGGAGTCCAGGCCGCGGCCCAGGGCTTTGCGCTTGTCGGCCGGAGGAGCGGGCGTAGTGCTCGTTGTGCTCATGTGGCGATCTCCTGTTAACTTACTAGTTATTAGTCAGACTGGTTCGGGCTAGTCGCCCTGCTCGACAGCGGGTTGTGCTTCCGGCGCCTGGGCGGCCTGGATCACCGCTTCGGCAATCTTCGGAGGAGGCAGGCTGGGATAGGCCTCCGGGGGTGCTGGAACTTCCTCGGGCGTGCCCTCGGCTGAGACCTGCGGCTGAGCTTCGATCGAAGCTGCAGCAGGCGGAGCGGCGACGCTCTCCACGGGCGCTTCCAGCGCTGTATCGGCTGCGACGATTTCAGCCGGTGCGTCAACTGGGACGGACATAGCCGGGACGACCGTCTGATCTGAGTGTGGAAGTCCATCTACCGGCGCAAGCGCCTGCTGCGAATCAGCCGTGGGGACCGGTTCCGATGTAGCTTGGGCGGTGGCATCTGCGGGGACTTCAGAAGCTGGATCGGCCGGTACAGCCTCAGCCGGCAGCTCTGCCGGAACCAGCGCGCCGGCTGATTCCAAAGCAGCTTCAACCTGCTGGCGGCGGGCTGCTTCCGCGTCCAGCACCTCCTTGGCCAGGCGGATGTAGCTTTCGGCGCCGCGCGAGCGGACGTCATAGACCAGCACCGGCTTGCCATGGCTGGGAGCCTCCGCCAAGCGGATGTTACGTGGAATGGATGTGCGAAACAGCTTGTCGCCAAAGTAGTTGCGCAGCTCCGCAGCCACCTGCTGGGCCAGGTTAGTGCGCTCATCGAACATGGTCAGCACCACGCCTTCAATCTCCAGTAGCGGGTTAAAGCTTTGGCGGATGCGGCCCACCGTGTCCAGAAGTTCGCTAATACCTTCCAGAGCGAAATATTCCGCCTGCATGGGAATGAGCACGGCATCTGCAGCGACCAGGGCGTTAAGCGTGAGCAAGTCGAGCGCAGGGGGGCAATCGAGCACGATGAACTGAAAGCGTTCGCGCAGGGGCGCAAGGGCATCACGCAGGCGGAATTCCCGACGGTCGGCGTCCACCAGTTCGAGATTGGCGCCGATCAAGTTCTTGTGCGCGGGGATTACCCACAATTGCTCGAGTTCTGGCTTCTGCAGCGCTTCCTCCGCGCTGCAGGCCCCCATCAGCACGTGATAAGTGCTGAGACGTTCGGGATCCCTTGGGAAGCCAAGGCCGCTGGAACTGTTGGACTGCGGGTCGCAATCCACCAGGAGCGTGTTCACTTC
>Ga0075436_100001926_pt1 | contig 14259 bp, 9 predicted proteins | sample RhiMethybrSRZTD5_FD_75303 | JGI IMG/M metagenome (GOLD analysis project Ga0075436, IMG submission 75303) | Populus rhizosphere microbial communities from Tennessee, USA - Rhizosphere MetaG P. TD hybrid SRZTD5 | ecosystem: Host-associated > Plants > Roots > Rhizosphere > Soil | place: USA...
TCGCCCAGCTCGAAGCCGCGCTCGACGCGCAACAGGCGTCCGACCCGTGGCCTGGCGCGAAGCACGCGGATTTCGCTGCAGGTGAAGCGATCGGTCGGGCGGCAGGGGCGCGGGTGCTCACCTACGCGAAGAGCGACCTCGTTGGGCTCACGAATCCACTGGACCCGCCTGTGGGACCGCCACCGGTCGGACCTGGCCACTGGATCTACGCCCCTCCTCCGCTAATCGCACGTGGCAACCTCGGCGCGCGTCCCTTCTTTCTCACGTCCCAGGATCAGCTGCGGCCGCCTCCGCCACCCGCATTTGGAAGCGCTGCTTTCAACGCGGCGCTGGCCGAGGTTTATCAGATCTCGGTCAACCGGACCCAAGAGCAGATCGACATCGCGAACTACTGGAACGTGAACCAGTCGCCGCGGTCCCAAACCGCCTTCATGGGAATCGCGCGCGAGCTGATCGTTTCGCACCACCGCACGGATCGGGAGGCCGCGCGGATCATGTTCCTGATGAGCGCGGCAGCCTTCGACGCGCTCATCGGATGTTTCGATGCCAAGTATCACTACTGGTTCATCCGGCCCCCGCAAGCGGACACGAGGATCGTGACCGTGTTCCCGACGCCGCAGCACCCGTCGTACCCGTCCGCCCACTCCTGCTTCTCGGGCGCGTATAGCGGCGTACTCGCCGCCGCCTTCCCCAGCGAGCGTGCTCGAGTTGCGGCGGTCGCCCAAGAGGCAAGCCTGTCGCGGCTGTATGCGGGAATTCACTATCGCTTCGACTTTGAGACGGGACTCGAGCTGGGCCGCAGGGCTGCCGCGCTCGCGCTTGCGGCGGACCTGGACGAGGTGGCCCCGGGCACCAGGTAAGTGACGCCCCCATGAGGTTGTCAGGGTGGACCCGCCCGACCGGGCGGGTCCACCCTGTGGGTCCGAGTCGGGCACGCTTTGCCGAGGTCCTGGGCATCGCTGTCGTAACAGCAATCCCGAAGATCGACCGAGTGCCGTGAGAAAGTCACAGCATTAGTCACAGCACGCGATCCTCTGAAGGGTGCTCAGGGTGGTGTCCCGCGCCTTGCATTCGTCACTACGGCCCGTGCGACGCGATGTTTGCCTGGATGAAGCTCAACACGCTCCCGAGATCGAGCCGCTGGGCCTGGGAGTCGCCGGTGCAGTCTTGCTTGCCGTCGCTGTTGAACTTGATGTGAATCTGGTGGATCGAAGCGACGACGTACTCGACGCCACCCGACTGGAGAAGGATGGGCCCGCCAGAATCACCGAAGCAGGGGCCGCCGGGATTGGGCTCCAGGTACAGGAAGTCGCCGTCGAGTTTTTGAAATCCTACCGCGGCAATTCGGCGATCTCCCGTCAGGGTGAACCCCCCCTCCACCCCCACGGTCCCATACCCAACGTCGAAGAGGCTTGCCGCCTGTAGTTCGCTATTCTTGAAGGAGTCGAGGAAGTCGGCCGGCGCCAGCTGGCCCAGCTGAATCCCTTGGACGGGACGCGAGAGGAAGAGCAGCGCGACATCCGGCGGACCCTCCGGTGGGACGAAGGCGGGATGGAAGACGTACCCCGTGATCTCGCGCCATGAAGCGGGATTGGTGACATTGTCCGCGAAGCTCACGTGGATACGTGAGGTCGGGAGGGCGTCCGGCGAGTATCCAGCGAACTGGGCGGCGATCGCCAGGCAATGCGCCGCTGTTTGGACGACCCGGCTCGACAAGAGCGTGCCCGAGCAGTACCAGGGCGAGTAGGCTACTGGGAACCACGGGAGACTGGGCGCATCCAGGATGACGGCACCGACGTACCGATGGTCCGGGTCGAGCTGACCGAGCGTGACCGCCGAGAGTCCTGGCGGCGAGTCGCGCGTTGCCAGGGCGTTCGAATCACGGCAGCTGCTCACGCTTGCAATTCCAAGCAGCAGGCCGACCGCCAAGCGAAGGGCGTTCATAATCGTCTCCTCTCCAGGGAACTTCCGTTTTCTGACCGCCTCGCTCCTGTCGCCGCCCGGTACTGCTACTGTGGCCAAGTGGCGAGCCCCGCATCGGGCGCGCCATCGGGAAACCACGCCGCATCGTTCGGATCCGCCTGGTTCGCCACTTCGGTGAAGGCCCCCCAAGCAAAGCTGGCCGGGTCACCCAGCGCCGCTGCATTCACCGCAATCACCACTTGTTGTCCGTCGATGCGAAACTCGACCGGCGTGATTGTGGCCGGGCCGCCCGCGAGGAGAGGCCGACGATCCAAGAGCAGCCCGACGAAGCCTGTCTCCAGGCCGAACGACCCCGTCGGATTCCAGCACAGGGCGACGACGAGTTCCAGGATGTTTGCCTCATTCTTCCCGAACGGATACCCGACTGGTGCAGTGGTCGGGCCTGTGTCGAGGCCGTCACCGACGCAGACATGATCGCTGTGCGTGGGAATGGCCGGATCAGCCGCCGGGTCGGACGGAACGGGGGCTGCCAGATCCCACACGAAGACAAAGCGCCCGCCCTCTCGCGCGACCGATGCCGAGGTCAGATCGAGCCAGGCCGGCGCCTTGTTCTTCACGTCGCCGGCAGGATCTGTCACAATGCTAGTCAATGACGCAGCGGCGTCGAACGCTGCGCCTCTGGAGTGGCGCAGCGCCGTCAGGGTGTTCCGCTCGGTGCAGCTCGCCAACAGGGTCGCGCCCAAGAGCAGCCTGCTGGCTTTCCTCAGCGTATTCATGGTTTCCTCCACTAAAGACGGTGACGCAATCATGCTCACGCGCTCCGCTAGCTGTCGACGTTCAGCGTAGCCGTCGAGCTGTACCAAAGACACGGTCCCCCGTGGTTGGTCCAGTTGGGAAAGCAGGACTTGTATGTGCCTTTGAGCTGTGCCTTGAACGGCCCCGCGGGGTCGAACATCCACGTGTTGCAGTTGCCAGGAGACCCCAGGCTGGGGTTGACGCACGCGCTGAAGCCGTCCGCCGCCGCGGGACGCACGCCGCTCCCGCTGAGCGTCTGCCCAGGCAAACAGGGCACGACCGACACCTCCGTGCCGGTGATCGGCACGCCGGCCGCTGTCCAAGACCAGTTCGCCTCTGAGTTGCCATCGCCGCTGCACTTCAGGCTCCACGTGTACGGCCGGTCCGCCAGAGACGCGGTGGCCGCCAGCGGACGGGCCGACGGCGCGGTCAGGGCGCTGCGCTCGGTGCAGGCCGCCAGAACGGCGAGGCCGACCACCAGGCTGGCGGTGATGTGCTTCGACTTCATGTTGGACCCCCAATTCGTTTCCGCGACTGGACTTTGAACTGCCTTGCGGCTGCGGCTGGCTATCGATCCCGTGGGCCTGATTCGCCCCGACCAGACGCGAGAGCTATGTTAGGGCCGCGGCGTGAGACCGCCGTCAGACCAGCGTCAAACGGATCCGCATGGTCGAGCTGAGGACGTTCGGTGGGTTGTCCCTCCAAGCCAATGGCGCCGCGTGCATAGGGGCGGCCGCCCAGCGCAAGACGCTCGCCCTCCTCGCCCTGCTCGCCCAACACCCCCGCGGGCTGAGTCGCGACAAGCTCATCGCCTACCTCTGGCCGGAGACCGACGCGGAGCACGGCCGCAGCCTGTTGAGACAGGCTTGCTACGCGCTCCGCCGGGACCTCAACGAAGACAAACTGTTGCTCGGCTCGACCGAGCTGCGGCTGAACCCGGCCGTCCTCACGAGCGACGTCCAGGCCTTCGACGACGCGCTCCAGCGCGGCGAGCTAGCTCGGGCTGTCGACGGGTACCGCGGGCCGTTTCTGGACGGGTTCTATCTCAGCGAGGCGCCGGAGTTCGAGCGCTGGGTGGACGCCGAGCGCGCACAACTTGCGAAGCAGTTCAGCGATGCGCTCGCCACACTAGCGAAGGAAGCTGCCGCGCGCGGCGACCACCGCGGCGCGACCGACTGGTGGCGCCGGCTCACGGCGCTCGATCCGCTCAGCTCCCACGCCGCCCTCGGCCTCATGACGGCGCTCGTAGCCGCGGGCGAGTCGGCCGAAGCCATCAAGCACGCGCGGGCGCACGAAGCGTTTCTACAGCAAGAGATGGGGACCGCGCCACATGGCGCCGTGCTGGCGCTGGTAAAGCAGCTGTGTGAGGAGGCGGAGCGCGGCGCGTCCGCGTCGGGCGCGGAGCAGCAGCGCAGGCGGCGTCAATCCACGACGGATTTCCTGCTGGCGGCGCTGCCGGCGGCGCTGCGCCGCGAGCTCCGCCGGACGACCACGCTCAGCACCGTCGCGGCCGCTCTCGCGATCGTGCTCGTCGTCGGCGCCGTGGGAATCGGCGTTTCGGGAAGGCATGTGACAACGAGCGAGCCCGAGCCCTTGCCCGTCGCAGACCGGAAGATGCTCGCCGTGCTGCCCCTCGAGAATCAGGGTGCGCCGGGTGACGAGTATTTCGCCGACGGGCTCAGCGAGGCGATCACGGCTCGGCTCGGCAGCGTGCGGGGCTTGGGCGTTATTGGCTGGCGGAGTAGCCGACAATACAAGGGGACGAGAAAAAGACCGCAGGAGATCGGTCGGGAACTTGGCGCCCAGTATCTCCTCGAGGGCACCGTTCGCTGGGAGAAGCCGCAGCACGGTCCAAGCGCGGTGCGCGTGAGCCCCGCGCTAATCCGCGTTTCCGATGGGGCGCAAGTGTGGGCGAGCCAGTATGACACGGTGCTGGCCGGCGTGTTCGCGGTGGAGGCCGATCTCGCCACCCGGGTCACCGGCGCACTCGACATCGCTTTGGCCGACGCGGAGCGGCGGGTGTTGGAGGCCCGGCCCACCGCGAGTCTCCAGGCGTACGACGCGTACCTGCGCGGGCGAGAGGTGACGGAACGAGACTGGGACGCGGCCGACTTGCGGACTGCCGCCCGCATGTTCGAGCAGGCGGTCGCCCTGGACTCGAGCTTCGCGCTGGCGCACGCCTGGTTGTCGGCCACCTACGTGACGATGTACTGGAACTACGTGGACCGGTCACCGGAGCAGCTGACACGCGCCAAGGCCGAGGCAGACCGCGCCCAGCGCCTTAACCCCGACTCGTACGAAGCGCACGGCGCCATGGGGTTCTATTACTACCATGCCGTGCAGGATTACACCCGGGCGCTGGCGGAGTACGCCCACGCCAGACGCCGTCGTCCTAACGATCCGTGGCCCGCGGCGATCATCAGTGGCATAAAGCAGGATCAGGGCAACTGGAGCGAAGCGTTGGCCTACGGGCGCGAAGCCGTGTCGCTGGATCCCCTCAACGCCGCGTTCGTGGCCGGAATGGGCTCCCAATACACGGAGCTGCGCCAGTACGCGGCCGCTGACTCCTACTACGCCCGCGCTCTCGCCCTCGATCCAGCGTCGGTTTCCGCCCGGCTCACACGAGCCTTGGGACACCTCAACCTGACAGGAGACCTAGCGGGAACACAGCGCCTGCTCCCAGACGTCGCGCGAAACATCGCGCCGACCGGAGTTGAGGACCAGGTTACCACGCTCGGCGACCTCGTCACCCTGCTCGACGATCCGCAGCAGACGCGCCTGCTCCGGCTCACTCCCGCCGCGCTCGACGGCGACACCGCCGCCCTAGCGCTGGCAAAGGCTATGGTCTATCGAGGGAAGCGCCAGCTGTCTTTGGCAAACGACCACTTCGATTTCGCGCGCATCACTCTGGAGAGGAAGGTCCGGCAAGAACCCGACGACCGCATGGCTCACGCCCTGCTCGGTCTGGCGTTGGCTGGCCTCGGCCGGTCGGCGGACGCGATCCACGCAGGAGAACGGGCAGTCGCGCTGATGCCGGTCTCGACGAGTGCGCCCGAACACGCGTTGCTGGTGGCGAACCTGGCGCGGATCTACGTGCTGCTGGGGGAGCGCGATAAAGCGATCGAGCAGCTGGAGACCGTATTCTCTCGACCCGGCCCGCTCTCCGCCAACTGGCTCCGCGCGGACCCGTTCTGGGATCCGCTGCGGGGCGGCCCGCGGTTCCGGCGGTTGGCAGGGGCGAGTAACTAGAGGAAGATCGACTGCGTCGTCGTCACCGTTCTCTGCGTGCTGCCGTGGTCACGCGCCGCGAGGGACGATTTCGGGAATCGAAAACGGGGCGGTCATCCGACCGCCCCGCTGATTTCGCTGCCCGGCATCGTTACTGCGGCCAGGTGGCGAGCGGCGCGCCCAAGTTGAAGTCTGGCGCGAAGTCAAAGGGAACGTGTTTGTTGTAGGCGTTCTTCACATCATCGCCAGCCTTCGCAACAGCGGTGACCGAGAGCCAGTTGAAGGTCGATGGGTCGCCGAGCAATGCAGCATCTACCACAAACGTGATCTGCGCACCATCCACGGTAACCTGTATCGGTGTGACGATCGCCTGTCCGCCTGTCAGCAGCGGCCTGCGGTCTACCAAGACGTCCGCCGCGCTGGCGGGGTCGAGCGGGTCGACGAACCCGGAGCGGTACACCCGGTGCTGGATAAAGAACTCGAAGGCGTTCGCGGTGTTCTTTGTGAAAGGGTAGCCCACTGGGGACGCAGTCGGGTCCGTGTCGAGGATCGGCTGCCATACCATGACATCGGCCCACGATGGCAACGCGGGGTTGTCAGGCACAGGGGCCGCCAGCGTCAGTACGAAGACAAAGTTCGTCCCCTGCTTCACGACCTCAGCCCTGATGATGTCGTGATAGTCATTTCCCCTGTTCTCAAGGTCTCCAAGCGGGTCCGTGACGACGCTGGTCAGCGGCGCTACCGCGGCGAAGGATGCGGGTGGCAGGACGCGCGAGGCTGTCGGGTCAGTCCGTTCGCTGCAACCCGCGATCAACATGGCTCCGAGGAGCAGGCTGCAGGCTTTTTGCAAGGCACTCATAGTTTCCTCCAACACAGATGTTGATGGCGACGCCGCACGATCCTCGCTCTCCCTAACGCGGCCTCCAGGCGGGAGAGAGGTTGCCAGAGTTGCCACTCGGAGCAATCGGTCTGAGGCCCGAGCCGTCGACGTTCACCACCCAGATCCCGAGGAAGCCGGACGCCTCCGATTTGTCAAAAGCGATCGTCAGACCATCGGGAGACCACGCGACGCCCCCGCTGGGGGCGAACGGCGGATTGTTGGTCACGTTTAGCGAACTCGAGCCGTCGGCGCTCATCACGTAAATGTCGCCGCCCGCGATGAACGCGATCCGTCTGCCGTCGGGGGACCAGACGGGCGCCTGGTCGTCCGCCGGACTGATGAGCCGGGTTGCGGCGCCCGATCCGTCGGCGTTCACTACGTAGATGGCGAATATGCCGTTGCCGTCGCGGTCGGTCGTGAAGGCGATCTTCGTGCCGTCGGGGGACCAGGCTGGAAAGTTGTCTGTCGCCGGGTCGGTGGTGAGGTTCACGGGATTCGAGCCGTCGGCGTTCATCACGTAGATCTCAGAGTTGCCATCGCGGTTGGTCCAAAAGGCGATCTTGTTGCCATCGGGTGACCAAGTAGGCCCCCCGTCCGCGGCCGGGCTGTTGGTGACGTTGACGAGGCTCGAGCCGTCGGCATCGAGCCCATAGATCTCGTCGGCGAATACGGCGGCCATCCTCCCGCCATCAGGGGACCAGACGATCGGAGCCGGGTCAAAGAAGAGCCGCGGGCTGCTGGTGAGGCGGGTGAGGCCCGTGCCGTCGGCGTTGATGGCCCAGACCTCCCAGTAGTCCCCGTCGCGCGTGCTCCAGAAGGCGATCTTGGTTCCGTCGGGCGACCAGGCCGGGGAGGCGTCCCGCAGGTGGTAATCAGGCGTGCCATAGGTCAACTGGACGACGCCCGAACCGTCGGCGTTCATCGCGTAGATGTTCGTGCTAACATTGCGGTTGCTCGAGAACGCGATCGGGCGGATCGCTAGGAGCGCGCAGGAGACCTGGAAAGCCGTCCGCACCGAATCCCCCGCGGTCATGGTGACCGTGGCCGGATTGGGGCTCATTACCGCGCAGTTCGCCGCCACCCCGCCCAGGGCTACCGTGTGGGTGCCCGCCCTCACGTTCAAGCTGACGGATCCGTTGGTTCCGAGTGGCTGCCCGGCCCCTCCGTCCACTGCTACCATGTAGCCATCGGGGTCGAGATCCGCCGCACCCGTGGTGGACGCGCTGACCTGCAAGTTTCCGGTGGATGGTCCGGTAGACTCGGACCCGCGGCACGCCAGAGTAACGACAAGCAGCGCCGAGGCAGTGCCCAGGCGAACAACGAACTTCGTTCGAACGGACCACATCGTGACCTCCGTTCCTCAGAGGCGCCGCTCTAGCTGTCCACGCTCAGCTGGCCGCTCTCTTTCCGGCCGCAGAGGTCATGGCACTTTCGCGTGTGCCCTCCAACAGAGCCCGACAGACTCGCCTTGAAAGGACCGGCCGGGTCGAAAGTCCAACTCTTCGAGTTACCCCATACGGTGGCCGTAAAGCCATTCGCGGTGGCGGGACGCACGCCCGTGCCATTGACCTGACCACTTCCGCTGCAGCCAGCACTGCTGCTGGCAAGCACAATTCCGTTCTCGGTCCAAGACCACTCGGCTAGGATGAAGCCGTCGCCGTTACAGTTGAAGCTCCAGCTGTAGGGCCGGTCGACGAGAGCGGCTGCGTCCTCGAGAGGGCGAATGGACGGCGCCGTGAGAGCGTTGCGCTCGCTGCAGCCAGCCAGCAAGGCGGCGCCGAGCAGCAGACATGATTCCTTCCGAAGCCGGTACATGGTGACCTCCGCTTGACGTCCATCCCGTTTGCGGGCTGCGAGTTACTTCGTTCTCTGCCGGTGCCGGCCCTGGCGACCGCGTTCGCATTCGCAACATCGCTGCGTGAGGGCTATGTTAGCTCGGTGCGGTGAGGGCCCGATCAAAAACGGCTCAAACGGGCCCGATGCAGTACCCCAGGACGTATGGTGGGCTGATGCTCGAACTCATGACGTTCGGCGGGCTGTCCATCAAGGACAGCGGCGCCCCGATCACCGGCGCAGCCAACCAGCGCAAGACCCTCGCTCTCCTCGCCCTCCTCGCCGCCGCCGGCAAGAACGGGCTCAGCCGCGACAAGCTGATCGCCTACCTCTGGCCCGAGACCGACATCGAGCACGGCCGCAATCTTCTCAACCAAGCGTGCTACGCTCTGCGGCGCGATCTCCACGAGCGCGAGCTGCTCGTCGGCGCTGGGCAGCTCCGGCTAAACGAGGCCGTGGTCGCGAGCGACCTGCGGGCTTTCGAGGACGCGCTGCAACGCGGCGACAGCGAAGCGGCGGTCCGGGTCTATGCGGGACCGTTCCTCGACGGGTTCTTCGTGAGCGGGGCGCCGGAGTTTGAGCGCTGGGTGGATGCCGAGCGCGGGCAACTCGCCAAGCAGGTCAGCGACGCGCTCGTCACTCTGGCGAAGGACGCGTCCGTGCGCGGTGACCACCGCGCCGCGGCCAACTGGTGGCGTCGGCTCACCGCGCTCGATCCGCTCAGCTCCCATGCCGCCCTCGGCCTCATGAAGGCGCTCGTGGCCGCAGGCGAGTCCGCCTCTGCCATCAAGCATGCGCGAGCGCACGAAGCGTTCATAGAGGAAGAGATGGGGACCGCGCCAGATGCTGCCGTGCTGGCGCTCGTGAAGCAGCTGTGTGAGGAGGCCGAGCGCGGAGGGCCCCTCCCAGGCGCCGCGGAGCAGCAGCGCAAGCGGCGTCAATCCACGACGGATTTCCTGTTGGCCGCGCTGCCGGCGGCGCTGCGCGCGGAGCTGCGCCGAGCGACCACCCTCTCCACTGTCGCGGCCGCCCTCGGCATCGTGCTGGTCGTCGGCGCCGTGGGGTACGGCGTCTCGGGAAGGCGCGGGACAGCGAGCGGAGCCGAGCCCCTGGCCGTCGCGGACCGGAAGATGCTCGCCGTGCTCCCTTTCGAGAATCGCGGAGCAGTTGCCGACGAGTACTTCGCCGATGGCCTCACCGAGGCGATCGCCACCCGGCTCGGTAGCGTCCGGAGACTCGGCGTCATCGCCTGGCAGAGCGCCAGCCAATACAAAGGCAGCAAGAAGAGCCCGCAGGAGATCGGCCGGGAGTTGGGCGTCCAATACATCCTGGACGGCTCAGTCCGCTGGGAGAAAGCCGGCGGCGCGAGCCGCGTCCGGGTGAGCACAACATTGATCCGGGCGTCCGACGCCGCCCAGCTCTGGGCCGACGAGTACGACACCACGCTGAGCGGCGTGTTCGCGGTGCAGACGAACCTCGCCACCCGGGTGGCGGGTGCGCTCGACCTCGCCCTAATAGACGCCGAGCGCCGTTTGTTGGAGGCCAGGCCGACGGCGAACCTCCAGGCCTATGACGCGTATCTGCGCGGGCGCGTGCTGGGAGATCGTGAGTTCGATCCGGCCAACGGCCGCAAGTCGGTTCGCTTGTACGAGCAGGCGGTCGCCTTGGACTCGAATTTCGCACTTGCCTATGACTGGCTATCCGTCGGTTACGTGTGGATGCACATAAACCACATGGACCGGTCGCCGGACGTAGTGACTCGTGCCAAGGCCGCGTTAGATCGCGCGCTGCGCCTCGGTCCCAACCTGCCGGAATCCCACGCCGCGCTGGGGATGTTCTACCTCAACGTTCTCGGGGACAAAGACAAGGGGCTGCAGGAATACACTCGAGCCAGAGGCATGCGCCCCAGCGATCCGTGGTTTCCGGCCTTGATTGCAGCAATCTACGAGGCGAAGGGACGCTGGAACGACGCTTTGGCCTATAGGCACGAAGCCGTGGCGCTCGATCCTCGGAACGTCATGATCATGCTCATGACGGCGTCCAGCTTCATGGACCGACGCCAGTTCGCGCCGGCCACCTACTACTACGACCGGGCTCTCGCACTCAAGCCGGAGTCGTTCGACGCACAGCTCGGCAAAGCCATGGCCTATATCGGGCTGACTGGCGATCTGTCGGGGGCGCAGCGACTGCTGCCAGACCTGTTGCAGACACCCGATCCGACCGGTCAGAATGTCCCTGTTCTCCAGTTGAGCGACGTAGCGACGCTGTTCGATGCTGGACGCCGGGCGAGGTTGCTTGCGCTCACCCCAGCCGCGCTGGACGGGGATAGCGCCGTGTTGGCTCTGGCTAAGGCGATGGTCCAGCGCGCGAATGGTCAGGGTCCACAAGCGCGCGCGCAGTTCGACTCGGCGCGCAGCATCCTGGAAGTCAGCGTCCGTCAGGAGCCCAACGATGAGTACTACGCCGCCCTGCTCGGCCTGGCCCTGGCCGGCCTCGGCCGCTCGGCCGAGGCGGTCCGCGAAGGTAAGCGGGCCGTCGCTCTCGTTCCCGTCTCCAAAGACGCCGAGTGGAACCCGTACCTGCAAGCGAATCTGGCACGCATTTACGTGCTGCTAGGCGAACGCGATGAGGCGATCGAGCAGCTGGAGATCGTGCTCTCGAGACCCGGTCCGCTCTCGGCCGGGTGGCTCCGGGCCGATCCGTTCTGGGATTCGTTGCGGGCGAACCCGAGGTTCCAGCGACTGGTCGCGGCGAGGAACTAGATGAAGACCGGCTGTGTCTTCCTCACCGTTCTGTGCGTTCTCCCGCAGTCATTGCGCGCACAAGACGTCACCGGCAACCTCCAGGGCCGGGTGGTAACACCCCAGGCGGAGCCCGTCGCGGATGTCAGGGTGACCGTCGCGGGACCGAGCCTACAGGGTACGCGCGCCTCCCAGACCGATCCCCAGGGATTCTTCCAGGTGCTCGCCCTTCCGGGGGGGAGCTACGCGGTACGACTGGCGCGGATCGGGTTCCGCCCCGTTCTGATCGACCGGGTGCCTGTCCGGGTCGGTGGCACCACCAACCTCGGCCTCGTGACCGTCGAGTCCCAGGCGCTCGAGTTGGGCGAAATAGTGATCACCGCGCAGCGGCTCTCGATCGACCCGGTGAGCACCACGATCGGAGCCAACGTGGATGCGGCGACCTATGACGCGCTGCCGGTCGGCCGTGACTACCGCTCCGTCGTCGCTTTCCTGCCGCACGCGAACACGAGCTACTACACCGGCGACCCGGTGAACATCGGCGGCGCGACCGGGCTCGAGAACGCCTACTTCATCGATGGCGTCAACGTCACGGACGACCACTTCCAGGGCGTGGTCTCCACTTTTGTCCTGCCATACAATTTCGTCCGAACCGTCGAGGTGAAAGAGGGAGGATACGACGCGCGGTACGGCCGGGCGATCGGGGGGCTGGTCAATGCGGTCACCTACTCGGGCGGCAATCGGTTCGAGGGAGACATGTTTGCGTTCTTCACCGATCGCGCGCTGACCGGAGTGCAACGCACGGGCTTTGACGACGTGCGCAGCGACGGCTTCACGAACTACGACGTCGGTGCACGCGTTGGCGGACCGATCGTGCACGACCGCCTGTGGTATTCCGCCGCTTACAACCCCCAGGTCGAGTCGGCGCAGCAAGCCGTCCCCGGGTGGGGCGACTTCGCGGACCGGCTGCGACGCCACGTCTTCGCCGGGAAACTCACGTGGCGGATCGCGACCTCCACCGGCTTGGAGCTGCTGCTGTTCGGGGACCGCTCGACTCATCACGAGGTGTCGCGCTCGACGTTCTCCGCGTTCTCGGGGGTCGACAGCGTTGCCAACCCCGACCCGTTCCTGTTCTTCACGCGGGCGGGACATACCTCCACGTCGTTGCGACTGTCCCACCAGTTCGGGCCCCGTGGCCTGTTCGAGGCGGTACTAACCCGCGCCACGAGCTTCACGAGCCAGGGTGCGGAGACCGCGCGCGGCGCCAGCGAGCCGCTGTACCTCGATTACATCACCAGTACCCTCTCGGGAGGTCTACCGGGGAGAAACTCACCGCGAGACGCGCGTACCTCCGTCATGCTGCGCGGGGAGCTCGAGTTCGGTCCGCACACCGTGATGGCCGGGGCGGAGTACGAGGACGACCGCTACACCGACACGTGGCGGTCGAACCTAATCCTGCGCCTGAAGGACTCCCTCTGGACCAAGGACTCAGCGCTCGTCCCGGGGACCGTGCACAACCGCATCCCGACGCTGTATGCCGAGGACTCCTGGCGTATCGGATCGCGCGTCACTGTGCACGGGGGACTCCGCTGGTCGGGCGAGTACCTCTATGGATCGGCCGGTCTGGCACAAAGCTTTCCCACCGAGTGGCAGCCTCGGCTCGGCGCGGCGCTCCAGCTCGGTCGCCTCGGCACGCAGCGGATCTTCGGGTCGTGGGGCATCTTCTACCAGCAGCAACCGCTGGACGTTGCCCAGGGCTTCTACATCCCATACCCGGAGTACCTGAGCATCTTTTCGTCCGATCCGCGGCTCCCGGGCGCGAAGCCCGATACCGTACTGAACATTTCGACCGATCCGTCGCAGTACCCCAACATCCGCGGCGTCCAAGCGGAGCACCATCGGGAGATGACACTCGGATACGAGCGCCTGATCGGCACTGAGCTGAGAGTGACTGCCCGTGGGATACGGCGAGACCTGTTGTCAGCGTTCGGTTTCGGACTCGACACGTTGAATGCGCTCTACTGGGTGATGGGTGTTCCGGGACAGGGCGCCTTGAGCTTCCTGCCAAAGATGCGACGCAGCTACTCGGCGCTGGAGCTATCGGCGGAGTGGGCGGGTGGCCAAGGTCTCCAAGCGCGTCTCTCCTACGTCCTCTCGCGTGCCTACGGCAACTACACCGGCTTCTATGCGTCGGATTACGGTGTGGCGGCCCCGGGCCAGTTCGGCGGCGTGCAGATCGCCGAGCAGAAGAAGAACAGCACGGGACTGCTCCCGAACGATCGGACCCATGTGCTGAAGCTCTCCGGGGCGTACGGGTTCCATTTCGGTCTGACCAGCGGAGCGTTCTTCACGTGGCAATCGGGCACGCCGCTCAACGACTTCGGCGTCAACCCGTACTATGTCCGGGCGACGTATCTGGTCCCACGCGGCTCTGCGGGTCGCACGCCGGCTATCTGGGACTTGAACTTCCGGTTTGCCTATCCCTTCCAGGTCGCGAAAGGCGTCGGCGCGAAGGCGACGCTCGACTGGCTGCATGTCGGCAGCCCGCGGCGGCCCGTGTGGCTCGAGCAGATCCAGTACGTCGCAGAGGACGCCAACGGCAACCCGATCAATCCGAACTCGACGTACGGCCAGGTGCGGAGCTACCAGCCGCCGACCCAGGCGCGGCTGGGCGTGGAATTCACGTTCTAGGTTTAGGGCTTGGTTGGGGGGCTCACGGGCTCACGGGGCTCCGGCCTTCGGCAGATCGGGCACGGCCCCATCTGCGGCTCCTTGCCGAGCTCGAGTACCACCGGGCCGAGTGTGACCGCCGTGTCCGTGAGCGTCACGGTGAGCGTCATTACGTGCCCATCGGTCGAG
>Ga0075436_100001927_pt1 | contig 14257 bp, 12 predicted proteins | sample RhiMethybrSRZTD5_FD_75303 | JGI IMG/M metagenome (GOLD analysis project Ga0075436, IMG submission 75303) | Populus rhizosphere microbial communities from Tennessee, USA - Rhizosphere MetaG P. TD hybrid SRZTD5 | ecosystem: Host-associated > Plants > Roots > Rhizosphere > Soil | place: USA...
GCGCGGCAATGGTCGGGGATCCAATTCCACCATCGGCTGGATCGGCGCCGGTCGCATGGGCTACGAAATGGCCGGTCATCTCGCCAAGGCGGGCGCCGACGTCACCGTCTGGAACCGCACGCGCGCCAAGGCCGAGCCGCTCGAAAAATACGGCGCGAAGATCGCCGGCGACCTGAAGGAGCTCGCATCGCGCGACATCGTCTTCTGCATGGTCTCCACGTGGGACGACGTGAAGCAGGTGATGACGGCGCTCCTCGATGGCGCGAAGAAAGTGCCGCGCGTCGTCATCGAATGCTCGTCGATTTCGCTCGAGGGAAGCGCGGAGCTGAGGAAGATGCTCGCCGCGCGCGGCATCGAATACCTCGCCGCCCCGGTGTCGGGCAACGCGAAGGTGATCAAGGCGGGCAAGTTGAGCTTCGTGTGCTCGGGCCCGCGCAAGGCGTTCGACGACGCCCTTCCCTATCTCAGGATGATCGGACCGGCGGCGAGCTACGTCGGCGAAGGCGAGCTCTCGCGCATCGTGAAGATCTGCCACAACGTCTTCCTCGGCGTGGTGACGCAGTCGCTCGCCGAGATCACGATCCTCGCGCAGAAGGCGGGCGTGCCGCGCCACGCGTTCCTCGACTTCATGAACCAGAGCGTGATGGGCTCGATGTTCTCGCGCTACAAGACGCCGGCGTTCGTGAACCTCGACTTCAAGGTGACGTTCACGCCGTACCTGCTGAGGAAGGACCTCGACCTCGGCCTGGATGCGGGCAAGCGGTTCGAAGTGCCGATGCCGCTCGCCGCCGCGACGCGCGACCTCGTGCAGTCGATGATGGGCCGCGGCTGGACCGAGCAGGATTTCGCGACGCTGCTATTGCAGCAGGCGCAGGCCTCGGGCATCGAATTGAAGCCCGAGAACGTCGACGTCAAAGACGGATTGCAATAAATGGTGCCACGTACCATTTTCGGCCGAGATTCAGGCGAAAAATGGTACGTGGCACCATTTATTGGGTTGCCTTGAGGTAGTACGACTCGTCGATGTATTTCGACGGGTCGGTGAGCTCCTTGCGCGGCTCGCCGAACTCGCTGCGGAGCCTGAGCACCGTGCGCGTGCCTTCGACATCGACGCGCCCGTCCTTGCGGATGCCTTCGTTCGCGCGGCCGAGCAACGCGTCCCACGCCTTGCGCGCGCTCTCGTCGCTCGCCGCCGGGATGTATTTCCGATAGATCCCCACCGCCTCGTCGCGGTGGGACGGGTCGGCGAGCCAGGCGATGGAGGCGAGCGTGCCGCGGATGAACCCGACGACCTCCGCCTCGTGCGCGCGCGCCCATTCGCGCCGCACGACGTAAAGCGTCGACTGGTACGGGCCGATCTCCGCGATGTCGCCGAGCACGCGGTAGCCCTTCGCGATCGGCACGAGGTCGATCGGCGACACGACGATGGTGCCGGCGGTCTTGCCCTGCATCAGCGCTTCCGTGCGCTGCGCGGTGCTGCCCAGCTTCTCGAACGTGTAATCCGATTCGGAGAGGCCGCCGCGTTGCAGGAACTTGCGCAGCGCGAACGCGAAGCCGGTGGTGGCGGCGTCGACCGCGAGCGACTTGCCCTTGAGGTCGGTGAGCGAGCGGATCTCCGGCTGCGTGACAAGCCGCACGCCGCCCGTCATTCCGCCCATGATCGCGACCAGGTTCGCCGGCCGATCGAGCGGCGCCTCGCCCTGGTCCTCGTCGTATGCCACCACGTTGTCGACCGCCGACGAGGCGATGTCGAACTTCCCGGCGACCAGGTTCTGCATCTGGAAGACGGAATTGGGCGTGGCCGTGATCTTGAGCTCCAGGCCCTGCTCCGCGTAGAAGCCCTTCTCGGCGCCGACCCACAGCGGCCAGTTCGAGCCTCCGGGGAAAATGATGACTTGCAGCGTCGTGGCGGCCATGGCGGCGAGCGGAGCGACGGTCGCTGCCAGCGCGGCAAAGTATCGGCAGATCGTCATCGCGGTAGAGGAGTCCAAGGGAGCGCTTAGCTTACACTTTCGAAAATATTCGAACGGAGGGAACGCGATGCCGGAAGGATCCGTCGTCTGGAAAGGCGGCACCGAACATTGGACGAACAAGGCTGACGTCAAGCTATTCCTGTGGAACAAGCCGCCGCTGCATGGCGCCGAGAAGAAGGGAACGATCCTCTTCGTGCACGGCTCGTCGATGGCCTCGCAGCCGACCTTCGACCTGCACGTGCCGGGGCGCGCCGACTCGTCCGCGATGGACTGGTTCCGCGCGCGCGGCTTCGACACCTGGACCATGGACAACGAAGGCTACGGGCGCTCGGACAAGAGCCGGCCGATCAACAACGACATTTCCAACGGCGCCGACGACCTCGACGCCGGCACGAAATACATCCTCGAAAAGACCGGCGCGAAGAAGCTCCACGTGTACGGCATTTCGTCCGGCGCACTGAAGGCCGCGCTCTTCACCGAGCGCCATCCGCAACGCGTCGGGCGCCTCGCGCTGGACGCATTCGTGTGGACGGGTGAAGGCAGCCCCACGCTCGCCGAGCGCAGGAAGAAGCTCGCGGATTTCCAGTCGCGCAACCGCCGGCCCATCGATCGCGCGTTCGTGCAAAGCATCTTCAACCGCGACCATCCCGGCACCGCGGACGATGCGACGATCAATGCGTTCGCCGACGCGATCCTCGCGCTCGACGATTCCGTGCCCACCGGGACCTACGTCGACATGTGCTCGAAGCTGCCGCTGGTGGACCCGGCGAAGATTCCGGTGCCGGCGATCGTCATGCGCGGCGAGTACGACGGCATCGCCGGATTCGACGACCTGGTGGAGTTCTTCAAGCGCCTGCCCAATCCCGACAGGCAGTTCGCGGTGATGGCGGGCATCTCGCACGCGAGCTTCCAGCAGAAAAACTACCGCACCGTGTATCACATCCTGCACGCCTTCTTCACGCAGCCCGAAGCCGTGTATCGCGGAGGACACGCATGATCCGGCGCGCTTTCGTCCTCGCCGCCGCGGCGGCTGCGCTCGGCTCCGCGTGTGCATTCGCCGACACGTATCCCGAACGGCCGATCAAGATCGTCGTGCCCTTCGGTCCCGGCGGATTCACCGACGTCGTGGCGCGCATCATCCAGAAGGACCTGGCGCCCGCGATCGGGGCGCCCATCGTCATCGAGAACCGCGCGGGCGCCGGATCCACGATCGGCACCGACATCGTCGCGAAGGCGAAGCCCGACGGCTACACGCTCGTGATGGTCTCCACCACGCACGTGATCAGCCCGCATCTCTACAGGAGCGTGCCCTACGACCCGATCCGCGACTTCACGCCCATCATGAAGATCGGCGAAGGGCCGTACGTGCTCGTCGTGCATCCGAGCCTCGGCGTGAGCAGCGTCCGCGACCTGATCGCGCTCGCGAAATCGAAGCCCAACACGATCGACTTCGCCTCCTCCGGCAACGGCAGCAGCCAGCACCTCGTCGGCGCCCTTTTCGCGACCATGGCGGGCGCGCCCATCAACCACGTGCCGTACAAGGGAAGCAACCAGGCGATGCAGGACGTCGTCGCCGGCGTGGTGAAGCTGAGCTTCGTGGGAATGCCCAACGCGCTCGCGAACGTGAGCGGCGGAAAGCTCAAGGCGCTCGCGGTCACCTCGCGCAAGCGCGCGCCGGATCTTCCCGACGTGCCGACGCTCGATGAAGCCGGCGTGAAAGGCTACGAGGCGACGATCTGGCTCGGGCTGCTCGGCCCGGTCGGAATGCCTGCCGACGTCGTGCAGAAGATCAACGCGGCGATGACGAAGGCGCTCTCGACGCCGGAATCGAGGAAGCTCATCGCCTCCGCGGGCGTCGAAGTGGCGACCAGCACGCCGGCCGAATTCGCCGCGCTGCTGCAGTCGGAGTTCGATCGCTGGGGAAAAGTCGTGAAGGAGACGGGCGCGACCGTCAACTAACAAGTGCTCGGCGGCACGCGCCGCAGCACGATCTCGTCCTTGTTCGCTTCCTTCTCGACGAAGCGGATGTTCTGCTGCACCGCCTCCATGTAGAGGTTCGGTCCACGGAAGTGGCTCTCGGCGAACTGGTAGGTGCCGCCGAGATCCTCGTGCAGGCGCTTCTCGGCGTTGCGGTAGAAGCCGGGCGTCTTGCGCAGCAGGTCTTCGCCCGACTCGAACACGACTTCCTCGCCGCTCTCGGTCTTGCGCTTCGCGACCCCGCCCGCGACGAATTCGGGATAAAGCCGGTCGCGGCATTTCTCGAGGTAACAGCGATCCGACATCTGCGCGATGATGTCGGCCGAGCCGAGGAGGCTCCCGATCAGGCGGAAGACCGGCGCGGGCACGCGAATCGAGGCGACGGGCCTTTCATAGCCGGTGAAGTGCAGCAACGAGCCCGCGACCTCGGCGAATTCCTCCATGCCGATCGTCGGCAGGTAATCCTTGAGGAAGCGCCCGCCGCGCGTGACGTGGATGAGCGTGTACTCGGCGCCGCGAAGATGGCGCTTGTCGGACGTGCGCCGGATGTAGCCCATGTCGTGGAAGAGCGCGCAGATCGCGCCGAGCTGGAACAGCCGCTCGTCGACCGGCACCGCTTCGTCCTTGCGCGAGCGCTCGTAGCCGTCGAGCAGCCGCACCATCGCGAGGGTCACGTCGAGGACGTGCTGGATGTCGTGGTATTCCGTATCGCACTTCGCGTAGCCGGGGTACTCGCCGCGATACAGCCGCACCATGTCGTCGAAGGCGGAAGAGAGCGCGGGAGCTTCGTTGCGCACGTAGAGCGCGCGAAAAATCCTCAACACCTCCAGCTTGACGTGCACCGGATCGGTGGTGTTGACGCGATTCGTGACGTCGAAATCGCTTCGCCGGAAGTTCATGCGCCTTGTGGGAGGTATGTTCCGCCCTACACCCTAGTTTGCGCGCATTTGATCCTATCTGGCCCCCGGGCGCAACCGGAAAATCCTCCACCCGGGCGAGCCCGCGCGGACTAGCCAAAAGCGTGCCGTTGGGAGTACTGTTTTCAATTCCCGGAGGACCGAGCCCATGCCCACCACGCTGGAGACGAGCGAGGAAATCAAGCGGCGCATCAGCGAGCTCAACCTCGAGCACCGCGACCTCGACCGAGCCATCGAAGCCCTGGAACAGAATCCGCTACACGACGAGCTGCAGCTCAAACGCCTCAAGAAACGCAAGCTCATGTTGAAGGACCAGATTTTCATGCTGCAGCGCCAGCTGGTCCCCGACATCCCCGCCTAGCAGCACAATCCGGCACCGCAAAAGAAGAAGGGCACAGTCACCCGCCTTTCGGCCGGCGCCTGTGCCCAATTATCCGGAACGCGCGCGGGCTCTCAGCCCTTCGTCTGCGCGCGGAAAGTCTTGTAGAAGCCGAGCACCTTCGGCACGTAGTGCCGCGTCTCGCTGTAGGGCGGCACGCGGTGGCCGTGCCGGATGACGGCGTTCTCGCCCGCGTTGTACGCCGCGACGGCGAGGTCGAGACGGCCCTTGAACATCGTGAGCAGGTCGCGCAGATACCGCACGCCGCCATGGATGTTCTCGACCGGGTCCATCATGTTCTGCACGCCGTAGCGGCGCGCGGTGTCGGGCATGAGCTGCATGAGGCCCATCGCGCCGGTGCGCGACAGCGCATACGGGTTGTAGCCGGATTCCGCGGAGATCACCGCGTGGACGAGCGACGCGTCGACGCCGTAGGCCTTCGCCGCGGTATCGATGATCGCCGAATACTTCTGGATGTCTTCCTGCGACGGCATGAAGACACGCGCCGGCGCGTAATTGTCGACGATCGGGGCGCCCGAGCTCGCGGCGGACTCCTTGCGCACGAGCTTGTAGCGCTTGTCGAGGCCGGAGATGTTGGTGAAATGGACGACGCCCTTCTCGTCCTTGAACGAATAGATGTCCGCGGTTGCGGGCAGGCACGCCGCCCCGAACGCTGCGGCGGCAAGGACTGCGGCTGACTTGAAGCGGCGGAACGCTGACATCGGGTCACCGGGTTTCCTACGGGTGCGTCGATTTTAACCGACAAAACCCGTAGCTCCCAAATGACACCTGAAATGGGTTCCTTATGGATCAAGGACTTACGAAAACAGGGGGATCGGCCGGACCACGCCGGCGGGGCGCGGAAGCCCTGGAGGATCAGCGCAGGGTGGCGAGGATGGGGGTGATGCGGCTCGCGAGCTGCTCGATGTCGCGGCCCTCGGCGGCGGCGACATCATGGGGCTCGCCGAACAGCGTGGCGAGCACGCCGTAGGCTTCGCCCCCGGCCGCGAGCAGCGGCACGGCGTGGACGGCGCGGAAACCAAGGACGCGGGCGAGCTCGCGGAATCCCGCATGGGGGCTCGCCGCCACGTCCGGAACGACGATGCGCTTCTTCTCCAGCAGCGCGCGCCCGCATGCCGTCTCTGGGCTCGCCGGAAGCGTGTCGATCCGCTCGACCGATTCGGTCGTGAGGCCGCGCTGCACCAGCAGGCCCAGGTGATCGTCCTTCGCGCGCCGGCTCACCATTCCCATGCCGGCGCCCGAGACGCGCAGCGCCGTCTCGAGAAGGCTGCCGACCTCGATCTGGATCTCGGCGCAGCGCAGGATGTCCTCGCTCGGGAAGCAGGCGCGCATCGCTTCGGCGATGTCGCTCAGCGTGAGCACGTGGTCGGAGGCGCCGGCGCGCACCAGCGGTTCCGCCAACCCCCAATAACTCGCGGTGGCGCGATCGAGGACGAGCACGGAGCCGCCGTGATCGCGGATCGCCTTGCATCCGGCAACGCCGTCGGCCTGGAAGCCCGCCAGCACGAGGCTCAGGAGCCCGGTGCCATGACGCGCCGCCGACGACAGGAAGTAATCCACCGGTTCCATGCCGCTCGCTTCCACCCCGAAGGGCGTCAACGACAACGTGTCGTCGGGCCTCAGGATGAGGCTACGCCCCGGCGGCGAGAGGTAGACCGTCCGGTTTTCGAGCGGCACGCCCGGCTCCGCCCAGCGAACCTTTAGCCTCGAGGACGACTGCAGCGCCTCCACGAGCCTCGCATCGGACTCGACGAGGCAGACGATGGGTGCGTCGAAGGTGGACGGGAGCTGCGAGAGCAATTGTCGAAGCGCCGAAACGCCGCGTCGCGCGGCGACGATCGTGACCAGGTCCGCTCTCATCGGGCCAATGGCGCTCCTCGACATCCTCGATTCTCGGACATGCGGAAAGGAGTGAAGTTTAGCCTAACGCTCGGGGCGCGATATCTCGGCGAGCAGCTTCTCGAGCACCGGCCCCATGCGCTGCAGCTCGCGCCTGTGCATGGCGGCCAGCCTTGCGAGAACCTGTCGGCCGCGGGGCGAGAGCCTGAGCTCGACCTTGCGCCGGTCCTCGCTCGAGGCCTCGCGCGCCACGAGCCGCTGCTCGACCAGGCGGTCGACGAGCCCGACGGCGCTGTTGTGCTTGATGATGAGCTCCTGCGCGAGCCCGGCGATGGTGACGCGCCGGCCCTCGGCGCAGGCGCGCAGCACCAGCATCGCCTGGTAGTGCTGCATCGTGAGGCCCGCCTCGGCGGCGGCCGCCTCGCTGAAGCGCAGGAACTCGCGCAGCGCGTGCCGCCAGGCCGCCAGCCGCGCGTAGCTTCGCGTGGTGAGGTTGTAGCGCTTCTCGGCGCGCTTCAGTTGCGGCATCGCTCCGCCCCTCCGTTTTTCGCCGGTGGAGTAATATCGTGTACCGATATAGTCGTTACCCGATAGATCGGTCCGCCAACGACACAAACGCGATGAGGAGATTAGCATGAAGGATCGCAAACCGAACCGCCGCGGCCTCGCCCGCCGCGACTTCGTGCGCATGAGCCTGGGGCTCGCCGGCGCGGCAGCGCTGCCCGGCATCACGCGGCTCGCGCAGGCAGCCAACCAGCAGCACATCGGCACCTACCCCGAGGGCGCCAACGGCAAATCCGTCTTCATCGGCATCGCGGTGCCGCGCACCGGCACCTACGCCGTGCAGGGCGAGGACGAGCTCAAGGGCTGGCAGCTCGCCATCGAGCACCTCAATTCCGGCCACCCGCTGATACGCGCCATCTCGCCGAAGACGAGGAAGGGCGTGCTCGGCAAGGAAGTCACGTTCGGCGTCGCCGATTCGGCGGCGAAGCCCAACAACGCCGTGCAGGCCGAGCAGCGCTTCATCACCGAGAACCACGCGATCCTCATGACCGGCTCGACCTCGAGCGCGGTCGCGGTCGCGATGAACAAGCTCGCGCAGCGCGAGCACGTCCTCTATGTGACGGGCATCTCCGGGTCGAATGACACCACCGGAAAAGATTGCGTGCGCTACGGCTTCCGCCAGAACTTCTACGGCCAGACGGCGGCCGCCGCGATCGGTCCCGTCATCGTCAAGGCCTACGGCAGGAACAAGAAAGCGGCGTACATGACGCCCGACTACACCTACGGCCACACCGTGACCAAGTCGATGCAGGACTACCTCGCGAGCGCGGGGTGGACGACGGTCACGAACCAGGTGTCGCCGCTGGGCGCGCCGGATTATTCCTCGTATCTCCTGAACATCGCCAACTCCGGCGCCGACGTGCTCATCAACGTGAACTGGGGCCACGACGCGGTGCTCTCGATCCAGCAGGCGCAGCGCTTCGGGATCCTCGACAGGATGAAGCTCGTGATCCCCTACCAGATCCCGTTCCTTGCGCCCGAGACCGGCAACGGGCTCACCGCCGGCGTCTATGCGGCCACGGACTTCTGGTGGACGCTCGAGGACAAGTACCCGCTCGCGAAGATGTTCGTCGACGCGTTCGACAAGAAGTACGGCTACAAGCCCGAATGGGGCGCCAACAACGCGTACATGAGCTTCGCGCTGTGGGCCGAAGCGGTCGAGAACGCCGGCACCTTCTATCCGCCCGACGTGATCAAGTCGTACGAGGCGGGACGCAAGATCCAGTCGACCGTGGGCGAGGTGTACTTCCGCAAGGAAGACCACCAGCTCGTGCGCCCCGTGGTCATCGTCCAGGGCAAGAAGCCGTCCGAGATGAAGAACAAGGAGGACTACTGGAACGTGCTCGAGATCGTTCCCGGCGCGCCGCTCATGCAGAAGCCGGACGCGTTCGGCTGCCAGCTCGGCGATTACGTCTGATTCACGACGGTAGGGCGTTGCGCCGCGGGACGGTTGAGCCCCGCGGCGCTCTTTTCCCTTGATCACCTGGTCCAATTTCGTCTCGCAGCTCTTCAACGGCCTCGCGCTGGGGGCGCTGCTCGCCCTCATCAGCTCGGGGCTCACCATCATCTACGGCACGCTCGGGGTGCTGAACCTCGCGCACGGCGCGATGTTCATGCTCGGCGGCTATGCGGGCTACATGGCGTACCAGGCCACGGGCTCCTTCGCGCTCGCCGTGCTCGCGGGGACGCTCGCGCTTCTCGTGGTCGGCATCGCGATGGAGCGGATCGTCATCCGCCACTTCTATGCGCGCCCGCACGAAGACCAGCTGCTGGTCACGTTCGGCCTTTCGATCGTGTTCGTGGAGGCGGTGCGCTTCTTCTTCTCGAGCCAGACGATGAATGTCGCCCCGCCCGGGAAGCTCTCGGGCATCACCTCGCTCGGCTTCATGATCTATCCGACGTATCGCATCGCCGTCGTCGGCATCGTCGCCGCCGCCCTGCTCGTGCTCTTCGTGATCCTCTACCGCACGAAGCTCGGCATGATCGTGCGCGCGGGCATCGAGGACGCGCGGATGGTCGATGCGCTCGGCATCAACGTCGATCGCGTGTTCATGGCGGTGTTCGGCATCGGCGCGATGGCCGCGGGCTTCGCCGGCATCGTGAACGCGCCCGTGGTGTCTCTCACGCCGGACATGGGAGAAGCGATCCTCGTGCAGACGTTCGTCGTCGTCGTGATCGGCGGCGTCGGCTCGTTTCCCGGCGCGGTGCTGGGCGGCCTCATCGCGGGTGAAATCATCAGCCTCACCTCGATGGTGAACCCGGGCTACGCCTATGTGATGCTGTTCGCGGCGATGACCCTCGTGCTCATGCTGCGACCGCGCGGACTGCTCGGCGCGCGGGGTCGCGAGTGACGCGCAAGCCCTACGTCCTCGAAGCGGTCACGGCGGCGGTCCTCTTCGCGGTGCCGTTCGTGCTGCCGTGGCTCGACGCGGCGCCGAACACCGTGAACCGCATCCTCGTCTGGGGCCTCTTCGGCATCGGCTTCGACATCCTCTTCGGATACACGGGGCTGCTCTCGTTCGGGCAGTCGGCGTTCTACGGCACGGGCGGATTCGTCGCGGCGTATCTGCTCACGCGCGCGGGCTTTCCGCACGTGGTGACGGCGCTCGTCATCGGCACGGTCGCCGCCGCCGTCGTGGGCTACCTCGTCGGGCTCGTCGCGCTGCGGCGCACCGGCATCTATTTCGCGATGATCACCGTCGCGATCGCGGAAGTCTTCTACTTCGTCGAATTCAATCCGCTCGCGGACTGGACGGGCGGCGAGAACGGATTGCCGGGCGTGCCCACGCCCTCCTTCGATCTCGGCTTCACGCGGATCGACTTCACCACGGGCTGGTCGCTCTATCCCTTCCTCGCGTTCTTCTTCTTCATCGGCATCGTCATCGGGCTTCGCATCGTGCGCTCGCCCGTGGGCGCGGTGCTGCGCGCGATCCGCGAGAATCCGCTGCGCGCCGCCGCGCTCGGCCACGACGTGCACGCGTACAAGCTCACCGCGTTCGTGATCGCCGCGGCGTACGCCGGGCTCGCCGGCGGGCTGCTCGGCGTGATGCAGGCCTTCATGCCGCCGGAAGCGTTCGTGTTCGACACGTCGGGCCAGCTCGTGATGCAAACCGCGATCGGCGGGCGGGGCACGCTCTTCGGCCCGCTCGTCGGCGCCGCCGTCTGGCTCTTCCTCGAGGATTTCCTGCAGGGCACGTTGAGCCTCGGCGCGACATGGAAGCTCGTGCTCGGGCTCGTCTTCGTGTTGCTGGTGTGCTTCCTGCGGCAGGGAATCATCGGCGGCGTGCGCGAGCTCGTGGCGCGCATCCGGCGCCATGCGCCGGCGAGGCCGGCGAGGCCGGCGAAGAGCGCGACGATCTCGCAGCTCGCTTCCACGCCGATGCCGCCGCGCCGCAAGACGACCGTCGAGCCGGGGCAGCCGATCCTCGAGGCACGCGGCCTCACCAAGCGCTACGGCGGCGTGGTCGCGAACGCCGACATCGATTTCACGGTGAACGCGGGCGAGCTGCGCGGCGTCATCGGCCCCAACGGCGCGGGCAAGAGCACGTTCTTCAAGATGCTCACGTGCGAAGTGCCCCCGACCTCCGGGCGCATCCGCTTCGAAGGCCGCGACATCACCGGCATGGACGTCACGCGCGTGTGCCAGCTCGGCCTCACGCAGAGCTACCAGCTGAACCAGCTCTTCAACAAGCTCACGGCCGGCGAGAACATCACGATCGCGGCGCTGGCGGAGCTGCGCGGCGAGTTCCGCCTCGACTTGCTGCGGCGCCTCGAAGCGATTCCTGGACTGAACGAACAGGTGCAGCACACGCTCGAGCTGGTCGACCTCCTCGGGCGGCGCGACACGCCGGTCGCCGAGCTCGCGTACGGCGAGAAGCGACGCCTCGAGATCGGGCTCGCGCTCGCGACCTCGCCGAGCCTGCTGCTCCTCGACGAGCCGCTCGCCGGCATGAGCCCGCGCGAGCGCGTGGAGACGGTGCGCCTGCTCAAGTCGATCGGGCGCGGCCGCACGATGATCGTCATCGACCACGACATGGACGCCCTCTTCGAGCTTGCCGGTCGCATCACGGTGCTGCAGGAAGGACGCGTGCTCGTCGAGGGCACTCCCGACGAAATCAAGCGCAACGCCAAGGTGCAGGAGGCATACCTCGGCGGCGTCAACGGAGCGCTCGCCGCATGAGCCTTCTCGAGGTGAGCGGCCTCAACAGCTACTACGGCGATTCGCACATCCTGTTCGACGTCGCGATGAAGGTTGAGAAGAGCGAGGTCGTCGCCCTCCTCGGCCGCAACGGCGCGGGGAAGAGCACGACGCTCAAGAGCCTCATGGGGATGGTCGCGCCGCGCGCGGGCTCCGTGCGTCTCGACGGAATCGAGCTCGTCGGAAAGAAGAGCCACGCCATCGCGCGCTCCGGCATGCAGCTCGTTCCCGAGGAGCGGCGCATCTTCGGCAGCCTCGATGTCGAGGAGAACCTGATCCTCGCCGGACTCACGGCCTCGAAGCGCTGGTCGATCGAGCGCATCTACGACGTCTTTCCGCGCCTTCGCGAACGCCGGCGCAGCCGCGGCACCGATCTTTCCGGGGGCGAGCAGCAGATGCTCGCGATCGCGCGCGCCCTCATCCGCAGCCCCGCGATCCTGCTCCTCGACGAGCCGTTCGAGGGCCTCGCGCCGGTGATCGTGCGCGACCTCGTGCGGGTGTGCCAGGAGCTCGCGCGCGCCGGACAGACGATCGTGCTCGTGGAGCAGAACCTCGCCGCGACTCTCGCGCTCGCCGGCCGCGTCTACATCTTGAACAACGGCCACGTCGTGCACGAGGGCCCGGCGCAGGAGCTCAAGGCGCAGCCAGAGCTCTTGCAGCGCTATCTCGCCGTCTGAGTCGGACACCGCCGACACGATGGCACCACTGGGACGGCCACCGCTGGGTGGGGTGAGGTCCGCATCAGTTGAACGAAAAAAAACGCCGGCGCGAGCCGGCGCTTTTTCCGTTCGGGCGTACCATGCGGCACAGGAGGGGCGCACATGACGACCGAGAGCAAATGTCCGTTCGCGGGCGGACGCATGAATCGCGACTGGTGGCCGAACCAGCTGAACCTGCAGGTCCTTCACCAGCGCTCGAGCCTCGCCAATCCGATGGGCGAGGCTTTCGACTACGCGAAGGAATTCCGCAGCCTCGACCTGCATGCCGTCGTCGAGGACCTGCACGCCTTGATGACGGACTCGCAGGACTGGTGGCCCGCCGACTTCGGCCACTACGGCCCGCTCTTCATCCGCATGGCATGGCACAGCGCCGGCACGTATCGCATCGGCGACGGCCGTGGCGGCGCCGGCGCGGGCCAGCAACGCTTCGCGCCGTTGAACAGCTGGCCGGACAACGCGAACCTCGACAAGGCGCGCCGCCTGCTGTGGCCGATCAAGCAGAAGTACGGACGCCGGATCTCGTGGGCCGACCTCATGATCCTCGCGGGCAACGTCGCGCTCGAATCGATGGGCTTCGAGACATTCGGTTTCGGCGGCGGGCGCGAGGACGTGTGGGAGCCGGAAGAGCTCTACTGGGGTCCGGAGACGAAGTGGCTCGCGGACGAACGTTACAGCGGCGAGCGCGACCTGCAGGGACCGCTCGGCGCCGTGCAGATGGGCCTCATCTACGTGAATCCGGAAGGCCCGAACGGCAATCCCGATCCGGTCGCCGCGGCGCGCGACATTCGCGAAACATTCGCGCGCATGGCGATGAACGACGAGGAGACGGTCGCGCTCATCGCGGGCGGACATACGTTCGGCAAGACGCACGGCGCGGGCGATGCGGCGCTGGTCGGCGCCGAGCCCGAAGCCGCCTCGATCGAGGCGCAAGGGTTCGGCTGGAAGAGCAGCTTCCGGAGCGGCAAGGCGGGCGACGCGATCACGAGCGGCCTCGAGGTCACGTGGACCAGGACGCCGACCAAGTGGAGCAACGACTTCTTCGACAATCTCTTCGGCCAGGAATGGGAGCTCACGAAGAGCCCGGCCGGCGCGCACCAGTGGAAACCGAGGAACGGCGGCGGCACCGGCATGCTCACGACCGATCTGTCGCTGCGATTCGATGCCGCCTACGAAAAGATCTCGCGGCGCTTCCATGCCCATCCCGACGAGTTCGCGGACGCGTTCGCGCGCGCGTGGTTCAAGCTCACGCACCGCGACATGGGTCCGATCGTGCGCTATCTCGGGCCGCTCGTTCCCAAGGAGCAGCTCGCGTGGCAGGACCCGATTCCGCCGCTCGATCATCTCGTCGCGAGCGAGCAGGACATCGCCGCCCTCAAGGCGAAGATCCTCGCCTCCGGCCTCACCGTCTCGCAGCTCGTCTCCACCGCCTGGGCGTCGGCCTCCACCTTCCGCGGCTCCGACAAGCGCGGCGGCGCGAACGGCGCGCGCATCCGCCTCGCGCCGCAAAGGGACTGGGATGTGAACCAGCCCGCGCAGCTCGCGAAAGTGCTCGCGGCGCTCGAGGCGATCCGCAAGGACTTCAACGCATCGCAATCGGGCGGGAAGAAGGTCTCGCTCGCCGATCTGATCGTCCTCGGCGGCTGCGCCGCGGTCGAGAAGGCCGCGAAGGC